>ULJH01054538.1_pt1 | contig 21237 bp, 21 predicted proteins | sample 1950781 | NCBI WGS metagenome assembly ULJH01 (sample SAMEA4835462, study PRJEB28245) | human gut metagenome | biome: gut microbiome; material: fecal sample | place: Denmark | collected 2008 | reverse complement strand
TCATGATGGGGCTCATGGAGACGGTGGTGGGCACGCCGTAAGGCTCGGTGGTCTTGGAGACGAATTTCATCATGATCATGGGGCCGATGGCGAAGATCTCGTCATACACGTTGCCGGCATCCAGCAGCTCCTTCAGCGCCTCGGTGACAAGGCCCTTCTGGCCATAGGAGCCGTCGTCGGTGCAGACCTTCAGCACAGAGGAGACGGCCTTGAACTTATCCTCAAGGATCACCACGTCCTTGTTCTTGAAGCCTACCACAGCGTGGACCTCCGCGCCGCAGTCATGGAACTTCTTCAGGACGGGATATGCGATGGCGCAGCCGACGCCGCCGCCCACCACGCAGACCTTCTTCTTACCCTCGGTCTCGGTCGGACGACCCAGAGGGCCAACAAAGTCATGCAGGCACTCGCCCTGCTGCTTGTGGCTCAGCTTTTCGGTGGTGGCGCCCACGGTCTGGACGATGATGGTAACAGTGCCTTTTTCACGGTCATAGTCATGGATCGTAATGGGGATACGCTCACCATTCTCATCCACGCGCAGAATGATAAACTGGCCGGGCTGCGCCTTCTTGGCCACCATGGGTGCCTCGATCTCATAGAGGATCACGGTGGGTTTCAGCGCTTCCTTTTTCACGATGCGATACATACTTACTCCCTCATTTCTGTTTTTTCCTTACCTGCGCCCTTTTCGCAGGCGACGCCGGGAACTTTGTTTATTTTATCACGATGATGCCCCGCCGTCAATGCACATCTTACACACTTTTGACAAGAATTGACGGGCATATCGCCGGAGAAAGCAAGCGGAGGATTGCCGTTTTCCGGATGTGGTAGTATAATGATTCGTATAGAAAACATATGCAGTTCTACTTTTCAGCGCACCGAAGCCTCCCTCTGATGAGGGAGGTGGCAAAACCGCAGGTTTTGACGGAGGGAGAGATGTGAAGAGGTATAATAAATCAAATATTCCCCTCGCCAAGACACTAAGGACGAATATGACGCCTTGGGAGCGAAAACGATGGTTTGATTTTCTGCGGAATTATCCCGTACGTTTTCAGCGGCAAAAAGCCATTGATAATTATATTGCGGATTTCTATTGCGCAAAAGCAAGGCTGGTCATCGAACTTGATGGCGGAGGCCACTATTCAGAGGAGCAAGCCGAAAAAGACGCAATCCGCACAAGCCAGTTAGAGTCTTTGAATCTGACCGTGTTGCGGATCTGTAATATGGACATTGACCGCAACTTTACTGGCGTATGCGAATTCATAGCGCAAGCTGTTCTAAAGTCTCTCCCTCAGTCAGCTTCGCTGACAGTTCCCTCATCAGAGGGAGCCAAGGGTGCTGTGAGCCGTTGAAAAATCACCCGATCGAGGGCAACCCCGGTCGGGTGTTTCTCGTTTACGGCAATGTCACCTGTCTGCCGGTGATGGTCACCAGCATTTCCTCCCGCATTTTCTTCAGCTCGCGCATCATGGCGCTGCGGTCGGCGGAGATATAGTCCGCCAGCGCACTGAGGGAAAAAGGCAGCAGAAATGACCGGCCGCGCTCCTTGGCCGCCTGCAGCTGGAAATACCGCAGCAGCTTCTCCCGGATGGAGCGACGGCTGAGCACCTCTACCCGCTCCGACAGGAACATGGCCTTTTCCGTCACCAGATGGAACAGGTTCTCCACCATGCGGCCGTGACAGGCACAGGCATGCTCACAGCGGCGCATGACGGCCTCGCCCCGCAGGAAACTGACCCGGCAGGGCGTTACGGAGCGGGCCACCACGCTGTCGTCTCCCGCCGCCTTGAACATCATCATTTCGCCGAACACGCCGCCCGGTTCCAGATGCTCCAGAATGGCGCGGCCGCCCTCCCGGTCTATCCGCTCCACCACGGCGCTGCCCTCAGTGACGATGCCCAGCAGGCCCCGTCCATCGCCAAAATCGTAGATCACATCGTCCGGGCGGAAGCTCTGCTCATGCACCCCCAGACACGCCCGCATGGTCTGGTACTCCTGAGGGCTGACGCCCTCCAGCAAAAGGGATCTTACCATCTTTCTGCCTTCTCTCTTTCTTTATCGCTCATTCATTCTGTAAACGCAGGGAAAGCCGCGTGTCCCGCCGCCTTCCGATCACGCGGTACACGATCCAGTAGGACGCCAATCCCCAGGGGATGGCCGCCAGCACATCCAGCAAAGCATGCTGCTTCACCAGCAGCGTAGAGGCGATGATGACCAGCCCATAGACCGTAGCCGCCCAGCACCAGCCGGTTTTCCGCAGCCCCGGCGTTTCCCACACGGAGCTTACCGCCGCGATGACGCCCAGCACGTGGACGCTGGGGAACACGTTGGTGTTGGTGTCCAGATCGTAGGTCAACTGCACCGCCCAAGTGAAGATATCCCGCACCTGCAAGTCCGCCGGGCGCAGCTCCTGACAGTTGGGCACCAGCACGCAGAACACCGTGGCGGAGAAAAAGGACAGCGCCAGCATCCAGATATACCGCCGGAAGCCCTCGGCGTCCTTCAGGATCAAATAGACGCCCAGCACCGCCAGCAGCGGGCTCCAGCTCATATAAAAGAAAATGAAATAGGGACAGAACGGGATCAGTTGATCCGCCGGCAGCTGCGTGACCCAGTAGGGCCCCGTCACAAATTTCTCAATGATGAAGAACGCCGCCAGATACAGCGGCAGGAACAGCCCCCACCACATATGGGGATGGTCTTTGACAAACGTTTTGACGACTTGCATGATACCCTCCTTGACACTGTGGCATTTGTCACAGTGTATTGTACCACCAAGTGAAAAAATTACTACCCCCGAAATCGTGAATTTTTTGCAAAGCTTTTGGGGTTGCGGGATGCCTCGCCGTAAATGTTCCCGCCCGCGTTTTTTTACACACAAAAATTACCAATCACGCAAAACGCATATTGCGCGGATATGAGGGAAATCTAGCATTGCGATACCCAATCGACAAGCTTTTGCTTGACAACACAAGAAAGGAGATTTCAATCATGTCTGCTAAGAACACTAACAAGCTGAATGTTCCCGAGGCTCGTGCCGCCATGGATAAGTTTAAGATGGAGGCCGCTAACGAGGTGGGCGTCAACCTGAAGAACGGTTACAACGGCGACCTGACCAGCCGCGAGGCCGGCTCTGTCGGTGGCCAGATGGTCAAGAAGATGACGACCATACGAACGATGCGTTTTATGAGAGCGGATCGGACAAAGCTGGGACACGAGGTTAAGGTACGGTACATAGCTGCCCTCATCTTATAAATAGTACACAAATAAACATTAGGCGATGTTATTCTTGAAAATAACATCGCCTAATGTTTATTTGTGTGTCATCTCAACCGACTAATTCCTAAACACACTAGTATGACTATCTATACAGTTTCACACTATTGCTGAAGATTCGCCTTGTGTGCAAGCCATTCACAATATACACCGTAAAGTACAGAGAAATCTGGCCGCGCACTTCGTTCAATTTGCCCCCAGTTGACTCCCATCCTTTGAAGCTTATTCGTGTCAAGTTTAAACTGTTTTATATCCTTATCATCTTTATATATACATTCTTGTTCGCTGAGGAAGTCAAATACCTGCTTCTTAAGTTTGCTACCGCTAATAATTACATTTGTAATATATTCGAAATGCCGACCGGGTGCATCCTTACCATGCTTCCTGAAATGTTTAAGTATAGTCTTAACGGCATTTCCAAATCCCAGCATATCTGGACTTGTTCCGTCATCTATAGAGTATTCGTAAGGTTGCAACTTGTACCATCTGCTCACGTCTGGGGCAGAAACTTTTAAGCTATCCGCATCTTCCAATCTTATTTCAAACTTCGCACCTGGTTGCAAACTGTTATCAATACCTTCTGTTGCAACTAGGAGTGTTCCCAACGGTTTCTGTCCAACAAGCATGATGCATGGCGAGTTCAGCAAAATCCGTTTACATTTGATTGTTGAATTACTAATAATCGCGTCTTCATCCTTCATCCCAATAACCACATCTTCGTCTATGTCTACATAACCATTATAGATTTGCTTAATACACAAACTATCTGTTTTGCCGATTATAAATTCATAGGCCTTAGATGTCTCACGTTTTCTCCCGCTTTCGCATGTAAATGTACAATAGATCGCATCATCAACTTCTTCTATAGCGACCGCCGACATTACATCTGCTTTTTCTTTCGCTTTGAACGCATCATAGAGGTAGATGAAATGAGCAGCTTTCATTTTACCCGTCGAAAACAGTGCGTAAAACTCGAAAAACAATTGTGACGGAAACCTTGCGTTGTGATTGTGCTCAGAAAAGTAGTGCTCAGCGTATGAATCATACTTTTCTCTTTCCATCAACTTCGCAAGTGTATAATCCCTAAAAGCTGCCCCGGCAAAATCTACATACACGCAGCCATTCCGTTCTGTTGTCCGCACAAAGGGATGATCCTTAAGAAAACTGCCAATACTCTCACCGTATTCGATCGCCAATTCCCGGGGTAAAAAGTCCAATTCGTAGTTTTGATATTCACACGATTCAAAAATCAAATAGTCCGCAATTCTTGCCAACTGTTCTTCAGCTGAATAGACATTATCCCATTTATCAAACTCCGGATAATCTTTCTCACATCGTTCTTTGAATCCCGCGACCACCTTATCATGCTCTCGCTGCAGGATTTTTTCAACAATTTTATTAAATACAGCTATCCCGCTTGACATCACTTGCGTTTCCCGTAAACGTTTCATTCCATTACGCTCACTGACAAAGAAAACTGCAAGTGCCTCGAGTACAGGCGCGTACCCAACAAATGCATCAAACTCTTCCTTTTCCCCTTCCAGCATTTGCCTAATCTGTTCAAACTGTGCTTGAATCCACGCATCAGCTATTCCAGAGTTTTTTTGCTTGCCATCAATACATCCTTTTACAAACTCAACCGCGTTTGTCTCTTCAAAAAAACTAATTTCATACTGGCTAACTGATAGTTTGTTCTCACTTTGAGCGTAGTACTCTCTTACAAAATGAGCCGTTTCCGTTCTTGCGCACAGCACAACATTACAGCTACTTGAATCTTTAACCAGCTGACGTAAATCTGCGAGCAATGTCTCAAGCGCAAGGCGTCCCGAAATCATTTCTGCCTCGTCGAGGGCATCAATTACAAGGACGGCACTTCCATCTTTAAGACCCGTCGTAAACGTGGAGAAGTAACTAGTCCCAAGTGCCTCAACAAGCATGCCTGATAGACTATGATTTGCTATTTTTTCCTTTGCTAGATCCCACAGCAGCGCCTGTCTGCTGTGAGAGATATAATGTGCTAGTGCGCTTTTCCCCGTTGCACCTGGGGCAGAAAAAAGCATGATTTTACTATCACGCGGGCATTCAATGTCCTTAACAGTCGGTTTAATGTAAAAACGTTTATCTGTTTCTACCGTAACAGAATTGGGACAAGTCGCCTCAAGCGAAATGTCTACACCTTTCCCCAATTTTTCTAGAACCGCATCTAAATTCACAACAACATCCCCTTTTTCGGCGTTTTTTATGATGTTATTGTACCGTACCCATCCATACATGTCAATTCCTCCTTCATACATCGCATTTGATATTATCACTTCCTTCATGTCGTTATATGTCAAAACCCCTTATTTTATCTCACTACTGTTCTTTACCTATATATCCAAGTCATTTTCTCTAAATTCTTGTGTACGCCTGTAGAACGTGCTCTTGCTCATTCCTAACTGCCGCATGGCCTCAGCGGCGGTGATCTCTCGGCGCTGCCATCTGGTCATGACCTTCTCAAGTTCCGGCGGTTGGATTGGCTTGCGGCCTTTGTAGACACCGTTGGCCTTGGCAATGGCGATGCCCTCCCGCTGCCGTTGAAGGATATACTCCCGCTCCAGCTCCGCCACAGCGCCGAACACCGTCAGCATGAACTTGCCGGTAGGTGTGGTGGTATCGATGGCCTCCTTTTTGCTGACGAACTCCACGCCCTTGGCGGATAGCTTCTCCACCAGCTCCAGCAGATCGCGGGTATTGCGGGCAAAACGGCTGATTGACTCTACGATCACCGTGTCACCCCGGCGGACGTATTCCATCATCTTCTGCAGTTCCGGACGATTGGTATTCTTGCCGCTCATGCGGTCGATATAAACTTCGTCCACACCTAGCTGCTCCATCAGCAGTTCCTGCCGTGCGGTATTCTGGTCGGTGGTGGATATGCGGATGTAACCAATTTTCAAGTGCAAGACTCCTTTCTCTTGTAAATCCACATCTTCTTTGATATACTAAGTACAATGTTAAGTTTGTTAAGTGCTGTTGTAGGAGGTGTCCTTGATGAAAACGTATTCTATAGGTGAAATCAAAGCGATTGTATCTCGCCTCGCCAAGCAATATGGCGCGGAGCGCGTCTATCTGTTTGGTTCCTATGCACGGGGAGACATGACAAACAGCAGTGATATCGACCTGCGGATCGACAAGGGCAGCATCCGAGGTTTTCAGTTAGGAGGTCTGCTGCTGGATCTGGAGGACTCTCTGGGCGTCCCCGTAGACCTTGTTCCCACATCCAGCCTTGACCAGCGCTTTCTTGATTCCATACGGAAAGACGAGGTGTTACTGTATGAAGCCTCTTAACAAAAACATCAGCGCGCTGGAGCACATCGTTATTTACTGCCAGCAGATTGAGCAGACCGTTGACCGCTTCGGCAACAGCGCCGAGACATTTCAAAGTGACCCTATCTACCGCAATGCCGCTGCACTCTGCATTTTGCAGATTGGTGAATTGGTAGGAAAACTGACAGATGAATTCCGTGAGCAGCATCCTGCCGTGCCTTGGCGTCAAATCAAGGCTATGCGGAATATTGTTGCTCACAGCTATGGCACTGTCGATCCTGAAACCACATGGGAAATTATTACGGATGAAATTCCCCAGCTAAAGGCATATTGCGAACAAATCATTGCCGCTGAGCAATAACGCAGTCCCAATAGAGTCACTTCCACAGATGGCACGTGCCAGAATGTGGAAAGTGACCCTATTGGGACTCTTTTTCTGTGTGCCGATAGGGTACACCCTATTGGCACATCAATCGTGGTCATCGTCCTGCGGAACGCAGAGCTTGAGCAATGCCGCCAATACAATACCGCAAAGCTCTAATGCGATTTTCCAGTTCCACCTCACAATACTTCCTCCTTCCGCGCCCAAATTGTTACCCGCACTTTTATACCTCCCCACAGCACATCAATTCCTCGATCTCCTCCGGGCACATGCCGTAGCCAAGAAATGTATCAATATCACGGGGGTCGTACCCGTAGGCAGGCGCTACGGACTTCAGATCACGAATGTACTCTGTATCCTCGGCATATACGTCCCAATGCGGCCAACTGAAGGACATTGCGCCATTCCACAGATTGCAGGTATCGAATTGCTCCACGGTATAACGGCCATGACGGTCGATGCGCAGGATATCCCCCTCCTTCATCATCACCTCCACCGGGCGCTCTGCGCGGGGCAGGCCTTTCTTGAGGCCCTTTCTCAAGATTGCTTCCGTGCTGGCATATGTGTACAGGCCCAGCCGCGGGAAGTGGTACAGTGTCAGCGGATTATTTCCTTTTATAATGTAGAGGTTGTCCCGTCCGTCCAAGATCGTCAGCGTCAGGGTGCCTTCCAAGGCCTCTGCTGCGGTGCGGATGGTGGAGAAGTTCAGCTTGCCCTGCTGCTCCAGTAGCTGTACGGCAATGTAAGAATCCGTCTCGATGTTGGTTTCAGGCAATTTTCGCTCCTGCCGCAGCTCCTTGTCATTGTAAAGGATTCCGTTGTGCGCCAGGGCGAAAGGCATACCTGCCGTACCTACGAACGGGTGATTATTGCAATTTTTCTTCTCGTCCCCCTGGGTGGTCATTCTGGTGTGGCCCATGACGCAGCGGACGTTCTCCGGCAGGCGGAAGCGCATCAGGTGGGCAGGCCACGGACGTTTATACACTGCCAGATGGCCGTCGGAATTATAGGAAATGCCGGTGGCGTCCGTGCCACGGTCTTCACTGGCGGTGGCCAGCGCGGACACAAGACGGCGCTTCTGAGCGGCAGTCAGGCCGCCTTTGTAGTCGCAGATTCCAAACAAACAACACATCTTAGATTTCCCCCTCCGCCTCAGTCGGCTCGTTGATATAGAGATTTCGTTCCTTCAGGTATTGGATCAGCTCCGGCTCCTTGATACCGCTGACGAAACTACTCCAAGAGAGATCCCGCAGTTCATCATCCGACAAATAGAGAGCCACATCGCAGATGTGATCGACCATCTGCAATGTGGCAAGGAGCGTATTTAGTTTCAGCGTTCCACGGAACATGCGGAACTCGATGGTATCGCAGTTGGTCAGATTGACGCAGGTATAGCGGCTCCCGGAGCCCTTTTTCACATGCTCCAGCATCTCGTGGGGCTGGTCGCGATAGCCATAGCGTGCCGCCCATTGATCCATCTGGCGCTGCGTCCGGCGGGAAAACCGCAGCAGTTCCCGCCAGTGGCATTCCACAAAGAACAGCACCCGCGCAATGGCGCTGTCTTGCACATCATAGCTATCTCCGAAGGCTTTGCGGGACACGTGAACATGCAGGCCGCAGGTGCCTGCCTGATGGGAGAGATAACCCATACTGACGGCCTCGTGCAGCACCTCATCCCACGGCATTTCGTGAAGCTGGTACTCCAGCGACAAAGGGTGTGTCACGATCTCAAAGCCGTCATCCAAACTGCCATCGTGTTTACAGTAGGCAAGGGAATGCTTCCGGTTGGCGATATTCAGCAGGGTCGAGGCGTTCTCGCTGTCCTCACCGGCACCGTCGATCTCCAGCTCCACGCCGAAGAAGCGGGGCCCGGTGCCGTAGAAGATGGGACGGGGTTTGAAATAGTAATCGTGGATAGCGCTGTTTTCGATGTCGGAACAGCAGTCGCTGCAATAGGGATCGTCGTTGTCGTAAGGATACCAGCAGCTATCAAGGGAAATAAGGCTGCCGCATCGGGTACAGCGGGTGTAATTGCGGTCGCAGCAGTCAGGACAGATCGGGTCTCCGCGGTCGTTGGTCAGGCATTCACGATTCCAGAAGCGGGTGCCGCAGTCGACGCAGACCTCGGTCATTTCCTCCAGACAGTCCGGGCAAAGCAGGCGGTCATGGAACTCGATCAGGTTATCCGCGGTACAGCCGCAGCGTGAGCAGGTACGAATAGGTGTGGTCATAGCGAAATTCCTCCAAAATATAGAAATAGGCCCCCGGGAATTACCCGGAGGCCTTCACTTTTATAATATATATTCGGAGGATAGGGGAGAATCGGATTTCATTCATCCTCTGCCATAGGCGTTGCATCTGCTATAGCCATCGTTTTTCGCGTTTTGAAGTGCTGCAGCAGGTAATACACTGTAATCCCCAACGATACCCATTGTGCCGTAGATAGGCCGAGAAAAATTCCACGGACCACATCACCGCGAAAGAATTCAATTGCAAAGCGGAACATCGCATAAGCCAGCAAGTATACTTTCAGAATATCCGTTTGGGGCCGCCTCTTTTCCACCACGAGCAGAACGGCAAAGAGAACAAATTCAAAAACTGCCTCAAATATTTGTACTGGAAGCCGGTCAAGCGTAAACATGCCAAAAAACGTTATCGGGGCAGGAAGCGGTATACCATAACAGCACCCAGCCATAAAGCAGCCGATCCGTCCAAATCCGTGGAATAGTGGGAATGCCGGTGTGACCATGTGATATATGCGGGTACGCAAATCCCGATCCTTCCGAGTATACAAGCTGATTGCCAGAATCACGCCTAGTAAGCCGCCGTAAAATACATAGCCGCTGCTCGGAATAAATAGCACTAGATTTTCAAGTGAAAAATTCTCCACAAGCCAAGGAATCTGTGTCAGCGCATACATGAGCTTGCTGCCGAGAACACATCCAATGATGCACACCACAACGATCTTCAGCAGTTGTGTAAACGCGATCTGAAACCGATCCAAGCGGAGGTAGGTAAATAGTAAGGCAGCAAAACCACCGACAAACGCTAAAACGCCATAAGACGGTAGTATTATTTGAATATATGGACACATTTTAATCAATTCCTATGCCTTGCTCGTATTTGCGCAATTCGCTGAATTGGTTATAGCCACCCTCGACGCAGCCGGTCTGACCTCCACCAACTCTCAGAATATGGCCTCCATTATCTGTATCGCCATAGAAGACAGAGGTTGTTGTTCCTGCGGCTCCCTTATTCTGAATGCAGCCGGAATAGCAGCTCTTCTCATCGGCTCCGCAGCCAAGGCAACTGGTGCCCAGATAGCGCACATCACATCCGCCGCCTTTACTGGAATGGTCATCGTCAGAAGACTCTTTGAAAGATACATATTTACAGGACTGCGCCCACAGACAGCTGTTACAGCCGCTATTGCAGCCTAAGCATCCACCGCAGCTTGGAACAGAGCAGCCCTCTGCGGTTCCACCCTCAAAGCTTACGCTGTTGCAATGAACAGTTTCACAGGAATTACCACCGCAGCCGGTCAGCGCAAACAAGGCAAGGCATGCTACGCCAATCATCACAAGAATAAATAGCTGCTCCAACTTTGATTTTTGATCCATCTTCTTCATTTCCATATCCCTTTCTCTCTCATGCAGCCTGATACAGCATCTTTTTATTGCTTCCCAGCGCATATAAGCAAATTTTTCAAGGTGTTCTCAGCAAATTCGTAAATACCCGCATTGGGATTTACACAAAAAGTCTTAAGAGTTTTTGTAGTATTTGTCTGTTCCCTTGGTGGCCAATTCCGCAACATGCAGGCCATCCTCGTCGGTATATTCGTTGACAACGCGCATGTAGTCCGGCTGGGATAGAACTTGGGCCAAGTACTGTTTTGCGTCGGTAATAATCAGAATATCAGGGTTGGACGATTTGATCGTCGCCAGATATGCGTAGACATCCTGTTCAGATATCGGCCCTGTCGACTCTCCCAAAAGGCCTTCCCCATCGCAGCCCATATAGGCATCATCCGCCGGTACGTTCATTTCGGCAGTCTGAAAGCCATACTTGATGATCTCTTTGTAATTGATATCAGCGTAGCTGTAATATACGAAGCGATCATAATACTGGTGCCCCTCGGTACAGTAAGCGTTAATTATCTCTACACTGTCAGAATAGGGACTGGCGTGCCAGTATATCTCATTTGCAGGATCATATGTATTGCGTTCCGATACGACTGTAATAGGTGATTGGCCAACCATGAGATCGCTGTTCGGAATTTGCCATGCACCGTCCACAAATGTGGCAGTCATATAGGCAGACACTTCGCCCGTGACGTGCTGCGCATCATCCCGATAGCTAAATGACGCATTCAGCTTGCAGACTTTGTCATCGGATGGCATTCCTTCCACACTCGCTTCCTGCAAAGTGCCGTTAACCTCTGACATTACCATGCCCCAGGCAGCGGATGCAAATGAATCGTCGGGAAGCTTTATATCTGAATAAGAACCATTGTCCCCTTGGAATATGCGGGCAAGCACGAAACCTTGCCCCTCTACATATTCATAACTGGCAGTGAATACGCCGGTATATGTGGCGACAGAGGACTGTGCGGTCACAGAAACGCTGACCACATCCTCCTTCTCTTCATCTGTGAATCGCGCAAGGACAGAGACATCTGTTAAGTGGTAATCGCCGGGAGCAGCCGGTGCGACCATTCCCCAAAAGACATCGCTTTGTTCCAGATCGTTTTTTATCGCTCCTTCAGACTTTAAGCCAGAAGAATAGAAAGTAGAGTCTCGGCCACATCCCGATAGTATAGTGAGGCCCAGAACGATTGCGATAAGTAGTCCCGTTTTCTTCATCTTCCGTATCCTCTCTTTTCATAGTCAGATCGCGTGTCAGCCTGCCTCTGCTAAAATAAAGGCAATACTGATGGCAATGGCCAGCAGCACGATCAACACCCATTTGGCGATTTTCTTAGGCTTCATCTCTTTGATGCGGGCTACATTTTCTTCCGGCGTTTCTTCGTCAAAGTTGAACTTCGAGATAGCAAAGGGAATTGCGGCCGAAATGATGTACCCCACATAGTAGCCCAGCGTCGCCCGCTGAAAGAAAGCCAGCACAATGGTCACAAAATACCGGGCGATCGCAAGAAACATGTATTTTACCAACTCCCAGACAATTCCCAAGAAAGCCCAAATGATATTGCCAATGAATCCGTAAGAGAATCCATCCACATAGTCATAAAAGGCGCCCACAAATATCTCGACAACCGCATGACCAAATACCAGTGCACCATTTCGCAGTCCGTCTATATAGCCCAAATGGTCAGAGACCTCTTCTGCCGGCATAACGAGATTGTAGCCAAAGAGCGGAACGTTTTTTGCGGCAAGGGCGGGGGTGTATTTCAACCCAAATGCGATCGTAAGGCCAAGAATGGCAAGCAGCAGTACCGCGCTGACAGAAGATAGCTTTTTCGCTGTTTTCAACTCCTTGGCGTTCTCATGCTGAAAGAGTGTTGCTTGCAGTGAAGCCTTCAAATCATCTGGCAATTCCGCATTATCTATGACCTTGCGGAGCATTTCTGCATTTTTCTTGGCGTCTGGCGATGCGACCTGTCTGCTGAGCAGCTCATACTTCTTTTTTGCGGCAGCCGCCCGCTCACGTGTGGGGTATTCCATGCCAAAGGCCGTCCGGTACGTCAGGTCGATCTCATCCAGACGCCTGTCGATCTCTTGCAGATAGGCTTCTTGCAGCGGGGCTGGATAGCCGACTTTGCAAATTCTGTCCTTCAAAGACAGCAGCGCACCCTCAGCCTCCTGACCTTCCCCGCATTGCGTCAAGCGGGCATACAGAATATTTGCGTGGCCGCGTACCGCCTTCGCCTCCTCGACCGTATCACAAACGATCTTTGGTGTTCCCTCCAGTCGGGTGTCTACTGTTCGCGCTGTCAGTTCCGCTTTTTGCAGGCGGGTGTCAATACTCTTTTGGTACTCTGTGGCCACCCGCGTATGATACTGAGAAAGTTCTTCCTTTGCCCGCTCCAGCGAAGAGAGATCATCGTCCTTGGCGGTATTCATGATGCCCTGGATCGCGTTGTACTCTTTGCGGGCTTCATCAGCCTCTTCGCGGCTGCGGCACAGCACACCATTCACAGTGCGGTATTGCTCGTCAAAGCGTTGGACTGCCTTCGCGATGACCTGCGTTTCTGGCAGCGGTTCAAAGTAAGACAGTTTCTTGCGGTAGGCAGTCACCTTTTCCTGTGCATCCAGCGCCCGCTGCTCTGTATCAAACATCAACGATGCGGCAAACTTAGAAAGAAGAGATTTCTTCTCCTCGTCAAACGCATAAAGGCCAAAGTAATTTGCCAATCCGGAAAGTTGTCCGTCCTTATCACCATAATGCTGCAAAATATAGATGTACCACTGAGGCGAATAGGAATCCAGATCAAAAACATGCAGCAATGCTTCTTTTCGATCATCTTCCGTCGGAAGTCTTTCGATGTTGGCAACAATGGCCTCAGCGGAACGGTGGTTCTCTTCAGACACAAGGCCAGCGGCAGGAATAGGATCGACTTCCAGCACATTAAGGCAATCTACCAACGCGAAGTGCAGGTTAAAGACGGATTTCCGCAGGCCAACCGTCAGTGTATTACAGGTTTTGGGGTCGTTATAGATCTTCGACAGCTTGAAACTGGACGCGATCGAGGAAATCGTTTTGCCAATAGCGTTGAACACCATATGACCCGCGCCAGTGACCAAGTTCAGCGCACTGGCGGTCACGGCGCCGGACAGGGCGCCAGCCAAACCGAAGCCGCCGCCTTGCCACCGTGCACGTCCCTCTCTGCGGGCCACACGGTAACGATCCAGCTCTTCTTCGTTCATCACCACTTCGGCATAGCGGTCATACACCTTATTGAAAGCCTCAGCACAAGGCTCAGCAAACACCTGATAGTGCTCTGCAAATGCCTGAATGTCGATATCGATCACATTGTAGCGGACCAAAGTATCGATGCAGTAGTCCAGCGCGGGAACAAGGCAGTTGTGGGTTTGTTCTCCCAATTTTTCAACAACCTTCTGGATGGAGCCGTCCTGCTTATACAGCGTTTCATACTGCTCCGCCGCCTCATTGGCAAGCTTGATAAAATCCAATCGAATGCGGTTGTACGCAGCCCGCTCCTCGGAAATACAAATTGGACAATCAAATATCCGAAATCTGGTATCAACAAGTTCTCCCATAATACCCACTCCTGAAACAAGAAGTTTTCTTCCTGTAATTATGATGCAATTCTTCCTGTTTGTCAATCGTTTTAGGAAGTAAAGTTCCTATATAAGGCTATATAGGAGGAAGCGTTATGCTTATTTTTGACTTTCACAAGATCGGCGGAAAACTGTTCAGTGCTCGAAAGCGGCTTGGGCTGACACAGATGGAGGTGGCGGAGTCCGCCGGGCTTTCTGATCGGGCTTATGCCGACATTGAACGTGGAACCGTAAATATGCGTATAGAGACAGTCCTACGAATCTGTCAGGCTCTCCAGATCAGTCCCAATGATATCCTGACGGAAGATGATAACGCACCGGAACTCCGGCAGAATGAGCTCCTGGAGCAGTTAGCACACTGCACACCAAAAGAACAGGAAACTGCGCTTTCTCTACTGGCGGTGTATCTTCGGTCTTTGAAGTGATAATGGAATAGAGCGGTGGCCATACTTGCTGGATTATGGCCACCGCTCTCAGCCAACGGGCGTCAATTAAAGTTGTCCTGTAAGAAGGCTTCTAAGTACTGTTTACTTATCCTCCACTCCCTTCCAATTTTCAGCGCTGGAATCAGCTGCTGGGCGATCATCTTGCGCACCTGCTGCTTCGTGGTCTTCAGCAACACAGCGGTCTCGGCCACCGTCAATAACTCTGTCATGCCCACGGATCGTCACCCTTTCGGCCACCTACATTTTTCTTGTCTTCATAATATAAAAAATTGTGTAACTTTCGCACATCGAACCGGGTCAACCCCCAGTCTCCCACTTCATTCTTCTGTGGGCTGATGTCATATTGTCCACACTTCTCTTTCAGCTTTTCCTTGTCAATCTTGAATAGACTGCAAACATTTTTCAGAGTATGAAATTCCTCTAAACCGTTATAATCGATGTAGGGTACTGTCATGATTTACCTCCTTTTGCGGTGAACTAAAATTTACGCTTGTCGGTACATCTTTCCATGCGTAGTTCCCGCCATAGTATATTTTTGTTAGGTAATTCATTCTATAATTCTTTAATTTTTGCTAATTTTACCACACCAGCACATTTCGATGCGCTATTCTTTGCAGCAAAACAAACGGTCCCGGCATTGTTTTTGCACAAAACTTTTTTCTTAATGGGATTGGGCTGACACCCATCTCTCTAAATTTTGCTAACACTGCTTCGACATCATAGCCCTCTCTGCACAGCTTTGCTTCCCCTTTCTCCAATGATTTTGTTCGCGTCATCAGCATGACCAAGCGTATCATACCTTCCCGCAATCCAGCGTCTGACACTTTCTGGATCAATTCATTAAGTGTATCCGGCTGCATAAATCGTTCGTCTGGAAATGCACGCCCAAAGCACCTCGTAATATACTTCTCGCTTTCTTCAATGTAATACGACAAAAGGCTCTCAATGTCGGTTGTTCCCAGCTTTTTCTCTATTTTCGAGACTCTTTCTCGCAGCTCATGTATTTCAAACCGCAGGATACCTTTCGGCAATTTTTCTTCATCCAACCGCAAACCATTTTCCATAATTTGGTAGGTCTTATCATAGACCACCAGTTCGCGCGACCGGTGCTTAAGCGTTACATGATGCTTGTTGTACCTGTTAGCAGCCTTTATGTCAGAATCTTTGTAATAGTATCTCTCATACTTTGGCGGTGTCGGCAACTTGCGCATCACTCGTAGCAGCTCCTTAAACAGCTTAGACGTGTCGCACCGAATATTCACGCATAGATCCACTCGTGAAAGCTGGTAGGCATTCAACGCACAGGGTAGACCGGAATCTTTTAACAACAATGTAAACTTCTTACCCATCGTCCTAATGCTCTCCTTATCGGGCGGCAAAATACCCAAATATGACGAACTTGGATCAAGCAGTTTCCGGGGATTCACAGCAATCCGTAGATAACACGTTGAAACCTGCTCATGTACATCCCTTTCTAAACTGATTCGCAACCCCTCTCGCCAAAACCATTTGCAACGATGGCGCTCCCCCTCTCCTTGCCAACTTCTATCACTGTATATTTCCCCTTTGGGGCATTGCTGATATATTCTGTCACGTATCCTTTTATAGTCCTTATTTGATAGTCTTTTTACGACTTCAAGTGTGTGAATCGAAAACCCATCCGGTTCTAACTGGAAACTGCCTACACCCAATTTTTTCATAATTTAAATCCTTTCAAAAAAGCACTTTATTTTTCTTTTTAAACTGGCTTTATTAGCTGTTTAAAGAATTTTTTCTTCTATTTTTTCTTTTTACCAATAGGCATTTACAAAAGAAGAACGACACCAAATGATTTCACTTGGTGCCGCCTTTCTCTAGTTCTCTTGTTTTCCTTTCAATCGCAAGCCGCATCTGCCTAAATTCCGCCTCGGTGATCGCACCCTGCTCCAGCAGCAGTTGATTGAACCACATCAGCATCCCCCAGCGGTAGGCATTACCTCGCGTCTGTGTCCGTTCTGTCATTGTCCGGCCTCCTCATTTGTATGTACTCCACATCACCTCGCTATTCGATGTGTATATTTTTGTCTTTAAATTCTTCAAAAAGAAATGGCCCCCACGGAAATTTTCTCCGCGGGGGTCATTTTTTATTCAGTTCTGTGACGCTATTAGCATGGTCAGCTCCAGCAGGACATTCTGTGCCGTCTTTGGCAACCATGCCAGTTTTTCAATGGATAATACCAGCGTTGCGCAGAGTCTGCTTTCCCCGTCGACTGGCAGGCGGACATTTTTGCTCCTACCAGCCAGATAGCTCGGTTGCTGTTCCCTCACCGTCTTGATGACCGTGCGCCAGTCACATTCAAGCGGCATAAGCATCGACGCTGCCGCAGTCAGCACATCCTCGCGGATCTGCAGCGTTGGCACTCGGTAGCGATGGCCATCCTTCCCCGTCATTTGGAACCCTCGCACATATCCCCAGACATCAGTACCGTCCACTTTTTTCATTGGGCACTCCCCTTTGGCCTGAACTGCCACAAAATGCTTGCAGTTCTTAGGGGTAACCATCGCGGTCAGCAGCTTCCTGAACAGCTTCTGGCTGTCTGCCTCATAGTTCAAATGGTGCTTGGGGTCATCCACGGGAAGGTTGTCCACGGGCACAGGATATACTGATGGCAAAATAGTATACAACCACCCGTTCAGAGTGGTCCAGCCTTCATCCGCCTCCCAAAATCCTAGCATATCCATATATGCTTTCAGCTCCTCAAGGACAACGATCTGTGTCTCCAGCCAAAGGCGCTGCAAGCCCCGATACTTGAGCGTTCCATGCCTGCTATTGTGCGCATCAATCCTCTGACTGACTACTTTCATGCGCTCCAAAAGCAAGCTTCTCCCCTGCTCCTTTATATTGGCTGCTTCCTGGCTTTCTCCTTTCTCCTCCGAAAACTTGGATGTATATACCCATCGCAAAAAGCCATCAATCAACAACCGCACCGCCGCAACATCCCAGCCCTCACCATACCATGACCGCGCCAAAACCTTCCCGTCTATTCGAATCGGTGTCTCCAGTTCACACTTATTGCCCAGTTGGACAATCGTAACCCACCGGTTTCTGCGCACAAAATTTTCAACATCCAAAGCTCTAAAGAAGGCTGTATCGACTCCGACAGCCGTGTCCCGATACTGCGCCGCTAAGGGTTCATCAAAGTATTTCTCATTGTTTTTGTCATCCAGCTTCCCCATACAGACCTTCGCGTAAGCACAGGCAATGATGCATCTTTCATTACCAACCGGCGGCAGATACGCCGGTAGCTGACTTTCCACACACCCTGCCGCGGCGCCAATCGTAAGCATTTTTTCTGTGTCAAGGAAAAGCGACTCCATGACCTTGCGAAGTGCATTCCCCGCCCCATCCGCCTTTGAGCATGCGATGCGCGGTGCGGTCTCATAGGTCACGGGTTCACCATATGTAAAGAGCTCCCACTCACTGCACAGTCGGAAAATATACCCAGAAAGGCTTGCACTGACGACCTGCAAAATCGTTCTGCGGCCATCCGCATCCGACCCACAGCTTTCCAGCATCTGCATCAACGCCGCGCAAGCACGATGCTGCGCTTCCTTCGATCGATTCTCAATGGGCACTCCCATATCACATCTATCCGAAAGATACTCTATCCCCTCTTTAAAGTCTCGCTTCCGAACGGAGAAGTTATCCTCACTTGGAATTTTAGCTTCAAGCTCACATATACGCGCAACGGCAGCCTGTGCGGTCTGGTAGTATTCCCCATGAACCGTATTGATCTTCTTTCCACGCCAGATGCCAACATCGTGATACAGCAGCGCGATCTCGCCGTTGTCATACTTATATCCCCACACAGTGATCTTTCTCTCTTTACCGTTATTCACTGCAGCAGCCTCCTCGATTCAATATGTAATCTATTGTTCCTCGACTTTTCAAAATGTAATACTGCAAAACAAACTAATAATATTAAATGTATTAGAAGACTAGAAAATCAGGCAATTTTTCTATCAATTTCCTATTTTATAAAATTACAAAAACATAATAACACAATAACATATAGAAATCCAGGATTTTCTGTTTTTTCCTTGCTTTCTTTGTTTCTATTTGATACAATATAGAACATGATATTACGAACTCATTGTGAGGTGCGGTTATGGACATTCATGACATCCGGCAGCAGCTGCGAACAAAGAGCCTATACGACATCCCCCTGCGGGTAACGTACTACGCCCGCGTGTCCTCCGAGTCTGACGAGCAGTTGAACTCGCTGGGTAACCAGATCCAATACTACGAGGACTTCATCCGCCGGAATGCCGCGTGGACGTTTGTCCCCGGCTACATTGATGAGGGGCTGTCCGGCATCTCCACCAAGCGCCGCGAGAACTTCAACCGCATGATCGATGACGCTGCGGAGGATACCTTTGACCTTATCATCACCAAGGAGATCTCCCGCTTTGCCCGCAACACACTGGACTCCATCCAGTTCACACGGCAGCTTCTTGGCTGCGGCGTAGGCGTTTTCTTCCAGAACGACAACATCAACACCTTTGACGAGGACTCCGAACTGCGGCTGTCCATCATGTCCTCCATCGCCCAGGACGAACTGCGCAAGCTCAGCAGCCGCGTAAAATTCGGCCATCAGCAGGCCATCAAGAACAATGTGGTGCTGGGCAACAGCCGTATCTTTGGCTACCGCAAGGAGAACCGCCGCCTTGTCATCGACGAGGAGCAGGCGCCCATGGTGCGGGAGCTGTTTGAGCTGTACGCCAGCGATCAATACTCCATGAAGCAGATCGAGGCCCTCTTCTGGGAAAAGGGCTATCGCAATCTCAACGGCAAAAAGATCGCCCATACCACCATGTCCAACATGATCTCCAACCCCAAATACAAGGGCTACTATGTGGGCAACAAGGTCAAGGTGGTGGACATGTTCACCAAGAAGCAGAAGTTTCTGCCGCCGGAGGAATGGGTCATGTTCAAGGACGAGACGGGCGAGATTGTACCCGCCATCGTATCCGATGAGCTGTGGGAGCGGGCCAATGCCATTCTCCGCCGCCGCAGCGACGACGTAAAGAACCGGCAAGGCGTCTGCAACCATGCCAATCTGCTGACCGGCAAGCTCTTCTGCACCTGCTGCGGCACCGCCTACTACCGCCGGGAATCTCAGGACAAGCAGGGCCACAAAAACAGCAAATGGGTCTGCTCCGGCAAGATCAAAAACGGCGCGGACTCCTGTGCTTCCTTCCCCATCTACGAGGACGAAATCAAGCCCCTGCTGCTGGACGTGTTCCGCGACACGGAGGCCAGCGCAGAGGCCCTGATTGAAGAGTATGTGGAGATGTACCGCGCCTTGGATCGCGGCGGCAGGTTGGGCTCTCAGATCGCCGCGCTGTATAAGAAATTGGCTACCGTGGAGCAGAAGCGCATGAAGCTGCTGACCTTCAATGCTCAGGGCAAGCTGGACGACGCGGACTTCCTCGCCATGAATAAGCAGTGCTCCGCGGAAGCTAAAGCACTGCAAGCCCAGTTGGACGAGCTGACCGCCCAGCAAGAGTCCGCCGGAAATATGAAGCAGCAGCTTGACACCATTCGCACCGTCCTGCGCAATGCCCAGAAGGACGCCGCCAAGGGCGTCATCACCAAGGAGTTCGTGGCCCGCTATATTGACAAGATATTCGTCACACCGGAGGAGGACGGTTCCCTCCGCCTAGACATCAAGATCTTCACCGGCGAGAGCTGCGAAAAGCACCTGCAAAACCTGCGGCGTCAGGCATCGGCGCAAATCGTTGTGCCGCAAGCGGTTGCGGCGTTTTCGCCATCTGATGATCCCGAAGTTTCTATGGGTCACACGTTCAAGAAGATGATCGAGTCCTACGAGAAGAACCTGTAAACTCCGCCAGGGTTTACCAAGATCTTTTCCAATAAATCGACCCCATCGGCTTTCAAGAAAGCCGATGGGGTCGATTCTATCCGGCGTGCAGAAACGGGCAAAGGACAGACGCCATGCGTCTGTCCTTTGTCCTGCCTAAAATCTGCACGAGGAAAGAGGTTTCCGCGCTCTATTGTCTGCGTTCCGGCAAGAACCCTCTCCCCTTGTCTTGCCGGATCGCTCTGTGCAGCTAAGTAAATTGACCGGAGGCTTTTAGCCCTCCTCGATCATTCTGAAATACAGGCCGTTGTTGCTGTCGTCGCCCTCCAGCATCACCATGATGGTGGTGCCGTTCAGGTCGGCGAACAGGCAGGTGAGGTCGGTGCTGGTGCCGTCGCCGTTGGGCATGGTGATGACCACCATCATGTTCTCCTCGTCCGCGCCGCAGCTGCCGGTCAGCACCGTGTCGCCGTTCAGGTAATCCACCGCGTCCACGTCGTTAAAGTCGATCTCCAGCACGCCGTTGCAGCCCTTCAGGGTGTTGGTGGCCTGCTCGTCGCTCATCTCGGGGCCGTGGACAAAGCCGCCGCAGAACTCCCAGCGGGAGCCCACGATATACTCAGACACTTCCACAAAGGTCATGGTCTCCAGCGGAGTGCCGGCGCCTGCTCCGGTATTGGCGTCATCCTCCACGGCCGGGC
>ULJH01030699.1_pt1 | contig 21315 bp, 18 predicted proteins | sample 1950781 | NCBI WGS metagenome assembly ULJH01 (sample SAMEA4835462, study PRJEB28245) | human gut metagenome | biome: gut microbiome; material: fecal sample | place: Denmark | collected 2008 | reverse complement strand
ATAAGGCGTAACTGTACGCTTTGGTTTTGACGCAGTAAGAATCTGGCAGTTCGAGCAAAGTTGTCAAGAACAAAGCAACGGGAACGCCTCATGAGGTGTATTGTATACAGCCCTCATTGGCTTCGAGCGATTTTGTCGTTCGTTGTCAATAGTGCTTTCTATATACTTACACTGGCGTGGGGCTTTCGGCGTTGCTCGTTTCGACAACTTGGGCGATGCCAGAGCCTTTACTGCGTGGAACGAGTGACAGGATTGGCTCCACGTTTTCATGTATATATACTAACCTTTTGTAAAACAAGCCAATATGGTAGCCGTTGGCAAAAGACATTTGCAATATGGCAATATCAAGTATTGAGCATCGAGGCTATTTTTATGAGATATTCGATGCACGAGGTAAAAAAGCAAAAACTATTCCTGACTACATCGGAGAACTACTGGGGTGGAGTGACAGGTTTTTCATTGTTATGAAAGGTTCTTACTATGACACCTATGATGAGCAAGGTAAAAAAATCAAATCAATTCCAACATTCATCGGCAATTTCGTTTCTATCTGCGCTGATCAATTCATTGTCAGAAAGGGTTCATATCTTGATACATACGATGCTTGGGGAAAGAAAATAAGCACTCGTGCTGCAAGATAAAATTTAGTAACCAACAAACTCTCCACTGTCATAATGGGGAGTTTGTTTTTATGACACCAGAAAAATAGCTCTTTTATGGAAAACAAAAGATTCTTCACATACACAGCAATTGCTGCCTGTATGATATGTGCTATTGCGGTAGCTTTCAATGTTTTTACGGATTTTGAATTACCAGGCAGAATCATGGCTGCGATATTAGGTGTTGTCATTACGGCAACCATAACACAGGTGCTTCTTCAGGGACAAACCCAAAAAGAGGGAACGTTGAAACGGGATTCTAAAATATTCGAGGAAAAATTGAAAATATATCAGAATTTTCTCAACAGTCTCTACAAAGCCGTAAAAGACGGAAAATTAACCGACAGTGAGAAGATGGAGCTTCAATTCCAGACATCTCTTGTAGCCATGCATTGTGACCCTAAATTCATCAAGACTATAAGTGAGGCAGTAAATGGCGTGATAAAAAGCACTTGTCCAAACAAAGGTGATGAACATACTCCGCAGACAGCACTAATAGCCAGTCTGTTTGATGTGGTAGAAGCATTCAGACAGGATTTGTATCCAGATGAATTTGAAAAATTTGACAAAGAAGACAGGGACTATGCTATTAAGAAATTTGACGATGCATATCAAAATGCAAATGAGGGTGAAGATTCCCCAAAGGAGCATCTCGTTGTTGATGTAAATTTGCTTTCTAATATATCAACGCTAATAACGCAAGCAACAACTCAAAATAGCCCAGAACTTGCTGACGACAATAACCCAAAGGCAAATAGCATAGAGAAAGAAAGTACAGGCAATCTTGAGAGTTTATGGGAAAAAGCTATTGAAAGATGGAAAAACGCAGGATGGACAGTAAACCCCGAGCCAATAACCGAGGAACGTCCTTTGTGGCTGAAGAGGGAAGATGGTGTTCTAGGCGAAATATACATGGGATTTCATGATGGTCATTACTATTTGGAGGCGAGTTATGAGAACGATTCCAATTTCTCACAATGTCTGAAATGGAAGAATGGAGGTCGAAGAAGATATGGAGAATGGTGGGAATATCCGCCATTATGTTTTGACACTCCACAAGGAGAATTCTTGCAGAAATTTGAATCTTCCTTAGAACTACGGAAGTATATTATAGACAAGGTGGAATACCTGCAATCTGTCATCATGAAGAATGATCTTACAACCCGTTGGATGAAGGCTGTAGGCAAGCAGAAAGACTGGTATTTGTTCACTTGGTATTGGTCTACTCTTGCCTGTGAATACCAGAATGATGCGGAAGGGAAAATCTATATGGATACTATGCCTATTGATGGTAAGGAATCAGCAATCATTCAGTTGGGCAATAGGGCTAACGACAGAGAACTGCTCAAACAAACTTTGAATAGAATCGGATTGGCAGACAGAATCAGCGAAATTCAAGAAGACTGCTTCATCAACTTGGAAGAAACAGGCTCGTTAGATCCAAAGGTCGTAGGAAACAAACTGCAGCATTGGATAAAACTGATATCCGAATCTGTACCATCATCTGCCAATTGACTAACAGACAAAGATTTTTCGAACATGAAAAGTTTTGCTGCAATTGACTTTGAAACAGCCAACCAGCACCGCTCCAGTGTGTGCAGTGTTGGAGTGGTCGTTGTGCGCAATGGCAAGGTGACGGACAAGCTATATCGGCTGATAAAGCCGACTCCCAATTTCTACACTTACTGGTGTACAGAAGTGCATGGAATGACCAATGCGGACACTGATGATGCTATGGATTTTCCAGAAGTATGGGCAGAAATAGCACCACATATCCAGGGCTTACCATTGGTTGCCCACAACAGTCCGTTTGACGAGAGTTGCCTGAGGGCTGCATTTGAAGCATACGACATGGAATATCCTGAGTATAGATTCTACTGCACATGCCGTGCTTCAAGAAAATTGTTGGGGGACAAACTTCCCAATCATCAACTTCAAACTGTTGCCGCATATTGTGGATACGACCTCACCAAACATCACCATGCAATGGCAGATGCGGAAGCTTGCGCTGCCATTGCAATTAAACTCATAGACTTTTGAATGTTTTCATTATGGACGCTTCAACAACTATAAATCAAATGCTGTCGGGCAACAAAATTTTTGTCCCGACTTATCAAAGAGCATATTCCTGGGAAGACAAGCAGACAAAGCAGTTTCTTGTGGACTTGCAGGATTATGTAGAAAGCCATACGGCATCAAGTTATTATTTCGGACATTTTCTGTTCGAGGATAAAGGCAGTCGCAATTTTGCCATCATTGACGGTCAACAGCGTCTGACCACTATTACTATATTCATCTCCGCCATCTACAGAAGATTGGAAGAGTTGGCAGGGGCTTTGTCAGAGGATGACGTTTTTCTTTATGGCACTCTTGTGAAAGTAGGACAAACCTACAGATTCTCTACTGTTGATTACGATAACCAATTGTTCCGTGACTATGTCATCAATAAAGTAAAAACTGACCGTAATGGGTTGGAGACAGAATCACAAAAGCGTATTGTCGCGGCTTACGACTACTTTGTTAGTCAATTGAATGCCTATGACGAGGAGTCATTGCACGATATATTAGAAGCAGTCGTAAATGCCACTTGCACTACGCATACTGTAAAGGACGAGGCTGAAGCCATCCAAATGTTCATCTTCCAGAACAACCGTGGCAAAAAACCGTCCAATCTTGAAATAATCAAAGCGCAGTTCCTATACAATATTCATCTTTATTGTACATCTGAAGATGAGAAGGCAGAGTTGATAAGCGAGGTAAAGAATCGCTTTGAACACATCTACAAATCTATATCAAAGATAGAAGGCAATATAGATGAGGATGATATACTCACATACACTTTGCGTGTGTACTTCAATAGCCTGGATGCAAGCAATGCTTTGCAAAAAGTGGATGAAGAATTAGGGAAAGATGATTCACGCATCAATTTCATTCGCAGTTTCACCCATTCACTTGCTGACAGTTTTGAACAAATGACCGTTTTCTTCCACAACGAACAAGCGGATATTATGGCACACACACTGTGGATTATCGGCCAGCCTGCTATTATTTTTCCATTTGTAATCAAGGCTTATAGCAATGGCGTTTCTGATGACGATTTCAGATTATTAGCCAAGGCTCTAACCTCTATATTCTTGCGTCACAGAGTTATTGGTACACGTGCTGTTCTCACATGGAGATTGAATGATGTCTTCAAGGAATTTGAAGGTGACGTCCATGCTGTTGTCAATCATATAGAATGGATGAAGACCACAACAGACGGATGGTGGGATTATTGGAACAACGTTGAGTTTAAACGTATGCTTGAAGGCAATTTCGATGGAGGACATGGCATTGCCAAAATCATCCTTTGGCTTTATGAGAATCACCTCATAGAAAAGGGCAAGTCTGGCTATGGGTTGAAACGTTATGATGCAGTGGAGAAATCTCAGTGTGAGCATATTGCTCCAAACACAGAAAATCAAGATGCCAATAGTGGCTATTGCCCATACGATGATGAATTTAGAGAGTCGTATCTAAATTGCCTCGGAAACTACTTGCTGCTTTCTGGACATCATAACGAATCTATCGGAAACACTTCTTTTGAAGCTAAACGAAACACCTATACCCAGTTACTCCAGCAACAGGAAATCCGTAACATGACGGAACAGGACCATCTTTGGGACAAGGCTAAAATTGACAAAAGAAAAGAGCTTATTGTTGATTTTGTGATGGCAACATTCTAACAAATTATGACCTCAATGGAAGTCTACACCTTCCATTGAGGCTGCAAAGCTATCGTCAAATAGGCTGCTGTCGTGAATGCTCGTCATACGTGGATAGATGTCTGCTATCTCAGCCAACGCCTTCATGCCAGCCAACGCCCAAATTTTATTGATCATCTGTTGCTGGTATGAAACTGCTGTTTTTCAAAATCAGCTTCAAACTGCCAAAAAGCACTCAGAAAGTGTTAAAAATCAAAGAGTGTTGAAAATCAAGACTTTATGTTTGACTATTCATAGTAAGTTATGGTTAGTTATAAGGCTCTAAATACAACGATAAAAAAGACTTTTAAAAGTAAAAAAGTAAAGCGCTAAAAAAGTATCTGCTTTGTTTTGCCGACTCCTTATTTTCAGTTAAATTTGTAGGTAGAACAAACAATATAGATACATATATATGCGAACAGTCATTCTGCTGTTTTTATCCGTGCTGCTCAACCTGCCGTTATGGGCGCAGGCTGAGCCGCGTACGGCGTCACCGAAAGAGTTGGCGCCGGTGGTGATTGTGTCGTCGTACAACACCGCCGTGCGCCACGTGAACGAGAACCTTGCGGAGTTTTTCGAGGAGTACACCCGAAGCGGCATACCTAATCCCATAACCGTTGAGGACATCAACGCGCACAACCTGCGCGACTGCCTCGGCTGGCGCCACCGACTGAGACGAGTGCTAAGGAAGTATTACGAGCACGGCAACCGTCCGGCGTGCATCGTGCTGCTGGGTTTGGAGGCGTCGTCGGTGTTCTTCTCGTTCGACGACGCCGAGTTGAAGCGCACGCCGGTTGTTGTGGGCATGAGAAACTCGGCAATAGTGAAGATTCCAGCTCAGCAGAATCTCGACATTGTGGAGTGGGACCCTGAGTCGTACGACCTTACGAAAGATTTCAACGACTATAACATCGTGGGCGGCGAGCTCTACTACTATGACGTGAAGCGCAACCTCGACCTCATAAAGCGTTTCTACCCGAAGTGCAGCACGATCACGTTCATGACCGACAACACGCTGCGCGGTGTAACGATGCATGCGCTCTTCAAGAAGTACGCGCAGAAAGACAAACGCTTCGACGTGAACTATATCGACGGCAGAAAGATGTCGATGATAGAGGCTGACGAGACGATATCGAACATGCCGCCTTCGCAGGCGCTGCTGTTAGGTACGTGGAGCGTGGACAACTCGAACAGCTATGTGGTGCGCAACTCTACGTACACCTTCGGACAGACCAATCCGAAGCTGCCTACGTTCACCCTCACCGACGTGGCTATGGGCCACTGGCCCGTGGCGGGCTATTCGCCGCGCTATCATGTCATGGGCCGCACGCTTGCCGACAAGGTGGTGGAGTTTCTGAAGACGGGCAGGAAGAAGCCGATTGGACTGGTGGAGAACCGCTATGTGTTCGACCTGCAGCGCCTGAACATGCTGAAGCTCTCGCTCGATGGCTTCAGCTTCAACTACGACGTGGTGAACGAGCCGCTGAGCGTCTTCGAGGAGTATCGCGACACCATTCTGTTCATCACCGTGCTCATCATCGTGCTCGTCTCGGCACTCGCCATAACGCTCCATCTGCTGCGCAAGAGTCGCCGGCTGAGCGCCAAGCTCGTGAAGCAGGGCAAGGAACTGCTCGTGGCGAAGTACAACGCAGAGGAGGCAAACCAGACCAAGTCGCGCTTCATAGCCAGCATCAGTCACGAGATACGCACGCCGCTCAACGCCGTGCTGGGCTTCTCGCAGCTCTTCGCCAACGACCAGATAGAGATGTCGGCGGAGGAGCGCAAGCAGTATGCCGACCTCATCATGACCAACAGCAACATGCTGCTGAAGCTCATAGACGACGTACTCGAGGTGTCGAAGATAGAGGCGGGCAAGCTGAAGTTCAGCATCGGCGAGCACGACGTGGTGGCGCTCGTGAACACGGCGGCGAAGATAGCCGATGCCAACAACAAGTCGGCGGATGTGGAGATACGCGTCGCGACGAACGTCAGCCGTCTGATGATAGAGACCGACCGCGAACGCCTGCTGCAGGTGCTCGCCAACCTCACTACCAACGCAAAGAAGTGTACGGAGAAGGGCACGATAACCATTGCGCTCGAGAAACTGCGCAAGGACGACATGATAAGCATCAGCGTGAGCGACACGGGCTGCGGCATACCAAAGGAGAAGGCTACGGAGGTGTTCGAACGCTTCAGCAAGCTCAATTCGTTCAGGCAGGGCACGGGTCTCGGACTCTCCATCTGCAAGGCGTTCGTAGAGGAATTGGGCGGAAAGATATGGGTAGACACGACGTACACCGAGGGCGCACGCTTCGTGTTTACGCATTCTATACGGCAGAAGAAACAATAGGAGTAGGGTAAAGTTAGAACTTTGCAACTGTTGATTATCCGTAGCGGAGGTCTCCGGCCTCCGCCACAATCAATAACACCAATTGAATATAAAAGCGATATGATGTGTTGTTAACATTACAAATCGTAATTCTACAGACTTAGTGCTGCGGAGGCCGGAGACCTCCGCTACGGATATAACAATTACCGCGCGGCAAAAATGACATTCCCCCTATGCTGTAACGTCGTTACAGCATAGGGGGAATATCGTTACCAGTCTGCGGTAATATCATCATCTCACCACCACAACAACAAATCTCACCACCTCACCATCTCACCATCTCAACCAATATCACCATCTCACCACCTCAACCTCTCAACCCCTTTGTAGCATACATCAGCGCGAAGTACAAAGCTGTGCCGGTGATGAGGCCCGCGATGGCGTCGATGGCGTAGTGCGCCTGGATGTAGACCGTGGCGAGACAGAGGAAGAAGTAGAACGGCGCGAGGAAGAGAAGCAGGCGGCGGTTGCCCGAGTGGTAAGCCAGCCACATGCACACCGTCGAAACGCCCACGTGCGATGACGGGAAGGCGGCTGTGGGGCGTTCGCCCGCTGCCTTAGCCTGCTCGACGAGGTCGTAGAAGAAACCGTCTACGTAGCCCGGCGTGGGCAGACATTCCTGATGCGTGTTGAAGTAGGTGCCGACAGCAGGGAAGAAGCCGTTGGCGATGTTCTCCAAGCCCACCGCCTTGAAGTAGAACGTAGGTCCGGCTACGGGCACGAAGATGAACACTATGTAGTAGATGAAGAACGAGGCGAGCAGCACGAACGATGCGCGCTCGAACTCCTTGTAGCGTGCGAAGAAATAGTAGAACGCCACGAGGCCTATCATCGGATAGTAGGCGGCGTAGCCCATGCTCATGAGTTCGCTGATGGGAGCCCACGAGAAGGTGGAAGCGAAGGTGAGCGCCGGCTGGAAGCCGAACACCGACTGCTCAGCGCGGCAGAACACATGGTCGAGGTTGGGGAACATGCGGTTGAGCTCGTACGTGTCGGGATACCACCACGCCAGCAGCGACATCTGCGCCACCACGCGCGCCAGCAGCGTCAGTCGGCACGGCACGAGTCGGTAAGCCACCCACAGCGCCACGGTCATTGCCACCACACGCACGCGGCCCCAAATCATGGCGTCGGGGTTCTGCAGGTTGGTATAAGTGAAGAGCGCCACGAGCAGCGTGAACACCGTGTATGCCATCACGAGCCACTCCAGCGCGAGCAGTCCGCGCTTGGGCGATTTGTCTATAGAGAAAAGTTGTGTAAGGAATTTCATTGTCTTAAGTGTAATTTTAGGGGGTGCACTTGTCTCAAGTGCACCAACCAAGTAAAAGTGCCCCAACCGAGCAATCACCTGCGCGCACAGGCATTACAGCCATCCGTTCTTCTTGTACCACTCAACGGCGAGCTTCACGCCTTCGGCGAGTTTGTAGTGAGGATGATAGCCCAGCTCGTCGCAAGCCGGCTCGATGTCGCAGCGCCAGTTGCGCTGTTTCAGAATGTTATACTTGTCGTTGTTCAGAGCGGTCGGCTTCTTCGTGATCTGGCTCAGCTTCTCGCCGAAGAACGTCACGATGCGCAGCACCCATATCGGCGCCACGATGCGCAGCATCCACTTCACGCCCATCTCCTTCTTCAGCAGGTCGCTGAACTCGGTAGAGCTGTATACGTCGCCGTCGGAGAGGAAATACTTTCTGCCGCTCATGCCGCGGTCGAGAGCGAGGAACACCGCCTGCACCACGTCGAGCACGTAGACGAACGTGATGTCCTGGCGCTTGAATCCCGCAGCGAAGTCGATGTGCTTCTTTATGCTCTCAGCCATGAGGAAGTAGTCCTTCTCGCGCGGTCCGTAGACGCCGGTGGGGCGCAGTATGATGTAGGGGAAGTCGTTGCCGACGCTGTCGAGGTACTTCTCGGCGTCGAGCTTGCTCTTGCCGTACGCCGTGTTGGGGCGCGGCATGTCGTGCTCGCTGATGTCCTGGTAGGGCTGCTGCTCGTGTATGGCGCCGAAGACGCTGAGCGAACTGAGGAACACGAAGCGCTTCAGCGGCATCTTCAGCTCGATGAGCGCATCGACGAAGTGCTTTGTGCCCTCGGTGTTCATGCGGCGGAAGTCGGCCTTGTCGAGACATTTCGTCACGCCGGCGGCATGAACGACGTAGTCGAACTCGTGCTCGCCGAGTTGCGCCTTCAACTGCTCCTTCGAACCGAAGTCAAGCTCAATAAAATGTATGCGCTTGTCCTGAAGATATTTGCGCGATGTGGTTTTTCTCACTGCTGCCCACACCTCCATATCTCTGTTGAGGGCTTCCTCAACGATAAAACTGCCAATGAAGCCACTGGCTCCTGTTATAAGTATTTTGTTAGTCATTCTTAATATTGGTACATAGTACAGGCTGCAAAGTTACTATAAAAAAGCGAGTTAGCGAAATAAAAGAGCTTTTTTAGTATGCTCATTTCATTTCGCTAACTCGCTTGCGTGTATAAATATATCAGCTTGGGTCGACATCGAAGAACACGGTCATGGCTGCGTAGCGCTTATCCTGCAGCAGCTGCGTGCGTGCTTCTGCCATGCACTGGCGTGCGAGCGGCAGGTTGATGCCCTGCTCGAGCTTGATGACAATCTTGCGTATCGACTCGGTCTTCACACGTGCCACAGCCGGTTTGTCGGGGCCGAGCACGCGGTCGGCGAACGCCTGTCTGAGACGCGAAGCCATCTCGATGGCGGCGCTGTCTACGAGCTGCTCGTTGCGGTGGCGCAGGTAGACGTAGACGAGGTGGTAGAACGGCGGATAGCGGAACATGCTGCGCTCCTCGAGCAAGTCGCGGGCGAACGTCTTGAAGTCGCCCGACACGACCTGCTGTATCACGGGCAGGTCGGCGCTCTTGGTCTGCAGTATCACAAGTCCGCGCTCGTCGCGCCTGCCCGCTCTGCCGCTCACCTGCGAGAGCATCTGGAACGCCTGCTCGTAGGCACGGAAGTCGGGATAGTTGAGCATGGTGTCGGCGTTGAGAATGCCCACGACCGTGACGCCCGAGAAGTCGAGCCCCTTGGTTATCATCTGCGTGCCGATGAGTATGTCGGTTCTGCCGCAAGAGAAGTCGTCGATGATGCGTCCGTAGGCGCCAGCCGAGCGCGTCGTGTCGAGGTCCATGCGGGCGATGCGCGCTTCGGGGAACAACTCGCGCACGCGGTCCTCAATCTTCTCCGTGCCGTAGCCGCGTCCGAGCAGTTCGGTGCTCTCGCAGTTGGGGCACTGCTTCGGCACGGGGTAGGTGTAGCCGCAGTAGTGGCAGGTGAGCAGGTTCATCGAACGGTGATAGGTGAGCGACACGTCGCAGTTCTTGCACTTAGGCACCCATCCGCACACCTTGCACTCAACCATCGGCGCAAAGCCGCGGCGGTTCTGGAACAGCAGCACCTGCTTCTTGTTGCTGAGCGCCGTGCGCATCGCTTCGAGCAAGTCGGGCGAGAACGCCCCGCGCATCATCTTGCGGCGGTAGAGGTCCTTGGTGTCTACGACGCGTATCTCGGGCATCGCCACGTCCTTGTATCTGGTTGTGAGCTGCACGTAGCCGTACTTGCCCGTGCAGGCGTTGTGGTAGCTCTCCATAGATGGCGTCGCCGTGCCTAACAGCACCTTAGCCCCTTCGTACATTCGGGCGAGCATGATGGCTGCCGAACGTGCGTGATAGCGCGGCGCAGGGTCTTGCTGCTTGAACGAGGTCTCGTGCTCCTCGTCGACGATGACGAGTCCGAGGCGCGTGAAGGGCAGGAAAATGGCAGAGCGGGCACCGAGTATTACGTCGTAAGGCTCGGCGGAGAGCTGCTTCTTCCATATCTCCACACGCTCAGCGTCGCTGTATCTTGAGTGGTAGATGCCGAGGCGCGAGCCGAACACGTTGTGCAGGCGGCGCGTCATCTGCACCGTCAGCGCTATCTCGGGTAGCAGATAGAGCACCTGCTTGCCCTCGTCGATGGCTTTCTTTATAAGGTGGATGTATATCTCGGTCTTGCCGCTCGACGTTACGCCGTGCAGCAACACTACGTTCTTCTCGTTGAACTGGCGGCTGATGCTGTCCTCAGCTGCTTTCTGCGCCGGGCTGAGCGGTTGAATACGCTCAGGGTGATACTCGCCCGTGGTGTTCAGACGGCCCACTTCGCGATGGTAAAGTTCGAGGAAGTTGCGCTGAATGAGCTGGCGCAATACCGCATCTGATGCGTTGGCTGCGTTCTGCAGCTCGTCGCAGGCTATCTCGGCGATATGCGCCGGCGGTGTCTCGCCGTCAATCTCGTTCCAATGCGACAGTTCGAGGTAGGTGATGAATGTCTGGTGTTGTTTTAGCGCGCGCTTCAGAATGGTGAGCGCCATGTGGAGCGACTGCTCCGAACGCAGCTTGGCGGGTAGCGTGACGCAGCGCACCGTCTTCGGACGATAGTTCTCTTCGGCTTTCAGACCGGCAGGGAGCGCGGCCTTGAATACGTCGCCAATGGGCGACATGTAATAGGTAGAAATCCACTGCCATAGGCGTAGCTGCTGCTCGATGAGCACCGGCTCTTCGTCTATGACTTGGATGATTGGGCGTGTCTCGAACTCCGGCTTCTCGCTGTGCAACCGCACCGCCATCGCCGTGTATGTCTTCGACCTGCCTAAGGGCACAAGTACACGCACACCCATCCGCACCTGAGCCACCATCGGCTCAGGCACGGAGTATGTGAATGTTCCTTCTAATGGTAAAGGAAGTATTACGTCTACGTAGTGCATTAGAAATAGTATGCAAGGGCAATCTGCCAAGCGTTAGCGCGGCCCTTGTCCTTGAACACCTCGTTTACTGTCTTGCTGAATGTCGCGTCGCCTGTCTTGCCGCAAGCGATGTTGTAGTTGGCTGTAACCTCGAAGTGGTTCATGAAGCTGAAGCCTGCGCCTACGTTCACGCTGAACTGTGATGAGCGGAACTTCCAGTTGTGGTCGTCGCCGAGGTCAACGTTCTTGTCGCCTACGTTGAAGCCGAACTGCGGACCTGCGAAGAACAATACGCTTGCTACGCTGCCCAAGCCTACGCTGTAGCGTGCGTTGATAGGAATATTGATTGCCTGTGTCTTCACGGTCTCTTTGGTCTTTGCCTCGCCTACGGTGAGCTTTGCCTCACGCTGGTCGTAGAGAGCCGAAGCGTCGATGCCCAGACCTACGATAGGAAGCGTGAACTTTACGGTCGGACCGAAGAAGAAGCCTGCGCGGTTGCTTGCGTCGAACACCTCTGAGTTGAGACTCATGCTTGTAACGTTCAGACCGCCCTTAACACCGAAGTTGATACCAGCATTCGCTGTGTTAGCTGTGAAAAGCATCGCAAGGGCGATAGCTGCTGATGTAAAGATCTTTTTCATACCTGTTTTTGTTTTAGTTAATATTCAATTTGCGTTTGCTTGATAACGTGGGGTAGTTGAAAATTAATGTCGCTGTCTGCGCACGCTGACGCGTGCTGCGCTGCCCGACGACTTCGAAGAGCTGCTCTGCGAGCGTGATTTCTTCACCTTCGCTGCCTTTGTCTTTGTTGAGGCTGAGGCACCTGCGCGGCGGTTCTTCTTTCTGATAGCCTTAGCCGCCTTCTTGTCTACAGCGGCGATGCTGTCGAGCGAGTCTTTCGGTTCGCCTGTGCCCCATACGTGCTGCTCAAAGTCGGTAAGCTCCTTCTCGATACGCTTCTGCTCCTTCTTCATAGCCGAATCGGTGGGGCAGTACTGTGCGAGTGTCTTGCCGAGCATGTTCGTGGTCTTGTATATCTTGCCCTTGTACATGTTCTTCGTGAAGTAGTCGTCCATCGACATCGTAGCAGCGTTGTTGAGGTTGCTTGTCATGATGGTCTGCTTTGTGAGGAACGGAGCAAGGTCGTCGTACTTCACCCAGAAGAGCGGATAGCTTGTGGCAGCGTCGCCGAAGTCGTCTTCGCGCTTGAGGATAGGGCAGAGCGCCAGCACCTTTGTGTGGAACGCCGAGTTGCGGTCGTCGAAGTATGTAGCCTCCTTCACGTAGTAGGCTGTCACTTCGCGCGACGGGATGTCGCTGTCGTCGATGCGTATGCCGCGGTCGGTGCGCTCGTAGAAGATGTGATAGTTGTCGAGCAGCGACTTGAGGTTCACCTTCGCTGCGTCGTCGAACACCTCATTGCCATCCAGACGATATTCGTAGGCGGTGATAGAACGCTTCATCACGAGTTTGAAGATATACGTGAAGAGGTTCATCTGCGAACCTACCGGCTCCACCGGATAGTAGAGTCCGGCGTTGGCGTCCTCCGTGAGGTCTATCTCGCGGTATATGTCGCGTCGCCATGTCACGTCCTCGTCCATCGCTTTCTGCGTTGGGAACGATATCTGGGCGCGCACGCTCAGTCCCTGGTCTTTCTGCTGTTGCTGCTGAGCCTGCTCGCGGCGACGTGCCGCAGGCTGTGCCGAAGCTATATCGGCACAGAAGAGGGCGGCGAGGAGTATTGCTAAGAATTTATTCATTGTTTTGTTTTTTGTTTTCTAGGGTTTCTAGGATATCTAGGGGGCTAGGAAGCCCTGTTTTATTTCACGATAACCTCCATAGACCCGTTCAACTTGCGTGTGATGCCATCGGGGCCAACCGCTGTGATGCGCGATATGTAGAAGCGCTTGCCTCTTGAAAGCTTGCGGAAGGTGTCGCGCTGGCGCTCAGAGAAGTTGCCGCCAGCCGAAGCCATCGGCACAGCGTTGCCCATGTTGTCGAAGAACACGGTTTCGAAGCTCACAACCTTGAACTGGATGTCGAGGATGCCGTCGTCGATGGCTGCCTTGATGCCCGGAGCACTCATGATAGAAGCCTTGGCGAGTCCGCCGCCACGGAAGCGGTCGGTGCCGATCTGCATGTATGCTGCCGGGTCGGGGAGCTTGCGCACATGGAATGTGAACTTGCCCATCTGGCGCGACTTGCCGTTGGCGTTGGATGCGACGGAGATAGTGACGTCTCTGCCCACTGCCGACGGACGCGCTATGTACTTGCCCATGCCGATAGAGCGGAACGAACCGCCTGACATTGAAGCCGACACGGCGTTGAGAGGCACGCCAGGTATGCTGACGCTTATCGGGTTGTCGTAGCCGGCGTAGAGCACGTTCATGAGGTCTGCCGATACGGTGGCGCTCGGTGCTACTACGGTGTATTTCTGTGTGAAGTCGCGGCGTATCACGTTGCCTGCTCCGTCGCGCATTGTGATGTATCCGCCGAACTGATGCTCGCCTACAGCGCCTGCCGTGAAGCGGTAGAGTCCGTTGGTGATGCGCTGTCCGCCTACGTATATCTCCGGTTGCTGCGTGGTGTCGACAGCCGCCATTACGATCTGCGCCGAGAACTGGTCGCCGCTGATGACGGTCTTCGACTCGGGTATGACGAACGCCGAGAGCTTGTTGACGCGGATGTCCTTCATGTCGATGTTTGCAACGAGCGTGTGCAGCACTTCGCCTTCAGCGTAGCGCACGTCGCTCTGCAACTTCGAGAGCAGTGTCACGGCACCTGCAACGGGCATGTCCTCAAACATGTACTCCTGCCAGTTCTTGCCGAGCGTGTTTGCGTTCTTCGGCACCTTTGTCGTGAGGTTGCTTTCGATGATGTCGCGCTGATGCTTGTCGGGAACCATCTTGAGGATGCGCTCGCGGAAGTTGTTGATGGCATCGTAGAGTTTCTTGCCTTGACCGGTGCCTGGAGCGAGCATCACATGGCTTGCCGCTTCGAGGTTATCCTTGCTCTTAATATTGTAGATATTGCCGTCCTTGCCGTCAGCCTCGCGCACAATCTGCACTTTCAGCGCCTGCGCGAAGTTGTAGAGCGAGTCGCTCATGCGCTTCACAGCCGTAGCTTTCTCGAACCACTCCTTCACCTTCTGCGGGTTCTTCTTCATCTGCTCGGCGAAGTTGCCGTAGAGCACCTCGTTCTCCTTCGAGGAGTTGGCAGTGGTACGGTTCAGACTCTCCTCCACGATAGAGAAGCCGTTGAGCACTTCCGAAGAAATGTTCAGGGCAAGCATCGCCATCAACACCACATACATGAGGTTGATCATCTTCTGGCGTGGGGAGATATGTTTTTTCTTTATTGCCATTCTTAGGGTTTTTACTCTTTTACTTTCAAGTTCATGTTGACGGTCATTGCCTCAATCATGCGTGCATAGATGCCGTTAAGCTGCTCTATCTGCTCTGCCATGCGCTTGCTCTGCTCGTTGATCTGGTCGATAGTGCCGATTTGCTGGCTTGCGCCCTTGAGCTGCATCTCGTATATCTTGCAGATGCCGGTGAGTGTGCGGTTGAGATTCTCCATCTCCTCGCTGTCGCGGGTGAGACGCACGCTCTGGTCTGACACCTTCTGTAGGGTCTCTGTGAGGCGCTTGAGCTCGTCGAGATAGTTTGCTTGCGCGTCTGCCAGCTGCATAGCCACCTCGTGGTTGGCTGCCAGTTCGGCTGCTGCGGCTGCGGTCTGTGCTGCTTCGGGCGAAACAACAGTCTGTGTTCCGCCGACAATAGTCTGCGTACCGCCGGCAACAGTCTGTGCTGCGCCTTCAGAAGCCGGTGCTGTTGCTGAAGCGGCTGCGCTTGCTGCACCGCCACCTATTATAATAGTGCCACCGCCGCTTACGCCAGTGCCAGATCCAGCAACTCCTGCGCCAGATCCTGCTGCGCCGCCGCCGATGATTACGCTGCCTTGCATGCCGGCGTTGTATGCAGCCTCTGCTTCAGCCTCCTCACGGTCTATCTCCTCCTCGTCGATGTGAGTTGGGAGGTCTCTGCCTTCCTGCGTCTTGTCGAACGGACGGTCGAACGCCGAGATGAAGAATACGAACACCTCGGTGCCCATGCCTGCGAAAAGCATGATGTTGGCACCCGGCAGGTGGGTGAGCTTGAAGAGCGTACCAAGAATTACGACTGATGCACCCCAGCTGTATGCGTAGTTGAGGAATGTCTGTCCGGGGACACTGTCCATCCACTTCTGTAAGTGGTAGACTATGTTGAATTTGCTGTAAATAGTCATAGCTTTTTATTTATTTCTTTTTTCCTTTTGCTTTTACCTTGCCGCTTGATGTGTTAGCCAAGCTGCGCACGCAGCGGAATCCGATGTAGCAGCGTGGCTGGTTCTGATATTCCCATGTGCGCCATGCCGAGCGTATGAATGATTCGGGGTCTTTCCACGAACCTCCGCGCACGCTCTTCTTCTTGAGTCGGTACGGGTCTTCCTTCGCTGCGTTGTACTGCAGTGTAGGGTTGAGGTCGTTCATCGCCTCTACGCCCGCTTCGGTGTATACGGTGCTTGTCCATTCTGCCACGTTGCCCGCCATGTCGTAGAGTCCGTTGCTATTGGAGCCGTAGATAGCCACCTTCGATGTGATTAGGTTGCCGTCCTTGGTGTAGTTGCCCTTGTCGGGTTTGAAGTTAGCGAAGAAGCATCCGTCGCCGCTCTTCACGCTCTTGTCCTCCCACGGGAACTCGGTGCCGCTCTTTCCGCGTGCCGCATACTCCCATTCAGCCTCTGTCGGCAGGCGGTAGCGCTGCACGTAGCGTGCTTCAGGGCCGAGACCCTTCAGCAGATAGTCGGTGCGCCATGCGCAGAAGGCGTTGGCCTGCTCCCATGTGACGCCCACTACTGGGTAGTCGTTGTATGCCGGGTTAGAGAAGTAGTTGCGCAGGTATGTCTCGTTCTCTGCGTTGCGGAAGTCGTTCACCCAGCATGTTGTGTCGGGGTATACATTTACTATATATGTGTTGAGGAAGTCCCACGGACCGCTCAACGGACGGTTTATTGTCTCGCGTACGATGCGTCCTTCGTCGTCGATGTACGCCGTGTCCTTCGATATCATCACCACCTCGTCGGGGTTTACGGCGATGTCTGTGTTGAGGTTGCGCTCCTCGGGGTTGAGTCGGTTGCGGCGCAGCGCTGCAGCCGTGTAGTCGTACACCTCGTAGCGGTAGTTCATCTGACGGTAGTCGAGCATCTTCTCGCCGGTGATAGGGTTGCGTGTGTACACGCTCTCGATGGCGCGCAGCTCGTCCTCGTTAGGCTTGCGCGGCAGCTGCTTCTTCCAGTTGAGATGTGGAGTGACGGGGTCGCCGTTCTTGTCCTCGGTGATCATGTATGTCTCGTCGCCGCCATACTGCGGGTCGGCGAGTCGTGTGCGTATGATGCTGTCGCGCACCCACACCACGAACTGCTTGTACTTTGAGTTGGTTACTTCGGTTTCGTCCATCCAGAAGCCGTCTACAGAGATGTCCTTCACGGGTGTCTGCTTGCCCCACAGGCTGTCCTGGCTTTCGAGGCCCATACGCAGGTAGCCGCGTCCTACGCGCACCATGCCGTATGGTGCGGGCTCGGCGAACGAGCGTCCGCTCACGCCCACCACTTCGCCGCCGCGTCCTGCCGACGAGGCTGCCTTGCTGCCGAAGCAGCCGGTGAGTGTCATGGTGAGTGCCATGAGACTTAATAGTAATATGCTTTTTGTTGTTTTCATCTATTGTTGTTTTTTTGTTTCTTTTTTGGGGGGAGGGGCTAGGCTTTCTAGGAGAGCTGGGCTGACTAGGTGTTCTAGGGAGCTAGGCGTTCTAGGAGAACTAGGGAAATCTCAACACACCACCATCTCAACACCACACCACCCTCTCATCACAGCACTCTCACGCTCTTGTGCATGTTGCGACCCTTCTTCTGTAGGTTGAGGTCCATCTGGTAGCCGATGAAGAGTTCGTGGCTTCCGTTGCCGGGGTTGATGGCAGAGGTGTATATCTCGTATGAGTAGCCGAGGACTATGCCGTGGAACTTGCCTCCGATGAGCACCGTCGTAGATATTGTAGGGGCGTAGCTTACGCCGGCGTACATCATCTTCTTCTCGTTGGTGTAGACGAGGCGTCCGGTGATGTCGCCGCGATAGCCCGAGAGGTCGCTGCGCACGAGGAACGAGGGTAGGATGGTGAGGAACGGGTTGCGCAGACGGATGGTTGCGCCGCCGGTGAGATAGTAGGTGGCGTCTACCTGCAGCTCGTTGGTCTCGCCGAGCTTCACGCATGGCGAGTTGAGGTGCTGCGCCGAGACGCCTACGTACCAATTGCGGTGCGAGTAGTATAGTCCGGCGGCAAGGTCTACTGAGTTGCCGTCTACTTTTGATGATGAGAATGCGGGGTCGTTTGATTCCTCAAGATCCACTTTTGTTCCGTCGAAGCTCTCGCTGAGCAGTCCGGCTGAGATGCCTGTTGACAGTTGTCCGCCGAACAGCTTGAACTTGAACGCATACTGCAGGGCGAGACGTTTGTGGCTGAACAGACCTATCTGGTCGTTCATGAACTGCACGCCTGCGCCGTGGAACTGCTTCATGAGCAGGAACTGTGCGTCGGCTCCGGCGTACATTGTGTTAGGGTTGCGCTTGAATCCAGCCATTTGCATGGCGTAAGCCGCCGCGATGTTGAGCTTCGGCGACTTGCCCACGGCTGCGGCATTGAACGAGGGTTCCATGTCAAAGTAGTGGCTGAATGATACGTCGTACTGCGCTTGGCTCTTCATCGAGACAAGCGACAATATCATCGTTATTATTATGTATCCGCGTTTTAACACGTATGTATAACGTTTGTTTATTAATATTATTGTGAGATTATTAAGTTTTTTGCTTCTCATGGCTTACCAATGGCTGTCTTTGCCGAATATTTTGCGTATGCGGTTGCCTATCGAGCGCCATATATGCGCGAAGTTGCCGTAGCGCATGTTGAGCACGAGTTCCTCCAAAGAGCGTCCGAACTTTATCCACGGGTGGCCGTAGGCATACGTGCGGTACACCTGCTCCTTGAAGTCGACGTCCTCTATCACGTACGGCGGGTGCTTCAGTTCGCCCTCTAGCTCGAAGCGCTTCATGGTGAACAGTCGGCGCAGTCGGCGCGGCATGGTCTGCAGCGAGCCTGTGTAGTGGGTCGATCCGTCGGTGGCTCCGAGGTTGTTGATGAGGTTGTGCGAGGGCATGATGGCGAGTCCGGAGTTCATCACCATCGACGCCCAGAATATCGTCTCGTAGTATTCCTTGCCCGATGCACGGTGGTCGTAGCAGGCGCGCAGCGTGTCCTCGCAGTAGCGTCGCTGTCGCATTATCTTCTTGAGTTGTCGCATCGACGTGCGGTCGTCGAGGAACGGGTATCCGGGCTCCCACTTGTCGATGACGCGGCGCCACGACGCCCATCCCCAGATAGAGAACACGGAGGTGAAGAGATAGTCGTAGGGGTAGTCGGACAGCTGCTCCTCGGGGTTGAAGCCCGCAATCATCCAGATGCGCTCGTCGTGCTCGTAGCGGTCGAGCATCTCCTTGCAGAAGGTGAAGAACGACTGCGAGGGCACGTCGTCGTCCTCGAGCACTATGCACTTGTCGACGAACGAGAATGCCCACTTTTGCGAGATGTACTCCGAGGGGTCGCAGCCGTAGTTGCGCTCCTGGTAGAGGCGCTGCACGTCGCACTCCCAGTCGATGTTCTCTACTATGCGTCGGCATGCCTCTATGCCGGGCATGTCGCGCTCGCCGCGCGGTCCGTCCTGATAGAGGAACAGCTTTGATGGTCGCGCCTTGCGCACTTCGTCGAACACCTTGCCGAGGTGGTCGGGACGGTTGAAGAAGAGTATGAGTACTGCTACGTCGGTCTTGTATGATTGCATAAGCGTTGTGGTTTTTGTCTTTTCAATTCTACAAAATTACAGAAATTTGACTATAGAACGGCATTGGAACGCTGTTTTTTTCGCATAACCCAAACTTTTTCAGTAACTTTGTGCAAACATATCAGTATAAAAACATGAAACTTATCATCACGATAGACAACACGATGATGACGCTGCAGACCGACTCTGCCGACGGCGGCAACGACCGCGAGACGTATGCCCTGAATTCGGGCATCGCCGTGGCTGCCAACCTGCGACAGGCTCTCGCCTCGTGCGCTCTGCTGCGCCAGCCGCGCCAGTACGACCGTGTGACGGTGGTGGTCGACACGCCCGTGATGCTCATCCCCGAGGACGAGTACAGCGCGGGAAGTGCCACACTGCTCTACCGCAACGCGTTCAGCCTTGCGGCAGCCGACGAGGTGCAGGCGTCGCCGCTCGACGCGCTGGGCGTGGTGGTGGCGTTCGCCGTGAACAAGGATCTCCACTTTGTGCTCAACGAGAACTTCCGCTACGTGTGCTTCGAGCCGCGCATCGCCTCTACGCTCGCCGACCTGAACCAGCGTGCGTACGGCGGTTTCCAGGAGAAGCTGTTCTGCGTGTTCCGCGGCAAGGACCTCGACATCATCGCCTTCCGCAAGCACCGCCTGCGCTTCTGCAACTCGTTCCATGCCGATGACACGCAGGACGCCGTGTTCTACATCATGAGCGTGTGGCAGCAGCTCGCCATGCGACCCACCGACATTCTCGTCCTCACAGGCAACGCCGAGGAGCCAGAGACGCTGAAGACAAAGCTCGGGCAGTTTGTGAAGAATGTAAATGAGTTGTGATGTTGAGGTGTTGAGGAGTTGTGTTGTTATGTTGTTGTGTTGAGATGTTGAGATTTGCAATGCAAATGTCAACATAACACCACCTCACCATCTCACTACACATCTCACCACCTCACCACCTCACCATCTCACCATAACACCATCTCACCACCTCACCATAACACCATCTCAACATCATATTATGCGTATAATAACAGGAAAATATAAAGGGCGCCACTTCGATATTCCGCGCTCGTTCAAGGCACGTCCTACAACTGACTTCGCCAAAGAGAATATCTTCAACGTGATTAACGGCTACATCGATATGGATGGCGCACAGGCGCTCGATCTCTTCGCTGGTACGGGCAGCATCTCGCTCGAACTGCTCTCGCGCGGCTGCGCTCCGGTTGTGAGCGTGGAGATGGATCGTGACCATGCGTCGTTCATCCGCGAGTGCATGACGAAGCTCGGCACGAAGGACAACATCCTCATCCGTGGCGACGTGTTCCGTTTCATCAAGTCGTGCAAGCAGCAGTACGACCTCATCTTCGCCGACCCGCCTTACGCTCTGCCCACGCTGCCCACCATACCGCAGCTCATTCTTGGCAAGGGTATGCTGCGCCCCGGCGGTCTGCTCGTCTTCGAGCACGGCAAGCATAACGATTTCTCTGATGTGCCGGGCTTCATAGAGCACCGCGCCTACGGCAGCGTCAACTTCTCGCTGTTCCGTGCGCCAGAGGATACCACGGAGGAAGCGTAGATTGTTGGTTGCTTTCCCACGGATTTCACTTCTGTAGAATATTCTCCTACGGAATCCAGATGTTGGTGTCTTTTAGGGGGTGCACTTGTCTCAAGTGCACCAACCAATCAAAAATTGCACCAACCGATCAAGAATTGTACCAACCAATCAAGAATTGTACCAACCGAGAGGGCGTACTATCTGCTCGGTTGGTGCAGCTGAGACAGCTGCACCCCCTTGGTGTGCTCCCACGGAATTCAGATGTTTAGGGTGCGTATCCATCCGTAGCGGAGGTCTCCGGCCTCCGCAGC
>ULJH01009611.1_pt1 | contig 21367 bp, 15 predicted proteins | sample 1950781 | NCBI WGS metagenome assembly ULJH01 (sample SAMEA4835462, study PRJEB28245) | human gut metagenome | biome: gut microbiome; material: fecal sample | place: Denmark | collected 2008 | reverse complement strand
AGATCAGTATAGCGATGCTGACCTTCTTCAGAAGTCGTCGACCGTGGGAAGCGTCAGTGGGAATGTGTCGATCGAATCAGGCAACAAGACGGAAATCGGCGCATCAGCCGTACTCGCAGGGAAGGACATTTCTATCACAGGCGAGAATGTACAGATTTCCAGCAAAGACAATGTGTATCATAGCGAAGAAAAGCACGAGTATAAAAAGAGCGGGCTCACTGTCTCTGCTACGGGTGGAGCGGTAGCAGTTCTGAGTGATGCTCTGGTTTATGCTCAAAAGGCATCCAGCGCTAGAGATAAACAACTGAAAGCACTTTATGGCGCAGAAGTCTACCAGACAATAGCAAAAGGGAAAGATGTCTTGAAAGATCTGTCAGGGAAAGGAATGCCCGGTGTCAGCGTGGGAATCGGCTCCAGCTCTTTTAAAGCGGAAAACCATGCCAAATCCACAGAAGCCATGGCAAGTATACTTATCGCAAACGAGAATGTGAAGGTGCAGGCCAAATCGGATATTTCCATGAAAGGTTCTCAGGCTTCCGGTCATACGATTTCCTTCCATGCAGGTGGCAGCATCATGCTCGATGCCGCGGAGGATAGAAGTACCACGGACACCGTGCAAAGCAGCAAAAGCAGCCAGATGGGAATGAATTTCATGCCAACAGGGAATAATGTATTTGCGGAAAACAGCAAAGGCACTGGCACAGAAGCGGAAATCATAACTACGCATACCGGCAGCCAGCTGACTGCCGAAGAGAAAATTTCCATGGAAAGCGGCAAAGATACAGCCCTTCGCGGAAGCCGCGTTTCTGCGGGTCAAGTTAGCGTTCAAGCTGGTGGAAATCTTTCCATCGAGAGTTTGCAGGATACAGATACTTATCGATCGCAGAGTCATAACACTGGCAGCAACTTCAGCACAGGTACCTCTCGTGCTACTGCTCACCATGGCAAATGGATGACAGGCAAGTCTGAAGAAAATACAGATTCCCAGTATGAAAGTGTGACAGAACAGGCCGGTATTCACGCTGGTGCAAACGGATATGATATCACCGTAAAGGGCAACACAAACCTGACCGGCGGACTCATTGACAGCACTGCCGCTAAAGAAAAGAACAACCTCACGACAGGCACACTGTCTTGGTCGGATGTACAAAACAAAGCAGGGTATTCTATGGCTACCAACGGAAGACTATATGGAGCTGACTGGACACCCACAAAGACCATCCAGACAAAGCAGGGAGAGAAAACCACAGGCGGTATTCATATGCATAACAGCCCCATTCATGCACAGCCTGCCAAAGGACAGGCTGAAACGATCACACAGTCAGCACTAATCGATGGCGCTGTTTCAATCACTGACCAAGCTCATCAGAAGCAGGATATTTCCACGCTGAACCGAGATACGGAAACCAGCCTGCATCAGCTGGAAAAGATTTTCGACAAAAAGAAAATACAGGAACGGAGAGAGCTTGTCAGCGAATTTGCCAAGCTGGGCGCAGAGAAAATCGGAGACATTGCCAAAGAAAAGAACTGGGCCGAAGATGACTACAGAAGGACGCTGCTTCACGGCTTGCTGGGAGCGCTGACTGCTCAAATGTCAGGGAACAGTGCGCTCGCCGGAGGTGCTGCGGGAGCGGCCACCGAACGTCTGCAGCCTGTGCTCGACAAGCTTCTCAAAGACTATCCAGAGCTGCGGGAGGATGCGGGAAGTGTTATAGGATATGCTGTGGGGAAAGCACTCAACGATGGTAAAACAGGTGAAGCAGTGGCATGGAATGGAACGAAGTTCAACTGGCTAAGCCATGAGCAAAAAGAAGAAAAAGAGCGTTTAATAGCAGAGGCAGAAGAACGCGGCGATGAAAAAACAGTTCAATCAATTCGAGATTACTATGATCAATTGGATCAAGAACAAGATGCTTTTATTGCTTCTGCCAATTTATCAGAAGATGAAGAATATTCTGATGAAACTGAACACGCAATTATTACAGGAACCAAAACATTACGAGATTTACGATCGAAAGATAATGGTCATGTAGTTGTTGTAGAAGCATTACGTCTAGCTAAAAGTAGAGGCCTCACTAATTATAATTTTGGCGATGAAGATTTTGTTTCCTTAAATGGTAGTCTTGGATTAGATCTAGGCATTTCTGGTGGTTTCATTATGGATCGTCGGGGAAATGTATATTATTCCACAGGAACAGGTATGGTATTTGGGGCTAGTGCAGGTGTAACAACAGGGAAATTTAAAGCAGATACATCTAATTGGAAAAATTCTGATTATAAGGAGGCAATAACAGGAATTAGTGGTTCTTTTGGGTTTAGTGGCATCTTTTTATCTGGCGCTGTGTCCATAGGAACAAAGTATGGGGATAGAGAAATTGGTATAGCAAGTGGTGCAGGGCTATCTGCTTCCGGAATTGTTAATTATACAGAGTTCATTTGTAATATAAATGACTTATAAGCAGGTGAATTCTATGAAAACATCTAATGATGCAAAAATGACAGTATGTTCCATTGCAGTTACATTGAGTATATTGTTAATTACTTTGGGTGTATATTGGGGAACACAATACCTAGATGAAAACTATGTAAAATATGATGTTGAACAGATGCTTAATGTATGTAATCAAATACCCGATCCCACAGAACGAAAAGGGGAAACAATTACTATCGATAAGAGATGGATTGTAAAGTCTGTTATTGCTAATCGCATATATCCGCAACTTTCAACACAAGATGGCGTAAATTTCTTTTCTGATTATGCACGAAAACAAGATTGGACAATTTGTACAAATAGATGGGATCTAGATAACAGAACTGGAAAGTGCACGTACTATTTAACACTAAAAAAGAAAGAAATTACATGTTATATTGAACACGAGGAAGGATCTGAAATATGGAGGTTTTGGATACAAAAAGAGGATATTTTTAGAAAAATGGGACTATAAAAAGTTGGTGTACTACTCATGCAAGTAACCCTGACATCGGATAATGACATTAACGCAAGAAATACCACAACCGTCAGTGAATGCGAGACTATTACAGCCAAAGCTGGTAATGGTGTAATTATCGAAAAATGGTTACAACGAAGCCGCGGACGACTACGGCCTGAAATACAAGGAACGCGGTCTCCTCTCCAGCAAGACCACAACGATCAAGAGCCGTGATGAAAGCAAGACCGTGACAGCCTCTACCCTTTCGGGAGATGCCGTGCAGATCACCGCAGGCGGGAATACAAATATGACTGGATCCCAAGTCATCGGCACACATGACGTCGCGATTTCTTCCGGCAAAGATACTTCCATTTCCAGCGCGGAAGAGTACGAACGGCATGACTACGCCAAGCAGGTCAAGAAGAGCGGCCTGCTCTCGGGTGGCGGACTCGGCTTTACCATCGGGGCGGAAAAACGGAAGGACCAGTACAAAGATGCGGACGTTCTGCAGAAAGGCTCTACAGTTGGCAGTATCTCTGGTAATGTTACTATTACTTCTGATAAGGACATCCATGTGAATGCATCGGATATTATCGCGGGGAAAGATATTTCAATGACCGGCGAAAACGTAAATATTTCAAGCAAAGACAATATCTATCACAGCGAGGAAAAGCACGAATACAAGAAGAGCGGGCTCACTGTCTCTGTGGGCGGTGCTGGTATCGAAGCTATAGAGTCGGTGGCCGCGCCGGCTACACGGATGACAGAAGTTTCCGATCATCGTCTGAAAGCTCTCTATGGGTATGAGACAGCAGAAAAGATAAAGGAAAATGGAGATGCATTAAAAGCTGCGGTCAAGGGGAATTTTTCTCCTACGGTTTCTATCGGTATCAGTAGCAGCTCCAGTAAGTCAGAAAGCCATAGCACCATGACAGAAGCGCAAGGCAGTTCATTGCAGGCAGGACAAGACGTGACTATTAAGACGAAAGAAGATTTGAATGTCAAAGGCTCTGATATCGTAGGCAACCATATCCACTTAGAAGCTGATAACGATATACATATTTGGGCTACAGAAGAAAAAGAAACCCAGAAGAGTAGCCAAAGCAGCAAAGGCGGTAGTCTTGGCGTCAGTCTTTCTGCCGGTTCAGTAGTTTCTGTAGATGGTAAATTCTATGCTGGTAAAGGCAAAGAAAACGGCAGTACTACCAGCTATAGAGCAAGTACCGTGAATGCAAATGATACACTGACCATGAAGAGCGGAAAAGACACCAAGCTCATCGGCAGTACGGTCAGCGGAAACAAAGTGAAGGCCGATGTAGACGGGAATCTAAATATCGAAAGTTTGCAGACCAAGAAAGAGTATAGCGAAGAAAACATATCGGCAGGCATGAGCTTTAGTACAGCAGCCGGTAAAACCAGCTATGGCGGTAGTGCGTCCAAAGGGAACATGAAGAGTCACTATGAAAGCGTCATCAATCAGGCAGGCATCCGTGCGGGCGGTGAAGGCTTTGATATCTCTGTCAAAGACAATACCGATCTGAAAGGTGGAGTGATTGGTAGCGATGCAAGCAAGGATAAAAATACTCTGACTACTGGCACTTTGAGCTGGGAAGATAAGGAAAACAAAGCGGATTATAAAGCAGGCGGTATGGGTGTATCTTATTCGCCAAATGATAAGAGCAGCAAACTGAACCAGAGAGGACTGACTCCCAATCTGACACCTACGGTAAAAGATAACGCTGATAGTACAACGAAATCGGCAGTGGCAGAAGGAACTATTCATATCACGAATAAAGAAAAGCAGAAACAGGACATTGCAAGTCTCAATCGAGATACCAAGAATAGCTTGAACCAGCTACAGGAAATCTTTGATAAGACCAAGGTAGAAGAAAGACAAGAACTGGTAGGCATGCTGGAAAAGTACGGCAATCAGGCAATCCATACATACGCCGAAAGCAAGGGCTGGAAAGATGGATCTACGGAAAAGATGCTCCTCCACGGCGCTTTCGGGGCGCTCATGGGAGACATGGCAGGAGGAAGTGCAGCAACCGGTGCATTGTCAGGCAGTATAAATGAATATGTTATGGGTTATCTGACCAAGACAAAAGGCGAGGATTGGATGCAGAAATATCCTGATACAGTACAGTGGATTAGTATGGGCGTTGCATCTACGCTTGGGAAGTTAGCCAATGGAAGCGTATCTGAAGTGGCTGATATAGCATTAGCTGGAACCAAATGGAATTACTATGGATCTAGAAAAGATGAAAAAGGCAATATCTCTGGTATGGGGAAAATTGCAGCTCTGTTACAACCAGATGGTACTTATCAGTATGTGACGAATGTAAATGGTACTGATATTCCCATCAATCGAGAAGACTTGTACAAATATACGTCTGTATGGATAGAAGACCCTAAAAGTCCGGGGATGGGATATACATATATCATAAATGGGGATGATGGAGACACTTATTATTCTGGAACATTTAAAGATGAGAGATTCGATAAGCAAAATAGGTCGATGATTTATCTTGGCGTGGACAATTGGAATGAGATGGAATCCATAATTCCTGGTTTTAGTAAGACTGACAAGGTAGGAGATAAAATTTTCCCTGAACTTTCTAAGGTTGATGAATTGAAGGCTTATTCTTGGTCAAAATCCTTGGCTAGCAATGCGTTATCCGAAAAAGCAAATATGGTTCCTAATGAGTTAGTCAAACAAAATTGGGGAGGCCCTTTATTTAAATATTTTACAAAAGCCGGTGGAGCTATAGGTGTACCTCTGACGTTAAGTGATATGATGGATGATTGGAATAATTATAGTGGTTATAGATTATGGCTGGCTTGGGGAAGTGATGGATTACCATTGTTTGGAGGAATTGCTGCTGGTAAACCATTTGGTATCATAGGAGCAGTAGGCGGTGCAATGGCTGGGGATCGAGCTAAAGACGGGATAAAAGATAAAATCCCAACCGATCAAGATATACAGTTGACTAAAGGTAGTAGTAAGGGAAAGTAATTATGATTAATATTAATGATATTCTGGACTTCCACTATTACGATTTTCAATTTCTAACAATTGTAATTTTTTACATTTTTATGTTGTTAAACCTCGTGAGGAGATATATCCGGGAAAGAAAGTATCCATTTGCTTATAGGTTCTTTGCCTATTTTGGTGGTTTTCTATTTTTCTTTTGGCCACTAATTTTGCCTTGCATAGTAAATAAAGAAATGACCGATTCAAATATTATTGTGAGTATTGCTTTTTTATCTGGAGCCTTGGAACAATTTGTATGGGCATATCATTGAGATTATTGCCAGAAAATTCAACGATTAAAGATAAATCAATGCAGGAAAGAAGGAAACACTGGAAATTATGCATTGGCTTCGGAATTTATCTAATTATGCTGGCAATTGGGTTCATGTTTCTTGAGTGAAATGTCTAAATTAAAGTTACAAGGGCATGCTGTATCAATAAGCGCTATGGAAACGCTGATTAAATCGCAGAGTCAGATTTAATCAGTGTTTCCTTAGCGCGATGGATTCACCAAATATGTCTCATGACATCACGCAGAATAGCCTTGTTTCCGCAGAAGAGAAAATCAACTTGTATGCGGATCACAACATCACCATGCAGGACACCGTGCTACATGCAAAGAACCAAGATGTGCTGCATACCACCGCCGGCATCGCCGTCAAGGGCAAGGATGGCGTCCTTCTCATGGAAGCAGGAAAAGACATCCACCTCACCGGCGCGACGCTGGAAGCACTGGGAGACAATGGCTCCCTGATCCTGAAAGCAGGAAACAACATCCATCTGGACACGGATAGTCTCAAAGCCAAGAAAGATATGACTGAGAACAGTGACAACTATATCCGCACCTATAGAAAAACAGAGACGGCAAACACACTCGCAGCCGGGAAAACCATCACCCTCGCGGCGGGTGAGAATTTGAGTGCCAGAAATACGACGGCACTTTCAGAAAACGGTCAAATAACAGCTGCCGCCAAGGGTGACGTGAACCTGGAAAACGGCTATAATGAGTCCAGGGACGACTACGGCCTGAAATACAAGGAGCGCGGCCTCCTCTCCCATAAGACCACCACCATCAAGAGCCACGACGAAAGCAAAACAGCCACCGGTAGCTTACTCTCCGGTGATACCGTACAGATGGAAGCAGGAGCCAATATCACCATCAAAGGCTCTACCATCGTAGGAGCCCATGATGTGACCATGACTTCCGGCAAAGACACCACCATCGAAAGCGCAGAAGAGAAAGAACAACACACCTACGACAAGCAAGTAAAAAAGAGCGGCCTCATGGGAAGCGGACTGGGCTTTACCATCGGGAAAGAAAAGAGAAACGACCAATACCAAGAAGCAGATACCTTACAGAAAGCGTCGACCGTAGGAAGTCTGCAGGGCAATGTATCTATCTCTTCTCATCACGGCACCCATGTGATTGCCTCTGACATCCTGGCCGGAAAAGACATTTCTATGACCGGTGAAAATGTCACCATCACCAGCAAAGACAATGTATACCACAGTGATGAAAAGCACGAATACAAGAAGAGCGGACTCACGGTCTCTGCCAATGGTGGAGCTGCTGACATACTAACAAACACCATTGATGATGCAAAGAAGGCTTCCAAGGCCAGAGATAACCAGCTGAAAGCACTTTACAGCGCAGAAGTCTATGAAACCATTGCCAAGGGGAAAGACTCTTTGAACAGCATCCTGTCCGGTGCAGCCTCCGGAGCCACTATGGAAGGCTTGCAGCCCATGTTTGACACCTTCCTGAAAGACTATCCGGATATGAGTATGAGGTAAATCAATCAAGCCCAGAAACAACACCATTTATACCTTTATTCAAAAACACGCTTAAAAATTTTTTCGGCGGTCTTGACATTGGGCTCATTATAGTTTGCGATCTACATTGGCATATTTCCGTGCGATGTATTATAATGTATACGACAAATTGTAAAAATTATTTTTAGAGATCTTACTATATGTATCGCTGCAACGCTGCCCTGCCGTGATGCCTCTGAAACTATGGGTGGCCAAAGGGTAGAGCATGGTAGATGAATATAAGAAATTCATCGGGGTACTGATCCTGGTCATTGCGGCCGTGGTCTCTGTATTCGTGATGAAGACGTACTACCCGGAATTTTATGACCAGACGATTCAGCTGACACTGGCGGGGGATATTGATGGCTTAGGTGATTATATCTCCTCTTTTGGCTATGGAGCCTTTGCGGTGAGTATTGGGCTTTTGATTTTCTGTAATGTCTTCGGGATCCCGACGATCCCCTTTCTTACAGTGAACGGAGCTCTTTTTGGTCTGATTCCGGGACTGGTGATCTCCTGGCTGGGGGAAGTCTTGGGAATCGAGCTGAGTTTTCATATCGGGCGTATCTTCTTTAGGCAGGAAGCGAGAAGCTTCATCGAGAAGCGGCATATGCTCGAGAAGCTCGATAAGTACAGCAGCGTGAAGCATATGATATTTACGCGGGCGATCCCCTATTCGCCGAATATCCTTTTTACAGCGGTCGCTGTGGTGTCAAAATTGACGTCGAAGGAGCATTTCAAGGCGACGCTCATCGGAAAGATCCCCTCGGTCGTGATCGAGGTGGTCTTGGGACACGATCTCATTTATTTTCAGGAACACAGCACGCGTTTCATTTTGCTGTTCCTTCTGCTGATCGGCGGTTGTGTGTCGCATCGGATGTATAAGAAGAAACATCTCAATAAATAAGGGAGAAAGGATGCCGAAAGGCATCCTTTTTTGACTGGGGCTGATGGGAGAAAAGAGAGAGATTCCCGTGGATTTTCTTCGGTCTCTTCTGTCTGAGGGCGCGTGCGTCCTTGACTTGGGAAGAACGAGGGCGCAACGCCATGAGCGGGGCTTGCTCCCTTTCCCTTCTTCCCGATAGAGTATATAATAAAAACAAAATGACGGAGAAGAAGGTGAAACACGTGGGACTCTTGAATCGGATTTCTTCCTGCTTTACGAAGAGCTCTTTTGCTTCCTGCTCTTGTGATGAGCGGGGGCACGCTATAGATGAGGGAGCTAGGCAGATCCTAGAAGCACTGGAAGAAGCGGGAAAAGAGGGCTATATCGTGGGCGGGTGCGTCCGCGATCTTGCGATGGGAAAGGTGCCGCATGACTGGGACATCACCACGTCGGCGCGTCCGGAGGAAATGCTCTCTATCGCTGCTTTGCGTGGTTGGAAAGCGATCGATGGCGGCGGACGCCGGTTCGGGACGGTCATCATTGTCCTGGGCGGTGAAAATTACGAAGTGACGACATTTCGCAGCGAGAAGTATGGAAGTGATGCCCATCGGCCGAGCGAGGTGTCTTTTGCGAAGACGCTGAAAGAGGATCTGATGCGCCGCGATTTCACGGTGAACGCCATGGCAATGGATCGCAGAGGCCGCCTTTATGACGAGTTCGGCGGACTTTCGGATATAGAGAGGAAGCGTCTGCGGGCGGTGGGGGATGCAGGAGAGCGTTTCTCGGGGGATGCGCTGCGCCTATTCCGCGCTTGCCGGTTTGTCGCTCAGCTCGACTTCATGGCTGACTGCTCGCTGGTAGAGGGGATGGAGAGTGCTTTCCCGCGGGTCTCGGGGCTGTCGCTTGAACGTGTGCGCCAGGAGATGGACCGGTTGCTCGTTTCGAAGCATGCTGCGCGCGGCATGGATCTTCTGGTACGAAGCGGCCTCGCTCGCTGCTCCTGCCGCATCAAGGAAAAGGGAGGATATACGCAAGTCCCCATCCTGCCCGAGCTTTCTCATCTGGTGGGGCTGCCGCAGCAAAAGGAATTTCATAAGTATGATGCATGGTATCATACGCTTGCAGTGCTTGAGGCGGTGAGCCCGGAGCCGCTTTTATGCTGGGCAGCGCTGCTTCATGATGTAGCCAAGGGGATGCCGGGGATCCGCGCGATACGGAAAGGCCGGCTCACGGACTATGGCCATGATAAGAAGGGGGCAGAGATGGCAAGGGATATCCTTACGCGCTATCGCCGGTCTCCTGCTTTCACGGAAGAGGTGGTCTGGCTGGTGGAGAATCATATGCGTTTTCATTTTTTTGCTAATTCACCGGAAGCGGATGCAGAGAAATGGGTACGCCAGCTCGCAAGAGACCATGTATTCTCTTCTTCTGAAGCGATGGCGGAGAGCTTTCTCCATCTCAAAGACCTTTGCAAGGCTGACATCATTGGCTGTGGACGGCCTCTTTCCGCGACAGAAGGTCACGAAGCATTCGGCAACTATATGGCAGAACTCTCGCGGCGTATGCCTGTTACCAGCAAGGAGCTGCACTATGCGAAGGATGTACCCGCTATTCTTGCTCCGCATGTCGCAGAGGGCATGAATAATCTGCTTTTCCGCGTGCAGAATGGCGATCTGGATAATACGGAAGAAGCGCTTCACGAGGCGGCACTGCGATTTGCGAAAAGACATAGGGATTAGAAGTGACTGGTGACTAGTGACTAGTGGCTGGGGATTGGGAGACGGGTAGATATCAGACTCTCTCGCATCGTCATTGAAAGCGTTGCCGAAAAATCTTTGTCATTCGCGGTTTATCGGTCGGTGATAGGAAAGTCCAAACGGGAAACCTGCTCTCCAGGAACTTTTCGGGCATCGCCCTATTTATACTCCGCGGCGCTTTTGATTTTTATGCGCCGCACCAACCCCTTTGAACCTCTTGAACCCGTAGAACCCATTGACCCCATTCACCCCATTTCACGAAAGGAGCTCGCATGAATCAGGGACAGCCCAGAAATAAAATGCGCATGAGAAGCGTCAACATCTCGAAAGCCATCAGTGTTTTGGTGGCTCTTCTTGTGCTGCGTCTTTTCTGGGTGCAGGTCATCGAAGGTAGCCGCTATGAAGAGATGGCGATGAATCAGACGGAGGGGAGCCAGACGCTCTACTCACCGCGCGGTACGATCTATGACAGGAATGGGAAGGAAATGGCTTTTTCCATCATGGTGAAGTCTCTTTATGGCGATCCGGGAATGCTAAATGTCTCTCCCAAAGAAGCGGCGAAGGCGCTAGCACCGATTCTGCACAAAAAAGAGAAAGACATCGAGGAACGACTCTCGCGAGATACGAGCTTCGTATGGCTGGAGCGCACGATGGATCCGGAAGACTCGGACAGGGTCAAGGATCTCATCAAGGAAAGGAAATGGGAAGGCCTCAGTTTCGTGGATGAAAGCCGTCGTTTCTATCCGAATGGCTCCATGGCGGCGAATGTTCTCGGCTTTGTCGGGATGGATGACAAGGGGCTCGACGGTCTTGAAATGTCGCTTGACAGTCTCATCCGCGGCGGCTCGAATAAGCAGCAGATCTTGACGGATGCCAGGGGAAATCCGATCCTGAAGTCAGTACTTACTCCATTCAAGGCGGAGAAGGAACGCTCTGTGTACCTGACCATTGATCAGAATATTCAGTTTTACGCGGAGCGAGCGCTTGACCGTGCGATGAAGACGACCCATGCGACGGGCGGCATCATCATCGTCATGGATCCGAAGACAGGAGAGATCCTGGCATTGGGAAATCAGCCATCCTATGATCCGAATCATTTCGAAAAAGCGGATGAGCGGCAGTTCAAGAACCGTGCCGTTGTCGATATTTATGAACCGGGCTCTACCTTCAAGCCGATCATCGCGGCGACGGCACTCTCGGCCGGGACCTACGATACGAAGCGCGTCTGGCATGACCCGGGTGTGGTCTGGGCATCCGGTCATCCCATCAAGAACTGGAATGAAGAATCTTACGGTGACGTGCGTCTCGTCGATATCATCAAGTGGTCGATCAATACGGGCTTTGCACATATCGGTCTTTTGACTGGTGGTGAGACGATGACCGACTATGCGAAGCGATTCGGATTTGGGCGGCCGACGGGTATCGAGCTACCGGGAGAAGGCGTGGGACTTCTCTTTGAACCGAAAAACATGCGGCCCATTGACGTTGCGACCATGTCCATCGGGCAGGGCATCGCAGTCACGCCGCTTCAGATGGTGCAGGCCTACAGTGCCCTTGCCAATGGCGGAAAGATGGTGAAGCCCCATATCATCGCTTCGATCCAAAATGCCGACGGCAGTGACTATCAAGTCACGGAAAAGGAAGTGATCGGACAGCCGATCACGGAAGCGGTCGCGAGTGAAGTGAAGAACATGATGGAGAAGGAGGTCTCCGAGGGCGGCGGCAGCAATGCCCAGGTACCGGGCTATCATATGGCAGGCAAGACAGGCACCGCGCAAAAGATTGATGCAGAGCACGGCGGTTATCTCAAGAACCAGTACATCGCCTCCTTCTGCGGCTTCGGCCCGACGGAGGATCCGAGGGCCATCTGTCTCGTTGTCTTGGATACGCCGACAGGTACGTACTATGGCGGGCAAGTCGCGGCTCCGGTTTTCAAAGAAGCCATGACACAGATCATGCGCTACCTAGCTGTCCCGACGATCGAAGACAGTGAGAACCATGCTAAACCTGTCACCCCATCCATTGAGACGAATAAGCCGAAGCTGCCCTCCGAAGCGGAGAAGGAATTCCCTCTGCCCAGTTTTTATGGCTGGTCTATGCGAGACACAGGGGAATGGCTCACCAAAGCAGGTCTTGGCTTTGCACCGGAAGGAAGCGGCTTCGTGGATAAGCAGAGCCCCGGCGCAGGCATCTATGTGAAGAAAGGAGATACCGTGTGGGTGCATTGCAGGGAATGAGGGATCTACTGACTCGTATTGCGTTTCCCTAAATCACTGGCATTTAAGGAAACTTCCAAATTAAGTGAGGAGTGAGGAGTTAGGAGTGAGGAGTGAAGGTACGGCGCATAAAATGAGGAAGCGCCGCGGAGTTTTATATAAATGATAGGCAAACTGTTTTATATAATGATAGGGTATTGGGGCACTATATGAATGGTGTGCCACTTCCAGCACTTTTCACTTCTCACTAAGTCCAGAAGTTAACAAATCGCTATACTAGTGACTGGTGACTCAATATCTTTGTGAGGAACGCCTTTTTACATCCGTGTTTCCCTAAAATGTACCATTGACATAGCTAGGAAGCCATGGTAGTCTAGGGTTACAACATGGAGATGGGACAAGGCTGACGGAGTAAAGTGGAAATGACCACGGGTACTGTACTATCTGAAACGCCGACCGTCTGGGCAGAACTTCTGCTCAGACGGTTTTTGTTTAGAAAAAAATCAGTGCTGCCATCCCCCGGCACACGCCCCTCCCACCTATGCTATAATGAAATGGAAATTCATTGTGAGAGCATGTCGTTTTTTTGAAAGGAGATCCACATGTTAAGCGATATCGAAATTGCACAGAAGGCTGAAATGAAGCCGATCACTGAAATCGGTGAAAGCATCGGCATCCCGGCAACGGAACTGGAAAACTACGGCCATTACAAAGCGAAGGTCTCTCTGAAATTCACAAGAGAGCTGGAAGAGAAACCGAATGGTAAGCTCATCCTTGTGACGGCGATCTCTCCGACACCGGCCGGTGAAGGCAAGACCACGACCACCGTCGGTCTCGGGCAGGCTCTTTCTCAGCTCGGCAAGAAGACGATGATCTGCCTTCGTGAACCATCCCTTGGTCCTTGTATGGGCATCAAGGGCGGCGCAGCAGGCGGCGGCTATTCGCAGGTCGTCCCGATGGAAGATATCAATCTTCATTTCACGGGCGATCTCCATGCGATCACCGCTGCGCACAATCTTCTCGCTGCCATGGTGGACAACCACATCCAGCAGGGGAACGTACTCGGCATCGATCCGCGCCGCGTCGTATGGAACCGTGTCATGGATATGAATGACCGCGTGCTCCGTCACATCGTCGTCGGTCTTGGCGGTCACCCGAATGGCGTACCGAGAGAAAGCGGTTTCGATATCACCGTCGCATCGGAGGTCATGGCGATCCTCTGTCTGGCTCATTCTATCAGCGACATGAAGGAGCGCTTCTCCAAGATCATCGTTGGCTATACCTATGACAATGCCCCTGTCACTGCGGGCGACATCCATGCGGAAGGCGCGATGGCGGCTCTTATGAAGGATGCACTGAAGCCAAACCTTGTGCAGACGCTTGAGCATGTCCCTGCCTTCATCCACGGCGGCCCATTTGCGAATATCGCGCATGGTTGCAACTCTGTCCTTGCGACGAAGACGGCACTGCATCTTGCAGACTATGTCATCACGGAAGCAGGCTTCGGCGCCGATCTCGGCGCTGAAAAGTTCCTTGACATCAAGTGCCGTTTCGCCGGTCTGAAGCCGGATGCGGCGGTTCTTGTTGCGACCATCCGTGCGCTTAAGATGAATGGCGGAAAAGCAAAGAATGAACTCACAGAATCCGATCCGGAAGCAGTCAAGAGAGGTCTTCCGAACCTCATGCGCCATATTTCCAACATGAAGAAATTTGGTCTGCCGATCGTTGTTGCGCTGAACATGTTCCCCGCTGACACCGCAGAAGAGAAGAAGGTCATCGAAGATGCCTGCGCGGAAGTCGGCGTCGCAGTGGCAGAGTCCAATGTATTTACAGAAGGCGGCAAAGGCGGTCTGGATCTGGCTGAAAAAGTCCTCTCCGCTATTGATCAGGGCTCTCACTATCACACACTCTATGATCTGGAAGGCAGCCTGAAAGACAAGATCGAAACCATTGCGAAAGAGATCTACGGTGCAGCGGATGTCGCTTACGATCCGGCGGCTGTCAAGGAACTGAAGCACATCGAAGAGATGGGATTTGCCCATGTCCCGGTCTGCATCGCCAAGACACCGGCCTCCTTCAGCGACGATCCGACCAAGCTCGGGGCGCCGGAGGGTTTCACGCTCCATGTGAGAGAAGCACGCATTGCTGCAGGCGCCGGCTTTGTTGTCATCCTTACCGGCAAGGTCATGACCATGCCGGGGCTTCCTCGCCGTCCGGCTGCGGAAAAGATCGATGTGGATGAGGAAGGAAATATTACGGGGCTCTTCTGATGGCAATGATCTTAGACGGAAAAGAAACTGCGGCTGCTCTGAAAGAAGAGCTCGCCCTGCGCCTTGCAAAACTGCGCGAGAAGCACTATGAACCCAAGCTCGCCATCATTCTGGCCGGATCCTCCAAGCCGTCTGCCATGTACGCATCTTTTATGCAGAAGGTCGCCAAGGGCTATGGCATTGATGCAGAGATCTTCCGCGCCTCCGATGATGTGACAGAAGAAGAGCTGGGCTCTCTTGTGACAGATCTCAGTGAGGATCAGGAGATCACCGGCATACTTATGATGATGCCGCTTCCGAAAGGCATCAGTGCAGAGAAAATGATCGCTCTTATGAATCCGGATAAGGATGTCGACGGCCTCACTGAGACGAATGCAGGCCGTCTGACTGCGGGAAAGGCAGGCCTCTTCGCCTGTACGCCGCGCGCTGTCATGGCGATTCTGGATCACTACAAGATCCCGATCGATGGGAAGAAAGCCGTCATCATCGGACGCAGCAATGTCATCGGAAAGCCGGTCTCTCTGATGCTCCTTTCGAAGAATGCGACCGTTACCATCTGTCACTCACATACGAAGGACATCGCCTCTATTACAAGAGAGGCAGATATCCTTGTCGCAGCCGTCGGTCATGCAAACTATGTGACCGCTGACATGGTGAAGGAAGGCGCGACAGTCATCGATGTGGGGATCAACCGCGTAGATGGAAAGACCGTGGGGGATGTGGATTATGATGCCGTTGCGGCAAAAGCCGGAGCCATCACACCGGTTCCGGGCGGTGTTGGCAGCGTCACTACGACCATGGTGATCGAAAATATTATCGCAGCGGGAGAAAAGCTGGCGAAATGATCTGTGTTTCCTTAGAAAAGCTCAGTCCGAGAGGACTGAGTTTTTTCATGGAGAGCGCCGCTGGCGTCTGCGTGTCTTTGCGAAATATGGTATAATACAACCGATTGCATGCAAAGGAGAGAATTATGCGCGTCTTAGGCATTGACCCCGGTACCGGGCGCTGCGGCTTCGGTGTGGTTGAGAAGAATGGCACCACCATCACTCCGGTCAACTACGGCGTCATTGAGACGTACAAAGACCAGAGTGACCTCGAGCGGCTGAACATCGTTTACGAAGGCGTCGCTGAGCTCATCGCGACATATCGGCCTGCGTTCATGGGGGTAGAGACACTTTATTTCAATACGAATATTACGACGGGCATCAAGGTGGCGCAGGCGCGCGGCGTGATCCTGCTCGCAGGCTATCGCCAGAACGTTCCCATCATCCCGGTGACGCCGCTGCAGGTGAAGCAGCAGCTGACCGGCTATGGCCGCGCTGACAAGAAGCAGGTCATAGAAATGGTGAAGCGCATGATGCACATCACGAAAAAGATCGATCCGGACGATGCCGCCGACGCACTCGCCATTGGACTTACGGCGATTTATCGGGTGGAGCATAAGAATTGGACGTCGGGGGGATAAGGGGATCTGGTGTGGCTGGGAGATTTCCTTACCTATTTTATAAAAGGAGGTATGAGTAGTTAGGGATTAGAAGCCTCCACTTTCGGGCATCGCCCTATTTATACTGCGCGGCGCATAAAAATAGGAAAGTGCCGCATAGGTTTGAAACTAGCGGGGGTCTCGTATCGCAAACCTAATCCCTAGCTACTAATTTCTAGTCACCAGTCACCAGTCACTAGTCACTAGTCACTCATCCCTGCTTTCAAACTTAAAGGAATAGTTTCTCATGATAGGATATATCAAAGGCCGTGTGACGGCCCTTTTCAAAGATTTCTGTTTTCTGGAAACAGGCGGCATCGGGTATCGGATCTTCATTTCCGATAAGACCCGTCAGCAGCTCGCGCCTGGGGAGGAGGCGAAGCTCTTCACGTACATGGCAGTCCGTGAGGATGCGATCCTGCTCTATGGTTTTCTCGGACAGGAAGAGCAGGAGCTCTTTCTGCTTTTGATCTCGATCTCTAAGATCGGGCCCAAGGTGGCGATGGGCATCCTCTCTGCCATGACGCCGGCTGCTTTTGTCGGTGCGGTGAAGGCACAGAATGTCACCCAGCTGACAAAGCTCCCCGGTATCGGCAAGAAGACGGCGGAGCGTCTTCTTGTCGAGCTCAAGGATAAGGTCGGTGTCTTTGCTTCGGTTGAAATGGAGATCCCTTCGGTCTCTGCGGCAGAGCAAGACGAAGGGATGAGCGGAGAAGCAGCGCGTGCACTCATGGCGCTCGGCTATGAGGCAGAAGAGATCGCGCCTGTCCTTAAGAGGATCGCGGGCGAGTATGACAATGTTTCTCAGCTCGTCGGAGCGGCATTGCGGGAGTTTGGGAAGAGCAGAGGATAGGGGTAGCCCCTTGGGTGTGCCGTCCTTTGATTGGGAGTGAAAGCTTCGCTTGAATGAGAAATTAGAAATGAGAAATGCGAAATGATGGTGCGGCGCGAAAAAATAAGGAAGCGCCGCAAAGCATAAATACGGCGATGCCAGAAGATGGCATTTAAGTCACTAGTCACCAGTCACTAGTCACTAGTCACTGGTCACTCGAGGCCACTTTCAAACTTATTGAAAGCTATGGAATCAATTTCCTTAAACCTTTTTCAAAGGAGTCTTCATGAAGAACAAATACATCAAAAGCCTTGGCGGTGAAGAGGAAGAGGTGCTCGGCAGCAAGGGGCGCATCGTTTCCACCGAAGAAAGCCCAAAAGACGAGTGGCAGACGACGCTTCGTCCGCAGCATCTGGACGATTATATCGGACAGGAAGCCTTCAAGAAGAATCTCAAGGTGTACATCGAGGCAGCGAAGTCGCGCAAAGAGCCGCTGGATCATGTGCTGCTCTATGGACCGCCGGGACTCGGCAAGACCACCATGGCGAAGATCATCGCCAATGAGCTGGGATCGCAGTTTAAAGTGACGAGCGGTCCGGCCATCGGGCGTCCGGGGGAGCTGGCTTCCATCCTGACGACATTGCAGGACCACGATGTACTTTTCATCGATGAGATCCATCGACTGAATCGGAATGTCGAAGAAATCTTGTACTCTGCGATGGAAGACTTTTCTCTGGATATTGTCATGGGGAAGGGGACTGGCGCCAGCTCCATCCGCATCGATCTTGCTCATTTCACGCTGATCGGCGCGACAACGCGGGCAGGCTCTCTCTCCGCGCCGCTGCGTGACCGATTCCTCATCACGAATCATATGCAGTTCTATGAACCGCAGGAGTTGAAAAAGATCATTACCCGTGCAGCGCACATCCTGCAGATCGAGATCGAGGACAGCGGGGCAGAGGAGATCGCTCGACGCTCGCGCGGGACACCGCGTATCGCGAACCGCCTTTTGAAGCGCATCAGAGACTTTGCGCAGGTGAAGGGGAGCGCGATCACAGCGGATATTGCCGCAGAGGCGCTGGCTGCGCTTCATGTCGATGAGATCGGACTTGATGATCTGGATAATCAGATCCTGAAGGCGATCATTTATAAATTCAATGGCGGTCCTGTCGGGATCGACACCATTTCTGCCGCTGTCAGCGAAGAGCGCGCGACCATCGAAGATGTCTGCGAGCCTTATCTCATGCAGATCGGCTTCCTCTCCCGTACCCCTCGTGGTCGTCTTGCCACTGAGGCAGCCTATGAGCACATCGGAGCAGCTTTTCCTATGAAAGGGGAAAAGTGATGCGGGACATACCGCAGCCGCATTTCCCTAAATCCCCTATAAGAAGGTATCTGTTTATGAAAAAATACATGGTCATTCTGCTGTCATTGTCTCTGCTGCTCTCCTTGGGGTCGGCATCCATGGCAGCGACGCAGCCGGTCCCTGGAAGATCTACAGTGACTATCCATAGATCGCCACGGGTGATCACCCGTAAGACCACGGGGCAGAAGAAGACGCAGTCATCTGCGGAGTCACATAGAAAAAGGACTGAGACAGGACAGATGATCGAGGTCGGGCTTCAGTCGGGAAGCGAGCTTTCTTTGACCGGACTTTCTGCGTTTCATGTGGAAGCGGGGAGCAGCCTCGGCTCTTATCCGGCGGGGACGCGGCTTACGATCTCTAAAAGCGGGAACGGTCTTTCTGTCAATGGAAAAAACGCGGGAGCCAAGATCTATTTCAGATCCAGCGGCAGCGGGGCTGCCTTTGCCGTGAAGGGAAATCAATATCGCGGCGTGATCAAGGCCATCGCTTCTCCTTCCGGCGTTACACTGGTGAATCAGGTCTCTATGGAGGACTACCTCAAGGGTGTCGTTCCCTGTGAGATCGTCCCTTCCTGGCAGATGGATGCCATCAAGGCACAGGCTGTGGCGGCCAGAACGTATGCTATGTTCCATAAGAATGGCTATCGCTCAGCCGGCTACGATGTGACAGACGACACACGCACGCAGGTGTATCGCGGCGTATCAGCAGAGACAGAGGCGACGAATCGCGCCGTCATGGAGACGGCGGGAGAAGTCGTCACCTACGGCGGCTCGCCGATCGATGCGGTCTTCCATGCGAGCGGCGGCGGCTATACGGAAAACTGTGAAAATGTATGGGGATCGGCAGTGCCATATCTCAAAGGCGTGCCGGAAGACAAGTACGCGACCCCATGGAAGAAGACGATTTCTCTCTCTTCCTTCATGAAGATGGCGGATGTCGGCAAACTGAAGGGGATCAAGCTGTCGGCCCTCCATATCGGAGAGGCTCATAAGACGAGTGACCGCGGGATTTCCGGACGCGTAAAGTCTGTGACACTTGTCGGTTCGAAGGGAAATCGGGTGGTTTCGGGGGACCGTCTGCAGCAGATCTATGACTTGAACAGTACACTTTTTGATCTGTCTGTCAGCGGAAATCAGCTCGTTATCACCGGCTATGGTTATGGTCATGGCCTTGGCCTTTCGCAATGGGGGGCAGAAGCCATGGCAGAAAAGCACGGCGGGGCCAAAGATTACTACAAGACCATCCTTACGCATTATTTCACCGGAACGAAAGTGGAGAAGGTATATTGAGGGGAGACGCTGGATACGCGCATACTTTGTTGTTTGATTTCATGAGGGATAACCCACTGAATCAATCAGCCCGTTTCCCCTTTATCATGGAGCATGTATATGAAGAAAAAGATCATATCCGCTTGTCTCGCTGCATGTTTCTCTCTTTCCCTGGGGGCAGTCATATCTGCAGAGACCATTCCGATCCGGCAGAAGGAAACGCTGGCAAGTCCATCAGCCCAGCAGATGAAAGCGGCTCCAGAGAAGCAGCCTAAGAAAGAAAAAGCGAAAAAGAAGAAAGAAAAAAAGAATAAGAAAGAGAATAAAAAGGCGGAGAATAAGGAAGCGTCACCCATCTCTCAGATGGACGAGCCATGGATCGAAGTGGGGCTCACTTCCGGCATGCGCCTCTCTCTTACCGGGCTCGAAGCGTGCCGGGGAACGGTCGATGGGAAGACCGTGAGCACCTATCGAAAAGGGGAGGAGTTCTCCATCTCACGCGCAGGGCAGATGATCTCCATCAATGGAAAAAAGCTCGGCACTGCGGTTTATCTCGAGCCTGTCCAGACCGAGCCGTCCTTTGCGGTGAAAGGAAATCGCTATCGCGGAAAGATGAAGCTCATCCCCTCCCCATGGAATGAGGGCGTGGTGATGGTGAATGTGGTGCCGATGGAGGAATATCTTCGCGGTGTCGTTCCGAGCGAAAGCATTCCTACATGGAGGATCGATGCACTGAAGGCGCAGGCTGTCGCCGCGAGGACCTATGCCCTCTATCACAGGAACGGTTATCGCGCATCAGGCTATGATGTGACCGATGATGTGGAGAGCCAAGTCTACAAAGGCGCCGGCGTGGAGACGAAGGCGACCGACGAAGCCGTCAGAGAGACCCGCGGCGAGGTCATCACCTATGAGGGGAAAGCGATCGATGCACTCTTTCATGCGGATGGCGGCGGCTACACGGAGTATGGCGAAAATGTCTGGGGGATTTCAAAGCCGTACCTGCAGGGCGTCCCCGAGGAGCTCTCCCTACAGACAAAGAAACCGTGGACAGTCACGCTGACGCGGGATGCGTTTTCGAAAAAACTGAGCGCGTCCGGCTATGGCGTCGGAAAGATACAGAATATCAAGCTGTCAAATCTGCAGTTTGGCAAAGTCCATTATGCGGGAGACCGCACACCGGCAGGCCGCGTGAAGAAACTCATCTGCCGCGGCAGCAGCGGCTGGGTGAGCCTCTCGGGAGTGATGATGAGAAAGATCTTCGGCCTCAGGAGTGCGATGTTTGATATCCTTTTCAAAGGAGATCAGCTCATCATCACCGGCTATGGCTATGGTCATGGTCTCGGCCTCTCTCAGTGGGGCGCGGAGGCCATGGCGGAAAAGCATGGCGATGGGAAAGATTATTATAAAGAAATCCTCGCGCATTACTATCAGGGGATAAAAGTGGAAAAGTGGTATCAATAAAAAGGTGCAAGGTTCAGGGTTAGCCCGTGGGGCTGGGTGTCCTTTGATTCTA
>ULJH01004916.1_pt1 | contig 21701 bp, 20 predicted proteins | sample 1950781 | NCBI WGS metagenome assembly ULJH01 (sample SAMEA4835462, study PRJEB28245) | human gut metagenome | biome: gut microbiome; material: fecal sample | place: Denmark | collected 2008 | reverse complement strand
TTAATGGTTTGTGTTGCGGTTTTTTATTTTAAAGCAAACATTCAAAAAAATTCATAAATTAATAAATGAGGAGAGAATATTGTGAAAAAGAAAATAATGTTATGGGGTTTAATAACAGTAATGCTGTTTTTGACTACGGGTTTAACAGCGTGCAATGAACAACACAAAATATACGAAGACGGTTATTGGCAATATATTGTCATAGGCAAGAATACCTATTTCCCTAAAAATGCAGAAGACCGTGAAGTTGCAATCGTGGGTTTGACTGAAATCGGCAAGGAGCAGACTTCTCTTGACGTTCCGCGCACAATTGACGGAATGGATGTGACACACATAGGGTATTATAAACGTTCATTGATTATGGAAGGCGGTGGAAATTATAAAATAGAAAGCCCTAATTTAGAACGACTATATTTACATGATAATATAAAGCAAATTTGCACGAATGCTTTATATTACTTTTACTCAAATAATCTGTTGTGGGAAGACGGACTGTTTCCTCATTGCTTTAAAATTTTGTATTGCGGAACGATTCCATTTAATTTAACCAATGGGATTCCCAAGATATTTATTTACAAAGAATTATATAATGAAATTAATTTAGCAGAAGCCTTTCACTGGACAAAAACATTTTTATCTATATCCAATGTGGCGTTTATGAACAACTACTCTGCAGCAGTCAACAGGGGATATTTCAGGGCAGAGGACGTTGAAAGCGGTGAAAAAATTCCAGAGCCGCCTGCGCCAGAGCGTGAAGGATATGTTTTTACGGGATGGTATACCGAAGCGGAAGCAATAAATCTGTGGGACTTCGATACAAAGACGGAGATTCCCGACGGCGAAGAGCTGAGACTGTATGCCGGTTGGCAAGCAAAGCGGTGAAATAAAAAAATGTAGGTTAGTTCTTACATGCGCAAATTTTATATTAGTAAAGAAAAAACTGAAAAGAAATTTGCCGCGCTTCGTTTGTTCCTTGCGTGCCTGATTGAGCAGGGCGTAAAGGATAGCCGGAGCGCGGCGGCTATCGTTAGGCTAATCAAGAAAGAAGTATCCAAATAAAGGGAAAGACCGCCCCACGCGGGAGCGGTCAAAAGTATCAAGGCGCAGGGGGGCCTCCACCCCTCTGCCGCCTTTAATTCTAACGGGGGGCGCAAAAAAAGTCAACTAAATTTAATAAAAAAATTTATTTTGCGACTTTGATGGTTGCGGGCGAAAGTCAGATAGGGAAAATTTCAGTCTGTGGACGGTTCGGTATGAGAGTCAGCCTGTTTTGGTTGAGATATCCTTGACGATTTAGCACAATTGTGCTAATATTAAAACAAGCAGGGAGGCAGAAACATGGCGATAAACTTATCCCCGAGAGACTTTGACAATATATTTCGGGAGCAGGAGGAGAACGAAAACGAGCTTGCGCGAATAGAGCTTGACCAAGCGCGGCAAGAGCTGCAAAGAGAAAAAAACGAGCTTGCTCGGGCGAGGAACGACATTGCAAGGCGGCGCATAGAGTTGGCCGAAAGAGAATTGCGGGAAAAAGAGGCGAGACAGGAACGCAGGCGGCAACAGTTGGAACGGCAGCGGAAAACGGACAATTTCGCGCTGATTATTTCATACGTGATTAGCTTTGCCACGCTTGCCGCCTCGGTGGGTATGCTGTTGGCGTTAATGCTTTAATTTGAAAGCGGGGGAAATGTTTCTCCCGCTTTTTTAGCGGAAAAATGGGCAATAAAAAGCCGTACAGGAAACCTGTACGGCTTAAAAAAACAAATATAAAATTTTCCGCAATATTTTTTTCCGTTTACTTCCGCGAGAACTGTGCTACGATGACCACAACGAAACGGCAATATTTCGGAGAAAAATTACAAAAACACAATATATTGTGGCATAAAAAAGACCGTGCACACCCCCTTGGGGTTCAACACGGTCTAATGTGGCGGAGAAGATGGGATTTGAACCCATGCATCACGTTTATTTGCGATCTACTCCCTTAGCAGGGGAGCCCCTTGAGCCACTTGGGTACTTCTCCAACTGTGCTGCCGAACGAAGTCGGCTTGATTATGATAACACAAAAATCGGAAATAGTCAAAGCCTTTTGGCAACAAGAAACGAAAAATTTTGGTTTGTTTTTGCTGCGGCGGCAAGGTTAGAGGATTTTAAAATATTTTTGCGTTTTTTGACAACTACCGTCACATCGACATGAATTTTGCAATATTATGAAAAAAATGGTCGATATGAAGCGGTAAAAAGGAATAAAAATAAAATTCGAGTGTTTGAAAAATTGACAATCGGTTTGATTGTTGATAAAATAAATAAAACTTTAAAACTTCGGGGGATTTGCAAATGTTCAATAATAAATATTTTATTTTTATTTCCTCTTGATTGCGCAGGCTTTCGCCTGCGTTTTTTCTTTATTCTGTTTCACGAAAGATAAAACATTTGAAAAATATTTCAGCCAAGCGACTGTACGTCGCTTAAAATAAACCAAAAAATAAAAAAGGAGAGAGAAAAATGAAAAAGAAAAAGGCATTGATGATTGTTTTGGCGGTGTTGGCTTTGGGGCTTGCGGGGCTTATGCTGTCGGGATGCGAGCGTGACAGAGAGCTTGCCGCGCCCACGGGGCTTGAAATCACAAACGACGTGTTGACTTGGAAGGCTGTGGAGGGAGCAGACGGCTACACGGTGGAAATCAACGGAGAGGAGTACAAAACACAAAACAACAGTCTGGATTTGTTTGAAATCACAAACAAATACGGCGCCTACGAGATAAGGGTAGCCGCCGACAGCGTGACGGAGGGCGTGTTAAGCTCCGATTGGTCGGAGCAAACAAGCCTGACTCTGACCATGCCCGACTGGTTCGGATTTATGCCGACCGACGACGGAAAGGGCTGGGAAGCGGTAGTTATCGACGCGACCAAAGCGCAAGGCAAGGTCATAATCCCCGCTTATGTCCAAGACAAGGCGGTAGTCGAGGTGCGCTTTAAGGGTTGCACAGGTCTCACGGGAGTTATATTTCCCGACACTGTGGAGTACATATCGGGATTTGAAAATTGTCAAAATCTCACGCGCGTGCGCTGGTCGGCGGGGCTTAAAAAGATAAAATTAGGCGCTTTTGACGGGACGGCATTGGAGACGCTTGTTCTGCCCGAGGGGGTGGAAATGCTTGAAAACGCTTTTCAAAATTGCACCCGGCTCAAAAGCGTGAGTCTGCCCTCTACGCTTACAAAAATAGGAAATTCCAGCGGAGTGCCGCCTTTTAGCGGCTGTCACAGCCTTGAAAGCATAGAGATAGCGGAGGGCAACGAGGTTTACGCAAGCGACGGCAACTGTATCATGCGCAAGGCGGACAACACGCTTGTGTTCGGCTGCAAAGCGAGCAAAATCCCGTCTTACACCGAGCACATAGGAAACCACGCTTTTCGTGACTCGGGCGCGGAAAGCATAGCTTTGCCCGAGGGCGTGACTTCGATAGGAAACTTTGCTTTTACCGACAACGACCGTTTGAAGGAAATAGCTTTGCCGCAAAGTCTCACAAGCATAGACCACTACGCCTTTTCCTGTTGCTTTGCGCTTGGCAAAATAGCAATCCCCGACGGCGTGACCGAGTTGCCTTACGGACTTTTTGCCTGTTGCACGGAGCTTAAAGAGGTTGCTCTTGGCGCAAAGACAGAAAAAATCGGCACGAGCGTTTTCAGGCTGTGCGGCAAGCTCGAAAGGATAACAATATCCGAAAGCAATGCGCATTTCAAAAGCGCAGCCGACGGCAGATTTTTGCTGAATAAAACGGGCGATACGCTTGTTTTGGGTTGCCAAGACGGAGCAATCCCCGACGGCGTGAAAAAAATAGGGGAAAAAGCGTTTGAGGGCAGAACAGGTTTGAAAGAAATAGATTTCAACGAAGTCGAGGAAATCGGAGAACATGCTTTTGCCATGTGCGCGGGGCTTGATCGGCTCAAGCTCACGTCTGCTGTCAGGACAATAGGGGACGGCGCGTTTCAAAGCTGCATAGGTCTGTCCACCGTCAGAATACCCGACGGAGTGCAGTCAATCGGCAGCGCCGCGTTTTTATGCTTGACACAAAAAATAGCTTTGAGGGAGAGGTCGATGGCAACAATGGATGGCATACTAAGAAAAACTCCGCTCGTGCTGGTTGTGCCCGAGAGCGTGGAGCAGTTTTCGATTTACGACAACTGTACCGTTTACACGGAATATTCGTCATCTCCGACGGGTTGGAGCGTAAATTACGGCAGCGTTGCGGTGTGGGGGTGCGAGCTTGGTTATGACGACGACGGCTTGCCCTACGTCCTGTCCGCTCCCAATACTTTCAGCGGAGACGGATATTTAATGCACGTGCGCGACGGCTTTCGTTTTGCGGGCTGGGCAACGGAACCGAATGGAGAGGCGGCGTTTCCTTCGTTTGAAAAGAGCCTTGAGTTCGAGCCGTTTGGCGTAGATGAGGAAGAAAAATTTTATTTGTACAAAAAGACGTTTTACTTTTCCGCCTCCATGACGGAAGAACAGTGCAAAGAGGCAGCCCTTTCGGGGGCGGAGAGGCTTTACGCCGTGTGGGAAAAAATTTAAATTCAAGCCGAAAGGCTGAAAATATTTTATTTAAAAAGGAGAAACAAAAATGAAAAAGAACACAAGAAAAACGAGAACATTGGCTTTGACGCTTGCCCTTTGTCTGGCATTGGTCTGCTTTGCGCCCGCCGCGCTTGTTTGCGCCTCGACCGATTTAGAACCGCTTGCACCGTTGGTTTATGAAAACATTTATTATTTCAGCGATTATGACTGTGCAAGCAATTTTTACAATCAGGTTTTGCTGAACATACAAGGCGTGAACAGCGTTCATTTCGAGCAAATCGAGTTTGAAGGACTTAATACGCTGCAAAACATGTACAGCTTAGGCGTTTTTAACAGTGTGGAAGACTCGCTGGTGATAATGGAGCTGAGAAGTATGAGTCAAGAAAATTATGCTTTGCTGGAAGACGTTTTTGACGTCCTGAAAACCAACGGATGCAAAATTATGTTTCTCAACGGCGTGGAGGAGGTCAAAATGCTGCCTATGTGGCAGAGCGACTTTTACTCGACGGACGACAACAGATTTCTTGAATCCGCGGACATACACGTAAATCTGGATATTTTCAGCGTATTTATCGATACCATATTCGAGATGTACGAGGATGACGCAGGTATGGACAGCGTTACCATTCTGCTTGACGGCAGCTTTTTGTGGAACGAATTGTCGTATTACGGCTTTCCGGGGTACATAAACGGTTGGGGAGACAGGTATTATGAAAACTATTCTTACGCCGGAGATACCTTTGACTATCATATACTGAGATATATCCGTTATTATATGCAGGGGGCAGGCGGGTATAATTCGTTGTTGGATTTTATGAATTATATGCAAATAAAAATTTTCTGTTACGCAGGAAACGATACTTATATGAATCTGCTTACGGGAGAAATTTATTGCACGGACGGATGGGACAGCTATGAATTTTACGAAGCGGCGGCAAACGAGTTTGTTTTTGCAATCGGAACGTCGTTTAAGGGAAAAGATTATCTTGACGAGTGGTTGAATTCTCTGGTTGAATACATGGAAATGACGGAATGGGATTTTCCCGTTTATTTTTACAACGGCAGTGATTTGACAATCGACAACGCTCCGTCCGAATTTTATGAAATACACGGCACAAACTATTTTGAGTTTAACATTTTGCCCGACATAATCCGCGCCCTTGCCTGCGACGCGGACATGAGCGTTTACGACAACTGGGCGGGCAGATGTTTTGTCACGCACAAGCCCATTTATGCGGGCGAAGGCGGCTGGCTCAATATGTATATGAGATTTTTGCCTGTTTTGCCGATTTAAAAAGGGCGGCGCAGTGAAGTGTAGGCGCATTTGAATTTTCAAATAAAAAAGGAGAGAAAAATGAAAAAGAAAAAGGCATTGATGATTGTTTTGGCGGTGTTGGCTTTGGGGCTTGCGGGGCTTATGCTGTCGGGATGCGAGCGTGACAGAGAGCTTGCCGCGCCCACGGGGCTTGAAATCACAAACGACGTGTTGACTTGGAAGGCTGTGGAGGGAGCAGACGGCTACACGGTGGAAATCAACGGAGAGGAGTACAAAACACAAAACAACAGTCTGGATTTGTTTGAAATCACAAACAAATACGGCGCCTACGAGATAAGGGTAGCCGCCGACAGCGTGACGGAGGGTGTGTTAAGCTCCGACTGGTCGGAGCAAACAAGCCTGAATCTGACCATGCCCGACTGGCTTCAGGTTTATCAGACGGCGGACGAAAAGGGTTTCGAGCTTTGCGTCGTTGACAAGACCAAAGCGCAAGGCAAGCTGATTGTTCCGAGTTTTATCAACGGCAAAGCCGTCGTGGGAATCAGGGCAAACGGTTTTTACGAGTGCACGGGTCTCACGGGGCTTATACTCCCCGACACGGTGGAGTACATAGACGTAAACGCTTTTTGGGGCTGCGAGGAACTCACGCGCGTGCGTTGGTCGGCGGGGTTGAGAAAAATAAACTCAGGAGCCTTTGACTGTACGGGATTGGAGACGCTTGTTCTGCCCGAGGGCGTGACCTTTTTGGGAGGAAACGCGTTCGGTCATGCAAAACTGAAATCGGTAAGTCTCCCGTCCACTGTCGCCAAAATGACGGCTACAAACGAAAAATCGGATGCCAATCCGTTTGCTTTTTGCGAAAATCTTGAAGAAATTTACGTTGCCGAGGGCAACAAGGCTTACAAAAGCGACGGCAACTGCGTCATGCGCAGGGAGGACAACACGCTTGTCGCAGGCTGCAAAAAAAGCAAAATCCCGTCTTACACCGAGCACATAGGTCGCTCCGCGTTTCAAGGCGCCGCGTTGGAAAGCGTAGCTTTGCCCGAGGGCGTGACTTCGATAGAAGACTCTGCTTTTGCCCACAACGACCGTTTGAAGGAAATAACTCTGCCGCAAAGTCTCACAAGCATAGGCAAGTATGCTTTTTTATGGTGCGCCGCGCTTGGCAAAATAGCAATCCCCGACGGCGTGACGAGTGTAGGCGACAATGCGTTTTCCACCTGCGTCTCGTTGAAAGAGCTTGCTTTGGGCGCGGAGCTTTTGAACGCGGGGTGCGGATTGACGGAGCTTTGCGTCGCTCTTGAAAAAATAACCGTGTCCGAAAACAACGAATCTTTTTCCGGCGAGGGCAACTGTCTGACGCGAAAAGCGGACAGCACGGTGATTGCGGGGTGCGCTTCGAGCAAGATTCCCGCAGGCACGGAGCAAATAGGCGAATACGCCTTTTGCGGGCAGACGCAGCTTGGCGCAATAGATTTTCCCGACGGATTGAAAAAAATAGGACACTATGCGTTTTCCTGCACGGGACTGAAAGAACTCAAACTGCCGCGCGGATTGCAAAGAATCGGCAGCCACGCTTTTGGAAACTGCATAGAACTCGAACACGTGCAAATCCCCGACAGCGTGACTTACATCGGGACAAACGCTTTTGTATGCGAACAGGAAATCGGAACATATTATGTTTGCACAAGTATGACTGCCGTCATAACCGACAGTTTGACGGAGTTGAAAGAAGAAACTTTTATTTCCTCATGCACAATATACACTTCGCATACGGCTATGCCCGACGGGTGGAAGAACGCTTTGCTTGTTGACGGTTTTCGACAAGCTCCAAAAGTCGTTTGGGGGTGCGAGCTTGCGCTTGACGACGACGGTTTGCCTTACGTTGTGTCTGCGCCGTTAAATTTACATGAGGTAACAGCTCATTATCTGGCGACAAGCATAACGGGATACGCGCCTGAGCGGAACGGTTGGGTTTTCAAGGGCTGGGCGACGGAGCCTCAAGGTGAAGCGGAGTTTGTTCCTCAAAAAACCGAGCTTGAATTCAATCCTGTTTTGCCTGAGCGTCTGGATTTTCGGCTTTCGACTGCTAGGCTCGACGTAAGGGTTTTGCTGTATTTTTACGACAAGACGTATGAGAAACAAATAAATTCGATTGGGCAGGAACAGCTTGAACAGCTTTACGAAGCGGGGGCGGAGAGGCTCTACGCCGTGTGGGAAAAAATTTAAATTCAAGCCGAAAGGCTGAAAATATTTTATTTAAAAAGGAGAAAAAAATGAAAAAGAACACAAGAAAAACGAGAACATTGGCTTTGACGCTTGCCCTTTGTCTGGCATTGGTCTGCTTTGCGCCCGCCGCGCTTGTTTGCGCCTCGACCGATTTTGAACCGCCCGAGGTCTTTCCGTATGACGAAGTCTATTATTTCAGCGACGGTTATATTGGGGAGGTGGATGCAAATTTCTCAAAAATCTCTTCCGAATTGACGGTGAGGTATCTAAATGTGCCTTACCTGCATAAGTGCCCTTACAGCCTGACGGAATCGGATTATTCGCCTTATAGATATGAGGTTGAGGAAAACTCCGTCGTCATTTTTGAAAAGACGACGTGGGGAAAGGGATACGCCGCGCTTACGGATACGAATGATACCCTTAGCGACCTGTTTTCGTCCTGGCGGAGCGACGGCTGCAAGGTGATTTTCGTAAACGGCGTGGAGGAATCGAGACTGCTCGGGCTTGCCCTCGACTACGACACGTCGCCGTACACCGAGTTTCTGCAATATGTTGATATACATATAAACACGGATATGTTCACGCTTTTTATGGATAATATTTTAAGAATCCAATTCGATTACGAGCCGATAAACAATTTTTGCTTCGTGCTTGACGAAACTTTCGGAGATGATTTGATAGAATTCATAGACAGTTGGATTTTTGAGGATTATATTCTTAATTATATGATAATGACCGACGGGAGGCGGATAGAAGAATTAGGACTGTTCGATTATTTGGAAGAGAACAATATCAATTTCCTGTTTTACGACGGAAGCTCGTTCGATTCTCTTATTCAAGCAACGGAAGGACGGACTGAATCTAATATGTGCGCGATAGGCACAAACGGTCTCGGCAACGCATACGCCGAACTGTGGCTGTCCGACATGACAGACTTGCGCGAAATGAAGGACGAAAACTTTGCAATCTATGAATATCTGTATCCCGATTGGAGCGAGGGCGTTTGGAGCTATTACGACAGCGTGAAAATGGCTTGGGCTGCAAAATTGTATTATCTCGACGAGTTCTGGGACATATTTGACGCGGTGGGATTTGAAGAAGATTTGACTGTATTTGACAACTGGTACGGCAGGAGCGGGGTTATTACCTACAAGCCCTTTGTCGGAGAAGACGGCTGGATGAGAGGGTTTAAAAAACATTATATCTTGCTTGACGACGAGTGGGAGGATTTGTACTTCTGACGCGACTTAAAAACCCCCGCCCGCTTTTACGCGGGCGGGGGTTTCCTTATTTGAAATTCCGTTAAACCTACATAAGCAGCAAAAACAGCTGACCTACGCCTATACCGATAAAGTTGCCGATTGCAAGCCCCAAAGTGGCGCAGATTATGCCGGGGGCTATCAAATCGTTTCGTTTTGCCGCGTTTGCCACGGGGGTGATGAACGGGGGACCGTAAACTCCCGCCGTGCTGGTGATAAGCGCGGTGTCGGAATCTATTTTGAAAATTTTGCACAAAATCAGGTGGAGCAATATACCGCCGATTTGCAGGCAGGCGAACAAAAGCAGTACGGGTAGAAGCTCGCTCACCAGTTTGCTCATATCCATGCTCATGCTCAGAGCGAGCGAAAAGCTGAGGATTAAATACTGTCCCACCTGATAGGAGCCTTTTGTTTCTCTTACGGGCTTGACAAAGGAAAAAGCTATGCCGAGCACCGACACCGTTACGAGAATAAACAGGCTGCCCGCGAGACTTCCGTTTACGAGAAGTTCGAGTCCTACGCCTACGCCGAAGCATGCGACGGCAAGCGCAACAACTCCGACAAGCCGCCAAATGCTTTTTTTGTTGCGCTCGACAACGGAAAAGTCGTATTCGTTGGCGACGGAAAGCAGGCGCTTGTCGTCGGGAGAAATTTCCCCGTTTGCGTCCTGCCGCGCGCTCCCGTCGCTTGAAACGTCCGAGTTTTCCGTCGCGGTTTCGACCGACACTTTGTTTTCCGTTGTGTTTTCGTCCGACGCTTTTTGTTTTTTGCGTTTTTTGCCGTCCAAAACAAAGGAGTAAACGGGCTTTGCCGCCGTCAGGAGAAAGAGGAAATACAAGCCTCCCACAAACAAATCCGCCGTGTTTGCCAAAACAATCGCCTCGTGTCCCGTGCCGAGCATTGCGCTGCCTATTGCAAGCAGGTTGGGAGTGCCGCCGATGTAGAGACCGATGCTCATGGCGGTCAGTCCCGCCGCGTCGGGAAGGAAGTTTTTGGTAATCAGAAAAGCCGCAGTCGCAACGACGACGGCGCTCACGCACACAAGCCCGAAGGAAATTGCCGTCTTTTTGGCGAGCCTTTTCAAGGATTTCATTTCAAAGCCGAAAAGTACGAGCGGGATAGCTATGCACACAAGCACGGAGGCGACGGTTTCCACGAGAGATTTGTCGTAATTTAGCCCCGAAAGAGAAAACGCAAAGCCCAAAACGTAGCAAAGCGCAACCGCGCCTACGATTTTAAAAAATTTGACCTTGCGCGTCAAAAGTATCATCAGGCAGGGCAGACCGAAAACCGCAAGCAGCGCGACGACGGTAAGAATAAGGTTTGGCTGCGCCGCGTCAGTTGCAAATAAAAGAAAGTCAGCGTTCATAAGCACCCCCCCCCGTTTTCATGTAATATATTCTGTAAACCTTGAACAGCTCGCCGCCGGCGGTTTTGAGAGCTTCTATCGGGTGCGTATTGTTTTCCATCATGGTGCCGGCTTCAATCAGACGAATGCCTTTTTTTCTTGCCGACGCCAAAAGCTCGGTGTAGAGCGACACGTTTACGCCTTTACCCTGAAAATCGGGGACGACGAATTGGAGCATTGCGCGCACGGCGTCTATTTTTTTGCGGGCTTTGATAAATTTGAGCAGGGAGGGCAAGGTGGTTTTGCCTTTCATTGCCTTGAAAACCTGAAAATAATCGGGTATTGCCATGACCGCGCCGACAGGTCTGCCCGCGTTTGTGCGCGCAATCAGGATAAAGTCGGGGTCGAGAAAATTTTTCCATTGACTTACTATGTGCCTGATTTCGTCGACGGAAGGCGCGTCCTGATAAATAATCTCCGTCGCCGCCTCCGCCATGATTTGCTGCACGTCCTTTATGTCTCTGTCGATTTGCGACGGGTTCATTTTGTCCACGCGATAGCCGTAGCGTTTTTTAGCGTATTCCGAAACGCGCGTGTGACGCTCGATTTGTTTTTCGTTCGGCTCCATTTTGAACGTCAAAGTGTCGAAATGCTTTTCAAAGCCGAAGTTTTCAAGCAGCTCGGGATAGTATTCGGGGTTGTAGGAGGTGAAAATGACGGGCTGAAATTCAAATCCCTTGACGAGTATGCCTCTGCGGTTGTCGGGGTCGAAGGGCCAATAGGCGCCTTCCACATACTCTACGCCCATTGCCGAAAGTCTGCGGTTCATTTCCGCAAACAAAGCGTTTGCCGCCTCCTGAGAGTTTACGCACTCGAACAGAAAGAAATAGCCGCAGCGCGCCTTGTCGGGCAGCTGTTTGTTTACTCCTACGGTAAAAAGGATTCGTCCTTGCGGAGCGCCGTCCTCGCCGTATACCATGAGCGCGGTGTAGCTCTTTTCTTTGAGCACCAATTTTTCTAAAGTTTTGGTAAGGTCTTTTTTCATGAACGGCACGTAGTTGGCGTCGCCTTTGTAGATGCGGTCCGCAAAAGCGACGAAGCGTTTTATGCCTTTTTTGTCGTTTATGGTTTTTATTTGCATAAGGTTTCCTTGCTGCGTAATCTGCGCATTGCCAAAAATTATAGCATTTTTTTGAGGGGGTGGCAACCGCTTAAATCGACAAACTGACCGAATCAGACGAAATTTTGCAAAATTTTTACAACAAAAAGCGCAAAAACCGCACGGAATAGTCAAATACTTGCAAAAACCCGACGTATGGTTTAGAATAAAATCAAGGTAAAACCAAATGCTTGTGCAACTGAAAAATCTGACAAAATCCTTCGGCTCGCAAACTGTTCTGGACAAAATAAACCTTACCGTCAACGAAAAGGACAGGTTGGGTATTGTGGGCGTCAACGGGGCGGGAAAGACGACGCTTTTCAACATAATTGCGGGCGCGCTGGAAGCGGAGGCTTACGAAAACGCGAGCGACGCCGTTTACGTCAGAAAGGGGCTGAAAATCGGATATTTGAGACAGGTCGAGGCTGTGGAGTCGCAAAACACTCTGTACGGCGAAATTCGGCGCAGCTTTGCGGAAATCGACCGCATTGCCGCGCAGCTCGAAGCGATTACCGAACAAATTTCCTGCGCAAAGCCCGACAGCGCGGAATACGCGGGCTTGGCGGAAAAGTTTGACAAGCTGTCTTCTTATTATCAAAGCATAGGAGGCTACGACACCGAGTTCAAAATCAGGCGCGTGCTCAACGGCATGGGCTTTTCCGACAAGTCTCCCGACATGAAAGCGGGGGAACTGAGCGGAGGAGAAAAAACGCGTTTCGCCTTAGCCAAGCTTTTGTGCGAGGAACCCGACCTGCTGCTGCTTGACGAGCCGACAAACCATCTGGATTTTGAAACGCGCGCTTGGCTGGAAGAATATCTTTCTTCCTTCAAGGGCGCAATACTCGCCGTGTCCCACGACAGATTTTTTCTCGATAAGATTGCCGACGGAATATGCGAATTGGACAACGGCAAATTAAAACGCTACAAGGGCAATTACACCGAGTTTTACGCACAGAAAAAAGAGGAAACAAAGAGCGCGTTAAAGGAATACGAAAAACAGCGTGCGCAGCTTGCCAAAATGGAGGAGTTCGTGCGGAAAAATCTGGCGGCGTCGGCAAGCGTCAACAGCGTCGGCTCCCGGGTAAAGGCGTTGGAAAAAGCCGAGCGGTTGGAAAAGCCCTTGGAGGAGCCGCGCGACGTAAGGTTTGAATTCGGCTTTGACGCGCAGCCCGTCAAGGAAACGCTTAGCGTCAAGAATCTGTCGGTATCCGTCGGCGGCAAAAAATTGTTTGAAAACGTGGATTTAACCCTTTTTCGCGGCGAAAAACTGGCAATCGTGGGCGCAAACGGAGTGGGAAAAACGTCCTTTATCAAAGCATTGACGGGGGAAATTCCCTTTTCCGGCAGAGTAAACTGGGGCGCGGGAGTTAAGACGGGCTATTTCGAGCAGGAGTGCAGAAATCTTGTTTTGTCCAACACCGTTTACGACGAGGTTTGCAGGCATTTTTCCCTGCTTACGCCTTACGAAGTGCGCAGCCTGCTCGCACGGGTGCTTATTTTCGGCGACGACGTGGACAAGCGCGTGGGGGAGCTGTCGGGAGCAAACCGCAGCAAGGTGGCGCTGGCGATTCTTATGCGCAAGCGTCCCAACGTCCTTGTCATGGACGAGCCTACCAACCACCTCGACTACAAGGCTATGGAGGGGCTGGACAAAGCGCTGTCCGACTTTGACGGAACGCTGCTTCTGGTTTCCCACGACAGGTTTTTGCTGACCCGCGTGCCGACAAGGCTCGCCGAGCTTACGCCCGACGGCTTTCGGTTTTTTTCGTCTCTCGACGCGTATACCGCCAAAGCCGCACAAAAGGCGGTTGTTTTTGAAAAACAGCGGAGCGCGCGTTCCGAGTCCTCCTACAAGGCGGACAAAAAGCAGGGGCGCGTGCTGCGCGCCGAAAAGAACAGGCTGGAAAGGGAGCTGACGGCAAAGGAAAAGGAGGCGGAAGCTCTCGCCGCGCTGCTGTCCTCTCCGCAGGCAATGTCGGACTACAAATTTTACAACGAAACGGCGAAAAAGCTCCAAGAGGTTCAGACGGAGTGCGACGCTCTTTTGGAAAAGTGGATGCTTTGCGAGGGCGACTGACGGCGTTTTTGTTGACAAAAATCAAGACGGAGTTTAAAATCGGATTATGGAAAGGTTAAAAAAGAGACAGGCAAAAGTCCTGACGGCGGCCGTTGTCATGAGCGTTTTGTTCGTCGTCGGCATACCTGCGATTATATTGGGAGCAACAAACGAAATTTGGGCGCTCATGATTTTGGGAATCATCTTCACCGTCGCGGGTTTTTACGGAATGCCTCTTGTCTGGGTTTCTTACGCCTCGGGGTTTTCTCTGCTCCGCGTCGTCGAGCTTGTGGAAAGGGACAACGTATATTCCGTCGAGGAAATAGCAAGTCAGACGAATTGCAGCAAACGGGACGTTTTGCAAAAAATCCGCAAGGCTCTTGAAAAAAGATATATCGAGGGTTATTTGCTCGTGGACGACAGTCGGCTGAAACTAAACGAAAACGTGCGGCAGAAACGCGCGAGAATGACGGTAAAATGTCACAACTGCGGCGCGGCGGTGGAAATAAGCGAGGCGGATGCAAATTGCCCTTATTGCGGAACGGTTGTTACTAGAAAAAGCTGATACGGAGGTTTTTTATGAAAGATTGCATATTCTGTAAAATTGTCGAGGGAGAAATCCCTTCTTACAAAATTTACGAGGACGAGCATACGTATGCTTTTCTGGATATTGCGGGCGACGTGTGGGGACATACGCTTGTCGTCCCCAAAAAGCACTGCGCAAATACTCTTGACTGCGACGACGAAACGCTGTGCGCCGTTATACTCGCCGCAAAAAAAATCGCCGCGCATTTCGTGGAAAACTGCGGCTTTGACGGAGTGGATATTTTGAACGCAAACAACGAGGCGGCGCAGCAGTCGGTTTTTCATCTGCATTATCACGTGATTCCCCGCAAAAAGAACGACGGTATAGATATCTGGGGCTTTCAGGAAAAGCATGAGTTTGATTTTGCCGCCGCGAGAGAAAAGCTCAAAATGTAAAGGTCGGAAATTAAATTTTAAGCAGATTGCGCTTGCGTCTGCGTCGGATGAGTTTTTTGTTTCAAAAGAATAGACAAAATCGGCGCAGTGTGTTAGTATAATCAAAACATATATGAGCTGCCACCGGGTAGCAATGCGATTTAAGCATTCGTCGGCACATCGTTAGGTCTTGGAAGATGTGCTTGCGGGTGCTTTTTTTGTTGCAGGAGGTAAAAATGAAAAAACTCGGAAAGAAAGGTTCTTATTTTTCAAAAGGGGAGCTTGCGCTCTGGTTTGCTTCGGTTATTCTGATAATTGCGTCCTTCGTCGTTTTCGACCGCAAAAATTTTTTGACGCTCGCAGCGTCGCTTGTGGGCGTTACTTCTCTTGTGTTTAACGCAAAGGGCAATCCGACAGGGCAGCTTTTGATGATTGTATTCAGCGTTCTTTACGGTATAATTTCATGGGAAAAGGCTTATTACGGAGAAATGCTGACTTATCTCGGCATGACTGCGCCTATGGCTGTGTTTGCGCTTGTTTCCTGGATAAAAAATCCTTACGACGGAAACAAAGCCGAAGTTAAGGTGAACAGATTGAAGGGGAGGGAATATGCGCTTATGTTTCTCGTGTCCGCTGCGGTAACGGCAGGTTTTTATTTCGTTTTAAAATATTTTAAGACGGCGAATCTGATACCGAGTACCGTTTCCGTGACGACGAGCTTTGTCGCCGTCTATCTGACTGCAAGAAGAAGCGAGTTTTATGCTCTCGGATACGCCGCAAACGACGTCGTACTGATAATTTTATGGGCGCTCGCCGCAAAAACGGATTTGAGCTGCATATCTGTCGTCGCTTGTTTTTCCGCCTTTCTTTTCAACGATATGTACGGATATTTCAATTGGAGAAAAATGAAGCTGAGACAGTCGTCGCGGGAGAACGGAAAAAATAAAATGTCCGAAAAAAGCCCGCATTTTGAAAACGAATGATTTTAAAAAAACAGGCAGGGCTTTTGCCCTGCCTGTTTCGAGACTTTTTAAGTCGGCGGTTAAGCCAAAACGGTGACCTTGCCGCAGATTATCACACAGATAATATCGATAATCCAGAAAATTGCGGCTCCGACGAAAATCCATACGATACCCATAACTATTTTCAGTACGCTTCCGCTTGCCACGCCAGAGCAAATACGATAAATGCCGTAAATTATGCCGTCGAGCACAGGAAGAGCGAAAATAAGTCTGAGTATCCAAGGGAGCTTGTCGATTGCTGCGCAATAACCGCTTTTAGACTTTGCCATAATTGTTACCTCCGAAAAATTGCGTCGACGGTACCTTCCGCCGCGTGTTTTATTATAATTATTATACTACTTTAATGGACGTACAAGGTTGAAAATGTTTTGACGATTGCGTGAAAAAAGAACGGCTCCGCAAGGGAGCCGTATTTCTCGGATTTTTCAGTCAATCAAATTTATTGGGCGTCCGTAGCGACTTCGGCGGGAGCCTCCTGATTTTTCACGTAAAAATCGGGGCGCATGAGTCTGACAAGACGGGGGAAGTTTTTGGTTGCAACAAGAACTGCCAACACTACCATGGTTATAATCATATCGGGCACCAAGTAGACAAGGTTGTATACCAGTGAATAGACAGCGGCAGAGTCAGCAGGCAAGCCTTCGGTTATTATACCCATTTGGAAGTAAATAAGTCCCGAAAAGAAGTGTACTATAAATCTTATTACGTAAGTCGCCGCCGTGCCTGCGAAAATGCTTGTATTTTCTTTTTTGAAAACCAGTCTTGCCAATCCCATTAAAAATATGGGAGCAAACGCCAGCAAATAGTCAAGAACGAAAGTTAACGGAGTAAGCATATACGGTGATTGTATGAATTGAAGAACTCCGAAAATCAGTCCTGCAACCAACCCTCTGACAGGTCCGTAGACATAGGCGTAAATGAGAATGGGCACAAAGCTCGCGAGTGTGATTGAACCGCCGTTGGTAACAGGCGAAACTTTAATAAAGGACAAAACAAACGCGCTTGCTATACTGATAGCGGCATAAACAATGGCTTTTGTGTCCATTTTCTTGTAGGTAAGACAAATGACCAGCATGATTATTGCAAGCGCCGCAATGGCTGCGATTGCGATAATGCTTACAAGCTCGGTGGTCTCTTCGCTAATTGCTTCCGCAAAAGCCAAAAATTTGAGAAGTGACATGGATTTTTTCCTCCGAAAGTATTTTTTCGCAACAATAGAGGCTCTGAGCTTGACACGCAGAACCTCGAAAAATCCGAAAAAATATTTTTCCTACGCAAGTATTACCTTACAGGTTCGACGGGTATAATCTCAGCCGTTAAAAGCACCCCGATTGTATAAAACTTTTTTGAAAAGCTTAAAGCCCTTTCGTTGCTTAAAAAGTCTACCAAAAATTTTAAAAACTGTCAAATAAAACAACAAATTTCGCGTAAAATGTGTTACAATAAAACTCAACCCGAAAGGGAGAGGCTTATGAACGATTTTTTTGCCTATGTGAACAGACTGAAATATATCGAGCGTTGGGGGCTTATGCGCCGCACGGAAAGCGAAAATCTGTGGGAGCACAGCTTTCAGACGGCGGTGCTTGCCCATTGTCTCGCTCTTATTGCAAAAAACGAGCTGGGCAAAAAAGCCGATGAAAACCGCGTGGCGGCGAGAGCCTTGTTTCACGACGTAACCGAAGCGCTGACGGGAGATTTGCCCACGCCTGTAAAGTATTACGACGAGGACATACGTCAGGCGTACAAGCGCATAGAGGAGGGCGCGAGGCAAAAGCTGCTCAACTCTCTGCCCGACGCTTACGCCCGGTGTTACGCGCCGCTTCTCGACGAGCGCTGCCGCGAGGAGGACGAAATCTGCCGTTACGAAAAAAAGCTGGTCAAATACGCCGACAAATTGTCTGCGTACCTCAAATGCAAAACGGAGCTTAATCTCGGCAACGGAGAATTCAAAAAGGCGCTTTCCGCAATCGAAAACGAGCTTGACGCTTTCGACAGCGACGAAATAAGGTTTTTTCTCGAAAATTTCGCGCCGTCCTTCGAGCTGACGTTAGACGAGCTGGAATGAAGCGGTTGAAGTTTGAAAACGTGTCGGTGCGCTATCATTACGACGAATTCTACGCGCTTGCCGATTTGTCCTTCGAGGTAAACGAGGGGGAAACCGTTTCCGTCATGCTCGGAGCTCAGGGAGGCAAAACGACGGCGGCAAAGCTGATTATGGGGCTTTTAAAACCGACCTGCGGCAAAATCACGGCCGACGGCGCGCCGCTCGAAGAAACGCCCCCCAAGGCTCGAAAAATCGCCTACTTCTGTTTTCCGCCGCTGGCTTTCAAGACAACCGTCGGCAAAAACGTGTCGCGCGTTTTAAGACTTAACGGTTTTGGAAAAACTGAAAGCAGCGAAAAAGCCGTGCAGGCGCTCAAACGCTTCGGGCTGGAGGGGCTTGCCCGCAAAAAAGCCGCCTCTCTCGACGGGGAGGGCTTGCTGAAACTTTCTCTTGCGCGAGCGTGGGCAAAGAAAGCGGAGTTTTTTATTGTTGACGGCCCGACGAATGAAATTTTCGTCGACAAAATAACGGCTCTTGCCGCGGAGCTTGGCGCTTCGACGCTTTTGCTGTGCGACTCGCCTGCTTCGGCGAGGGGAAGAATTTTGGATTTTTTGCCGAAATTTAATTTAACGGAGGAATTCGATGAACCAATTTGATTTTTACGACGACGAGCTTAAAAAGAAAGAGGAAGAGGAGGCAAGACTGCGCAATGCCCAACAGCCGCCTTACGGAGCGGGCGGAGGCTATTACGCTTCCGGGCAGGCTCCCGACGGCAACGGCGCGCCGTATTATCCCAACGGCGGCGACGGAAACATGAACAACGGCTTCGGCGGAGGATATTATGCCGCGCCGCCCGTACCGCCGCAAAGCTCCAAAAGCAAAAAAGCTCTTTGGATAACTTTGGGCTGCATATTGCTTGTGGTTATCTTTTTCGTGGGCTACGTTGTCGGGCACGACGTGGTAAGGTCGGACATATCCATACTCCAAACCGTGCTTGACACCGTGGAGGAAAGCTCTCTTTATTACGACAGCTCCAATTGGGAGTCCGTGAAAAGACAGATGATTGTCAACGGCGGCACCGCAATGCTGCAAACCATCGACGGCTACGGGTTTCTGCTTTCTCCCGCGGAGTATTATACGCTGCTCAATCCTACCGCGACGGACGAGGCTTCTTACGGCATGAGCTACGTCAAAATCGACGTGGGACTTTACGTGCATTACGTCGAATACGGCAGCGGCGCTTATCTTTCCGGCTTGCAGTCGGGCGACCTGATAATTGCGGCAACGCCCTTAAACGGGAAAAAATACGATATGCGCACGTCTACCGACGCGGAAATAAGTCAGGCATTTTCCGGAGGGTGGAACACTTCCGTAACTTTGGACGTAATACGCAATCTCTACACAGTCAGCCTCGGCGACACGGTGAGCGTCACTCAGATTACCATGAAAAAGGTTGAGTACGGCGGTCAGTTCGTGGAATATTATTTCGGGCGCGGAAACACAAATCTGCCCAACGAAATGGTGGAGGCTCTCGGGCTTGACGCGCTTGATACCGCAACGACGGGATATATCCGCATCAATTCCTTTGAAAACGCCTCATACTACGACGGTTCGAGATATGTGGAAACGGACGCGGCTTCCGAGTTCGGGGCGGCGATGGGCAAATTCCGCACCGCTTACGGCGGACAGGGCAAGCTGGTGCTCGACCTTGTGGGCAATCCGGGCGGAAACGTGGAATATGCGGAGGATATAGCAGGCTATCTCTGTTACGACAAGCAGAATTTCTCCAACAATTCAAACCTTTTGGTCACAACTTTAAAAAGCCGCACGGGGACTCTTGCGACCTACTCCACGCCGTCGTTATATGCCAATTATTTCGACGTCAATGCGGAGGAGCCGCAGATTGTCGTGCTTACTGACGGTATGAGCGCAAGCGCGAGCGAGCTGCTTTTGGGCGCCATGCTGGACTACGGTACCGCCGTGCACGTCGGAACGACTACTTACGGCAAGGGAATAGCCCAGACGATTATGCCTTTGGAGTATTACGAAACTCTTCGCTTTGGGGACGGAAGCACTATGAGATATCCTTACGGAATATATTTCACGGCAGCGATGTTCTATACTCCGAAAAACGTGAACAAGCACGGAGCGGGCTTTACTCCTTCGGAGGAAAACAGAATTTCCGACGTCGCGGATATGGTGGAAAGAGCGGCGGAATTGCTTGAATAAAATTTTTAATCCGGTCTCAGACAGACCGGATTTTTTTGTGAGGCGAAAATATTTTTTCCGTTCTGTCTCGGGCATGAGCGTTTTTGCGGAAAAAATCAGCCGTGAACATATGCGTATATGCGCATACGTGGCAAAACGGGGTAAAAGCTCTCATATATGCGCAGTTGAGCATATGTGAAAAAAATTTTTGCCGCAAGTATATAATCCGCTTCTCTTGTCAATGCTTTTTACAGCGGAAACGCAATAAAAAAGGAGGAAATAGCCGCATGAAATTCAATCCCGGCGAAACCGCCCCCAAAACGGGCACTTACAACGTAGTGGACTCCAACGGCAAGGTGATGAATACCGCCGAAGTCAAAAAGGGACAGACGCTGCCTCCCACACAGAGCAGCAAATGGCACTACGAAATCGACTGAGTTCGATGAAAAAAAGACGGTTCGCCGTCTTTTTTCATTATTCCGCGTTTATTGTTGCATTTTTTTCCGTTTAAAGCTATAATATTTCAAAACGGGAAGCAAATGGAAGAGGATACCAAAAAACAGCCTGACGGCAGCTTTAAATATTACAGATTCAATCGTTTTTACGCTTTGATTGTCGTAGCCGCCATTCTTGCGGCGTTGATTCTTTTCGTCCTTCTTGCGCTCTGTGTTTCGCCTCAGAGGTCGCCTCTTGCGGACTACGAATGGAGCGCTTCGGACAAATACGACGCGGAGCTTTATCCGACACTGACGGTTGCGCCCGACGGTCGGTTCAAAATCATGCAGGTTTCGGATTTGCATATTTTAAGCGGTGGCGCGCTGGACAGAAAGTCGCTGGATTTTGTCGGCCGCGCGATAGACGCCGCCCAACCCGACCTCCTTGTCGTGACGGGCGACCTGTCGCTTGCCGCGGACAATGCTTACGCCTTTTCGGTGTGGAACGATTTTATTTCGGAAAAGGGCGTAAAATGGGCATTCGTTTTCGGCAACCACGATTCCACGGGATACGCCGACAAAACGAGACTTTGCAAGCTGCTGGGAGATTTTTCGGGCTGTCTTTTCAGGCAGGGACCGACCAATCTCGCAGACGGGCGCTACGATTATATGCTGGGCAACTATCAGATTCTGCTTGCCGACGCCGACGGACAAACCTTGTTTTCGCTAATCTTTATGGACAGCGGGGAAAAGGGGAAAAAGGGAGACGGCAGGCACGCGACCTTTACTGATTCGCAGGTCGCCTGGTACGAGTGGCTTGTAAACGGAACAAACGCCGACGCGGGAAAGACGGTGAAAAGCATGGCTTTTTTCCACATTCCTTTGCCGCAATATGCGATGGCGGCAGACGCCGCGGGGCGGGACAGCGTCGAAGGGCTTGAGGAAAGCATTTACGTCGGCAAACGCGATTCGGGCTTGTTTGACAGCATGAAGAGGCTGGGAAGCACGGTTGCGACCTTTTGCGGTCACGACCACGAAAACACCTTCGCACTCGATTATGAAGGATTGAAGCTCTGCTACGGCGGAAGCGCGGGTTACACGACGCACGGAAGGGCGAAGTTCAAATGC
>ULJH01013282.1_pt1 | contig 21801 bp, 13 predicted proteins | sample 1950781 | NCBI WGS metagenome assembly ULJH01 (sample SAMEA4835462, study PRJEB28245) | human gut metagenome | biome: gut microbiome; material: fecal sample | place: Denmark | collected 2008 | reverse complement strand
TATATAAAAGGAAGATAGAACGGCAATGCCACTTTTCAATCTGTTTGAATCATTAAATCCTATATTGTATTCATATACAAACAATTACAACGGTTATAAATGAAAATAGATAGAAATGCCGTTGAACACAATTCAGATACTATATATAAATCAAAAAGGGTTCAAATGTCCTCTCCAATACCTATAATCGTTATTAATACGCTTAAATTGCTCATATTTAATGTATTATGCGGATTGTCAATAAAAATAGGTCGGAAATGTCGTTCTTCTCATATACTTTATATATTAAAGGATTTTGAAAAGGGAATTTGAAGTGTAAAGCTACGTCCAACATTAACGTCTCTAATCCTTTGGAATACATAATATTACGCTACTCAACGATATAACAGTCAGTATATTAGATAGTTATATGGTAATTTAAATGGCGGATTTTAAACTATGATTTTCCTATATTTTTATAAAAAAAGTTTTGATCTGTTCGTGAGCGCGACACGGCAAAGGTGCTCCGGCTCTATATCCGGGTATATTTTGTGCCGCTCCTCCCATAGCTACCAACAAATACACTAATGCAGCCAAGTAACATTTTCTGTTGTTCATTTTAAAAAAATTTGTTATTCATATTAATAGATACAGTTCACATTCGTTCTTTTTCCCTTTGCCCATACTCTTCATACAACATCAAAAGATGTGCAGCAGACCAACTGAAGTGCGGCGCTTTCAATCGCTCACCCGTATGGGCTTCATAATTCTCATGTATCGCCCCATTTCCTTTTAAGCCGTTCAACCGGTCAAAGACTTGCCGGGTATATTTATCCGCCTCTTTCACATAACCGTATTTTCTCAATCCGGAAATGGCAAAGTAAGTCTGGTCCAACCAAATCGGACCTCTCCAATACCCTTTAGGCATAAAATCCGGATTATCGGCAGCCACGGTAGGAAAAGGAATATATGTTGAAAATTTCGTTGTGTCCTCCAATTGTCTCATGACATCACTCGTTTGCGCTTCCGTAGCAATACCGGTCCAAAGAGGAATATACGCTTCACTACCGGCCACTTTTACAAAAGTTCCATCCATACGTCTGTCAAAAAAGAATCCGGCATCTTCATCATAAAAATAAGTCCGTATGGAATCTGTACGATCTTTTTCATCAAATGCCTGTCCCGATACGTTCGCCAGTTTCTTCAACAGCTTATATTCGTAAGCCAGAAAAGCATTCAGATCAACCGATTCCTGATCAAAACTCCAGGCAGTATCACTATTCTTCACCATCCGGGCATCATCAAACCGGATAGCATTATCCATACCACTTTCCCAAGCAGCTGCTTCAAGAGTACCGTCAACTGATCCAAATTCACAAATTCCATTTGAATTATGATCACGGTCGATATACCACCAACGATAATAATTCAATAACTGAGGATACATCTCTTTTACAAATGAAGTATCTCCGGTTTCTTCGAAAACACGATCCACAGCCCATGCCGCCAAAGGCGGTTTACTATCTCTCGCATTATTTTCACGGATATCCGTATAAATACAATCAATAATCATTCCATTGTCCAACTGATAATCAAACATCGCCCGTATCTGGTTCTTCGCCAGTTCCGGAGCAAAATCGGCAAGCGCAGCAGCATGCTTCCAAGAATCCCACGCCCAGAAGCCCATAAAATACCCCACAGCATGGGAAGGTACAACCCCTTCATGCAGTAGCCCGGCCCGACTGCTACGCCAATTAGAAATTAATGTGACAACCGCTTTGGCAGCGATCCGATTGTATTCTTCGGGCATATCGGAACGTAACACCTTTCCCAAATATCCATTCCAGCGCTGATAATGTTTTTCAATGTATCCCGCAGGATGAGCTTCCATATCACCAATCGCCCCAAAATCAAAACTTCGTATCTGTGGATTATCCAAAAAAGACATAATCACATATACTGTACGGTCGGGAGCTGTTCGTGCTTCATATCCATCATTCGAAAGAGTAATTTTCGTACGGTCGGGAAAAGTAAGCATACATTGTTGACCGGAAGACAAGGATAAGACACATGAATTATTAACTACATTACAAGTACTCCGTTCGCTTATCCGACCCGAAAAGCACAAAGACTGTTCATCCTCCAAAACACACTCCAACAATACATTAGACCGGTCTATAAAAATCAACCGTTGAGTGATCACTCCTTTTTCCATTGATGAACGCATAAATAATTCCCCCGGAAAATAATTCACCGAGTCTGCATGGAAGACCGCATCCGGATATTCCGTCAGTCCCACTGTCAAGAGCGATTTGGAAATCCAGCGACGGCTCTCCAAGTCGAATGGTCCACAAAATCCATTTATCCATTGCTCTTTCTCTGGTAGAGTAAATCCCATCCAGGAACCCTGATCAGAAAACCATCCTCTACCAAAAGCCGAATCATTGGGAGTGTAAGCTATGTCGAGAATATTTCCATATTCATGCACCAAAGAATTATAAGCCACCGGTTTCCGCTCCGAGCAGTTTATAAAAAACATAACCGCCCCAACTAATCCGCAAATTCTCATTATCAGTTTTTTCATCATCTCTATTCTTTAGTTAAAACCATATTTGACGTGCCTGTTTACTTATGCTCTCTGAGGTATCGACCGGCTGTATAACAAAGCTATACTTCCGGGAAAGAGGTGTAATCGTATATTCCGGATGAACTTGAGCCCCCCAGCTATTATCTCCACCGACACCCATTTGTAACAAATCTATATTAACCCAAACCAAATCTCTCTTTTTAATACTTCCTCCGTGCCTGCGCTCTATCTCAAAAGGAACATAGTTTATATCATCCTGCATAAAATTCCATGCACTTACAGACAAAGGTTCTGTTCCCACAAATAACAACCCCTCCCCTTCTGTATTACAAAGAGAAAACCAACGTGTATCACATTTATTAGCAGTTTCCTGCGCACGAACATAGGGATGGTATTGTTCCCACACACCGGATTGATATACCCCTACAGCAGCAGACATTTTCCGATCAGCATAATTCTCATGCGGCCCCCTGCCCAACCAAGACATACGGTCATACTCCTTTGTTAGTATCATACGCATTCCGAACCGGGGCATCTCCGACAGAGGTTTATTTCCGGGTGTAAAGGCCATCTCGACCTTTATTATACCATTCCCCAAAATATGATAAGTCATCTGTATCGCAGATTCCTGTTCCTGCAAATAATAATCGGCAACGACAATAACCAATGAACTATCCGGTTCAACCTGCATATCCAGTTTAAGCAGTTTACTATTTTTCATCGGTTCTTTCCAACCGATACAACGTGATAGAAGCCCGCTCGGTACATCATTATCAGTCGACGGACGCCAAAAATTAGGCTGTAAACCTGCAAGAAGCATCTCCTCACCCTTATACTTTAAAGAAATCATTTCTCCCGAAACTGCAGAAAATTCTACATCAAATTCTTTATTACCAATCTTCAACCCATTCTCTTGCCGGGATACCACTATCGGTTCATGAGTTACCATTTTCACCCCTTCCTGTCTCTCAACAGGGAGCTGCCACTGATCCATCGCAACTATAAAATCTTTCGAAACATACGGTTTGTCATTTTTCAACAAAGTTTCTACTTTCAAAAAATATTCTCTTGAATCCGGCTTGATTTTCCGAAACGGAACAGTCATCTCCATATGAAAGTGGGGAGGAATCACCGGAAAATCAATTTCACCGGTTTGTACCTCTTCTCCGTCCGCTTCAATTGTCCACCGCATATAATAACCGGATAAATCTATAAAATCATGGCGGTTGGTAACAAGTAGTTTGTTATCAGCAAACGGAACAGGCTCACAATGTACATATTGATAAACTTTTTTTACCTCCCATATGTGCGGATGAAGCGAACGGTCGGCTGCCACCAAACCATTGGCACAAAAATTGGAATCATTAGGTACTCCCACATATCCCATATCGCCTCCATAAGCCCAGATAGGATGACCTTCCTGATCTTTTTCTGCAAAAGTCTGATCCACCCAATCCCAGATAAAACCTCCCTGCAGATTGTCATATTTATAAATTAAATCCCAGTAATCCTGAAGATTTCCCGTACTGTTTCCCATAGAGTGTGCATACTCACACATGATCAGCGGCCTTGCCTTGCGTTCATTCACAAACTCCCTTAACCACCAGATACGAGGATACATCGGGCAATAAATATCCGATAACCCTTCCCGGCGTGCACCCTCATATTGCACCGGACGGCTGGGATCAAAACCTTTCGTCCAATGATACAAGGTTTCAAAATGTTTTCCGTAGCCGGATTCATTACCCAATGACCAAGTGATAATAGCCGTAAAATTCCTGTCACGCATCACCATACGTTTCATACGTTCCATAAAAGCATGTTCCCAATCCGGATTATCAGCCAAAGTTCCGTCTTCATGATATTCCATTCCATGTGATTCTATATTAGCTTCATCAATCATATAAAGTCCATATTCTTCACACAGTTCATACCATTCCGGCCTATTGGGATAGTGACTACAACGAACTGCATTAATATTAAACTGCTTCATCATCTTCACATCCTTCAGCATGGTCTCTAACGTCAATGTCCGACCATGAAGAGGATCATGTTCCTGCCTGTTTACCCCTTTAATGAGAATAGGAACATTGTTTACTAAAAATTGCCCGTTACGCATTTCAATCGTACGAAAGCCGACACGATGCCGGAATGTTTCCAACATTTTCCCCTCTTTATCCGTCACACTGACCAGCATTGTATAAAGATAAGGTGTCTCCGCACTCCACGCTTTCACATTCGGAACAAGATGTTTAAAGTTAAAAAGAGTATCGGATGGAGAAGTTACCGTCTTTTGATCGGCATACAATAGCTCATTTCCATCCATTAATTTCAATTGAAGCCGGTTCCCAATGGAATTATCAGATAATTTCATCGTAACCCCCAATTGAAAATCACCATCTCTATAATCCTTATTCAATGGAGCCGATATCTTAAAGTCCTTTACACGGCATGTAGGACGTGCCACCAGATATACACTTCTCTCGATACCACTATATTTCCAATAGTCCTGCCCTTCCAGATAAGAACCGTCACTATAACGGAATACCTGAACTGCTATCTTGTTTTTACCCGGTCGAAGAAAAGAAGTTACATCAAAATGAGATGGTAACCGGCTATCTTCACCATAACCAACCAATTTACCATTTACCCAACAATAAAAAGCCGACTCAACCCCTTCAAAATCTAAAAAGACATCCATCTCTTGAAAAGATACCGGTACGATAAACTCACGGACATAAATTCCCACCGGGTTATAATCCGACGGGACGAAAGGAGGATCAGCCGGAAAAGGATACTTCACATCCGTATAAATCGGAGCATCAAATCCTTGTAACTCCCAACTCCCGGGAACTTGGATACTTTTCCATTTCCGTACATTAAATTTCTCATTAAAAAAATCCTTCGGGCACTCATCCACATTTCTCGAGTAAAGGAATTTCCAGGTTCCATCCAATGACATTCGTCGTTCATTCGACTGTAAATCATTGGCCAGGGCTTTCTCCTCAGAAGAAAAAGGAATAAAATGAGCACATGCCGGTTCCCTGTTTATACCGCAAACTTGAGGATCCTGCCAAGGAACTACTTGTTGTTCTGCCAATAGAAGTGTAGAACAGAACAAACTATTAATAATAAGACACAAAATATGTTTTCCCATATTTATTATAATTTAGATTGAACATAGTAACGTCACTAAAAAAGGAACTAAAAAATCCAACGTACAGCCGTGAAAAATAGAAACAATAACATATTCCTGTCCCGAGCAGCGGGTTATTATCGGCAAAGTGGTATCCATCGTTGTGGCACCTCCTACTGAAATAGGCGCAAGTTTTCCAAAAAAACGAACTAAAAAAGGAGCGGCCAGTAAAGCAATGATTTCTCTCATTATATTAGATAGCAAAGCAATCGTACCGAGTTCCGCATTTTTATATTCCGTGATAATGATACTTGATAATGAATAATATCCGAAACCGGCCCCCACTGCCATACAATCAACAGAAGAATGCCTTTCAAAAAAGAAACTACTGACATAGCAACCGGCAAGTGTCCCTAAAATCGTACATACAGGAAGTAAAAAGAATTTCGGGGAAAGTCTTCTGAAACTCAATAGTATATGAGGATTATTACCAATGCTAATACCCACACAGAACATCAAAAAACACAATGCATAAAAGCTCAGATTAAACTGCTCCAATCCGGATGGATAAAGGTCAAAACAACTCAATAATATTCCTACGGCAAAGAACAGTACAATAATAAGACTGTCTCTCATTCTTCACCTCCTTTCAGCTTTCCGGTCGAAATAAAAATCCATAACCACCAAGCACACAATACACTACCCCCGACAGCAGCCAGAGTAATAACCAATGCTTCCAACCCTAACGAATGCAAACCTTCAATGATCATTTTATTATCTCCTACTTCTGTACCCAAAAGAAACAGCAGTATCCAGATCAAAAAAGTAATTACACGATATATAAAGTTAAGTTTTCTTTTGCGGAAAAGATATCCGGTCAGTACTCCGCACAGCATAAGTCCGATAATAAGGAATATAAACATATGTATCAAGCTAAGTTTATTGAACAACTACCTTAAAAAAATCATCCCGCCTTTTCGCTTTCTCGTCATACACGATCCGGAGAATATAATTACCCGGAGGTAAAGGCGTCACATCAATCTTAGAGATATTACCCGAATGCCCGAACCGTTCACAACCCTCCATATCATAAATAAAACACCGACTAATAGAAGTAGCACTTTCAATATATAAATTATCAGCCACCGGATTCGGATAAACCTTTGCCGTTGCAACTCCTTCTTCACGACTTATAAAGCCACTACTCTGCGTTGCCACCAATCCGTAATCACAAGCTATCCCACTATCCACCCAGCCACAAGGATCTGTTCCATCCGCTTCATCGGTCACAAAATGGAGGAACAACCTGAACTTCAGCTTTTCCCCTTTCACCAAACTTTCAGGAATAGTGACTGAAAACCGACAGATATGCTCTTTGCCTCGTTCCCCTATCGGACTAATCAATTTAGTATCGATCAGCTCTGTTTCTTCCAGTTCGTAATTCCTATTCCAATCAATCCAAAGTCTCAATTTATAAGTATCCGAATCACCCGAATCCCAATTCACAACCGTAGCCTTCAGTTGGTAAGTCTTGCCGTTTTCCACTTCAGCCGTATATTCCGATGAATAATCTGTCCACCCCGTCTCTGAATAAGACATTTTGTGATGTATATTTTCGAACTCTACTTCCTGAATGTATGCATAATTCCGATAATCCGATTGGAACAGACACAAATCGGTTGACTTAGCATCCAACACACCAGCCTCACGATACAACATCAGCAAATGAGCTGCCGACCAACTGAAATGTGGTGATTTTAATCTCTTTCCGGTATTTGTCTCATAGTTTTCATGAATGGGAGCATCTCCACGTAAACCATTCAATCGGTCAAAAACCCGCTTGGTGTAATCATCAGCCAATTGTGCATAACCATAGTTTCTCAGTCCTCGTATACCGAAATAGACTTGATCTAACCAAATAGGACCCCGCCAATAACCATTCGGAGAAAACTGCGGATGATCCGCCGTCACTGTAGGAAAAGGAATATAAGTAGAGAACTTCAACGGATCAGTGAAATAAGGTAATACCGCTTTAGCTTGTTCCGGGGTAGCTATTTGTGTCCAAAACGGGATATATGCCTCACAGCCCTCCACCTTTACAAAGTCTCCACCTTTCAATTTTCTGTCATAGAAGAATCCTTTCTCAGCATCAAAGAAGTAATCTGCAACAGATGCCGTCCGGTCCGGTTCCACAAATTCATATCCGGCAATTATGGCCAGTTCTTTCAATAAGCGGTATTCATAAGCCAGATAAGCATTCAAGTCAACAGACTCTTGGTTTAAACTCCAAGCTCCCGCACCATTACTTACCATAGAAGAACGATCAAATCGGATGGCATTGTCCATTCCACTTTCCCAAGCCGCTGCCTCAAGTGTACCATCTACCGCCCCGAATTCACAATACCCATTCCGGTCGTGATCTCTATATTTATACCACCATTGGTGATAATGCAATAGTTTAGGATATATCTCTTTCACAAAATCGGCATCTTGCGTCGATTTATAGATTTCACTCACTGCCCAAGCTGCTAAAGGAGGCTTACTATTACGCTCATTGTTCTCATTCTTATCTGTATAAATACAATCAATAATCATCCCTTCCGGCGTTTGATAATCAAACATGGCACGAACCTGATTCTTTGCTAATTCCGGTTCGAACCAGCTCAGTGCCACTGCATGCTTCCAAGAATCCCACCCCCAAAAACCGATAAAATAACTCATTGCATGAGAAGGTATCACTCCATCGTGAAGCAGGTCTCCTCTCGATGCCCGCCAGTTGGACAACAAAGTGACCATTGCCTTTACAGCAATCCGATGGTATTCAATGGGCATTTCCGGACGTAGCACGGATTTCAAATACCGAAACCACCGATCTTTATGATTAGCAATACACGCATCAAGGCGTTCTATCATATTTTGTAAAAAAGCTGTATATCCTTCCGGTCGCTGTGATTCATAGAAATAAGAAATTGCCGCATAGCCTTTCATCCCCTTGGGAAGTACAGCCTGAAACTTTGAATTTTCATAAGATAGCTTAAAATCTGATGAGAATGTGACAGTACACAATTCTCCGGTGAAGAGGGTCATAGAAAGGACATGATCCGTCAGTTGAACCTGTTTTATACCACTCAACGAGCCATTGAGAACATAGAGATTCCGCATTGCCGCTTCGCAGCTCCATAGTGCCGTATAGCGATCAACGAAAAATAAACGTTGCTGTATGTTCCCCATGTCGGAAGAAGAAGACATATAAAGTTCCCCCGGCGCATAAGACACCTCCACAGGTTTAAACATTTCTGTTTTTACATTAGGGGTAAATCCGACTTGCAACAAAGCGTCCGAAATCCATAAACGATGATCCAATTCAAAAGGACCGCAAAATCCATTCACCCAGTTATCCTCAGACGGCAAGGTAAAACAGACCCAGGCACCGGAATCAGAAAAGCCGCCCGTAAAATAATCATTACTATAAGGAGTATAACGGATGTCCAGAATATTTTTGTAAGAGTCTACACTATAAATATCATTATGCCCCATAGCTGATATTGATATAGAAAAACAAACTATATAAAACAGCAATCGTACTATTCTGAATCTAAAAATTCCCATAAATATCAGCATTATTATAATATAGAAATAAGAACCGGCTCGATATTCATTACCGGTTTCGTACTCTCGATAAATATTTTTATCAAGCCGGTTCTATTATACAGTTTCTAAAATGTTATTTGATAATTATATTAGCGCACTTAATCTCAGCACCGGATTTTACCTTCAAAATATACATCCCCGAAGCGTTTCCAGTTACATCAATTACATTTCTATCTACAATACCTTTCTGAACAAGTCTGCCATCAATACTATAAAGCATATATTCACTGGCATCCTCCAAATTAACGGAAAGCTCCCCCTCTGTGGGATTAGGATAAACCACAAACGAATCAGATTGAATGTTTTGGATAGAAGAGGCACCGCTAAGATCTACAGTATAATCCTGTAATACTCCACCATCTTGAGTACAACAAGGATCTGTATAAGGTACATCCGGAGTCTTATAGTGCAGATATGCACGCATAGTAACTGTTTTTGCAGCATCTGTAGGAACCGTAATCTTACCTGTAACCACCTTAAAAGAAGTCTGTCCGGGCTTTCCTACCATTATTGATTTCTGAAAAGCGGTTTCACTTGCTGTCAACTGGCTATCCCCATTCCAGTCAAAAAATGCAGTTACATAATATTCATCTCCCGCACCGGATGAAAAGTTACATACAGTAATTTTCAATTCATACTCTTTTCCGGGTTCTAATTTTACAACTCTGTCTTTATCCAGCGTATAATCAGCATACATAACCGTTTCATCATACGTATTAGAACCTATTTCTCCATTCCACCCTTCCGGAGTAGTAGACGATTCACTTACCATTCCATTAATCTCGACTTTCGAGATGCAGGCATAGGCACCCCAAGTTAATTCCGGTCTGCACAACTGAGATTGAGCCATCATCTGCCCTGCTATCATACTAAACAGCAAAAAGCAACAAAGTAAACTTTTTTTCATAATCCAATTTTGTTTTAATAAATTAATAATTTAATAGAATAAGCCGGTAGACAACACCTGCCTACCGGCCGGTTTTATTTATCTTAAAATTACAGTTCTCTGTAAAATAGATTCTTTAGTCTCTATTTTCAGAATATACATACCTTTGACCTGTCCGCTAATATCGATTACTGAATCCGATACGCTCCCTTCCTGAACCAAACGACCATCCACACTATAAAGTCGATATCTGCAAACATTCGTATCTGTGCCACTTATATGTAAAATACCATCTGTCGGGTTTGGATATACATTCCATTCATCCATGTGCTTATCCGTAATTCCGGTCGGGTCTGGAGAAACAATTACATAATACTCTTCCAGTTGACCGTTCTCAACGGTTCCACAAGGTAACTCACCAGCCATACTGTTTGCATCCCCATAATGGATAAATACACGCATATGTAAATTTTGCTTTACAACGACATCTTCAGGGGCTTTCCATTTAAACTCAACGGTAGTAGGACTACCTGCTGCTCCAATAGCGGGAATAGCTATCTTTTGTGATTCCGACTTTTCCAATATCCTGTTATTATTCCAGTCTATATAAGCACGCAATACATAACTGTCCTTCGGGTGAGAATTTAAATTGGCATAAGTTACTTTCATCACATATTCCTTCCCTTTCTCAAGATGTACGTTCAGCTTTTCATTTTCTCTAAAATCCTCTATAATATCCGTATTCCCGGGTTCTCCGAAAGTCTCGTTAGACATCCCGGCAAATTCAACTTTCTGGATATGTGCATAAGCCTGATAAGAGAATTCAGGAGTGCAGACCTCTTCCGTCGGTTCATCCGGTCCATCCGGAGGCAATACATGAGCTTTGTCCTCGCCTATAATCATTCCGTAATCTTCCACATCACCACTATCTATCTCTCCACAAGGATCTGCTCCATCATTTCCCAATGTATAGTGCAACATAACACGGAATCCAACTTCTTTATTCTCAACCATATCATCAGGAACCGCTATATCAAAACTCAACACATGTTCGGTTCCTGCTTTACCTATTCTGGCTATTTTTTGGGGAGCTATCATTTCATCTTGTTGAAATACATAGTCACCATTCCAATCAAACCATGCACGAACAGTATATGGGTCACCTTCTCCCGACTTCCAGTTCTGTACTGTCACTTCCAACTGATAAGTTTTTCCTTTTTCCACACCAGCCACATAATCTGTCCTAAAATCTTTATACTGCTGTCCGTCAAACTCCGTATTCCTTTCTATTTGGGCAAATTTTACTTTAGAGATATGTGCATAAGGAGCAAAACGTGGATTAAACAGGCAATAAGAAGTGTAAGGATCGTTAAACAGAACCCCAAAACTAATCTTCTGAGCGGTAACCGCTCCTCCTTCAAGTTTCAAAACTGATGGATCCAAAGTTATACCCACCTCTTTTTGACTATCAGCCAACCGATGACTGGTTGCTTTTCCTTCCAATTTAACAATGGCAGTCACATCACTTGAAAGAGTAACTACCACCTTCAAGCCTTCCGGTAAATTGGTAACCGTATAATCCGTACCTTCCTCAAGAGTGCCGATCCGGGCAAAAGTTAAACCATAGGCAGCTTCCAGTTGTAAAGTACCTCCTACTTCTCCCTGGTTATTATCTGTCTCCGTAAAATTCCGACCTTTTACCACCAATACCGACGGTGAGAGTTGATGTCCGTCTTCCACACCTGTGGCCAATAAATTATCTTCCTGCCACAACTGGCTACGAGACATAGATTCGTTCAAATAATACTCCATCCGCGCCACCTGCCCTGTTGTGAAATGCCGGTAAGCATCCGTATAATTCATAAAATTCTCCCAATCGGTATAATCGTCCTCACAATTTACCTTATCGGCAGGCCATTTGGAGGTTGCTACCGGCGGAGTATCTTCTATTCCGTCATTCGGATAATTACATCCTCCCTCAAATGTATGATGCAGCCCCATAAAATGGCCAAACTCATGAGTCAAGACACGACGAAAGTTCTCGCTCGTATTGCTCCCTATATAACTTCCATTATAAACCACCCGTGCCAAATTGTCCAACATCATTCCATTATCCGGAAGCCAAGACACCCCCGAATTATAGAGATCACCATCGGCATAAAGATCTTTCATGATGTATACATTCATATATTTACTATTGTCCCATGCATATTTCTGAATAGCTTCATCGTATCCCCCGCCATTGCCAAAACCTTTCTCAGCTTCGTCATAGAAGATGACACCTTTCGTAGGATTACCTTCCGGATCGATTTTTGCCAAACGGAAATCAATATTCAACGGTTTCTTGATATTTTCAAAGCGACTACTGGCTCCCGTCTGATCATAATCTGCCGTCAATCCCTGGAAATCTTCACTCGTTTGTTTAAGAGCTTTCTCTATCAAACTATAAGTAACCTTCAGACGGGTATCATTGGTGGGTTCACCAAATACATGAAACACAACAGGAATTACATATTGTCCTTGACAATAATCGGCTGCTGCCCGCGTTTGCTTCCAATTCGGAATATTCTCCGACTCGAACTTCGCATCGGGATGTGTTCTTCTATACTCCGCTTGTTGGTGTTCAAAACCACACACATCCTGTTGTCCTGCTACGGTACCCATACTCCCTATTCCAAGAAGTACATTCAATAAAAAAAGTGCATTTTTCTTCATTCTGTTACGGTATTAAGCGGGTTAGGAAGATCTTCTCAGCCCCCCCGAATCCCATTCAACAATTAATAAAAAGTTACTCTAATCGATATTGTTATTACTCTGAATCTCCATTAACGGAATCGGTAGAAAGGCATGTTTTTCCGAATGGAAATTCACCCGTCCGGCCGCATGCAAAGCCTCATCCAATTTACCCCAACGTCGAAGATCATAAAAGCGATAGTTCTCCAATACAAATTCCATCAAACGTTCGTGTTCAATCTGTGCCTTTACAAAATCATAAGAATCACCTGAAATCTCCGGCATATCTCCATGTACTTTTCGAATATCATTTATCAAGGGGGCAGCCAGTTCCGGATGTCCTTGTTCATTATGAATTTCGGCCTGCATCAACAACACATTGGCATAACGCATCAACGGTACATTTGTCGAAGTATAAGACTGTTTTAATTTCTGCATGTCATCCGGCATATATTTCCGGAAGCAACGGTTAATTTCATCATTTTCATCAAATAAGTCCGAATACTCAAATCCATAAATACGCCCTTCACCATCATTAAAATAAGGATCATTAAAAAACATGGTTGCATAAGCCCGTGAATCCAGATTGCCGGTAGTAGCTACCCGGCCTTCTTTTCTGAACTCATCCAGAATCATCTGGCTGGGACGGATTTCATCCCAACCTCTCAACACCGGAGCAGCGACCCAATAATGCAATACATGTTGGTGGAAAGCACCATCTGAGGTATTTCCGGTAAACTGAATCTCAAAAATAGATTCTTTGCAATTTTTATTTGTTCCGTTAAACATACTCAGAAAATCTTTCTCCAGACTATATCCTTTTACCTGATCGAGAGCCCCGGCCGCTTTTTCAAGATATTCCGCCTTTTTATCAGGAACCTCATAAGCTCTCGTCAAATACGCCCATCCTAAATAGGCATAGGCAGTGCCATTAGTCACGCGGCCGGCTTCAAGCGACGGACGGGTTTGTGGCAGGATCTTAGCTGCATCCGACAATTCCGAACAGACAAAATCCCAACCGTCTTCCCTTGAGGAAAGGGCCTTATGTACTTCTACCTCAGTAGTCAGATACTCGTTACGAATGACTATCTTTTCCCAGTTCAATAATAACTTCATATGGTAATAAGCACGCAGAAACAAGGCCTCTCCTTGTACGCTATTGCATTTGGCGGTACTCATCGGATTATTACCGGACTGTACTTTTCTTATTCCAAACAACACATTGTTGGTATAGTTAATGCCATTGTAACAATTCATCCAATACTCCTTGATCCGTGAACTTTCGTTGTTGTACGTAAAATCATACATCGGCCCCCACTCAGGATAATTATTGACATCAGCACCAATATTCATTATATCTTCACGAAACGTCTCTACAACAAATTTTATTTCAGCAAAATTATAACTACCGGCTCTGTTATCCAACTGCCCATAAGCAGCCGACAGTCCGGATTCCACGTCAACAGAGTCCCTCCAGAACTTATCCGTCGAAAAGTCCGGGCTTTCCACCGTCAGGAAATTATCGCATCCCGTCAAAGAGACAATGCAGAAAAGAAAAGCTATATAAATATGTTTTTTCATGATTAAGCTATTTTTAGAAATTAATTAAAACGTCACCTGCAATCCGACTACATACGAGCGAGTAAAAGGAAAAATGAATACATCCACACCCGTGTCCAAAATATCGGATGAGAATTCGGGATCGATGCCGGAATAATTAGTCCAAGTCAGAAGATTCTCACCACTAACATACAACCGGCATTTGTCAATATAGACTTTCTTTGTCCAAGTTTTAGGCAACGTATAGCCCAACTGTAATTGCCGCAAACGAATAAAGTTACCTTTCTCCAAGAAACGATCCGATTCACGGGTATTCATATTCGGATCTTTCAAAACCGCACGGGGCATTGCGGTATTCGAATTGTTTTCCGTCCAAGCATTTAAAGTAGATTTAAACATATTCGTTCCAGAGTCCATTGCCTCATAATACAAACGATTAGCATTATATAGTTTATGTCCCCAAGCACTCCCTAACAAAAAAGACAGGTCTAATCCTTTATAAGAACCACTAAACGATAAATTAGCTTCCAACTTAGGAATTCCCGAGCCACAATATTCCTTGTCGCTCTCATCGATGACACCGTCACCATTTACATTTTTGAAACGGATATCTCCCGGTTTGGCATTCGGTTGGAGAAGTACTGTTTTTACAGAGCCATCCGGCTGTTCGATTTCAGCAGTGTGATTCGCCACTTCTTCTGCCGACTGGAAAATACCGTCCGTTTGGTATAAAAAGAAAGCAGCAACAGGATACCCCTCCAACGTCTGAGTTACAAAATGGCCGGCCCCCTTCAACCCCGACCCATACAGAATCTGGTTAGGGTCTGCTTTCAACATTTCATTTTTGGTCGTAAAAAGATTAAATCCTACATTATATTCGAACCCATTAATATTGTCAGCATAGTTCAGTTCAAGTTCAAACCCTTTATTTCTCATTTTACCGACATTTACCGTAGGATTATAAATACCGGCAGAAGGTGGCATCACTTTTTCAATCAATAAGTCTTCCGTAGTGTTGTAATAATAATTCAACGATCCATAAAGTTTATTGTTAAAGAAACCAAAGTCTACTCCGATATTTTTAGTATCCGTAGTTTCCCAACGCAAATCGTCGTTTACCAAATATAGGTTACTCATTCCGGGCCAAGGATTTCCCCCTTGTATGTAGCTCATCCATTGAGTGTTGTCATTAGTCATGGTAGGAGCATAATAATAGCCCAACGCATTTTCATTTCCGAGTCGTCCCCAACTGACCCTCAACTTCAAATTACTCATAATATCTTTAGAGAAAAACTCTTCCTCACTGATACGCCAACCTAAGGCAACAGACGGGAAAACACCCCAACGGTTATTCTTACCGAACTTAGAAGAGCCATCGGCACGAACTGTTGCCTGAAGCATATACTTACCTCCATAGGAGTAGTTGACGCGCCCGAAGAAAGACGCCCGGTTATAGTTCCAGAATGAACCGTTGCCTGTGAATGTGCCGCCATTACCGGCATCAATGGTAGGCGAAGTAGGATCAAAAAAGCCGGCGGCTTCATCTTTGATATCCAACTTGCCGTTTACTACATCATACACTGTCTTTTTACCCTCAACATTTATTTGGCTCCAATCTTTCCTTGCAGCAGTCAGTGAACTACCGGCCATTACATTCAATGAATGTTTACCAAAGGTTTTATCAAAAGTCAGCACATTGTCAAAAGTCTGTTCGAACCAATAAGAATTATAATCGTAATTATACGGGTATAACTGTTGTCCTTGAACATCGGCAGTGAATTTTTCAGAATGGTATTTTGTATTCGTGTAGTACCCTCTGTATGCATATGCGGTCTTAAATTTAAGCCACGGAGCAAAATCAACCGTTAGCCCGATATTTCCTATAAGATCGTATCCATTCGATTTTTTATGCTTGAAGTGGTCATCGGCCATTACATTGCGATTATTGGGCAGTTCCAGACGAACACCGTCTACTTTCATTTCATTCAAACCATAACCGGAGGGTTGATCTTCATCGTATACAGGTACCAATGGAGCCATTGCATACATCTCTTTTATAGAATATTGCGGTTGCTGGCTTTGGGTAACTTTAAGAGATAAGGAAGCGTCGAAATTAAAAATATATTTCTGCACGTTCAATTTCATCCGGGCATTATCCTGAACATATTTATTCCCTCTTAAAATTCCTTTCTCATCCGAATGATTGTAAGAGACAGAATATTTGGCAATATCAGATCCACCTCTGACATTCACATTATAGTTTTGAGACAACCCGCCACGAAGCATTTCATCCTGCCAGTTCGTATCAAAACCTGTTGGGTTTTTCAGTCTTCCATCGCTATCAGTAAATGTCAGATAACCGATTTTCTTCGCTTCGGCATTCTCATACATCATATTATGCACATTTAAGTATTCATCTGCATTCAGCATTTCAAACTTCTTAGCCGCACTCGTAAACTGGAAAAATGTATTAAAATCAACCTTGACATCACCTTTTTTCCCATTTTTAGTAGTTACGATGACCACACCATTGGCTGCAACTGAACCATATATGGCAGCCGCCGCACCGTCTTTCAAAATCTCCATCGCCTCGATATCCTGTGTATTAACCGTAGTAATATCTCCGGGAAAACCGTCGATTATATAAAGAGGTTCATTGCTGCCCATCGTCTTGATACCACGTATTTTAACAGAGATAGAAGCTCCTGCATTTCCTCCCGACTTCAAAATGCTAACTCCCGCAACTTTTCCTTGTAAGGCCTCCGCCGGATTGGTCGTCGCACGGCTTGCCAAGGATTCTACATCTACCGAAGAAATTGCCCCTGTCATATCGCTTTTCTTCAAAGTACCATAACCGATTACCACAGTCTCTTCCAACAACTGACTGTCATCCTGCATAATCACCTTAATTGTTTTCCGCCCGTTCAAAGGAATGATCTGCTTTATATATCCCATATAGGATACTTCAATCCGATCGTTAGGAGAAACAGATAAGGTAAAACCACCATCCAAACCGGAAATTACCCCGTTAGTTGTCCCGGCCACAATTACATTGGCACCGATCAACGGCTCATTGGCAGTATCCAGCACATAGCCTTTTAATTGGTAGTTTTGTGCATAAGCAGAGGATGGAATAAATAAAAAGAATAGCATTATAGCATATAGTAATATGCCTCCCCAACAATAACTTTGCTTCATAGCAATTAAATTTTAAAGTTAATAAATGCGCTTTTCAAACACAGCAGCAAATAAACCCCAAAACCTAAATATAGCCTAAAAAAAAGGGTCTACACAGACCCTACAAAAGCATAAAACAATCATATTTACGCCCTACACAAGAAAGAGCTAAAACATTAATTAGCAATAATTTAACAACAGAAAAGTACTCTACAAAATCACTTTTTCAAATATTACGCAGATAACAAAAAATATCCTCTTGAGGATGTAGGTTCAATGACTTTCTTAAGCGATATCTTGCCATACTGATAGCTTTAACAGAGATCCCCGTTAATAAAGAAATTTCCTTGGTAGATAAATTAACCCGCAAAAAAGTAGCTAACCTTTTTTCACCGGGAGTCAATCCCGGATGTTTCTGTACTAACCGGTTAAGAAATTCAGTATTTTGCATTTCGACCTCGTGCGTCAGGCAATCATTTTCTTCCTCCATCTTCTTTACTTGAAGAATATATGTATTTATTCTTTTTAAATGAGTCAATATCTCATTAGCATTCATTTTATAGGCAGCTTTTATCATCTCCCTGATTTTCTCCAACAGTTCATTCCTACTATTCAGAAAAAGAACAAAATTAGTCAGTTCACTCTGGGTACTCTCAAGCTTTTCCGATTGCACCTCCAATTCCACCGTCTGCTGATGTAATTTTAAATCTGCCAATTCCTTTTGTGCTTTCGCAATCTGTAAATCCTTCTTCCGCTTAAGTTGTTTGACTAACAAAAATGTCAGCACATTGATACCTAAAAAGATTACGATCGCAATACATATATTTCGTCTTAATAATGACAGTTGATATCGCTGGTGAACTAACTCTGCCTCCTTCTTCTGTTCTTGCAATTTATTCCTTATCAAGCTTCTTTCAATATCAACGAGTTCTTTTTTTCGAAGTAATTGTTCTTTCTTTTTTTCAAAATTCAGTAAGTTGACATAAGCCTCTTTATAATGCCCTTGCGCCGAATACACTTTAGAGAGGTATTCATAATTATCACATATCAATTCATGAGCATTCACTTCAGATGCATACCCCTCCGCCTGCTTCAAAGCATCTAAAGCATCATCATATTTCTTTGCATAGAATAGTTGCATCCCCATATTATTATAATTCTCGGCTAACGACCATAATGCATTCAAATGTTTATTAATACCAATGGCCTCTTCCAACAACATTATTTTTTCTTCCGTATTACCTTCATAAAGACATAAGTTGTTTATATTGGCTGCCATATTTTTTTTATCTCCCAAAACCTTGTTTATGCGTAAAGCGTCTTTAAAAAATTTATCAGCTATGTTCGTTTCGTTCATATAGACATGAATCAAACCACGGGCATTATAAGCATTGGCTATTCCCGCCGAATCATTCAAAACCTTATATGTTGAAGTGGCATTATCAATCAACTCCATTGCTTTTGAAAAGTCTTTCAATGAACCATACAAAGTTCCCAAATTAAGATTTATCTTAGCCTTTGCTTTTAGATCTTTTTCCGGACAATAGGATAAAGCTTTATAGTACACATTCATACTCAGATCAAAATTCCCATAAAGCATATAAGCATGTCCCGACATGGACAAAGTATAGACAATCAATGCAGAATCCGTTGTCTGTTTCAATATATCATAAGCCTGCATGGAATATGCAGCAGATTGCTTAGGATCAGTCAATAAGGTTTTATAAGAATTATCCAAACACTTCCAGGCATCTTTTTGATAAGAATCTGAATAGTTCACATCTACAGAAACAAAATATAGCAGAATAAGCAATAGTGGTTTCATAGTCTGGTAGCTCCATAGTTAATATTAAAATATTCACAATCAGCAAGTGCTACGCAAAATATGAAAAAAGACGTAGAACCACTGCCCAACGCTGTCAAGGCCTACCACAGCCTACTTACTCAATGGGAGTGTTTCTACGCCAAAGACGTATATATACACCTCACCCATAGAGTAAGTTCTCAAAATAGCCGATTTGCATCAAGTGGTAGTTCGACAGCGTTTTGGGCTATATTTACAAAAAACCGGTATGTTCACAAAATGAACATACCGCAAATATACAACTTTACATAAATAACGCAAAAAGATGCGTTACATTTTTTACTTACGGTTCATCTATCAATTTACAGTTTTAAAGACCACAACTCCATCTATATCATCCTTTGGTTTTGCATACCATCGGAAGCGTAAAATAGAATATAGTCCCTGCTCCTACTTTTGAACGCACCCAGATACGTCCTCCCATTTTTTCAACTAACATCCGGCAAATAGTCAGTCCGAGTCCGGTTCCCTGAACAAAATCGTTGACTTTCCCAAAACGGCTAAAAATGGTTGCAGCACGTTCTACCGGAATCCCGATACCCGTATCGGACACATATCCTTGAATCATCCCCCCTTTTCTCTCAAAACCGAAATGAATCTCTCCTTCGGAAGTGAATTTGATAGCATTACTAAGCAAATTCAGCCATATCTGAGAAATACGGTCCCAATCACCCTGCACACACAAGTCCGGGTCAACCTCATCAAACACAAGGTTTACTCCGGGATGAACGGAATCGCAATATTGATGATACAACCGGGCGCATATGTCCCTCATTCTGACCGATCCTATCGAAAATTTCAGCGATCCGGCTTCCAAAGCAGATAAATCGAGAATGTCATTAAAAAGATTTAGCAGCAAACCGGAATTCTTTTCTATAATCTCTGCATATTGGGATTGTTCTTCTTTGTCTCCGGATTCGATAATAAGTTTCGAAAAACCGACAATTGCATTCAAAGGTGTCCGTATCTCGTGGCTCATATTGGCGAGAAAAGAAGATTTCAGTTTATCGGCTTCCTCTGCCTTGACTCTGGCATCGATCAGTTCTTTTTCCGTCTTTTTAATATCGGTCATATCCCATCCTACTCCGACAATATAGGGTTGCTTATTACCGGAAGGTACAAGTGTTTTTATCATTGCCACGGTACGCGTATCACCGGTTAGCGTAGTATATTCTTCCAAATACTCTACCTTCTCGGCCTCCATCACGGCTAAGTCTCCCTTTCTGAAACGTCTGACCTCCTCATCACTACGGAAAATTTCCACATCCGTTTTACCTACAGCAAATTCCGCTGTAATGCCGGTTCGGTCCGCAAAAGCCTTGTTCCAATAAAGATAGCGAAAATCATTACCGGTGTCTTTTATAAATAAATATACAGGTACATTATTCAATATGGCCTGCATTAAAGAATTAAGACGAATTATTTCGTTTCGCTGAATGGCATTCACCCCTTCGACTTTCACCTTTTCCGAGACATCACGGCACATACAAAGCAAATATTTATCATCAAGCGGAAAAATTCGATTCTCATAATGATGCCAAACTCCATCGAGCATCAACGAATGTTTAGCTATCGATCCCTTACCGGTCTCTATCACTTTATCCATGTTTTCCCGAACACTCTCGTAAGCTTTTTCAGGTACAATATCCTTTACATTTGCACCAACAATACTTTCTGTAGTAGTACCCTCCACATGGTTTGTTTCCGGAGAAGAAGCAAGTTCTATAATATTTGCATCATGATCAAAGACAGTAAGCATATCAGGCAATGCATCTAAAATACGGGTACTATATTTATCCCGGAATCTTCCTGTTTCCAACGAAGACAACTCCGAGGTAAGGTCCTCCACCTTTCTCTCCAATTCTTTTACAATTTCAAGAAGTTCATCTTTCGTTTTCTGATCATATAGTCCCATAAAGATTCTTTAGATTTTTATCCGTTTTGTTGTATATATTGCCCATAAACATGCAAATATATAACATTTACAATTAAAACTACGGCATCATCGAAGTTATTATTGATTAAAAAAGAACGATAGCTTTTGTCCTACTAATCAGAAAGTTCTATCTTTGCAACTACTTTTATTTTTTAAACAAATTAAAATATGTCTACAGAATTATTCTCTACACTGCCCTACAAAGTGGCAGATATTAAACTTGCAGACTTCGGACGCAAGGAAATCGATCTGGCAGAAAAAGAAATGCCCGGCCTTATGGCTCTTCGCGAAA
>ULJH01033594.1_pt1 | contig 21816 bp, 20 predicted proteins | sample 1950781 | NCBI WGS metagenome assembly ULJH01 (sample SAMEA4835462, study PRJEB28245) | human gut metagenome | biome: gut microbiome; material: fecal sample | place: Denmark | collected 2008 | reverse complement strand
GAGACGGTTGAAGTAACTGCCGATGCCGCCGGAACGGAAGGTTCAAGCATGTATCTCAGCTGCGGCGAAAGACTTTCCGTGAGAGATTTACTGTACGGGCTGATGCTGCTCTCCGGCAACGATGCCGCGGTTGCACTCGCCGTGCATGTCGGCGGAACAGTGGAAAGCTTTGTCCGCATTATGAATGACAGAGCAGCGAAACTCGGGCTCACGAATACACATTTTGTAACTCCGAACGGACTGCATGATGCAGAGCATTACACGACAGCATATGAGCTTGCTCTCATAGGTGCCGAAGCGTTGAAGAATGAAACTTTCCGTCAAATCGTTTCGACGCAGTATTACACCGCAGAAACCGGAGACAGGGTTCGAACCATGAAAAACAAAAATGCGCTGCTCTGGGATTATGGCAATGCAGTCGGCATCAAGACCGGTTATACATCTGCGGCGGGACGCTGTTTGCTGTTCGCTGCGGAACGCGACGGTATGCTGCTTGTTGGGGCCGTATTGAACTGCAGGCCAATGTTCGACGTTGCGCCCGAAATGCTCAATTACGGCTTTGAGAACTATTCCATGTGCAAAATCATTGAAAAGGGAACCGTGTTGGCTCGCTGCACCGTACTCAACGGCGAAAAAAGTATATTGGCATTAGCGGCAAAAGAGGATATAATCATACCTGTAAAGAAGGGAACCGAACTTTCGGCTTCGGTGCATGTACGCCTTGATTCGGATGTTTGCGCACCAATACATGAATCATGTGAACTCGGCACGGCCGAATTATTCTGTGACGATCTGTGCATAGGGCAAACATCCCTCGTTGCTTCGGAGAGCATAGCCGAAAGAAGCTTCCTGTTCTACTTTAACTACATCCTGCATTTATTCCGCCGCTGATGCTGTTGATTCCGGAGCTTGCACTGCCCCACGGCTGACACTGCTCTTTGTTATCAATTTGGGATTGTCGGAAAGGTTTTTTTTGCAGGCTTCGAAAGGAAAACCGTTGAATGAGACTTCAAAAATACCTTGCCGATGCAGGCATTGCTTCACGCCGCAAATGCGAAGAAATTATTTCTGCCGGACGTGTAAAGGTTAACGGACATGTCGCCGTTTTAGGCAGCAGCGTTGAACCGGAAGATTCGGTAACGCTTGATGACAAGCCCGTTCATCCTGCCGATGAGCGCATTGTTATTGCGTTTAATAAGCCTAAAAATGTCATATGTTCCAATGCGGACAGCGAAGACAGGGTTAAAGTCACCGACTTTTTCAGCGAATTGCCGTACAGACTGTACACGATCGGCCGACTGGATTATGACTCCGAAGGACTGATTCTTGTTACCAACGACGGCGAAACAGCCAATCGACTTATGCATCCGCGATATGGTGCAAACAAAACCTACCGCGTGCTCTGCACAGGTGAACTCAGCCGCAGTGAATGTCGCGCACTCGAACGCGGAATTCAGCTTGACGACGGGCTCACCGCACCTGCGCGCGTGCGCATACTGCGTTCGCATGATGAAAAAACGGAGCTGTTGTTGATGATTCACGAAGGGCGGAACCGACAGGTTCGCCGAATGCTTGCAGCTCTCGGTCATGATACTCTGCGCCTGCAGCGCGTTGGCATAGGTGCTTTAACTCTCAACGGACTCAAGCCCGGGCAGTGGCGTTACATAACACAGGAAGAGCTTGAAATGCTTTTAAAGTAAACCAATTGCAGTATGCTTGCGGTTGAGAACATTTGCGGCCGATACCGCAGCGGGCAGCTGTCCGTTTGCTGCGCTGTATGCAGTCCGTAAAACTCTCGTTCTCTTTTTTCAACACAAAGTATATGCCTGCGTTCGCCTTTTCTTAAGAGGATTCTGTTTCCGCATCATTTTGGCAAAAATGTGATTTCAGGTCTTTTTGCCGAATTCAAATCATTCAGAGTGCTCCGAAATCAGCGTTCTCAGGCATGTTTTTCAGTTCAATTCAATCACTCCTCATCGCTTAATGAAAATTCTTTGCTTAGTATCATGTTTTTGCAGAATTGATAATATATGTTTTTTGTTTGCAGGAAAAAAGGATTCGATGAATAATAACGATAAATGGGGGAGGATGAAAGAATGTTCGTTCTGCGATATATTATTTATTCGATTAACGCATCCTTCGCAATCCCCCTAATATTTGGAAAGGACCGGTATTTTGCATGAACACCTTGATAGTTCCGCTGGTCGGACTTGCTGTTGTATTCGTCGGGCTGGTTGTTCTCATTGCCATTGTTAAGCTTATGGGCGTAATATGCGGATTTGTAACAGGACGGCGTGCCGAAACTTCAGGCTCTGTCTCCTCATCGGGCACTGAAGCCGAAAAAGTTGCAGCCGACGGCAATGCACAGAAGCTTACCGGAGAATCGCGCCGCGAACTTATCGCAGTTATCTCCGCAGCAATTGCTGAAACCATCGGCACGGATGCCGCAGGGCTTCGTATCAAATCCATCAAAAAAATCGGTTGAGCCGCACCGCTTTCTCCGAAGCATCATGTTCGGAGCGAACAAAACCGGCTGCATCGCTTTGATGCATTATATACTTGCAGATATTCGAAAGGGGCATTGAACACTATGCATAAATTCATTGTTAATGTAAACGGAACGAGCTATGAAGTTGAAGTTGAGGAAATCGATTCCGCTGCTGCGGGCGAGACAGCATCCGCTTCCAAAAAAGCTGCACCTAAAGCCGCACAGCTGAACGGCAGCGAAAAAACCATCACCGCGCCCATGCCGGGCAGCATTCTTGCCGTTAACGTCAAACCCGGCGACAGTTTCCGCAGCGGACAGGTTCTGCTTATCCTCGAAGCTATGAAAATGGAAAACGAAATCATGGCTCCCTGCGACGGCAAAGTTGTCTCTGTTTCCGTGCAGAGCGGAACATCCGTAAACTCCGGCGATGTTCTCATCGCATACGTTTGACATTAAGCCGTCACATTCGAAAAGGCGGTGTGAATCATGCAATCCATCATAAAGGTTTTTACCGATTTTGCGCTTGAAACGGGTTTTGCTGCTTTCTTCACCCAACCGGGTGCCTGGAAATACGCTGTTATGATCGTTGTTGCCTGTTTCCTGCTCTATCTTGCAATCGTTAAAAAATTCGAGCCTTTGCTGCTGCTTCCCATTGCATTCGGAATGCTCTTAACAAACCTTCCCGGTGCAGGACTGTATAATGCCGAAATATTTTCCGGCGGACATGTCAACTGGCAAATGCTCACACAAAAAGGCGGGTTAATCGACTACCTCTATCTCGGAGTCAAGCTCGGCATTTACCCGTCGCTCATCTTCCTCGGCGTCGGTGCAATGACGGATTTCGGTCCGTTGATCGCAAATCCCAAGAGTCTGCTCCTCGGTGCGGCAGCTCAGCTCGGCATATTTGTCGCTTACCTCGGCGCAAGGCTGATTTTCGGTTTTGATGATAACCTTGCGGCCTCCATCGGCATCATCGGCGGTGCGGACGGTCCTACTGCAATTTTTGTAACATCCCGTCTTGCTCCGGATAAGCTCGGGCCGATTGCCATTGCGGCTTATTCTTACATGGCGCTCGTTCCCGTTATTCAGCCTCCGTTCATGAAACTGCTGACAACCCGCAAGGAACGCTCCATCGTAATGGAACAGCTTCGCCCGGTCAGCAAAACCGAACGCATTGTGTTCCCGATCGTTGTCACCATCGCGGTTGCGCTCCTTGTTCCGTCCGCAGCTTCCCTCGTCGGTATGCTTATGCTCGGCAACCTTCTGCGCGAATGCGGCGTCACGGAAAGACTTTCCAAGACCGCACAGAACGAACTTTGCAACATTGTCACGATTTTTCTCGGCACAAGTGTCGGAGCGACAGCAACGGCCACTGCTTTCCTGTCGTTTGAAACTCTCGGCATCCTTGCAATGGGCATCTGCGCATTCATATTCGGCACTATCGGCGGCATTCTGCTTGCAAAGCTCATGAACTTCCTCTCCGGCGGGAAAATCAATCCGCTTATCGGTTCGGCAGGTGTTTCCGCAGTCCCGATGGCGGCACGAGTTTCGCAGGTTGTCGGTCAAAAAGAGAATCCCGGCAATTTCCTGCTTATGCACGCAATGGGTCCTAACGTTGCGGGTGTAATCGGCTCTGCAATTGCTGCCGGCGTATTTCTTTCCCTGTTCAGCTGATATTATTGATTTTTCGCGCCCCGCCGTGCGGTTCGGCTTAAGGCTCTGCACCGAATGGAATCGGGGCGCATGATTTAATGAGGTTAAAAAATGTCAAAGTTATTCATTACAGATACTATACTGCGCGATGCGCATCAATCCCAAGCCGCAACGAGAATGCGCACGGAAGAGATGCTTCCCGCCTGCGAGATTCTGGACAGCATGGGATACTGGTCACTTGAATGCTGGGGCGGTGCAACTTTTGATTCCTGTCTCCGTTTTTTGAATGAAGATCCGTGGGAACGTCTCCGAAAGCTCAAAAAAGCACTCCCGCATACACGCCTTCAAATGCTGTTCCGCGGACAGAACATTTTGGGATATAAGCACTATGCGGATGACGTTGTTGAACAATTCTGCCGTAAGGCAATTGAAAACGGAATTGATGTTATTCGAATTTTCGATGCACTCAACGACATTCGAAATTTGGAATCCGCAATTAAATTCACAAAAAAATACGGCGGACACTGTGAACCTGCACTGAGCTACACAATCAGTCCCGTCCATAACGAAGATTATTTCGTTAAACTTGCGAAAGAGCTCGTTCAAATGGGTGCCGACTCGATTTGTATCAAGGATATGGCAAACCTGCTTCTGCCGATGCCCGCATACAATCTTGTTAAAAGGCTCAAGGCTGAAATTAACGTTCCGATTCACCTCCACACCCACAACACAACGGGCACGGGCGATATGACGCTTCTCATGGCTGCATTTGCAGGTGTTGACATTGTTGACACGGCTCTCTCGCCCCTCGGCAACGGCACAAGCCAACCTGCAACCGAGAGCTTGGTCGCAACGCTCAAAGGCACGGAGTATGATACAGGGCTTGATCTTGAAAAACTCAGTGAAGCCGCAAAACACTTCCGCACCGTTGCCGACAGACTTAAGCGTGACGGCTTCCTTGATCCGAAGGTGCTTTCGGTTGACACAAACACTCTGATTTATCAGGTTCCCGGCGGAATGCTTTCCAACCTTATTTCTCAGCTCAAACAGGCAAACGCCGAGGATAAATATTATGATGTTCTTGCGGAAGTTCCTCGTGTACGCAAAGATTTCGGCTATCCGCCGCTCGTCACTCCGACAAGCCAGATCGTCGGCTCGCAGGCCGTTCTGAATGTGCTCGCAGGTGAACGTTATAAAATGTTTACAAAGGAATCCAAAGCGGTTCTGCGCGGAGAATACGGAAGGCTGCCCGGCAAAGTCAACGAAGCTGTTCGTAAAAAGGCCATCGGCAATGATAAAGTCATCACATGCCGACCGGCAGATTTGTTAAAGCCCGAGCTTGACACATACCGCAAAGAGCTTGGTGACCTTGCACAATCCGAAGAAGACGTTCTGAGTTACGCACTCTTCCCTCAAGTTGCCAAAAAGTTCTTTGAAGCAAGACGCGACGGAACCGTCCCCTCCGGTGCGGATAAAACCGTCTCCCCTGCCCCGGCATCCGCAAAGCCGGCTGCTTCATCCGCTTCAAGGCCCACACAACGTGAAATTCTTGTTGTTGAAGATTTGACCGAGGACACTCCCCTTTAATACTGATTCTGTTCAGAAAGCGTCTGTTCTTTTCTTTTTATACACAGGTACAGGCAAAACCGGCACGAACGAAGAGTTCATGCCGGTTTTGCTGTTTTTGTCCGTTATACAAAATCCCCCTCGGCACTGCATTGGACTGAGGGGAATTTCTTCCCATTTTGTATGCAGATACATGGATGACTGTCGGATTGCGATTGAACGTTCGCGACGGACATGCTCTTATTCCGCGTTTTCACTGCCGTCGTACAGCGGAAAAGCGACAGTTACGCAAGTCCCTTTTCCGGGAACACTTTCAAGAGTCAACTCCGCATTATGGTAGGCTGCCGCATGTTTCACAATGGACAGGCCGAGTCCCGTCCCGCCGGAGTCCTTCGAGCGGCTTTTGTCAACCCGATAAAAACGTTCAAACACCCGTGACTGCTGCTCCTTGGGAATCCCTATGCCGGTGTCGCGAACCGTAAGCAGAGCCTTGCCTTTTCTTGCATCAACGCCGATATCTACAGCACCTCCCGGAATATTATACTTCACGGCATTTTCACAGAGATTATAGGCAATTTCATATATAAGCCTGTCAACTCCGAAAACGACCGCGCTTTTGCCGTGTACCTTTACGGAAACATTCTTTGCCTCAGCATTGCCGCGGAGAAGCTCCGCCGTTTCCGTTGCCACGTTCAAAAGGTCAACCTCGGTCTTCGGGATTTCCACACCTTCATCAAGGCGTGATAATCTGATTATGTCTTCTATCAGCGCAACAAGCCGTGCAGACTCGGTGCGTATGTTCTTAATGAAATGCGGCATATCCTCCGGTTTGACAAGTCCGTTCTCAATAAGCTCCGCGCTGCCCATTATGGATTGAAGCGGCGTTTTCAGCTCATGAGAAACATTCGCCGTGAACTCGCGGCGCATTTTTTCCGTTTCTGCCTGCTCGGTAACATCAAACGCAAGCAGGAGAATTCCCGCAAGATTTTCGCCGGACTCGACTCTGCTTATGTCGACCTTGTATTCGCGTCCGTGTTTCTGAAGGTTAAACGTTTCATTGCTGCCTGCAAATGCATTCATTATCCGCCTGTTGAACTCCGGATTGCGGTCAACGGTCAGAAAATCGCTGCCGATACAAGAATTATCGACCTCAAAAAGCTGTCTCGCAGCAGAATTGATTCCAAGCACACAGCCGTTAACATCCAGCATTACAAGTGCCTCGTTCATGCTTTCGGTAATCTGCTGCAGCTCATCATTCTTTCGCTGAAGTTCCCGAATCTGACGCTCGATTTTTTTATGCTGAACATCAATCCGTGTCAGCAGGGGCGATATTTCGGGATACGTTTCGTTGTTCTCAAGCGGAGTATCAAGATTAAGCTCATTCAGCGGAGTAACAATACGTTTCGCCATTCTGTGTGCCAGCACGGCGGACAGAATAACCGCAATCACCGCAACAAAAATCATCGGTTGTATCATGCCGAGTACAAGCGCAGGAACGGAAGCGCTTTCCGTTGAAATACGCAGGAATGAACCGTCTTTGAGCATTTTCGCGCAATAAATAGTTTTTTGCGTAAGCGTCGAAGAATATCGACGGCTCATACCGTACCCGCCGTTCATTGCATCATGTATTTCCCGGCGATCAATATGATTCTCCATGGTCTGTGCATCAGACTTGGTATCATAAATAACTTCTCCCGTGCTTGATATCAGCGTGAGTCGAATGCTGCCGCCATCCGGCCTTATGCTGCCGTCCGCAACGGTTACGGCTCCGGTGTGGAGCCTTTTTATATATTCTCCGCCCTGTTCTTCAACTGCCGCTGCGGCAATATCAAGTTCTTCACGCAATTGTTTTTCAATTACCTGCGTGAAATATCCGTACAGCACGCCTATTATGATAACAAAGCTTGCCAACAGAACAAGTGCTGCCGTTGTGATTATTGAACGAAAAATTTTATTTGACATAATTTAGTCCTCCCACTGATTTTGTGCGTAAATGCTCAGGTTCATTTCGCATTCTCTGCGTTCGACATTCTGTAGCCCACATTACGAACCGTTTCAATCAGTTTACCGTATGCACCGAGTTTTTGACGAAGTGTCCGAATGTGCATGTCCAGCGTGCGGGTTTCTCCGCAATAATCCATTCCCCAAATCTCGCTGAAAAGCTGTTCGCGGGAAAACGCAATGCCAGGTTTGCTCATAAAAAGCCTCAGCAGTTCATACTCTTTATAGGTCAGCGCAATCCGCTCCCCGTCCACAGCAACCGTATGTTCATCCTCATTAAGCGTGACGCCGGCAGCGCGAAGTACATTACTGCCCGGAGTTTTGCAGCGACGAAGCACGGCCTTGATGCGTGAAACCATTTCCAGCATTCCGAAAGGCTTAACGAGGTAGTCGTCCGCACCCATATCCAGGGTCTTTATCTTGTCATATTCCATGCTTTTTGCAGTCGCCATAATTACCGGAATTTCGCTCAGTTCCGATGAATTCTTCAGCCTGTGCAAAATTTGAACTCCGTCATCTCCCGGCAGCATAATGTCAAGAACAATCAGTTCCGGTTTTTGCTTGTGGATTGCCTCAAAAAGCTCCTTGCCGTCACGAAACCCCTGCGCCGCAAACCCGGTTGAACACAGTGTGTAAACTTCAAGATCGCGAATGCTTGCATCATCTTCAACACAATAAATCATGGTCATTCTTCCTTTCAAATCTCCGGCTTGCCTTTTGTTTAGGCGCGGAACACCCCTCAATTATTAATCAACCGGCGAGAGATTCCGCTGCGTGGCTTTCAAATTCATGCAGCGCCGCCAAAGTCAATCATTCGTTTTGAACATGCACCCCTGTCACGGAGAACATGACCCATTCTGCTATGTTTGTGGCATGGTCGCCGATACGCTCAAAATACTTTGCGATCATCAGCAGATCAAGTGCAAACTCGCCGTCACTCGGATCGGAAGAAATGCGTTCAATCAAATCCTGCTTGACACGATTAAAATAATCGTCAACAATATCATCCTGAGCAATAACTTCTTTTGCAAGTTCGACATCGCGTTTCACAAATGCTTCAATGCTGTTTGTGACCATTTTTGTTGCCGCCTTTGCCATTTTGTCGATATCTCCGCACTCCGCTCCGCTTCTGCCGTTCAAAAAGGCGATTATTTCCGCTATATCCTCGGCCTGATCACCGATGCGTTCCATATCGGTTATCATCTTGAGCGCTGCGGAAATCTGACGAAGATCCCCTGCAACAGGCTGTTGACGCAGCAGTAATTTGAGACAGAGTGTCTCTATATCGCGCTCCATTTTGTCAATTTCGTTATCGATCGGTGCAACCCCGCCTGCGATTTTTGCGCTGCCCTCGGCAAGTGCCTTTGCAGAAATATTGATCGCTTCCTCACACAATGCTCCCATTTCAATAAGCTCATTATTGAGCTGCCTCAGCTGGCTGTCAAAACTGCTTCTCATCATCCGAACCTCCCGGTAATATAATCTTCGGTACGTTTATCCTGCGGCTTGGAAAAAATCTTTTCCGTATCGTCGCATTCGACTAACTCTCCCAAAAGGAAGAAGGCCGTTTTGTTTGAAATTCGAAGAGCCTGCTGCATGTTGTGAGTGACTATAATAATAGTATACTTGCTTTTAAGCTCCATTGCAAGCTCTTCTATACGTGTTGTTGAAATCGGGTCAAGCGCGCTTGTCGGCTCATCCATTAAAAGCACGTCCGGATCGACCGCAAGCGCACGGGCAATGCAAAGGCGCTGCTGCTGTCCGCCGGAAAGACCGAGTGCGGATTTTTTGAGTCTGTCCTTCACTTCATCCCAAATTGCAGCATTTTTAAGAGACGTCTCTACAATTTCATCAAGTTTTGCTTTTGAGCGAATCCCGTGCGTCCGCGGGCCGTATGCAATGTTGTCGTATATGCTCATCGGAAACGGATTCGGTTTTTGGAACACCATCCCGATTTGCCTGCGCAGTTCGTTCACATCCGTGCCGGGAGCAAAAATATCTTTTCCGCGGTATTTAACGCTGCCCGTGATTCGAACATCCGGCACAAGATCGTTCATCCTGTTAAGCGTTTTTAAAAAGGTTGATTTACCGCACCCGGAAGGGCCGATAAGCGCAGTGATGCTACCTTCCGGAACAGAAATGTTAATAGCTCTCAGTGCCTGAGTTTTTCCGTACCACAGACAAAGGTCATTAGTTGTGATTATGTTCATCATGCATTTCTCCTCTTTTCAAAGTGTTTGCCTGCAAGCGTTGCCGCAAGGTTTATTGCAAGCGTCAGTATCATCAGAATGGAAGCAATGGCAAATGCGACATCAAATGCACCTTCCTCTTTTGCATAAAAGTACAGTGCAACCGTCAGAGTTGCGCCTGAACCGGACATTGCCTCAAAAAACCCGTTCAGAACATGCGCAAACCCGGCAGTATACAGCAATGCGGCTGATTCTCCCAGTATCCTGCCGATCGATAGAATGCAGCCTGTGACTATGCCGTCCACACACCCCGGAAGAACAACCGTGCGAATCACTCGCCATTTGCCCGCTCCGAGTGCAAATGCGCCCTCGCGATAACTGTTTGGAACGGTCTTCAGGCTCTCCTGCGTTGTTCGCATAATCGTCGGCAGATTCATTATCGCAAGGGTCAACGCACCTGCAAACAACGAGGTTTGAAGTCCCATAAATTGGCAGAAAAACAGCATCCCGACAAGCCCGTAAATGATTGACGGAATACCGGAAAGTGCCTCCGCCGCATATTCAATTGCCGAAACAATCTTTTTATTTCGCGCATACTCCGTAAGATATACCGCACTTCCGACTCCAAGCGGCAGAACAATTATCAATGTTGCAAAAACAATATACAGCGAGTTCAGAATATCCGGCAGAATTCCGACTCTGCCCGACAGATAACTCGGTGCCGTTGTCAACAGTTCAAATGACAGATTGGGCAAACCCTTTGCAAGAACATAGACAACAAGAAACAGCGCAAGCGCAAGAGTGATTCCTGTTGCAGCCGTCATCAATGCACGAACCGAATAAATCCACGCTTTTCGCTTCGCGGACATCCCGGACTTTTCCCGAGGAAAACTCTCATTGTTTTGATTTTCGGCGGAACTGAAACCAAATTCGTTATCTTTAGATTCTTTCTTCATCGCCGCAGCTCCTTTCATTGTAAAGCTCTTTCCGTGTTTCATTTTTTTCTTCAGTTATTATGATAGCCTTTCCGTGTAAAGTTAAAAAGGACGCAATTGTAAAATTCGTGTAAAATCATCATTTTATTCTCTCGCTCGGCAAAGTTGTCAGAGGATTGGGTTGACTTTGGAATTTATTTCCATTATACTGTTTATGTATATCTCATCATTGTCATTTTACGACAGAAGGGAGGGTTGGTTCAATGAGCGATGAGCACGGCAGCGACTTTGTCGACGAGCTTATGGAATTTCTTCTTAGAAATTATTATTCCATGATGATTAAACGTGTGAAAAGATTTTTTCCAAACAAGTTCGATGCGGAAGATATCGTTACCGAAACCATAATAGTGCTGCTCGAAAACAAAAGTGCCGTTGCAGCGCATGAGGCACCGATTAAGTGGCTGCAAACAACGCTCACCCATCGTGTAAAGCAAAACAGCAGAATCGCCAAGCGAAACAGCGAGATGTTTGTTTCGTTGGAAACATTGGACGAATCCAAGCTGCCCTCCGTGCCGGATACAGCCGATGATTATTGTGAATACAGCGACTTCCCCTTTGAAACAATGCTCGGCATCATAGCCTCTGAATTGAGCGAAAAAGATGCAAAAACATTCAACGATGTGTTCGTTCTCAAACGAGATCGCGAACAGGTCGCTGCCGAGTACGGCATTTCCCCCGAAGCACTCCGTCAAAGGGCACGCCGTGTCGAAATGAAAGTGCGTCTTATTGTCTCTAAATTGCTTGGTTAAAATATATTTATTTTTTCAGTGAACAGAACGGGGATTTTTGCCCTATACATAATGAGGGGGAAAATATCTCCAAGTTTTGAAACATGAAAATGAGAGGATTGATGTTATGCAGCGCATCAAACAAACAAAACAGGACTTTATTGTTCTGCTCAGTGAAACAAAAGAAACGCTCGATGAACAGCTTGCTCTGCCCCAAGCGGAACGTGACGCGGCATTGATAGCCGAATGCCTTGAAACGCTCGATTACATAAAGGGAGAAGCTAATCTGCCCGAGGGTGCTTTTGCTTTCGATTCATTTCAATTCTTTGCGAGAAATTCCTCCCCTTCAATACTCTGTAAGGAGGGCGCAAAAGAATTTAAACCAAAACTCACCCCGAAGAGGCACACTCCCTCTGTTTCCCGCTTTTTTTTGCAAAAAGCTGCCCTTACCGCTGCAATAATGCTTTTGATTCTGCCATACGCTTTTGACGGCAGTGCAAATGCGGCGGGGTTCACCCCCTGGCGCGCCGTAACGGAGCGCAGCATGGATTATCTCGATATCTGCTACACTGCGGCTGAGGATCCCTGTGAAGATCCTCCCGGCGGTGCCTGGAGCGGCATTATCCCCGATACACGCATTCTTTCCGTTGAGGAATACGCCGCGCTGAACGTTCAAAGCATCAACTGTTCGGATCGCAGCGAGTTCATCGCAAAGTTCGGCGACAGGCTTGTCTGCCCCGATACACCGAGCGGATTCGCATTTGAATGGGCAAAGGGCTATATCGATGATATTTCGGCATCGGTCAGCATTCGATTCTCCGGAACGGAAGGCAAAGTGACTGTATCGCAGCATATCTTCTTTACCGAACCGGAGTCGGATTCCGTTACACGCGCAGTAAGGCTTTCCGGTGAATTCAGTGAACCGTATACTAAGTCGATTTACGGAATTGACTGCACCTTTGCAGAAAGTGAAACTCAGAATGTTGTCTGCTTCAACATCGGCTTTGATTCCTACACTCTGAACGGAGATGTTTCAATCGAAACGATGGAGCAAATCGTACAATCATTGTTAACAGAATGAAAGGACTAATAACAATGAAAAAACTCATCCCCCTGTTTCTTGCAGCGATTATGTTGCTTTGCAATATCTTTGCAGGCAATGCTTTGGCGGCAAATGAAACAGCCCCCGAAACCCGGTCGATTCCGACCGGAGTTGCATCCGCAACCCCACACGAAACCGATCTGTTCTTTTTTGATGAAGGCGTTGATCCGCAGGCCGCCAGTCTGTTCACACGGCACGACATAACTTTCAGCAGTCACGGTCCGAATGCTGCCCGCGTTACTGTCAACCTTGAAACCGCCGACAATGTCAAAAAACTCGGCTTCACAAAATTGACATTTCAATATTGGAATGGCAGCAGCTGGGTTGAACTGAGCAGTGTACACGATGAGTACATTAACAACTCTGATTATTTTGGCTATTACAAAGTAATCACCAACCTGGTTGCGGGAGACTACTACAGAGTTCAGGTTGAATGCTATGCAAAAAAGAGTCTGCTCTCGGCTGCACAAAAAGTCACCCTGACCACAGCATACATTGTATGCAAGTAACTTGAACAAATATACCGTAGGAGGAATAAGCTAATGACCCGGCTTAAAAAGGTTCTTGCGGCACTTATCGCCGTTGTTTTCGCAGCTCTCAGCTGCCTTCCGGGCGTTCTTGTCCTTGCTGAAAATGCACAGGCAAATACGCTCAGCATCTTGTCACAAACAGCTGAAGAAACACCCCGTTATATCCATAACGTCGATGAAGACAAGATTATTGCTTTTCTCGACATTGAAACGGATGTACCCGGGGTTACGAATCGAGACGTTATCTATGACGTGGATTTATACAACAGCGGGTCTCAGCCTATATTCCCGTGGACACTGTATATTTCTCCGACAGTCGTTGGGGATACCTCGCCCGACGGATTTTTCTACGTCCTTGACTTCACGTTCGTATGCAGATATGAACTGAACTACAACGTGATTGACGATGACGGCATACCCTACTCATTCACAACCACCGAAGAGCATTTTCCGGATGTCTACGGCGTTGTTGATCTTGCCGGAACTTCAACGCATTACCTGAGCACACCGCGGCCGGGTCAAACACATGTTTACGGAGTTATAACAGACAACTGCCCTGATCTTATCTCCATAGAGTTCCACGGTCAGGAATACTGCACCGAACTTTCCGCAGTTAACTGCCCCAATCTTGAGAGCGTTATTGCCACCGAATGCAACTATCAGAGCATTGCCGTTCAGCCCAAAGGCTTTGAACGCCCCGTCACCGCAAGGGTTGAAGGCAGCGGCAGCATCGGATTCACGTATACCGAAAGCAGCGGCTTCTATGTTTTGTACGCAGAAGATACCGCAGACTTCCGCGGTTGGTACAATGCTGACGGCAGGCTTATCAGCCGCAGTACAACGGTTATTCTGGACTCGGATGAGATTGTTGACGCTGTCGCCTGCTATACAGATTGCTTCGGCATTAACGGCGATGTTGACGGGGACGGCAAAGTCACCGTTGCGGATGCGATTCTTGTTGCCCGCTATGCCATCAGCGCCGGCGAACTTTCCAATGAAGGCAATGCTCTTCAGCTTGCAGATTTCAACTGTGACGGGTTTGTCAATATAGTTGATGCAACCCTCATTGCAAGAGCAGCTCTCGGACTGAACTGAGGTGTATGCGCAGGCCGCTTTCAGCAAATGAAAAATGCAGCCTGAGCGCACCCTTTCGCAATTGCTGAGTTAACGTTGTTTCGGAAAAGGACACAGGCAAAACCCATTAACGGCTCAACGGATACTCGGCTTATCTCTCGGTATAAACGCCCCTTGAAGAAGACTGTTTCTCCGACAGGTGCGGTTTTATACAATCATATTTTTACCACACAGTGCAGCACCCCGACGGATGAAACCTGTCGGGGTGTTGTGCCTTTGTTTCGGTTTTCAGGATTCGGCTTTTCCGCGCTTAAGGAAGAAGTTCAACGCCGCATTTATCATCATTATGAAAAGGAACAGCACAAGCGCAATTGAAAACAGTGCCTGCCGCTGCAAGCCCTCAGGTGCATAGGACATTCCGCTTGCAATGCCGGTCGTAAGGAAGCGGACGCTTTGAAAAAGGGAAGGCATGTTTGCAACATTGCCCGCAACCATCATGACAGCCATTGCTTCGCCTATCGCACGCCCGATGCCGAGCACAACCGCAGCAGCGATACCGCTTTTTGCTGCCGGAACGGAAACGCGGAACCATGTTTCCTCCGCCGTTGCACCGAGAGCAAGAGAGGCATCCTCATACTCCTTTGGAACGGCTTCAAGAGCAGTCATAGACACTTTTATGATCGAGGGCAGAATCATAATCGCAAGTACGATTATTGCGGCCAAGAGGCCGGAACCGTCTGCAAGGTTGAACGCATTGCGAATGCCCGGAACAAGCACCAACATACCCACAAGGCCGTACACAACCGACGGAATGCCTGCAAGCAGACTGACAGCGGACTCCGCAACGGCGCGGAGTTTGGGTTTTGCAGCTTTTGCAAGATAAACAGAAGCAAGAAAGCCGATCGGCACGCCGAGTATGATTGCACCTGCCGTGCCGTATATGCTCGTTAAGATAAACGGCAGTATGCCGAATGCAGGAGTCGCTGCGGTCGGTTCCCATTTTTTGCCGAACAGGAAATTGACAAGCCCGATTTGGCGAATGGCCGGGATGCCGGAAACAATGAGATAAATCGATATCAGAAGCACACATGCAACCGTCACAAGCCCGAGCATCAAAAAGATGCCGTGAACAAAGGTTTCAAACGTTCTTTTTCTTTTTGCGGAACTGTTATCATTTAAGTTTTTCATATTCAGTTCTCCTTCACTTCTGTTTTCATTTGCATCAATCATCGTTTTTTTCTGTGAATCGGAATTCACTTATTGCCGCAGGCGGCAGCCCCCGAATCCGGGAAACTGCCGCCCGCGGTTTCAGCCGCTGTCAGTTTTATTTTGCGGCAACTGCGCCTGCATTGTTGATGATGGTTACAGCGTCTTCGGAAGTGATGAAGTCGAAGAACTTCTGCGCTGCATCGGAAAGTTTTGCATTCTTTTTGGTTACAAGCACGAACGGGCGCTGAACTTTGTAGCTGCCGTCCTTAACCGTTGCTTCTGTGGGTGCAATGCCGTCAACGGTGAGAGCTTTCACGGTGTCTTTAAGGGCGGACAAGGAGGCATAGCCGATTGCATTGGGGTTTGAAGCTACAGCCGCGATAACATCACCGGTGCTGGTCAGTTCCTGCCTGTATTTGCATGCGTCCTTTGTGTCTGTAATGGACTCAAAACCGTCCCTTGTCCCGCTGTTGGGTTCTCTTCCGATAAGGACAATTTCACCGTCCGCACCGCCGAGTTCGCTCCAATTTGTGATTTCGCCCTTGTAAACCTTTGCAAGGGTTTCAATGTCGATGTCGGTAAGGTTATTGTCGGGGTGTACGATAATCGCGATACCGTCATAGGCCAGTACCGTTCCGACAAGGCCTTTGTCTGTTTCTTCCGTTTTCAGCGCACGGCTCGACAGACCGATATCACACCTTCCTTCCGAAACGGCGGTTATGCCGGAGCCGGAACCGGTGGGATTGTATGTAAATTTTATGCCTTCATTCGCCTGCATAAAAGCCTCGCCCAATGCACCGATAACCTTTGCCATGGAGGTTGAGCCGTCCGTTGCAACGGTGCCGCTCGTTTTGCCCTTGCCGGTGCAGCCGACCGCCGCAAAGCAGCTGATTGCCGTGACTGCTGCAAGAATCTTTACCAAAAGCCTTTTGAATGTTGTGTTTTTCATGTTCGTTATCTCCTTTTGAGTTTTATCTTTTTTGTTGTCGTATCTCTTTCCGACGCTTATAATGATAAAGCTCGAATGTAAAGCTGAAAAGACAGGCCATGTAAAGTATGTGTAAATGTTTAAATATATTATTCGTTTGTTAATTAATGCTGATTTGGTCACGCACAGCACGGAATCTGTTCATTGCACGGTTAACAATACCGCAATCATCCATGCTTGGATTCGTCAAAAGTTGCTGTGCACAATCTCTTGCAGCAGTCAAAGTTGAAAGATCCGCCGCCAATGCCGCTGCCGCGAACTCACTGACACCATGCTGCCGCATCCCCATAAGCTCGCCGGGACCACGCGCTTCAAGATCCTTTTCCGCAATCTCAAAGCCGTCATTGGTCTGCACCATCAGCTTGAGACGGGCATTTGCACTTTTTGACTCCGCAGAAGGCAAAAGAAAGCAGAAGCTTTCCCTTTCGCCGCGCCCGACACGGCCGCGAAGCTGGTGAAGCTGCGCAAGTCCGAAACGATCCGCACTCTCTATGACCATTATGCATGCATTCGGAACATCCACACCGACCTCAATAACCGTTGTTGAAACAAGCAGTTTGATTTCCCCGGTGCGAAAGGACTCCATCACGGAAGTTTTTAGTTTTCCGTTCATCTTGCCATGCAGCAGACCGACAGGAATGCTTAGGTTTTGCGACAGTTCCCGAAAAACACCCTTTGCGGACGGAACCCTGCAAAAAGACAATTCCGATTCATTTTGTTCATCCTGCTCATCGACAAGCGGGCACACAACATACGCCTGAATGCCCGACTCTTTCACACAGTTTTCAATATAGCGATACATCGAAACGCGCTTTTGCAGCGGCACAAGTCGTGTCAAAATCGGCTTTCGTCCCAACGGCATTCCGTTTACTATTGAAATTTCAAGGTCACCGTACAGTATCAGCGAAAGCGTTCGCGGAATCGGGGTTGCACTCATAATAAGAACATCCGGAGATTCAGCTTTTTTATTCAGCAATGCGCGTTGATGCACGCCAAACCTATGTTGCTCGTCCGTCACAACAAGGCCGACGTTATAAAACTCTACATTGCTCTGAATCAAGGCGTGTGTGCCTGTTACCGCAATAATCTCACCGTTTTTAATGCCGTTCAGAATGCGAATGCGTTCTTTCTGAGTTGTTTTCCCTGTCAAGAGTGCGCATTTTTCTCCGAAGTATCGCTGAAGCTGAACATAATGTTGTTCGGCAAGGATTTCTGTCGGCACCATCAAAACGGATTGACGTCTGTTTTTCATCGCAATATACATTGCGTACATTGCAAGCACCGTCTTTCCCGAACCTACGTCCCCCTGAATCAGACGGTTCATTGCGCGGGGAGCGGACATATCGTGTTCCAATTCATCCATTACACTGCACTGTGCGTGAGTCAGTTCAAACGGAAGCATTTCAATGAACTCATTGCGAACGCCGCCTGTTTCAAATGCAATGCCACGTTCTCTGCCGCGCTCCTGTCGAAGCATTTGCAGCACAATCGTAAGCATCAACGCATCTTCAAAAGCAAGCCTGCGCCGCGCCTGTCGAAGCTCTTCCGCATCATGCGGGAAATGCACGGAATGTATTGCATGCTTAAGCGAAATGAGATTGAATTCCGACAGAACACTGCGCGGCAAGGTCTCCTGCATCATGCCGGTGCCGCAGGCATCAAGTGCTGCACGGACAGCATTTCTGACAACACTTTGTGTCAACCCGCGAACAAGAGGATACACAGGAAGCACGCCGGGCAGCGTCTCCGAAAACACTGCGCGCACAAATCTTGCGCCATGCTTTTTGTCCATAAAACCGAGGATGTATCCTCCGGGTTCGCGCGGTATGTTTCGCTGCATAAAGCTCTGATTGAACCATACCGCTGTCATATTTCCCGACGAATCGCCGATTGAAACATTTGTTACAACCGTTCCGTTTTTTGCGCGTATTGTTCTTGCCGGACCGATGAATTCAACATGAACGGCTGCCGCTTCACCGTCCTCAATATCAGAGATGCATCTTTCACGTGAAAAATCCAGATAGCCGCGCGGCATAAATCCAAGCAAATCCCGCAACGAAAAAAGCCCCATGCGAGCGAATTGCTCCGCTCGCGCAGGACCTATTCCTTTTAATGAAGTTATTGCCCTTTCGGACAACTCATCGCTGTGCATTCGATGTTTTTACTCCACTGAAATATAGTAATAATAAAGCGGCTGGCCACCGTGCTGAACGATAAACTCTGAATCCGCGTGTTTTTCGGAAATTCTATCCGCAAGCTCACTCGCTTCATCCTCGGATGTTCCTTCGCCGCAGTACAAGGTTACAACACCTTCACCGCCGTGTTTTTCAAGCATTATCTCAATGAGCTTTTCGGTTACGGCCGGAATAGTTTTATCAACGCAAACAATGCTTCCGTCAATTATTCCGATTATGTCATTTGCGGAGATAACGTTGCCGTTATAAGTCGTGTCACGCACCGCAAACGTTACCGAACCTGACACGACACCTGCGATTGCCTCCGTCATGTTTTGACGGTTGGTTTCCGTATCAGCTTCCGGATCAAATGCAATTACAGCCGAAACACCTTGAACGATCGTTCGTGTCGGAATGACAATAACATTCTTGTCGCTGATTTCGGCCGCCTGCTGCGCGGCAAGAAGAATATTTGGGTTGTTCGGCAAAACAAAAACATTGCGTGCATTGACCTTTTTGATTGCCTGCGCGATCGTGTCAATGCTGGGATTCATTGTTTGTCCGCCGGAAATCAGATTGTCTGTTCCAAGACTCTTGAAGACTTCGTCAATGCCGTCGCCGACGCTTACTGCAACTATGCCGAGCTCTTTCTCACTTGCCTTAAGCTTTGCCGTCAGCTCTCGGTTCTGTTCCCGCATGTTTTCAATTTTCACGCGATCGATTTCACCCAAATCAAGTGCCAGCTGAAGTACTTTTCCGGGAGCATTGGAATGAACATGAACTTTGATGATGTCCTCATCATTCACAACAACAACGGAATCACCGATTTTCATAAGCTTCTCACGAAAATCTTCAATTTGCTTTGCGTTCGCACCTGACTCAATGTGTATTATAAAGAACTCAGTGCAATAGCCGAATTCGATGTCGTTTATGTCGCTTATCGGGGCATCCTGCACCTCATCTTTTGGTTCAAGGCTCGGCAGGTCACCGAGGTTCTCGCTCAGTTCCTCACCGTCCAAAGCCATTTTGAATCCACGATATATTGTCAGCAGACCCATGCCGCCGGAGTCGACAACACCGGCTTCTTTAAGCACGGGAAGCATATCCGGAGTTTTTTTCAGTGCAGCTTCGCCGCTTTGCAGCATGACATCGATAATCTGATATGCATCTGCACCTTTTGCTGCCGCTTTGTTGACCGCATCGCTCATAAGCCGCGATACCGTCAGCATTGTACCCTCCTTGGGTTTCATAACGGCTTTGTACGCCGCTTCTGTTCCCATGGTGAGCGCATCTGCAAGCAGTCTTGCGTCAAGTTCGTTTTTTTTGCCTTTCAGCGCGCGTGAAAATCCTCTGAATATCTGAGAAAGAATAACACCCGAGTTGCCCCTTGCGCCGCGCAGAGCTCCCATTGAAAGTGCCGAAGCCAGTTCTTCAACGGAATCGGATTTAACCTGTCTGATTTCTGCAACGGCACGCTGCATAGTCATCGACATGTTCGTTCCGGTGTCTCCGTCCGGAACGGGAAAAACATTCATTGCATCGATCGCCTGCTTGTTCTTTTCAAGACAAGCCGCACCCGTCAGGAGCATTTCACGGAAAAGCGATCCCTCTATTGTACGTTTAATCAATTTTTATAACCTCCAAGGTGAAAAGCCGAAAAGCTTTATACCCGAACTGCCTCGACGTAGATATTAACATGCTTGACTTTCAGTCCGGTCAGCTCTTCCACGCGGTACTTAACGTTGCTGATAGTGTTGGCAGCAACTGCGGGAAGCGAAACGCCGTACATAAGCGTAACATAAAGGTCAATGTCGATGCTCTGATCCTCAAGAATCGAAACCTTAACGCCGCGTTTAACGTTTTCTCCGCCAACGAGCTGAAGCAATGCATCGCCCGCCGTCTTGCTGTTCATTGCAACAATCCCGTAGTTTTCGCCTGCGGCAAAGCCTGCAATGCTTGCGATAAGCTCTTCGTTCATGGTAATCGTACCAAGTTCGTTCTTAATAACAGCAGTCATGGTTTACACCTCCAATAAAATTTGGGAATAATAACATATTAACAGGCACATTTTACAACAAACGGAGCAAAGTTGCAAGCGGAATTGCATGCACAGCCGTCGAATATCGCAACAAATCCCGTGTATTGATGAAAAAAACTTATAATTCGCAGGTTGAGCCGTCTCATTCCCCGCCGTTATCGGCGGAATCCGCTTGGCTTGACGTGTTCGCAGGCAGCTCCCTGTCGCCGGTCCGTGAGATTTCATCGTCTTCCCGAATCGGCAGCGGAGGCAGATCCCGAAGCGATGAAAGGCCGAATTTTCTTAAAAAAGCATCAGTTGTTCCGAACTGCATAGGGCGGCCGATGCAGTCCTTCCTGCCGAGTTCAACTATCAGCCCCTGCTTCAGCAGCTGCGTCACCGAATACTCGCAGCGCACCCCGCGCACACTTTCAATATCCGCCCGCGTTACGGGTTGACGATACGCAATAACGCTCAGAGTCTCAAGCAGCGAATCACTCATGGTCCGCTCCTCCGGCGGAGAAAGCAGCTTCACGACCCATTCATTGTATTCGGAATTTGTAACAAATTGAACCGTGTCCTCCGTCATATACGGAATCATCCCTCGTCCGGCTTTTTTCATTTCTTCTGCCATTTGCGAAATGCTTTTCCGTATCTCAGGCGCACTGATATCAAAAACACGCTGCAGTTCGGTGATGCTCACCGGTTCTCCGGAAACATACAGCAATGCTTCAACTATGCCGAAAAAAACACCGATTTTTCCCGCATCGCATGTTTCCTCATTTTCGCTGCAGTTCGAAATTTTAACAGTTTCCGTGTTCACAAACCAATCCTTTAATTAATTCCCCATGATGATTTCAAACGCATTCTCTTTATCCGCCGCAGTTCAATCCTGCTCATCAATATAATTCACGGTATTGTCATCGGAAAGCAGTTTAACGCCGAATATCGTTATCTCTCCGCAATAGTCCGTCTGTTCGAGTCGGATTTCACCGTTTGAAATCATTTCCAGCAGCGACATGAACGTGACGATTATCTCACTGCGACCGGCACCGTCAGTCAATCGTCCGAATGTTGTTTTTCCGTTTTCGCTCCGCAATAC
>ULJH01020895.1_pt1 | contig 22247 bp, 20 predicted proteins | sample 1950781 | NCBI WGS metagenome assembly ULJH01 (sample SAMEA4835462, study PRJEB28245) | human gut metagenome | biome: gut microbiome; material: fecal sample | place: Denmark | collected 2008 | reverse complement strand
TTCCGATCCACCGTTACACCGGGGAAATTGCCCACATGCTGGTTTGCGCCGGTCAATTGATTGAACAGCGTGGTTTTGCCGCAGTTCTGGTTGCCCGCCAGTGCAAAGGTCAGCGTGGTATTCTCCGGCAGAGGATGCTCCTCTGCCTTGATGTGGAACCGTCCCCCCTCGCCTAGGCCGGGATGCTCGCAGTCGGCACAGGTCTCTGCCTGTACCTCTGTTTGCTCCTTTGCCGATCTGATGGGGATCACGCCGATCTGCGCGGCATCGGCCAAACGCAGCGTCAACTCATAGCCGTGGATCTGCAGCTCCATGGGGTCACCCATGGGGGCGAATTTCACCAGTGTTACATCCGCGCCGGGGATCAGCCCCATATCCAGAAAGTGCTGCCGCAGCGCCCCTTGTCCCCCTACATCCGTGATACGGCCAGACTGACCAATGTCCAATTCGTCCAGTGTCATACTCTTTTCTCGCTCTGTCATATATTTCTCTCTCCATTACAGTTATCCATTGTTCCTTAGAGTCTACCTCATTTCGTCATCACCGTCAAGATATCCGTTGAAAACACAAGAAAGAATACGGAGAACAACGTCCTCCGTATTCTCAGGCGAACGTGTCCTCCGGCTCCCGGCGGACACGATGGGTGTGCATATAGCGATAGTCCATTTTCAGGATATTGCGGACAAATGGCATCAGCAGCACGGAGTCGGAAGCGATCCAGGCGAAAGGATCCGCCACGCACAATGCGTAGAACGCCAGTGCCGGAGCCTCCGCGTTGACCGCCCCTCCGGCGAAAAGCGGCGGCAGCAGCAGACTGACCACAATGCGGGCCACCAACTCCGCCGCGCCTGCGCCAAGGACAAACTGGGATTTGCCGATCCCCTGCACGCAGTTGCGTACCGCAAAGATGAACCCCAGAAACGCATACATGGAGAAGTCCACATTGAGGAATGTATTGCCATAGCGGATCGTCTCCGCCGTTACCTTATCGTCGCTGAGGAACACATGGAGATAAAAACCGTTGTGGGTCAGCAGCAGTCCGATTCCGGCGGCAGCCGCCACCAAAACCGCCATCATGGCCAGCGATTGAAGCGTACCTTTTTTGATGCGTTCGTGCTCGCCGGCGCCCAGATTCTGGGCGGTAAAGCTGGTCATGGCTGCGCCGAGACCGTTCATGGGTGTGGTGACAAGATTGGATAGCTTGTTGGCCGCGCCGAAGCCATTCTGCGCTGCGCTGGAGACCATTACGCCATCCAGCATGTCAAACCGCACCACCACGCTCTGCATTACGATGATGCCCACAGCCAAGACGGAAAACTGCAAGCCAAGCGGGATGCCCTGCGTCACATGGCGGCGGATATCCCACCAGGTGATGCGCCAATCCTCCTGGTGCAGCCGAATGTCGGGATAGCGGAAAAATGCGTAGCAGAAGCAGCCGATGGTGCTGATCAGCTGAGCGGACACCGTGGCGATCGCCGCACCCGCCACGCCCCAGCGGAAGGACAGGATAAACAGCAGGTCAAGCCCTACGTTCAGGATCGTGGAGAACAGCAGGAACAGCAGCGGCGTGACGGAATCGCCCAGACTACGCAGAAAAGAGCAGATGAAGTTATAGAACAGCTGCGCACCGATACCGGCGAAGATCACGGCGCAGTAGGTATACGCCGCCCGGTACACCTGTTGGTTGTCCGGCGTGATGTTGAGCCACGCCAGCATCGGGTTCAATAGCAGTAGGGCGATGGCCGTCAGCAGCACCGTCAGGGCGGCAGAGAGAATGATCTGTGTAGCAAACGAACGGCGAACGCCCCGTTGGTCATGGCACCCTACGCTGCACGAGGTGATCACACAGAATCCCGCGCTGACGCCAAAGGCAAATTGCAGGAAAATGAACACCAGCGACGTGGTATCGTTGACGCCTGCCACCTCCTGTGCCGTCAGGGTCTGGCCCACGATGGCCGCATCGCTGATGGAATACACCTGCTGCAGCAGGTACGACAGAATGATAGGCAGCGAGAACACAAGGATCGTTTTCCAGCAGGTTCCCTGCGTCAGATCCACCGGCTGAAAAAGTGCCGAAACGCCGCGCTTTTCCTGTTTTTGCTCCATTGTTCTCCCTCCTTTGCGGTATTTTTGATTTTGCGGAGAGATTATAATATCGCCGTCCGGCAAAGTCAATGGCGACGCATGTTGAAAAATCACAATTTATTCATTCTGTTTTTGGCTATTTTGCCAATTCTACGTACAGGAATCGAGAGCCGCAGCAGAAGCTGCGGCTCTCGGTAAAATTCTTATTCCTGAATGACCATGCACGCTGACACGCCGTAATACCGCAGGCAGGCGATCACCTGTTGGTCAATCCGTTCGCCGCACACCACCAGCGGGATGGCCGGCGGACAGCTGATGGCCGCCGCTGCGGAGATCCTGCCGCAGCAGTCCTCCAGAGGAAGCCGCTCGCTGACCGCGAAAAGGGCCTGACGCGGCGTCATCACCCGCACCGGGTGCGGCACAGGCGGCGGAGTCAATATGATCGGCGTTCTTTGGGGGATGCTGCACAAGGTTCGCTCCAGTCGAACCAGATCGTCGTCACTGTTCCTTGGCGACAGCATCAGCACCACATGGTCGGGATCGTAAAACTCCGGAAACGCGCCGTTTTCCTCCAGCGTGGCGGCGATCTCCGTCCCCGTATAGCCGAAGGACTTGGGGCAGACCGTCACCTTCAGCGGCTCCTCCCCTGTCAGCATATAGCCGCGGTCGGAAAGCCGCCGCTTCAAGGCCGCCGCCTTCGGCAGAAGGTCGGCCAGATCATCACGAAAGCGCGCCATTCGGTCGTTGGCGGCATCCAGCGATTGCAGGATCAGATAGGACGGACTGCTGGATCCAAACAGTGACATGGACGCTTTCGCCTGCTGCGCCAGCCATTCCGGCGCATCGTGGGAAATATGCAGGTAAGCGCCGCCAGTCAGAACTCCCAGCGTCTTATGGGCGGAATCGCAGCAGATATCCGCGCCCAGCTCCATCGGGTGACAGGACTGCGGTAAAAACCGCAGATACGCGCCATGGGCGTTATCCACCAGCAGCAGAGCGCTCGCCTGATGGCAGATCTCCGCGATCCCCCGGATATCCAGCATGTGGCCCAGATAATCCGGGCTGGTCACATAGACCGCCGTCACCCTTTGCGGGCAGCTGTGCAGCGCCTGCCGTATTCCCTCTGGTGATAGGTGGCAACTGACATAGGAGGTATCCGTCTCCGGATAGCACCACTGAATATCAATATCCAGCAGCGCGGCGGCGTTGATAAACGCCTTGTGGGTGTTGCGCGCCGCCAGAATACAGGGTCTCTCCTCTTTTGCTGCGGCGTACAGTGCCGAAAGGTGCAGCATCGCCTGAATGCACAGGGTGGAGCCGCCTGTAGCGTACACCGTATGAGCGCCGAACAGCGCTCCGGCCTGCGCCTCGCTTTTGGCAATGATACCGTCAGCGGTGAACAGCTCGTCCGCGCCGTCGATCTCGGTAATGTCCAGCGCCTCGAACCCCAGTATCGCGCTGCCCTTATGGCCCGGCATGTGAAACCGGGCCGGGCGGCGCTCGTTATAGCGGCGGACAAAATCGCAGATGGGCGAACTCATTGCGCCGCTCCCAGCTCACGGGCCACAGCCACCATGATGGCGCACTCCATGCGCTTGCGGAACAGGTCGCAGCCCTGCTTATATACGCCCCGGACAGAGCCGGTGGCGTGGTAGGCGTTGGCGGCGCAGCCGCCGGAGCAATACAGACGCGCCCAGCAATCACGGCACTCCTCGTGGGCATAAACGTTGCAGGAGGCAAATTCATCCTGAATGGCGTGATTGTCCACACCGTGCCAGATATCGCCTAAGCGGAATTTTTCATCGCCCACAAACTGGTGACAGGGGTACAGGTCGCCCCAAGGCGTGACGGCCATGTACTCCGTGCCGGAGCCGCAGCCGGAAATGCGCTTATAGATGCAGGGGCCGCCCTTCAGGTCGATCATATAGTGATAGAAGGTAAAGGGCTTGCCCTCCTTATCCCGCTGCAGCATCAGCTCCGCCAGCTTCTCGTACTGCTCCATGACGATGGCCTTGTCAGCCTCAGTCAAGGCGGAGGGATCGTTGGCGGCAGCCACCACCGGCTCCATGCTCAGCTCGGAGAAGCCCAAGTCCAGCATGGTCTTGATATCCTCCAGAAAATCCGGGTTGGCGTGGGTAAAGGTGCCCCGCATGTAGTAGTTCTTTCCGCCCCGTGCTTCTACCAGCTTCTGGAACTTGGGAACGATCTTCTCCCAGCTGCCATTGCCTGCGTAGTCCACCCGGTAGCGGTCATGGACTTCCTTGCGGCCGTCAAGGCTCAGCACCACGTTGCTCATCTCACGGTTGGCAAAATCGATCACGTCATCGTCGATCAGCACGCCGTTTGTGGTCAGTGTAAAGCGGAAATGCTTGTTATGCGTTTTCTCGATCTCACGGGCATACGCCACCAGCTGCTTCACCACATCGAAGTTCATCAGCGGCTCGCCGCCGAAGAAATCCACCTCCAGATTGTGCCGGGAGCCGGAATTTTCGATCAGGAAGTCCAGCGCCCGCTTGCCCACCTCATAGCTCATCAGCGCCCGGTCGCCGTGGTACTTGCCCTGACTGGCAAAGCAGTAGGAGCAATTGAGGTTGCAGGTGTGGGCAATGTGCAGGCACAGTGCCTTGACCACGCCTGCCGTTTTGGCTTTCAGATCACCGGCCATAGGCTGGAAGGTATCTTCGGTAAACAGCTTGCCCGCCGCCTTCAGCTGGGCGATCTGGTCATAGCATTCGCCTACCTCCTCCGGCGTCACGCCCTCGGTGGAACGGTACTTTTCTGTCAGCTCACGGATGATCATATCGCGGCTTTCGGTCTCGAACATGGCGATGATATCATAGGCCAGCTCGTCCACCGCATGGACAGAGCCGGAGCAGATATCCAGCACGATGTTGTAGCCGTCCAGTTTGTATTGATGGATCATATATTGAAATTCCCTTCAGATGGTTTGGTCACGCTAAAAATGCCGCCCGAAAGGGGCGGCATCATAGTCTCAAGTACCCGTTTACTTGGTTTCCTTGTTTTCGCAGGCCTGATTGGCAATACCGCAGCTGGTCTTGCAGGCAGACTGGCAGGAAGTCTGGCACTCGCCGCAGCCGCCCTTCTTGGCGCTCTCGCAAAGGTCACGAGTCTCGATGGTATTGATGTGCTTCATGATGAATGTCCTCCCATGTGATTATCTCATAAAAATATATCACACCGTCGTGCACTTGTCAATCATCGACACGCAATTTTGCGGCAAAACCGCTTTTGAAAAAGCAAGAGCCGCCACCTCGCGATGCTCTGCGGGACTGCGCTTACGCTTGTCTATGCGCGGGGATGCGCCTTCTGATATACGGCCTTCAGCTGCTTCTGGATCACATGGGTGTAGATCTGGGTGGAGGAGATATCCGCATGCCCCAGCATTTCCTGAATGGAACGCAGGTCAGCGCCATTTTCCAGCAAATGTACCGCGAAGCTGTGCCGCAGCGTATGGGGCGTCACGTCCTTGCTGATCTCCGCTTTCGCCTGATAGTGCTTGATGATCTTCCAGAACCCCTGACGGGTCATACGTGCGCCATTCATGTTGACGAACAGGGCTCTCTGCGTCTCGTCCGCGACGATGCGGGGACGAATCGACGTCATATACTCCCGCAGCGCCTTCACGGCGGTGGGGTACAGGGGGATGATCCGCTCCTTACTGTGGCCGGTACAGTGAATGAAGCCCACTGGCAGGTTTACGTCCTCCACGTTCAGGTCGATCAGCTCCGACACACGGATACCGGTGGCGTACAGTAGCTCCAGCATAGCGTGATCCCGGAAGCCCTTCTCATCCTCACATTTCGGCTGCTCCAGAAACAGCTCCACCTCGCGGTTGGTCAGGATCTCCGGGCATTTGCGCTCCACCTTCGCCGTGGTAACGGCCTTGGCGGGGTTCGCCTTGACACGTCCTGCCTGCATCATGTAATTGTAAAAGGAGCGGATAGACGCCGCGGAGCGGGTAATGGTAGCGGGTGATTTTCCCTGATCACCCATATGGTGCAGGTACTCGCTGACGGTATCACGGTTCACCTTTTTCAGATCGGTGATCCCCGTATCCAGCAGCCACGCCTGAAACTGGTTCAGGTCTCTGGCATAGGAGTTCAGCGTATTCTTCTGTACATGCTTTTCTTCCGTCAGATAGCGGCAGTAATCCGCAATATGATCCGCCATATACGCATCCCTCCTTTTCGTTAAGATAACCGGCTCAAGGCCAGTGTGAACAGGCGCGGCACCACTGTCATTTCCAGCACCGCACCCAAGATCAGTACAATAAAGCAGCCTATCAGCCGCCAGCGCTGCGCCGCCGTTCCGGCGGCAGACTCGCCTCTCAGGCGGCAAAGCGTCTTATCGAAAGCCCACTGCGCCACCAGCAGCGTACAGGGCAGCACCACCACGCTCCGCAGTCCAAAGGCCGCCAGCGACAGAAGTACCCCCTCCTGCCCCAGACTTCCGGCAAAGCACGCCACAGCAAAGGACAGGGTGAAGCCTTGCCACGCGCAGACCAGCGGAATCGCCACCGCGCCGAAGGAACAGGAGCCCAGCAGAAAAATGATGGTGGGCTCCCGCAGATAGGCCACCGCCACACGCAGCAGCGATGCCTGTGCCGCACCGTTTTCCGCCACCATCCCAGCATAGCTGCGGAGATAATCCGCCAGCTCACCGCCGGTCACAGCGTGCTGCGCTACCTGTCCGGCTACGATCCCGGCCGCAAAAAATGCACACAGCGTCAGCAAGCGCGGGATCCGCGCCGACGACGCCGGTGCTTTATGAAATACCTTACGCAGCTTCATGGAGACCACTCACCTCAACCTATTCCTATGAGACAAGCCAGCCTTATAGAAGCATTTCTTCTATCTACTATATGGCAAATTCATCGGAATCGCAAGGTCTTTCTGCGAATTCCGTCAATTTTGTCAGTTGTTCCAAAATGTTATGTCAACAACATTATGTCTACCATTTTGCCTGATCAGGTCGTTTCTTCAAAAAAGGCGAGATGTGGTAAAACGTACCGGATCGCCCTACCAGATGTTGAAGTGCGGCACAAACGTTTGATTCTCTGCACTTTACAGAGGGTAATCAAAAATGTTTCGTCACGCAAAACTTTTCGTGATTTTCACGATTTGCATATTATGTTACCGCCCGCCTGCGCCGCTTTACCGCCGCAGGCGCTTGCCGTTTGGCCTGCTTTTTCCGCTTTTTTCCACGGCACAGCACACACGCGAGAAAACCGCCTCCAAACACCGCGCCGGTGATCCACAGGCCGTGACTTTGAAAATCCACCGGCTGCGAAGAGGCCAGCGCCACGCACCACAGCAGCGCGTACAGCAGCGCCGCCGTTATCAGAGAGAGTACAGCCTCTCCTCCGCCCTTTCTGGCCATGCAGCCGCCTAGAAACGCCGCTAATCCGCAGCTGCCATAGACCCACCACACTGTCATGCCGGACGGCAGCACCCCCTTCACAACGAGCAGCGCACCAAGCATGACGCAAAGCAGCAGCGCCGCTACCGCTGATGCCAGTCCCAGCCATGTGCGCTTTCCGAACAATCCCACAAATGACATGCTCTCATACCTCCTTCAGACTTTCTCTTGAAACTGTATGCGGCAGGGCGGTGCAATATGGCTCTTTGGCTCGGCGCGCAAAAAAGACGCTCTTTAGGAGAGCGTCTTTTTTGCGTGGCATGATGCCAATTATTCCTCAGTCTTTTCCTCGGCAACAGTCTCCTCGACGGATTCTTCGGCCTTGGGTGCTTCCACCTCGGCGGGAGCCTCTTCCTTCTTGGCCTTCTTGCCGCCGCGCTGCATGGCGGCAGCCTGCTCGTCCAGCGTACCGACCTGACCGATAGCGGACTTCAGGAACTCGATACGGACGCGATCCTCGCTGGTCTCGATGACCACAGTGCGGTCGGTAATGGAAACAACACGGCCATACACGCCGCCGATGGTGGTCAGCCAGTCACCCTTCTTCAGAGAGCTGCGCATTTCCTCGGCCTGCTTTTTCCGCTTGTTCTCGGGAGGGATCAGCAGGAAATAGAAGATCGCCAGCATGACAACGATCATCAGGATGGAGGACATACCACCGCCAGCCGTGGTGGAGGTACCGGATTCGGCATAGGCCGTTGTAATCAGATCAAACATAGGGGATACTCCTTTTCACAGATATCTTAACTATTATACAAAATACTTGTCCTTTTGGCAAGAGGTTTGGAAACAATTCCCGTAATTTTTTACACTTTTTCTGCCAGCTTGCGGCTGTACTCGGCGCGGAAAGCGTCAAATTCATCCGCGTCCAGCGCTTGGCGGATGCGCTCTGTCAATTTGTTGTAGAAATACAGGTTGTGCATCACGGCCAGCCGCATGCCTAGCATCTCCTGTGCCGTAAACAGGTGGCGGAGATAGGCACGGCTGAACTTCCGGCACACAGGACAATCGCACTGGGGATCGACAGGGCCGTCGTCCAGCTTGTACTGGGCATTTTTGATGTTCATGGTGCCCTGCCACGTGAACAGCTTACCGTGTCGGGCGTTGCGAGCCGGCATCACACAGTCGAAGAAATCCACGCCGCGGGCCACGCCCTCGATAATGTTGCTGGGGGTGCCCACGCCCATGAGGTAGCGAGGCTTGTCCGCCGGCATGTAAGGCTCCACCGCGTCGATGATCTCATACATCACCTCGGTAGGCTCACCCACCGCCAGACCGCCGATGGCGAAGCCGTCGCAATTGATCTTGGCGATCTGCTGCATATGCCAGATGCGCAGATCGGCGTAGGTGGCGCCCTGATTGATGCCGAACAGCATCTGCCGGGGATTCACCGTATCCGGCAGACTGTTGAGCCGGTCATGCTCCGCCTTGCACCGCTCCAGCCACCGCAGCGTCCGCTCACAGGAGGCTTTCGCGTATTCGTAAGGGGCGGGATTCTCCACGCACTCGTCAAAGGCCATGGCAATGTCGCTGCCCAGATTGGACTGGATGCGCATGCTCTCCTCCGGCCCCATAAAGATGCGGTGTCCATCCAAATGAGAGGCGAAGGTCACGCCCTCCTCCTTGATTTTCCGCAGGCTGGCAAGGGAAAACACTTGAAAGCCGCCGCTGTCCGTTAGGATAGGGCCGTCCCACCTCATGAACTTATGCAGGCCGCCCAGCGCCTTGACGGTCTCGTCACCGGGCCGCAGATGCAGGTGATACGTGTTGCTCAGCTCTATCTGACAGCCCAGTTGATCCCGCAGGTCAAAGGCGTCGATGCCACCCTTGATGGCGGCCTGAGTGCCCACATTCATGAACACAGGCGTCTGTACCATGCCGCCGTGAGCGCACAGGAACTGTCCCCGCCGTGCGCGGCCCTGTTTTTTGATGACCTTGAACATATGTTGCTCTCCTGTTTAATGAATAAACATCGCGTCGCCAAAGGAAAAGAACCGGTATCTTTCCCGTACAGCCTCCTCATAGGCTGCCAGAATGTGCTCCCTCCCTGCCAGCGCCGACACCAGCATGATGAGCGTGGATTCCGGCAGATGGAAGTTGGTGATCAGGGCGTCCGTCACCTTGAAGCGGTAGCCGGGATAGATGAAGATATTCGTCCATCCGGCGCTGGCCTGCATGGTGCCATCCTCCCCTACCCAGGATTCCACCGTGCGGCAGGAGGTGGTGCCCACGCAGATGACGCGCCCGCCATTGGCACGGGTACGGTTGATGAGGTCGGCTGTCTCCTGGGGGATGACGCAGTACTCGCTGTGCATCTCATGCTCGGTGATTTCGTCCTCCTTCACCGGACGGAAGGTGCCAAGGCCCACGTGCAGCGTCACATAGCCAATGCCAACGCCCATGGCCTGCACCTTTTCCAGCAGCTCCTTCGTAAAATGCAGGCCCGCCGTGGGTGCGGCGGCGCTGCCCACCACCTTGGAATACACCGTCTGGTAGCGCTCGCGATCCTGCAATTCCTCCTTGATATAAGGCGGCAGGGGCATTTTGCCCAGCCGATCCAGCACCTCAAGGAAGATGCCCTCATAGTCGAACCGCACCAGCCGGTTGCCGCCGGGCAGTTCCTCCGTAACCTCGGCAGTCAGTTGGCCGTCGCCAAAGGAGAGCTTCGCGCCTTTGCGCATTTTCTTGCCGGGCCGCACCAGACATTCCCACGTCTTGTCGCCCCGGTCGATCAGCAGCAGCACCTCGCACGCGCCGCCGCCCGGCAGACGCTGGCCCAGCAGCCGTGCCGGAAGCACGCGGGAATCATTGAGGATCAGGCAGTCTCCGGGATGCAGATACTCCGGCAGATCAAAAAAGTGCCGGTGTTCCCACGCACCGGTCTCCTTGTCCAGCACCAGAAGCCGCGAGGCGTCACGCCGCTCGATGGGGGTTTGGGCGATCAGCTCCTGCGGCAGATCAAAATAGAAGTCATGTGTTTTCATATCTCTACTCGTTTCTCTATGAAATAAGGCGTTTTGCAGTTTTATATCATACCATACTCCGTCCTTTTCTTCAACCATTTTCTCATGAGGGCAGCACATAGGGCGCGGCCTGAACCGCGCCCTATGCAGATGGCATTTATTTTCCCTGTTCCCATTCCTTCAGGGGCTTCAGTTCCTCATACAGCCGCACATAGCTGCGGTGACGGCTCTCCGGTATCCGACCATCCTTCACCGCCTGCAAAACGGCGCAGCCCTTTTCCTTCACATGCTGGCAGCCGGTAAACCGGCAGTCATCCAGATAGGGCAGGAACTCCGGAAATGTCTCCGGCAGATGCTGCTTCAGCTCCCACTCCAACGACTGGGCGTCAAAGGAGGAAAAGCCCGGCGTGTCGATCACATAGGTATCCTCGTCCAACGGAAACAGCTCCACATGCCGCGTTGTATGACGGCCACGGCCCAGCGCCTTGCTGACCTCGCCTACCGGCAGGTCAAAATGGGGTGCAAGCGCGTTCAGCAGGCTGGATTTTCCCACGCCGGAGTTGCCAGTCAGCACACTCAGCTTGCCGCGAAGCGCCTGATGCAGCGCAGCGATCCCCTCACCAGTAGCGGCGCTGGCGCGCAGCACCGGGATGGCGGAGGCACTGTAGATCTCGTACAGGTCGTCCGCCGGGTCAAGGTCGCACTTGTTCAGCACCACCAGCACCTGACAGCCTTTCAGCACGGCGATGGCGCTGATGCGGTCGATCAGGTAGGGATCCGTCACCGGAATGGCAGCCGAGGCAATGACCACCAGCTGATCCACGTTGGCGGCGGCGGGCCGCTGGAACTGACCGCGGCGCGGCTCGATGCGCTGCACCAGACCTTCTCCGCCGCCAAGCTCCTGCACCTCTACCCAGTCACCTACGAGGGGGCTCATCCCCTCCTTGCGGAACTTACCACGGGCACGGCACTGCAATACCTCCGTCCCGGTGTTCACATAATAGAAGCCGCTCAGGGCTTTTTCAATCCTGCCCCGGCTCAAAAGCTGATCACCTGCGAGTCCGTCGCAACGCCGTTGATACGGGCGTATACCGTCACCGCCGTTCCCGGTTTTCCCTCGAAATCATAGGATACCACCGCGTCATCACCGCTGAAGTACAGGGTATCCACCACCGTATCATCCATGATGAACTCCACGCGGATCGTATCCTCGCCGTGCAGTTCGTCCGGAACGATAAACTGTACGCGAATCGTCTTTGCCTGATCGCTGCTAGAGCCGTACACCGTGAAGATGATCTCCGTACCGCCCTGCACTGTAGTGGAGGGCGCAATGCTCTGCTCAATCACGTCGCCCTCTCTGGCGGTGGGGTCATAGTAGCGGTATTCCGGCGCGCCCACCTTCAGTCCCAGTTCCTCGGCCTGAGCCTTCGCCTGCGTGTAGGTCATACCGACAAAGGAGATCACGGTAATGCTCTCCGGCCCCTTGCTGACGGTCAGCACAACGCTGTCGTTCTTTTTCAGGACAGTACCGCGGGCCGGGCTCGTCTCCATGATCTGACCGGCAGGGAACTCGTCGGAAAACGCTTCCTCACGTGTCACACGCAGGTTCAGGTCGTACTGCTGCAGTTTGACCTTCGCGTTCTGGTACACATTGCCCAGCAGGTCAGGCATGGTGATCTCCTCACGCTCTGCGCAGACATAGACCTGAATGACAAAGTTACTGCGGCGCTCCACGCCGTCGGCAGGATCCTGCTGCACGATCTGTCCGGGCTGGAAATGGTCGTCATTAAGGGTTCCCACAACCTCGATGGTAAAGATACCCTTAACATCCTCCCGCTCGTTGGCCTCCTCGACTGTGGAGCCCAACAGGTTGGGAACCTTATAGGCCTTCTCCTTTCCTCCGCCGCCGAAGCCAGTGAAGATCAGCACGAAGATCAGCACGATCACCGCGACGCCGCCGGCTAAAAGCGCGACAGTCTTTTTATTGCCCCGGACATAGTCCATGAGGGAAATGCCGTCGTCATCGTCGTCATATTCCTCGTCGGCCTGCCGTTTTCTGACTGCGTCGCCCACCTTCTGCACCGGGATCGGGCTGGTAGGCTGACTGTCCACATCCGTCGCCAGCTCGGTACGGATATAGTCCATATCCACCGTGGGATCCTTGCGGAACTTCTCCAGATCCACCAGCATGGCGTCGGCGCTCTGATAGCGCTTGGTAAGGTCGGCGTTCATGGCCTTCATGCAGATCAGCTCCAGCGCCTCCGGGATCTCGGGATTGATCTCACGAGGGCTGAGGGGAACGCTGCTCAAGTGCTGGATGGCCACGGACACAGCGCTGTTGCCCTCGAAGGGCAGACGGCCCGTCAGCATTTCATACAGCACCACGCCGGCGCTGTAGATATCACTGCGGGCGTCCAGTCGGTCGCCCTTGGCCTGTTCGGGAGAAATATAGTGGACGCTGCCCAGCGCTTCCTGCGCCAGCGTCTGATGGGCGTCTGCCAGACAGGCGATGCCGAAGTCAGCCACCTTGACACTGCCATCCCGCAGTACCATGATGTTCTGGGGCTTGATATCCCGGTGGATGATCCCCCGGCTGTGGGCGTGGCTGAGACCACGCATGATCTGGGTGATGAAATGCAGCGCTTCCCGCCAGTCCATGTGGCCGCGACGCTCCATATACTGCTTCAGCGTAATGCCGTCGATCAGCTCCATGACAATATAATCCGTCCCCTGAGAGCTGGAGACGTCGTAAATGGAGACGATATTGGCGTGGCTCAGCTGAGCGACCGCCAGCGATTCATCCCGGAAGCGGCGGCGGAACTCCGCGTTCTCCGCCAGCTCGCTTTTCAGTATTTTGATGGCCACAAGCCGGTTAAGGCGATGACACTTGGCCTTATAGACATTGGCCATACCGCCGGAGCCGATCAGTTCCAGCAGCTCGTAGCGGTTATCCAACATTTTTCCAATGTACTGATCCATTTGCGGTCATCTCCTTTCATAGATTTTGCAGCAGGACAACGGTCACGTTATCCGGTGCGCCCTGCTCTTTGGACTTGGCCAGCAGCCGATCCAGACAGCCGTCAAGATCCTGCTCGTGCATGACCTCGAACAGCATTTCCTGATCCGTCACCGTATTGACAAGACCGTCGCTGCACAGCAGCAGGAAATCCCCCTGCTGCCAGGGAACACGGAAGCTATCCGCCTCCACCTGAGCGTCAGGCCCCAATGCGCGGGTGATCAGGTTGCGGCTGGGGTGACGGCGGGCCTGCGCCGGTGTGATGTCGCCCCGTTCCACCATATTCTCCACCACGGAGTGATCCCGCGTGACCTGACGGATGCCGTCCTCGTTGATCAGATAGCTGCGGCTGTCGCCTACGTTGAACACCTCCGCCTCTGCGTCACGGCAGACGGCGCACACCAGCGTCGTTCCCATGCGGGACAGCGATTCATCCTCCGCCGCGCGGGTACGGATGTCAAGATTGGCCTGCGCGATGGCCTGCAGGACGACGGCCTTGATCTGCTGCCAGTCCATACCGGGCTTCAACGCCGCTTCCAGCTCCTGCAAAAGCGTCTCGACAGCGATACTGCTGGCGGTATGGCCGCCATTGGTGCCACCCATACCGTCGCACACGACCGCAACGGTGCAGTCCGCCACCACGGCGGTGGCGTAGGAATCCTGATTCTCACACCGCACCAGACCTGTATCGGTGATGCCCCAGATCCTCATGCTCTCTTTTCCTCCTCCATGGCCTTGCGGCGCAGCTGGCCGCAGGACGCGTCAATATCGCCGCCCAGACTGCGCCGCACCGTGGCGATAATGCCATGGGACTCCAGCCGCTTCTGAAAAGCGGCTGTGCGACGGCTGGGCTTGAAGGGACTCTCCGTCACCTCGTTCAGCGGGATCAGATTTACATGTCCCGGCATGCCCTTGATGCGCTGGGCGATCAGGTCGGCCTGCCAGTCGTGATCGTTCACGCCGTCGATCATGGCGTACTCAAAGCTGATGCGGCGGCCTGTCTTTTGAAAATACCGGTGGCAGGCGGCAAACAGCTGCTCCACGTCATAGGCGCGGTTCACCGGCATGATTCGGGAGCGCGTCTCGCTGTCCGGCGCGTGGAGGGACACCGACAGCGTCAGCTGCAAATTCAGCTTCGCCAGCGCGTCGATCTGGGGCACGATGCCACAGGTGGACAGGCTGATATGCCGCATGCCGATGTTCAGCCCGTTAGGGCTGTTGACCAGCGCCAGAAACTTCAATACGTTATCCTTGTTGTCCAGCGGCTCTCCGATCCCCATCAGCACAATGTTGGAGATGGTAAGGCCGCTGTCCAGCTGGGTAAACAGCACCTGATCCAATATCTCGGAGGGCGACAGGTCACGCACCTTTCCGGCGATGGTGCTGGCGCAGAAGGCGCAGCCCATCCGGCAGCCCACCTGAGAGGAGATGCACACGGTATTGCCGTGGTGATAGCGCATCAGCACCGTTTCGATACAGTTGCCGTCCCGCAGCCGCCACAGGTATTTCACCGTGCCGTCATGCTTTGACATCTGCTTGCGCTCCACAGTGGGAACGGTGATGTAGCAGCGCTCCGCCAGTTTTTGCCGCAGGGGCTTGCTGAGGTCGCTCATTTCCTCGAAGGATGTCACACCCCGATGGAGCCAGGTAAATACCTGCTTGCCCCGGAAGGATAGCTCTCCCATCTCCCGCAGCAGCTGTGTGATCTCCTGAAGATCCAGAGATTTGATATCTGTCATAGGCAGTTCCTTACTCTTGCTTTTCCAAACGGCAGATATAGAAGCCGTCCGTTCCCCATCGTTGGGGCCACAGGGTCAAATGTCCATCGCAGCCGCCGATAGGAGCAGGCAGCACAAAGGGCGACAGGTGGAATTCGGGATGCTCCTTCAAAAACCACGTGACCACCTCTTGATTCTCCTCCGGCAGCACCGTGCAGGTGGAATAAATCAGCGTGCCGCCGGGACGGACGTAGCTGGCGGCATTCTCCAGAATGGCCCGCTGCTCACGGGGCAGCTTGGCCAACTCCTTGGGGTTTTTGTAGCGGATATCCGGTTTCTTGCGAATGATGCCAAGGCCGGAGCAGGGCACATCGGCCACCACCAGATCCGCCTGTCCGATCCACGCCTCGTGGCGCTCCCGGCCGTCGGCCAGCGCCGTGCGAATGGAGCGCAGGCCCAGACGAGCCGCGCCGTTTTCGATCAGCTTCAGCTTATGGGGGTGCACGTCGCAGGAGAGAATGTCCCCCATGTCCCCCATGTCGATGGCCAGCGCAAAAGACTTTCCGCCCGGCGCGGCGCAGACGTCCAGTACCCGGTCGGTTTCCTGCGGCGCAGCCACCGTGGCGACCAGCCGGGCTGCCGCGTCCTGCACCGTAAACATGCCCTGCCGGAAAGCACTCAGACTCTCCAAATCGCCAGTGCCGCTGACCTCAAAGCAGCCAGCCATCCACGGATGGGGCATGATCGTCGCACCGGTGGCCCTCAGTTCCTTTTCCAGCGCCTCCGGCGTGGTTTTCATGGTGTTGGTCTGGATGGTGGTGGGAACGATGGCGTTGTTGCAGCGGAGATATTCCTCTGCCTCCTCCGCGCCCAGAATGTCGATGAGCCGCGTCACCAGCCACCTGGGATGGCTGTACCGCAGCGACAGGTAATCCGCCGTGCTGCCGCGGGGCAGCTCCGGCATATCCAGCCAGTTGGTAACAAATTTCCGCAGCACCGCATTGACCATGCCTGCCGCCTTGGGGCGGCCATGACGCTTGGTCATCTCCACCGCCTCGTTAACGGCGGCGCGGTGGGGAATTTTATCCATAAACAGTATCTGATAGGCACCGATCCGTAGGATATTCCGGATCAGCGGCTCCAGCCGCTCCGCCTTCTGGGTACACCACAGACTGATGTAGTAGTCCAGATACATGCGGTTCTGGATAACGCCATAGGCGATACGGCTGGCCAGCGCCGCGTCCCGGCTGTCCAGCCCGTTTTTGGCGATGGTGCGTTTCAGGCTGCCGTCCGACCAGGCGTTGGCGGCGGAAACGCTCAGCAGCACCTCCAGCGCGGTGTCGCGGGCGTTGCTCTTTCGTTTTTCGTTCATAGGCAGACCGGGATCGGATGGCCTGCCAGATAGGCGGCGGCGGACATGCGCTTGCCGCCCTGTGCTTGCAGCTCCAAAATCCGCAGCAGCTTACCGTCGCCGCAGGCAACAGCAATGCCTTTCTTGTTGGCTTCCACGACTGCGCCGGGAGCGGCGGCGGTCTCCTCGCCCACTGCGGTACGGTAGACCTTCACGCTAGCGCCGTTCAACTCCATTGTCGCGCAGGGCCAGGGAATCAACCCACGCACCTGATTGTGCAGCTGCTGGGCGGGCTTCGTAAAGTCCATGGGGCTCATGCTCTTATCCAGCATAGGGGCATAGGTGTGCTTGTCGTGCTCCTGCGGTGTACGGGTGGCCGTACCGGCCGTCAGGTCGTGCACCGTCTGCACCAGCGCGTCAGCACCCAGCAGAGCCAGACGAGCCGTCAGGGTCTGGGCATCCTCGTCTGGATCAATGGGAGTCTCTGCAACGCGGATGATATCGCCCGCGTCCAGCTCGGCGGCCATATACATGATGGTCACGCCGGTGACCTTTTCGCCGTTGAGAACCGCCCAGTTGATCGGGGCCGAGCCGCGGTATTTGGGCAGGATGGAGGAATGCACATTGATAGAGCCGTAGGGCGGCATGTTCAGAATATCCTCCGGCAGAATGCGGCCATAGGCAGCCACCACGATCAGCTCCGGGTGCAGCTCCTGCACCAGTGCCAACGCCGTGCCGTCCCGCAGCTTCAGCGGCTGATACACCGGCAGATTCTGTGACAAGGCATATTCCTTCACAGGTGAGAATGTCAGCTTGTGGCCGCGGTTTTTCGGCTTATCCGGCTGGGTAAAGACGCCGCAGATCTCGTGACCGGCCTCCACCAGTGCTTTTAGGGAGGCCACCGCAAATTCCGGCGTGCCCATAAATAAGATCCGCATTACTCTTCTTCCTCTACTTCCGCATCTTCGATCTCGTACTGGTCGGCGTGGTCAGCCAGCCACTGCTGCAGCTCCTCGCCCTCCATCAGGTGGTCGGTGTGCTCCACAAACAGGTGGCCGTCTAGATGCTCGATCTCGTGGCAGAAGCAGCGGGCGGTGATGCCCTCGTCCTCCACCTCGAACCACTGGCCGTCACGATCCTGCGCCTTGACCCGCACCACATAGGGGCGCGTCACTTCGCCGTATTTGCCGGGAACGCTGAGGCAGCCTTCCAGCGCCGTCTCCTCGCCCTCGGTGTAGACGATCTCCGGATTGATCAGCTCAATGATCTCGTCATCCTCGTTCAGTACGATGCAGACCCGGCGCAGAATGCCCACCTGCGGAGCGGCCAGACCCACGCCGCCGGCTTCCTCCAGCGTCTCCGCCATGTCGTCCAGCAGCGTGTGGAGCCGGTCGTTGAACTCTGTCACGGGGCGGCAAACCTTGGTGAGACATTCCTCACCCTGCAATGCGATCTTCCTTAGTGCCATACTTTATTACCTCTAATCCATCAAATTACAATCCGTGTATATCTGCATGCCGCGGTTTTCACCGCGCTTTGAAAACGCCTTCATAAATGCCGCCAGCAAGCCCCGCAGTACCTTGTCGTTCCGGCCGATCACCGTTACACGATAGCGGTATCGGTCGTTGACCTTTACCACCGGTGCGGGAGCAGGCCCCAGGATCATCAGACCCAGCGCGTCGTAGGGCGGCTGCTTTGCCGCCGCCAGAAGGCTGTCGCATATCTCCCGGATCGCGCGGCGGACGGCGGATTCCTCCGGCCCTGTGACCGTGACCATCATCTGGTCGGCAAAGGGCGGGTCGCGGCGCAGCTGCCGCAGGCGTATCTCGCTCTCGTAAAACCGGTCATAGTCCTGCGCGGCGGCGGCCTGTATCACGTCGTTGCCTGGCGTATAGGTCTGGATCACGGCACGTCCCTCTTTTCCGCCCCGCCCCGCGCGGCCCACCACCTGCGTCAGCAGACTGAAGGTCCGTTCGGAGGCGCGGTAGTGATCCACGTACAGAGAAAGATCCGCCGCCAATACGCCAACCAGTGTGACATTTTCAAAATCCAACCCCTTGGCCACCATCTGAGTGCCAATCAGAATAGGGATCTCCCTTTCGTCAAATTCCCGCAGCAGCGCTTCATGTCCCGCGCCGACCGTGTCCGCGTCCATCCGCAGGATAGGGGTATCCGGAAATAGCTCACGCAGCTCCTCCTCCACCCGCTGGGTGCCGAAGCCGATATGGCGCAGCTGCGTTCCGCAGTCCGGGCAAACCTCCGGTGCCTTTTCCGAATGACCGCAGTAGTGGCACATCAGCCGATCGTTGACGCTGTGATACGTCAGGTAGACGCTGCACCGGGGACATTGGGGCACAAAGCTGCAATTGGGGCACAGCAGCTGGCGGCTATTGCCCCGGCGGTTGAGAAAGAGGATGCTCTGCTCGCCACGCGCCAGATTTTCACGCAGCTCCTCGTACAACGGCTGGCTAATGGCGGTCATGTTTCCCTGCCGCAGCTCCTGCCGCATGTCCGCCATAATCACACGGGGCAGCTGCTGGCGGTTATACCGTTGGCGCAGCAGCGTCAGGTGATAGTCGCCGTTCCGGGCGTGCCACGCTGTTTCAACGGTAGGCGTGGCGGAGCCCAGCACCAGATGGCAGCCCTCCGCTCCGCAGCGGTAGCGGGCAATGTCTCTGGCGTGGTAGCAGGGAGCGCGCTCGGATTCATAAGAGCTTTCCTGCTCCTCGTCCATAACGATCAGCCCCAGATTTTCCAGCGGCGCGAACACGGCGCTGCGGGTGCCCAGCACGATACTGGCCTCCCCCTTCCGGATGCGCTTCCACTGGTCATAGCGCTCCGTGGCCCGAAGGCCGCTGTGCAACAGGGCTACCTTTTCCCCAAAATAAGCGGTGAAGCGGGCCATCATCTGAGGCGTCAGGGCAATTTCCGGCACAAGGATCATCACAGACTTTCCCTGTGCCAGCAGCTCCTGTGCCAAGCGGATATAGATCAGCGTCTTGCCGCTTCCGGTAACGCCCTGCAGCAGCGTTACGCCACCGGATCCTGCCATGACCCGCTGCAAGATTGCGTCATACGCCTGCTGCTGCTCCTCATTTAGTGTAATGGATTCTGCCTTTACATGATAGCTTTTTTCAGTGATTCGATAGGTTTCCTGTGTGCGCAGCTCGATCACGCCGCGCTTTTCCAGCGCTGTGACGGTCTGTCGGGACGCACCGGTAAAATAGCTCAGCTCATGTACGGCGGTCTCGCCTTGCTGTAACAGGAACTGCACCGCATCGTACATACGGGGCGCAGATTTTTTCCGGGTCTGCGCCCACGCGGCGGCGTCCTCCGGCGGAATCGCCAGCCGAACCAGCTGCACCGTCTTGTCCTGCACATTGCGGCGGCCCACCGTCTGGTGGGAGACGACGCCCCGCTTTTCCAGACCGCGCAGGGTGGTGACAATCCCCTCGCCATAAGCCTCGCGCAGCACAGACAGTTCTTTCGGCCCGTCCAGAAGAAGCTGGCAGACCGCCGCCTCTTTCCCAGACAACTCCGGAAAGGCGGTACTGCCACGCAGGTGCCACAGCTCCTGATAACGATACCACACAGCGGCAGGCAAAACGGTGCGGATCGCGTCATAAAACGTGCAAAAATACCGCTGCCGCATCCAGAATGCCAGCTTGATCTCCCGCGGAGAGATCACCGGAGCGCCGTCCAGGTTCAGGCGCAGCGCCTTCAGCGGGCCATTCGGCAAACACTCCTCCAACGAAAGGACGATCCCCTCGCTGGTGCGGTTTCCCCGGCCAAAGGGTACCAGCACCCGGCAGCCCACGCTGACGTCCATCCCGGCGGGAACCCCATAAGAATAGGGCTTGTCGATGGCATATGTCGCCGCTTCCACGGCGATCTTCGCAATCTGCATAAGCCCTGTTCTCCTCTCTTGTATGGGTTACTCCTGAATCGAGGAGTCGATGGTGCTGGCGTCAAACTTGCCGTCGGCCACCTCGTCAATGGCGAGGGTGACGGGCTTTTCGTCCAGATGCTCGCCGGTCTCCTCGGCCTCGGCGGCGATCTGACGGGCACGGCGGGCCACTACGTTGACCATCATGTAACGGTTGGGCACATAGGCCGTCAACTGATTCATAGCGGGATACAGCATAGACATAATAACATATCTCCTTCTGCCTTTTCGGCGATAAAATATATGGTTTGATGGGTCTCTTATGCTTCGCGCAACAGGTGGATGCGGTCTGTGGGGCGGCAGTGCTCAGCCAGCATAATGGCCCGCAGCTCCGCCACGGCGTTCTCCACGTTGTCGTTTATCACAAAATAATCGTACTGGTCGGCAGCCTTCAGTTCCACCTTGGCCCGCAGCAATCGCTCCTGCACCTTTTCCGGAGAGTCGGTGTTCCGGGCGGTAAGGCGGCGCTCCAGCTCCTCCCACGAGGGCGGCGCGATGAAGATCCGCACCACCTCAGGCCGCAGCGTATGAACCTGTGCGGCGCCCTGGATCTCGATATCCAGGATGGCGTCTTTCCCCGCCGCCATGGCCTCGTCCACATATTTGCGGGGCGTGCCGTAGAAGTTGCCTACATACTCGGCATACTCCAGAAATTCACCGTCGGTGATCCACTGGTGGAACATCTCCGGCTCGATGAAATAGTAGTTCACCCCATGCTCCTCACCGGGACGGGGCGCACGGGTGGTGGCGGACACGGAAAAATACAGATCGTCACGCCCCTCAAACAATGCTTTCAGCACCGTGCTCTTTCCCACGCCGGACGGCCCGGAGATCACAAATGTTTTTCCCTTCTTATCCAAACTCATTCCTCTTCCTCCCTTATCTCTTCCGGCGTCATGCCAAGGCGCGGCGCCAGCTTTTCCGTACTCAAGGCCGACAGCACCACGTGGTCGCTGTCCATAATGAGCACCGACGCTGTTTTCCGGCCATAGGTGGCGTCGATCAGCATGCCCCGGTCACGGGACTCCTGCACCAGCCGTTTGACCGGGGCGCTGTCCGGGCTGACGATGGCGATCAGGCGCCGCAGCGACACCAGATTGCCGAACCCGATATTGACCAACTGCATCTCACTCAATGTTCTGCACCTGCTCGCGGATCTTCTCCACCTCAGCCTTCATGTTCACCACGTCCTGCGCAATGGTCAGGTCGTTGCACTTTGAGCCGATGGTATTGCACTCGCGGTTGACCTCCTGGATCAGGAAGTCCAGCTTCCGGCCAATGGGCTGGTCGCTCTCCAGCATGGTACGCAGCTGGGAGAGGTGGCTGCGCAGACGGACAGTTTCCTCATCCACGGCGATCTTGTCGGCGAAGATGGCCGCTTCCGTCAAAATGCGGCTCTCGTCAATGGCGGTGGATTGCAGCACCTCCTGCATCCGGGCCAGCAGCTTTTCCCGATAGGCCGCCACGGTCTGGGGAGAGCGCTCCTCCACCTTACCCACCACCGCTTCGATGGTATCAGCACGGCCTGCGATATCCTCGCGCAGCTTGCCGCCCTCGACGGTGCGCATGGCGTTGTAGGCGGCCAGCGCCTCGTCCAGCACAGCGCAGATATCGGCAGCTACGGACTCCAGATCCTCCTCCGCCTTGGTGACAGTCAGCACATCGGGGAACTTCGCCAGCGTAACGGCGTTCAGGCCGTCCTCCAGCGAGAATATGTCCTTTAGCCGCG
>ULJH01055878.1_pt1 | contig 22300 bp, 20 predicted proteins | sample 1950781 | NCBI WGS metagenome assembly ULJH01 (sample SAMEA4835462, study PRJEB28245) | human gut metagenome | biome: gut microbiome; material: fecal sample | place: Denmark | collected 2008 | reverse complement strand
TTTTTAAAAAGCGTATGCTTTTTTGATAAAATCAATTCTACTTCTTAGCAAAAAATTAATCAATAGAAAATGGCTGAGCGGGGCGATTTTCGTGGTTTTCGGCCGGTTCTTTCGTTATTTCGAGTGTTTCCGATTTCCTTAATCGTCATGATTAATATAATTTAAGGTAAACTCGCTCGTAATTTCGTGATCTCCGTCATGTATTTCCGCATACTGCATATCCAGATATTCCGGCTGCCGCATCAGATCGTGACCGTCATAATAGGTAATGTCATATTGCTTCCACTGGCTGCCGCTCCGGAGCAGGGACCACGCATGCACGTCATTGCTGGCAATGACCGTGTCGATATGGCCAGCATCCTCGGCCTGATAATCAACGACCTGGCTGTCCGGATGAAACGGAAGCCAGGTGACCATAGTGTTGAACATGGTGGCATATGTTGTGCAAACACCTCTCCCTGTGCCGAATCCGATGGCTGCATTCTGATAGAACATGGAAAGCTCATCGTCCGTCAGTGCCTTATCATCATAACTCATATAATCCGCAACCCAGTCCGCACACAGACGAATCGCCTCTGCTTCCCCGGTCCCGTCCGGTACAATAGACGGCATATGCTCGCCGCACCAGTTCTGGCATTCCTCATGAATCTGCTGCATCTTCTGAATCGTTTTCTGATCGTAGGCAAGGCAGCTGACGCCCATCGAATCCGTAATGGTATAGGCAGGAAAGGCGGTGGCATCGAATTCCTTGTACTGCTGCTCCATGAGGAAAATACCCTTCCGCTGCGCAGCATCCGCACTGACCGCCTGCGACCCATCTACACTGTATTTGTCATCCTGAAAATGGACAAAGCAGATGCTCCCCTTTCCGATATCCTGCGTTCCCGCAAGCGACAGGGCAGTCTCCGAATCCTCATCCGACAGGAGCTGCAGCGCCGGCTCTGCAACAGAATGCAGAAGAAGCCGTCCCATGTTGGAAAAAGACGGGGCAAGATAATACATGCAGAGAAGAAATCCGATGATCTGCCACCACCGTATTCTCCTTTTCGGTTTTCGTCTTTGTTTTCTCACTTGTGATCTTTGACCCCGCCTGATGTTTTTCCTGGCTGTTCCTTATGCCTTTTCCCGCGCGCAGAGCAGATGTCTCTTCAGAGCATTGAATATGCCCTGGAATCCTTAAAGAAGGCGGTCAATGATCTGGAAGCCATTACCCTCTCGGCTTCCCTTTGATTGACTTTCTTCCAAATCAAATCACTTCATACAGAAACACCATGAGCGGCATGGTCACAATGGAGAGGATCGTTGTCAGGACATAGAGCGAGCTGGAATACGCCGCATCGCACTCATAGAGCTGTGCCATCGAGGTGATGGTCGCACAGGCAGGGGTGATCGCTGCCAGATACACGGTCAGAAGAATGGAGTCCGCATCGCTGACTCCGGCATTGGATGCCGGAAAAATTCCCTTGATCAGATGCAGCGCGAGCAGGGGATAGACGATGAGCCGAAGCACTACCGTCAGATAGCTCCGCTTGCGCAGAAAGACCGACTTCAGCGATGTCTCCGCAATGGCCATTCCGGCAAGGAGCATTCCGAGAGGTCCGATCATATTGTTCATCATGCCAAGAACATCCTGCACTCCGGCAGGAAGCCTGATCTGCAGAAGAAACAGGCAGATTCCCGCTAGGATGGACAGGATATTCACATTCAGGAGCACCTTCTTCCACTCAAGATGACTCTCTCCGCAGAGAAGGTTTTTCCCATGTGTCCACAGAAGAATCAGCTGCACGGCAATAAATGCGCTGGAGTAAATCACATACTCCTCGCCAAGAAGTGCCTGCACCAGCGGAATCACCAGAATCCCCGCATTGGAATAAATGCAGGTTGCCTGCTCAATCACATCCAGCTGAAGCAGCTTCTTCAAAGGTACCGTAATTGCAAGGAACAAAATATGAATTGCAGCCGCTGCGATTGCTGCGAGGATCAGGCCCCTCTGTACATCAGGCGTACAATCCACCTGAAATGCATGGATGATCACGCACGGAATGACAAGATACACCAGGACAACCGAGATACTCCTGCTGTCGGATGCCTTCATAAGGCCTGCCTTCACAACGGCATACCCCATGAGCATGATCACGAACAGCTTCACGATCTCCTGCATGAGCAATAAACTGATTTGCATGGACCCCACCTCTTTCACGCTTCTTTTTCGAGGCTCTATCTTAGCACTTCCGATGTTCCCGTCAATCATCTTCCGGAAAACCGGGGAATCTCACCTTCCCGAGAGCGCCGGGAATCCGGCCCCCGGAAGCACCGGGTCTATCCCTCCGACAGGAACCGGAGAATCCGCTCCATGTAGTCCTGCAGCACCGCGTCAGGCGTGGAATACAGCTCATGCCGCGTTCCCAGGATCATCACATATTCACACGGAACGATCCTGTGCTTCTGTATTTTCTCTGCAAAACGCTTCAGCGCATCAAGCGAAACGTACTGATCGCTCTCCGCCCGGAAAATCAGCATCGGCGATTTCATGCTCCTCCAGCCGCGGTGCTGCAGGAACAGGCTCATGCGGATGGCACTGGCAAGCCAGCCATAGGAGGCTCCGTTGATGTGATACTCCGGATGGGCATCACGAATCGCATGATATCTGGCAAAACGTGGCTCCGATGTGGAAGCGCTCTCCTCGAAGGTCTCGTTTCCCTGATACGGCTTCTGGCCGGGTACATAGGTTTTGCCCTTTCCAAGAAGGCAGGCGCCCTCTGCAATGATCCATGCAAGCGGCCAGGGAACATTTCCGGTCAGCGGACGGATCATCGGCGAGCTCAGAACCACGCGGTAAAACAGCTCCGGCTCGGTCGCTGCTGCACTCGCGCCGATTCCGCCGCCCATGGAATGCGCAAACAAGGACAGCGGAAGCTCCGGATTTTCGCTCTTCGCGGCATGACATACCCCCAGAAGCTCCTGCACGTACCGTTTCCAGTGATCCACATATACCATCGACAGATCCTCGGTCATGCGGTAGCTGTTCCCGTGTCCCATGTGCTCCGGCAGATAGACGTGGTATCCCGCCTGGAGAAAATAAAACGCAAGCTCCTCATATTTCGGTGCGCTCTCCGTAAAGCCATGGCTGATGACCAGAACGCCCTTCGGCTGATCCGCCGTGTAGCGGACGACATGGAGCTTTGGAGCCTTTTCCGTTTCATTCTGTTGAACCGGGAAAAGCCGTTCTTTTCCAGGTTCCTTCTGCTGTACCGGGAAAAACAAATCCTTCCGCCGTTTTGCCAGATACGGCTCCGCCGACAGGTCTTTCCTTCTCTTTGCCAGGTACGGCTCCGCCGTCTTCTCCATCTCTTCCGCATAATGTGCTTCGTGAATCCACTCCATCCTGCGCCCTCATCTCCTGCAAGTATTTTGTATTCTTCTGCTCCCTGCTTATTTCCCGCTCTGCCTTCCCGCAATCACGGCATTGATCTTGTTTTCGTTATAAAACACGAGCAGAACCGCGCCGATTCCGCAGAACAGCGCCGCGCCGAAGGCTGCGACCCGATATCCGGTGCCCGTGCCGGTACCGATCGTAGAAACCGCCGTAAAAATCAGCATCGACAGGCTCTGCCCGAGCTTGAAGGCAAAGGTTCTGGCCGCGAAGAACATGCCCTCGCGGTTGCTGCCGGTTGTCACGGAGTCGCTCTCTGCAATGTCCGCAACCATCGCCTGCTGCAAAATTCCGAAAATCGCCATGGGCAGCGCGGCAAACACCATCAGCACAAAGCCCTGCGCCGCCGCGGAGAGAAAGGGTATTTTACCCATAAAGCCGGTGTAAAAGAACGCCGTACTGAACATGACAAAGGCAAACAGAAGCATCCGCTTCTTCCCGAATTTCGAAGTCAGCTTATTGACCGGAAGGTAAAACAGAACGGACAGCGCCGTCATGCCCACGAAATACAGCGTGGTCATCGTTTCCGGAAGCTTCAGAAGGCTTGTGACAAAGAATGGGAGCCCGGTCTGAAACATGGTCAGCGCGATCCAGTAGAAAATATCCGAGCCGACAAATTTGCGGAACTCTCCGTTCCGGAAGGTCGCTGCCAGGGAATGAAATGCAGATTCCTGCACCGGAACGGTATTGACGTACTCCTTCTCGCGGATGCAGAAAACCGGCACCAGCATGCAAAGCCACGCGATGGCTGCCATGACGGTAAAGGTCAGACGGATTGCTCCGACTCTTCCAAGAGCAGGAACAAAAATCCCCCAGATGGCCGGTGCCAGATAGGCCACCGCAGTTCCGGCGATGAAGGTAAAGGAAATCGCCGTTGAAATATTCAGACGCTCCTGCTGCGTATGCCCAAGCTCGGAAATCAGCGCGTTGTACGGCGTGCAGTAAGCCGTAATGAACAGATAATAAGCAAGGACCATCACAAGCAGAAAGACCGCGTTGATCCAGCTCTTCTCATTCACCGGCGACCAGAAAACAAGCACCGTCGCAAGAGCCAGCGGAAGCGACGCCCATTTCAGAAACGGGATTCTCCGCCCGTTTTTCGATGTGCAGCGGTCGGACAGCGATGCGATCATGGGATCCGTGAAGGCATCAAAGACGCGTCCCAACGCTGTGATTCCGCCGATCACCGTGATGATGCCGAGAATGCAAGCCCCTGCGGAATGAACACGGTCTGTCCCTGCGAGATTGCCGCCTCATCCGGCTGATAGAAATACACCAGCCAGTTCGAAATGATTCCGGACAGCATGGCCCACCCAAACTGCCCCGCGGCAAACTGCCATATTTTACCCGTTGTCAGCTTCTTCATTGTGCGATTCCCCCTCGTTTGATTCATGACTGCATTTATTCCCTATAGTATGAACTCCAGCATCATTATGCTCACTATGTTTTTACCACATGACAATTTTTCAATTTTCCAGTATGATAATAATATAAATCAGCTTCGGCTGATTGGGCTGGTCGCAAGACCCGGGTCCATCATGGGCGGGGAAGTTCCCCGCCATTTTCAGGCGGATTAGTATATGAGAGAATTGAGTATCTTCATAGACGAATCTGGCGATTTTGGAGAATACAATTATCATTCACCCTACTACATAATTACAATGGTTTTCCATAATCAAAGTTCGTCTATTGATTCAGCGCTTGCCCGCTTAGACGAAGAGCTGAATTATCTAAAATTACCAAATCACTGTATTCACACAGGTCCAATTATTCGTAAGGAAGAAAATTATTCCCTTCTAAAAATCAGCGAACGCCGACGAATTTTCAACAAAATGGTTGCTTTCGTCAGACAGGTTGATATCCGATACAAGTGCTTTTCCATTGAAAAACGACACATTTCTGACTCAATTGAAGCCACAGGGAAACTTTCAAAGCTTATTTCAACATTTATTCATAGCCACTACAACGAATTTTTGGAATTTGACTGCGTGAAAATCTACTACGATAACGGTCAGATTGAAGTCAGTAAAATACTGTCTTCTGTTTTTAATGCCCTCTTACCGGAAGTTTATTTTCGAAAAACTGTCCCAGCCGATTACAAACTCTTTCAGGTTGCTGACCTGTTTTGTACCATGCACTTAGTAAAGCTCAAAATGGATACAAAGCAATTATCAAAATCCGAACTATCATTCTTTGGAAACGAGCGAGATCTAAAGAAAAATTACCTTAAACCCCTTGCAAGGAAAGAATGGCTATAATGTCAATTAATCGACTTTTTATTCCCCGTCACATCAAATTGTACATGGTAAACATCGGCAGATAGATGGAAATGACAATAAAACCTGCAAAAACAGCGAGCAGCACCAGCATCGTAGGCTCAAGCTTTGCAAGGGCATCTTTGGTCGCCGTATCTGCTTCGTTTGTATAAAAATCTCCAATCACCTTCAGAGAAGAGTCAAGCTCACCGGTCTCTTCGCCCATCGCACACATCTCCTGCAGCGTTCTCGGATAATTCTTGCAGTCGCGAATGCATTCTCCGAGCAGATGTCCTTCCTCAATCCTTGCGATCATGGATTCCGTTTCCTTCCGGAGGACCGAATTATTGAGCGTCTTCGCCATAAAGTCAATGGCCCGGTCTACGTTCAGTCCGGAGCTCAGGAGCATGCTCATGGTATTTGCAAATTCTGCCGCGCCGCTCATGTCCAGGCATCTGGCAATCGGGACACCTGCGCGAAGCGTGATGGCAATCTGGTTGCAGAGAATGGACAGGTTCTTCAGATTGACCCGGTTCCCGCCGATGTCGCGGGTCCAGAAGGAATCCCCTTCTCTCGAACCGGTGTCAGCGAGAGGATGACCGGGGCCGTTGTCCGGATCTGATCCGACGCTCTGGCCGTTCTGGCCGCTGGAGCATCTTGAAATTTGCTTTTTGTTTTGCAGGGATGCTTTTCCAGCCACCAAAGCATCCTGGAACAGCAATTTCTCCATGCAGGGATGCATTTTCCGATGGAAAAGCATCCCTGCACAGACTTTCCTGCGATTAGGGATGATTTCTTCCGTGAAAATTCATCCCTGCACAGACTTTCCTGCGATTAAGGATGATTTCTTCCGCGGAAATTCATCCCTACGAGAGAATTTTCATCGGCAGGGATGAATCCACCGGAGAAGAATCATCCCTGAAAGAGATTTTTTATCGGCAAGGATGAAATTAGCATCGCCGAGGGCCCACGTTCTCGGAACTACCCTGAGATAAGATTTTAAATCCCACAACTTTTAAGATTGACCCCAATATTTTCATAGCAGAGCTCTCAAACCTCGCGTCCATCATTCTCTGCAAAAGTCCCGGATACCACCGGATCTCTTTCCCACATTCCTAAGCCAAAAATGTTTATCTACAAAAGTCCCAGATACCACCGGATCACCGGATCCCCGAAGAACAGAGTCAGGACAATTCCGATGGAGATCGCAGGGCCGAACGGGATTTTCCGATTCTTCCGAAAGCCGGCGAAGGCGAGTCCGACCAGGCAGGAAACGATCAGGCACAGAAGGCCGCGGAGTACTCCGAGGTACAGTCCTGTCACAAAGAACAGCTTGATGTCTCCGCCGCCAAGGCCTTCCTTGCCGGTAATTTTGTCAAATACAAGGGACAGAATCAGAAGGCCGCCGCCGAGAAGGAGCGCTCCACCAAGGTCTCTTGTCAGGCCTCCAAGTGCAGCAGCCGCGAAAGAGCCTGCTTCTTCCGGAGCGAGATTGGTGCAGGAAAGACTGCCGGGAAGCCCAAACTCAACAAGCGGAAAGGTCACGGCATAAATCACCAGTGCAGCAGCAAGAAGCCGATTGGGTATCGTGTAGGTCTCCAGATCTACCAGCGACAGCACGAAAAGAACACAGATAAACGCAATTGCGCGCAGCAGCTCCCAGCTTACGCCGTAACGGAAAACGCAGCCAAGCCATAGTGCCGCACTGACAAGCTCTGCTGCCATATAGCGCGGAGATATTTTCTCTCCGCAGTAGCGGCATTTTCCCTTCAGAAAAAGGTAGCTGAAGACAGGAACAAGATCCGCCGCCTTCAGCGGATGTCCGCAACTGGCGCAGTGACTTCTCCCCTTCAACACGCTCTCATGGTAAACCATCCTCCATGCCATGCAGTTCAGAAAGCTCCCGAATATCGCTCCCAGCACCACCGCCAGAACGATTACATATCCCGCCAGAAGCGGCAGGTCACACAATTCCCGAAATGACATACGTTCTCCTCACAAACAGGCTAAGCCTATTGCTCCCGGTCCAGCGAATGTTGATAATTTCACCATCGGCAACCGTAATCGCAAGAAGCTGTGCGCCATTCTCTCCTCCGAAATTCGGCACTCCCTTTGCACTGGTCACATTGTTCCGATTGTCCTCCTCCGAGCATCTTCCATAAGGCTCAATGTCCTTGAGCTTTGTTCGCGGAAGATGCATCAGCTTTTCGTGCAGCTTCCGAAGCCTTCCTTCTCTCATAACGCTCATATTCTTCATTTGCATCTTTTCGGAAAAATCAGTATACTAAAATTCATTCACCCCGGGGTGTGGCTCAGCTTGGCTAGAGCGCCTGGTTTGGGACCAGGAAGTCGCAGGTTCGAATCCTGTCACCCCGATTATCCGCTCACCGAAACTTCTGTCACCCCGATTATCATCTCACTGAAATTTCTGTCACCCCGAGCTTTTCCTCTTTTTCATTCTATATTCTGTCGGTGTCATACTGTAGTACTTTTTGAACATCTTGCAGAAATAATCCACATTTTCAAAGCCAACGTTCTCAGAAATCACTCCGATTTTCTTCTCGGTTACGACAAGCAGACTTGCCGCCTCCTGAAGTCGGTATTTCAGCAGATAGTGGACAGGCGTATCATGCAGATATCTCCGGAAGAGATTCAGTGCCGTGCTCTTGCTCACCATGACCTGTTCAGCAATTTCCTCCAGTGAAATCTTCTGATCATAATGCTGATGGATGTACTGCATCATCACCTGAAGCCGGCCCTGCGAAGATGCCGCAGGTTCTTTTCCTTCGGTCAGTACTGTTTTTCCCGTATGCAGATAAATGAGATACCACAGCTGCTGTGTCAGGAACGAAGTGATCAGCTCCGGATCCGCATCTGTCTTCTGGATTTCCACAATTTTCCTCATGACGTCCAGGATTTCCGCCTGCCAGGGTATTTCCGGTGAGAATGTCAGACATTCCAGCGCCGACATTTCCAGCGGCTCAACGTATTTCCTGTAAATCAGCCCGGACTGAGGGGACAGAAAGGATGGAAGCAGAACAAAATTCGGGACAATCGCTCCTTCCGCAGAATAAAAGCGATGCAGAACTCTGGAGTTCACAAAAAAGCCTTGTCCCTCCTTCATTCGAAAATACCTTTCTCCTGCCCAAAACTCTGCCTCTCCCTTTTCCACAAGCACGAATTCAAATTCAGCGTGCCAGTGCCATTCCACACAATGGAAATCAAACAGCGCCAGATTATCGTAGTAAAAGCGAAACGGATAATCGCTTCTGCTGTGCTGGATGGTCTCCATCATATCCGCATCCGTCAGAATTTTATTATAAAAGGTATTGTACTTCATCCCTTTCCGTCTCCCACAGATTCAGGTCCTCTTTTTACGATATTATACAGTAAATATCCAATATATTATATTGGAAGGCCTTCCTTCGCACTTTATTATACAGTCAAAGGCTGTGCTGCACGATTCCTGAGGGATCTGAGAGCAGCTTTTCTGACAGAAGGGAGTTTCTTGCTAATGAACAGAAACAGTAAGTACCGTAAAACACTAACCGCCTGCTATCTTGGCTTTATTACGCAGGCGATCGCGGCCAATTTTGCACCGTTGTTATTCCTGACCTTTCATCGAACATTTCAGATTTCCCTTGGAAAAATTGCCTTGATTTCAACGGTATTCTTCTTCACGCAGCTTCTTGTCGATCTGTTCTGTGCCAAATATGTGGACAGAATCGGCTATCGCAGAAGTGTCGTGGCCTCCGAGATTCTATCCGCCTCCGGACTCATCGGGCTTGCATTTCTTCCGAATCTGCTTCCCGATCCGTATGCCGGCATTCTGATCAGCGTCATGATTTATGCAATCGGAAGCGGCCTGATTGAGGTTCTGGTCAGCCCGATCGTAGAGGCCTGCCCCTTCGACAATAAGGATAAGGTCATGAGTCTTCTGCACTCCTTCTACTGCTGGGGCTCTGTCGGTGTCATTTTATTGTCCACTTTGTTTTTTGCCGTCTTCGGTATTGAGAGCTGGCGCATTCTTGCCTGCATCTGGGCACTGATTCCGCTGTACAACACCTTCAATTTTCTTTCCTGCCCGATTGAAATGCTGACCGAAAACGGCGAAGGCCTGAGCATCCGGCAGCTGTTTACGATTCCCCTTTTCTGGGTGGCGCTGGTTCTCATGGTCTGCGCCGGCGCAAGCGAAATTTCCATGGCACAGTGGGCATCTGCCTATGTAGAATCGGCACTTGGCATCTCCAAAAATCTCGGTGATATCGCAGGGCCCTGCCTGTTTGCGGTTATGATGGGAATCAGCCGTTCCTTCTATGGGAAATACGGCGACAAACTGGATCTCATGAAATTCATGATTTACTCCGGTGCACTGTGTCTGGCCTGCTATCTGCTCTCCGCTCTGGCTCCGTTCCCGCTTCTGAGTCTTGCGGGCTGCATTGTCTGCGGCTTCTCCGTTGGAATTATGTGGCCGGGCACCATCAGCATTGCCTCCGGTAAAATTCCGCTTGGCGGCACGGCAATGTTTGCACTGCTGGCAATGGCAGGCGATTTAGGCGGATCCATAGGCCCCGGTGTTGTAGGCCTCGTGACCCAAAGTGCGAATGACAATCTAAAGGCCGGTATGCTGGCAGGCAGCTTTTTCCCTGCCATCCTGATTCTCTCGGTTTTTCTGCTCAGAAGGAAAAGGGCAGCAACTGAGCAACCCACAGAAGGCTCCCTGCTGCCGCCCCGATCAGATATCCTGCAATGACATCCCGCGGATAATGAACGCCCCCGAGGACACGAACCACTGCGATGCAGGCAGAGAGGATCAGGAAGATCACGCCCGGGAAAACATTCTGACGGAGAATACACATTGATATCAGGACGGCTGAGAACACATGCCGGCTCGGCATCGAATTCCCCATCCCTTCCCGATGGATCAGAGGATCGATCTCCCATTCCTCATAGGGCCGTTTCCGATTCATCCTGCTGCGGACAAAGCTGAGCAGAAGGAAGCTGATTCCGGGAACAAGAATATAGGAAAGTACCGTCACCCGCACCTCCGTTCCCCGCATCGCAGTCACCACAAGGAGCACCGGATACGCCGCATACATCACTGCCGCAAGAAGCCGGTCCGCGGCGGTAAGAAGCTGTCTTCCGTTTTCCCTTTTTCTGATTCCTGCCGTTATTGTTTCATAAAATTTCGGATAATCACGTTTCGGTTTCATTTGTCTTTTCCAGTTCATGAGCCGCCTCAACTTCATCCGCTTTTTCCGATTCCTTGGACTTTCCGGAAGAATCCCCATCATCCCGGAGATCCTCCAAGGTGATTTTCTGCATTTCTTCCTTCGTCGGATGCTCCAGAACCGCAATTCGTCTGGCCTGGTTTGTGATGATGGTCTCAAAGAGGTTCCGCACCTCCCGCGCGTTCGCGAAATTCTCCGGCATCTGTGCCTTCCGGAGCATCAGAAGCGTTTTCACCTGCTCTCTCGCCTCCGGATCCGGCACATACTCATATTTTCTGCAGTTCAGATCGAAGATGGCAAGCAGCTCATCCACCGTATAGTCCGGGAATTCAATGAATTTGTTGAAGCGGCTCTGAAGTCCCGGATTCGAATGAATAAAGGTCTCCATCGGCTTTGTGTAGCCCGCCACAATGACGACAAATTCATCCCGGTGATCCTCCATTGCCTTCAGAATCGTATCAATGGCCTCCTGACCAAAATCCGTTCCCTGATCTGCGGATCTTGCCAGCGAATAGGCTTCATCAATGAAAAGGACTCCGCCCATCGCCTCTTCAATTTTCTTCTGCGTCTTCACGGCAGTCTGCCCGACATAACCGGCAACCAGTCCGGACCGGTCACACTCCACAAGCTGTCCTGTGGACAGTACACCGATCTGCTTGTACAGTCTCGCAAGGATTCTTGCCACCGTGGTCTTGCCAGTTCCCGGATTTCCTGTAAAAACAAGATGCATCGACACCGGAACGGTCTTCATTCCCGCGTCCTTGCGAAGCTTCTGAATCTTCGTAAAATCATACAGTTCCCGGACGTCATGCTTAATTCCGGTCAGTCCGATCAGCTCATTCAGATCCTCCATCGGATCGGTTTCCGGCTTCTTCTCCTCGGCCTGCGCCTGCTGTGTCTCTGCCTGCTGCCGGACCTCCGTTTTCGAATCTTCTTCTGCAGAAGCTTTTCCCGCAGAGACCGATTCCTCCGACGCCTGCCCGGTCACCGCCCCCGGCACCGGAATATCATTCTCCCGGTTGAATTTCATTGCAGCCTCCATCAGCGCTGCCTGCGCGCGGGAGAGCGCATCCATCTCCTGCTCCAGAGTGCTCTGCGCCCGTCTGTCCGCCGCCGGATCCGGCGCTTTTCCCTGCGTGTCCGCTCTTCCTGCCTGCGATTTCCCGGCCGGATCCGCTTCACCCGCCTGCACTCCCGGCCGGTATAAATCCCCGTAAAGATCCTTCAGAAGATCTCCCGTCTGTCTGTGCGAATCTATCGGGGTCTTCTTCCGTTTCCCGTCTTTTCTGTTGTCTTCCTCACCAAACCGAAGTTCCATATTCTTCTTCCCCTGCCGCACCCGGCACTTCTGCTGTCTGTTCCATCCCCCTAGTGTACCATAAGCAGCGGCTGCGGGCCTTGAGAAATCAACGTGTGAAGGGTATGATCGTTACATCAGACAGGGAGGAAACCATATGTTTTTCTTATTTACTAAGCGTGTCACTCTTGCCGACGGCGGCAAGGAGGAGATTGCCCGCAAGGAGAAGCTCCTGAACGATGCCGGAATCCGCACCAATTCCTGGAGCACCGGTGCTCCGGTTGTTCTTGGCGGTCCTCACATGAAGACGGCCGACTGGGCCGGCAAGCACTATGTCAATCACGATGATGAGCGCGTGGTTTATCATCTGGAGGTTGCGAAAAAGGATCAGTACCGTGCCATGAAGGTTTTAATGGGCGAGGATGCCGCACTCGGCGATGAGTTTATCCGATAAAATCGTCAGAGAAGGAAGAAGCTGCAGCTATGAATGAACTCGAGCAGAAAAAGAAGCTGGCGCTTGATGTGATTCAGCGCCTGAAAAAGGAATACCCGGACACACAGTGTTCGCTGAACTATAAGGATGCCTGGCAGCTTCTTGTCAGCGTGCGTCTTGCCGCGCAGTGCACCGACGCGCGGGTCAATGTGGTGATGGTGGATCTTCTGAAGAAATATCCGGATGTCGCAGCGCTTGCTGCCGCTTCTCCTGAGGAAATCGAAGCCATTGTCCGCCCCTGCGGACTTGGCCGCTCCAAGGCACGCGACATCTGTGCATGCATGAAGATTCTCCATGAGAAGTACCATGACATTGTTCCGGACAACATGAAGGAGCTTCTTGCGCTCCCCGGCGTCGGCAGAAAGAGCGCCAACCTCATTCTCGGCGACGTTTACGGAAAGCCGGCCATCGTGACCGACACACACTGCATCCGCCTCTGCAATCTCATCGGCCTTGTCGATGACGTGAAGGAGCCCGCCAAGGTGGAAAAGGCTCTTTGGGAAATCATCCCGCCGGAGGAAGGCAACCAGCTCTGCCATCGTTTTGTCGATCACGGCAGAGCCGTCTGCGTTGCAAGAAGGCCGCAGTGCGATCAGTGCTGCCTCGCGGGCATCTGCCATTATCATCTCTCGCAGCGCACGTCCTGATCCGGAAGCTCCCCTGCCAGCAGCATCCCGCCCCGGAAGCTCCGTTTCACAGACGCTCATCCAAGGAGCGGGCTCAGCTCCTTCTTCGCAAGAATCGTAATGTTCTGCGTCGCTCTGGAAATCGCCGTGTACAGACGATGTCTGGACAGCGTTCCCTCCGGATAGTTCTCCGGATCTGCGTTCGGCAGAATAACATGATCAAATTCCAGTCCCTTTGCATACTGCAGACTGATCAGAATGGATCCGCCTGCAGGAACCGGCTCGTCCTTGCTGACAGCAGCAGGTGCCTTGTCTCCAAGCTCCTTCCGGATGCGGTCCATCTCCTTGCGTCCCGCGCAGATCACCGCGGTGACTCCGGGCTTTCCTTCATTTTCCCGGATGGAAGCAAGGAGCTTTTCCTTCCACTCTTCTTCGGAAGCGGTCACGCAGATTTCCGGCTCCACACCGGGACGCTGCACCGACTGGGCCTCCAGCTTCTTCTCCTCCGGAAGAAGTCCCGCAAACAAAGCGGTGATTTCCGGTGATGAGCGGTAGCTTGTCTGAAGCGGCAGCTCCACGGTTTTCTTTCCCTTTTCCTCAAAAAGGCGATGAATATCCTGAAATGCGATGTTTCCTTCCCGGATGGACTGGAACTCATCCCCAAGAAGCATGAACTTCGCATTCACGAAATAGCGCTCGAAGATCATCAGCTGCGCCTCGGTATAATCCTGCACCTCGTCGATGCAGACATATTTTGCCGTGCGGTCGCACTCACCGGTCAGCGCCATCTTCAAGTAAAGCCATTGGATCGAGGTCAGCTTCTTCGTACCAAGGATTCTCTGTCCGATGTGATCCAGGTTCAGCCATCCGCACTCGCGGATCATCTTGAATGCACCGCCGTAGTTATTCTGGATGCGGTTTTCCTCTTTGACATCCATCCTGCCATCCAGAGGACCGCCGGACACGGACTCTTCCGCTGCATCCTCCGCGCCCTCCGAAAGCTCTTCCCCGTCATCATCCTTGTCCGAATTTTTCTTCGAACGAAGCGCACGTCTTGCCTCCTCCAGAAGCTCGTCCACGGTTACCTGAATCAGACGGACCCCTGCGGGAAGCTTGCCCTCATGAGCTCGGAGGGCCTCCAGAATCTTCTCCGTCCCGAGGACCGGCTTGCCCTTCTGATCGATCGGAACAAGATCCTCCTCCTCAAATGAAAAGCTCTGCAGTGCCTCGTCGATCCTCCGCAGGGACTCCGCCGTTGTCTCCACGCCGGGATCCGGAATCGGATCATGCACCAGCTGCAGGAATTCCGTCCATGTCAGCGTGTTCGGATTGCGCTCGCCAAGATCCGGGAGCACGTTGTCAATGTACTGCGTAAAGACCGGATTCAGGGTAATCAGATACACATCCTCCGGCTTCAGCGTGGTTCTCTGGTGGAAGAACATGAAGGCAATCCTCTGCAGAAGGACTGAGGTCTTGCCGCTTCCCGCGATTCCGTTGACAAGAAGCACCGGCACATCCGGATAACGGATGATGGCATTCTGCTCCTTCTGAATGGTAACCGTAATCGCCTGCATCTTATCGCTGTGCTGTCTGGAGAGCGATGCCAGAAGCATCGGATCCTCGATCGCAAGCTGCGTGTCAAAATAAGCCTTCAGCTGATCCTTATCCAGCTCAAACTGGCGGCGCAGCAGAAGATCCACATCGATTCGCCTTCCGTCCACCTCATAGAAGGTTTTCCCGTTCTCCTGGTTATAATAGGTCTCCGCGATGGGCGATCTCCAGTCGACAATCAGCTGATCATAGCCGTTCTCCGAAATCGAGCTTCGGCCGATATAGTAATTCTCCGGCTCCTCGTCCGGCGCAAACTGAAGCGTCACTCTGGCAAAATAAGGCGACTCCAGCAGCATCTTCAGCTTCGTTAGCTTCGCAGACATCGTGCCGGATTTGATGTTATAGGTGTCGATGTACCGGTTCCACGTCTCCATTTCACCGTAGGACTCCATCTGCACCTCATCATCCGCAGTATCGATCCGGATATTCGTCAGAATATCCGCCTTCTCCTCTGCCGCCTGCTGATTCAGTGTCTCAATGCTCTCCTCAAGCTCCGCGTTCATGGCAACGAGCTTGTCATAGGTTTCGGTCAAGTGCTTCTGTTCTTCGTCAAATACTCTCTGATCCATAGTAACCTCAAATCATCTCTTATCATCTGTCCGATGCCTTGTCAGGAACCCTTTTCTGCAAAAACTCCTTCGGGCATCTTGTTATTATAGCATCCCACTTCCTGCGTTCGACAGGAAATCACGTAAAATTCGTCATCCCGTGGTCAGCATTTCCGAATCGACACAGAAAAAACACATTCTCATGACAGTTTGAACACAAACACTTTCTAGGATACTTCTTGTAAGGTTAAAACCCGAAACTCCTCCGGCGAATACGAGGAGCCCTGTGTTTTAACCAGTAAAAACCAGCATCAAACGATTGGGAGGTATTGTATCATGAAAAGGAAATCACTCAAACCGCTGACAAGGGCCGGGGTTGCGGTCGTCACATCGGCGCTTCTTATGGCAGCACCGCTTGCTTCCTTCCCCAGCATGGCAGCAGAAAATGACGCCGCAGCCGTCCAGACCATCATTGCATCCGGTCTGACCATGAGCACCAGCTATCCCGGAATCTCCGTAAAAGCGGGCGACTCCATCAGCTTCTCTCTGGATTTCACCAACTCCGGCGCCGGCGAGATGGCAGAGCTCTCCGCATCCTCTCTACCGGATGGGTTTGAGGGATATTTTCAGGGAAACAGCCACACGGTTTCCAGCGTCTACATCAAAAACGGCGAGACCAGCGGACTTGTGACCTACACGGTGAACGTTCCGGAAACCGCCAAGGACGGAGATTATAAGATCGTCCTGAATGCAAAAGGCTCCCGCAGCGCAGCTCTGACGCTGAATCTCAATGTCTCCGAGCTTGATCTTGGTGCCAGCACCCTGACCACCGATTACGAGGAGCAGGAGGGTGCAAGCGGAACCACGTTCAAGTTCTCCTCCACACTGAATAACAACTCCACCGAGGACCAGTCCTATGCCCTCTCCGCTGACGCACCGGATGGCTGGAATGTCTCCTATACGGCATCCGACGGCTCCACCAGTGTCTCCGCAATCGATGTAGACGGCGCATCCAGTTCCGCCTTCACCGTCACCGTTACCCCTTCGGACAATGTCGACGCAGGCGAATATACCATTCCGATTACCGCAAAATCCGCCAATGAAACGCTGAAAATGGATCTGAAGGTTACGATCACCGGCAAGTACAGCGTCTCCATGACGACGCAGAACGAGACCCTTTCCTTCAATGCCAAAGCAAATAAAAAGACGGCAGTTGTCCTGGATGTCACCAACAACGGAAATGTTGCACTGACCGACATCAATCTGACCGCAAGTGCTCCGACCGACTGGACCGTTGAATTCTCCGAAAGCTCCATCGATTCTCTGGACGCAGGCGCCACCAAGGAGGTCACCGCCTACGTCACTCCTTCCCAGTCCGCAATCAGCGGCGACTATGTCGTGAATATGACTGCAACCGCCAAGGAGACCTCAAATACCGCGAACTTCCGCGTCACCGTTGAGACGCAGACCGTATGGGGCGTTGTCGGCATCGTCATCATCGTCGCGATTTTCGCCTGCCTGTATGAGGTATTCCGGAAATTCGGGAGGCACTGATTCATGACACCCACCAAAGAACAGGATTCCATCATCAAGATCACCAATCTCAGTAAATATTATGGCGATGTCAAAGCGGTGGATCATCTGGACCTCGAGATTCACCGGGGTGAAGTCTTCGGTCTTCTCGGTCCCAACGGAGCAGGCAAAACAACGACCACGCTGATGCTTCTTGGCCTGACCGATCCCACCGCAGGGCACGCCGAAATCGACGGCATGGACTGCACAAGACAGTCGCTCGCCGTGAAGAACGAGGTCGGATATCTTCCCGACAATGTCGGCTTCTATCCGTCCATGAGCGGACGGGAGAATCTTATTTTCTCCGGAATGATGAATGGCCTCTCAAAGGAGCAGGCGCTTGACCGTGCCGCCTCCATGCTGGAGCGCGTCGGGATGACCTATGCCGCAGACCGGAAGGCAGGCACCTACTCCAGAGGCATGCGCCAGCGCCTTGGAATTGCCGATGTCCTCATGAAGAATCCGGGCATCATCATTATGGATGAGCCGACCGCCGGCATTGATCCGTCCGGTGTCCGTGAAATCACAGCTCTCATCCGTGACCTTGCCGAGAAGGACGGGATCACCATCATGATCTCCTCCCACGATCTGTATCAGATCCAGAAAATTTCCGACCGCGTCGGTATTTTCGTCAAGGGAAAACTGATCGCCTGCGGCCGCATTGAAGAGCTCGGACGTCAGCTGATGAACAAGGGTCTGTATATGTTTGATATTGTAGCGGAGAGAAACGGTCAGAAGGTCTGGGATACCGATTTTCAGAACATGCTCCGCTCCATTCCGGGCGTTGACATCATCGGACGGCGGATGGACGGGACGGTGCACATCGAGGCATCCAGGGATATTCAGAAGGATCTCCTCCGCGCACTTGTGGATGCGGATTATACCGTCCGCGAGATGCATCAGGAGGGCGGCGACCTGACCGAGATTTACCGCAAATACTTTGAAGCCGCCGAGGCAAAGGAAGGAGGAGAGGACGATGACAGAACTGCAGACACAGGCAGCCAGGGAGCCGGAAGGCTTGGACAGCTTAAAGAACGGCTTACATCAGTTTTTAAAGAAGGAGAACAGTGACGCGGCAAGGCGAAACCGCCACGGCATGTACATCCTGTTCCGCAAGGAGCTTTCGGATCACCTGCATTCCGTCCGTTTTCAGATTCTGTTCGCCATGCTTGCCGTCGTGAGTTTCATCAGTCTCTATGGCTCGATTCAGACGCTCGGGCAGGCAGCGCAGCAGACCTCAGACGGTCAGACAGCAGTTTCCGAGTATCTGTTCCTTCTCCTGTTTACCACAAGCGGCTCCTCCATCTACTCGTTTGCAACCTTTATCGGCTTTCTCGGACCGATCATCGGAATCATGCTCGGCTTCGATGCCATCAATGAGGAGCTTGCCCAGGGAACCTTAAACCGCCTGGCGGCGCAGCCGATTTACCGTGATACCATCATCAACGCCAAGTTCCTTGCAGGCGCTGCGGCGGTCCTGATCACCATCTTCTCCATCGGAGGACTGATGGCAGGGATCGGGCTGATCACAACCGGCCTCATTCCCACCGGCGAGCAGGTGGCAAGATTTGTCATTTTCCTTCTGATGGCCGTGCTCTACATCAGCATGTGGATGGCCGTTGCAGAGTTCTTCTCCGTAGTCTGCCGCCATGCCGCGACCGCGGCGCTTGCCTGCATCGCAATCTGGCTGTTCCTTACGATGTTCCAGAGCCTCGTTGCTTCCGGAATTGCGGGAATGATCTATCCGACCTCCGGATATGCAGGACAGGTGAATGTTCTGAAGAATTATTCGCTGCAGACCGCGCTCTGCCGGATCTCGCCCTACTACCTGTTCAGTGAGATCACGTCGATCATCATGAACCCGAATGTGCACTCCACGAACATCGTCTCCATCCTGCAGAACCAGCAGGGCGCCATCGCAAGCTACCTGACGCTCGGACAGAGCCTCCTGCAGATCTGGCCGCACATCGTGGTCATGATCGCGCTGACCGCAGCAGCCTTTGCAGCCGCCTACATTGCCTTCATGCGCAAGGAGATTCGGGCCTGAGTTTTCCGAAGGGCCGGCTGCAGGCCGGCATTTCCATAAGCACTCAGCGGAGGACCGATTCTGACATCCTCCATTGAAAAAGTCCCGGGAGGCTCCCGGGACTTTTTCTGTATACTTTTTCTGTATGCTCAGTGCTTACTTGCTGCTCTTCTTTTCTGTCTTTCCGGTACTCTTTCCGCCCATGAAGGTGGAGGTCACCTTCTTGATGCCGGATGCCGTTTCCTGCAGATCTTCTGCCGCCTGACTCAGAGACTTGATCGAACGGTTGAAGCCTTCAAAATCAATGTTTCCGATGGCTTCCATCGTATCATCCACTTCTCCGGAGGTCTTGCTGACGGTCTTATTCAGGGTTGCTGCCGTTGTATTCAGCTGGCCCGCCACGGTATTCATCTGCCCTGCTGCCTCGGAAAGCTTCGCAACCATCTTGTTCAATTCTTCAAAATCCAGATCGTTGATCTGATTGATCGCAACGTCCGCATCCTTTGTCGCCTTGTTGATTTCAAGAACAGAGTCGTTGACATTGTCCACCACATCCTGCAGGCCGTCGGTAGACTTCTTAATGTTGGCAATGGAAGTGTTGATCCCGTCATAATCCAACTCTGAGAGCGCTTCCACAATTTCATTGATGCTGTCAGTATTCTGCTTCACCACATCGTCAATATCAGTCACAGCCGAATTCAGGCCATCGATGGCTTCTCCGACTCCGCTGACCTGATCGTTGACATTCCCGATCACATCGTTCACCTGATCGAAGGATTCCCCGATCTGTACGCCGACATCTCCCACAATTCCGTTCAGCTTCTGCGCCGTATCGTTCGCCGAAGCCACCACGTTGTTCACTTCATTGACGGTGGTTTCCAGGCCGCTCACCGTGCTGTTCAGATTTCCGAGAAGCGTGAACATTCCCGGCGTAATCAGTGCAAATGCTACGCCGAACACCGCAAGGAGAAGAATACTGCCGACTGCAGCCACCTTGTTGCTGCGGGAGCTCTTTTCCACAGCGCGGGAAATGCGTTCGATCGCCTCTGTCATATCCTCCAGCTGCGCTTCCTCTCCGGAAAAGGTTCCCTTCTCCTTCTCTTTTGCAAGGGCACGGTCCACCTCGGTCTGAACGAGGCGGGCGATCTCCTCCGGCGTCATGGTTACGGTTTTACTGTGCTCCGCTCCTGTCGAAGTGCCTTCACCGGTTGTCTGAATTTCCTGCGTCCCCTCTTTCCTGATTTCTTCCTCTGCCATATGATTGCCCTCCAAATGCTGCACTGCCAAGTCTCCCCTGTGCCTGTTCCGTATCACGTGCCTCCGGCCCGCATTTCCAGCCGGACTCGTCTTGTCCTTGTACGGAACAATTACATTTTATCAGACAATATAGTCGTTTTCTATAAAGAACTCCGCATATTCCGTGCTTCTTTTTCGCTCAGATTCCGGTAGAGCTCCTCCTCTTCCTTCGTAAAACCACGGAAACGGATTTCATCCAGGTCCCGGAAGGCTCTCCCGAGCGCATCCTGCACCGGATCCGACTGCTCGCCAAAAGTCACCATGACCACCGACCGCTCCGAGGCCGTTTTCGGAAGCCGGACCTTCACCTTTTCCACGAGCTTCCGCCTTCCCATTTTCTGCAGGCTCCCGCTCAGTCCTCTTGCCGAAACCCCGGTAAAATTCCGGATTTCCGCAAGCGTTGCCGTTCCTCCCGCAAGCTTCAGATACAGGAGGATCTGTGCGTCCTTTTCCTCCAGGTCATATCCCTTCATCAGGCGCTCCAGCGCATTCTCCAGAAGCCGGTCCTCATAGAAATTCAGCGCAAACGGATTAGTCTCCATCTTCTCATCAAACCTTGCATTGATGCGCTCCTGCCCGAGCTTCCGATCCGGAGCCACAGGATTGACGCCGCCATCCTTTGCAAAATTCAACAGGAAGGAGTAGATCACGGGACTTCGCAGAAGATACCCGCCTTCCTTATAAATATCCTTATAGAAGCTGCTGTAATACTCAATCACATTCAGCTTCATCCGGACCGTGCGGCTGATGCTGGCACCGCCCTGCGCAACCAGAGAGCCTTCTGTTTTCACATAGTAGTAAACCGGTGCCTTCAGCGAATAAATGTGGTCCGTATGGAGCACATACTCCATGTTGAAAATAAAATCCTCCGCCCAGTCCAGCTGTACATCCATGCGAAGCTTATACTCTTCGATGATGCTGCGGCGGAAAAATTTGTTCCACAGAACGCCGTAATAGAAATCGGCCGGGTTCCGCATCATTTCATCCGCATATTCCTCGCGGGTCAGGAGCTTTTCCTCCTCGATGTCTCCCTTCTGGGACATCTTCTCGCCGACCACACGGTAGAAATCGGCAATGACCATATCGCAGGTCGGATTATCCTCCATGGCACGGACAAAAAGCCGCGTGGCGTCCGGAGAAATCCAGTCATCCGCATCCAGAAACTGAATGTATCTGCCCGATGCGCGGTCCAGTGCCTGGTTTCTCGTATCCGACACACCGGAATTCGGCTTGTGGACGGCAATGACCCTTGCGTCCTTTGCCGCATACCGGTCAATGATCTCCGGTGTTTCATCCTTGCTTCCGTCATCCATGACCAGAAGCTCGAAATCGGTATAGGTCTGATTCAGAATGCTCTCAATGCATCGTCCGATCGTCTTCTGCGCGTTATATGCAGGTACGATAATGCTGACTGCTGCCATATAGCTCCCTCCCTGGTCCAAATTGCGTCTGCCTGCGAATGATCTATGCTTCCTCTTCCTTGTCCATCCTTGTCGTCAGCAGCCGGATTCCGTTCAGCTCAATATCATCCTGAACCGGAATCAGAATATACTCCCGCCCGTCGATGACCTTCGTCGTGATCATGGAGGACATCTCCGATTTTACGGAAATTTTCACACTGGGCGATTTGATTTCCATGACCGTCCGGCCGGCAATGTTCTCCGCGCGGAAGGTCTTGCCCTCTCCGACCTCCTGATCAAAGGTCTCCTCGAACTGCTCCATCGCCTGCGGCTTTACACCGGAATCATTGAGAATCCGGCGGACCTCTGTTTTGCCAAGCTCCAGGGGCTCCTCACTGTCCTCGCTCTGCTTTACCATCTCATCCAGAGCATCCGTCAGGTTCTTTACATTTTCAAAATCGCAGTCACGCCCAAGCGTCTGCTCCACCAGGCAGGTGAACAGCTCCTTCTGC
>ULJH01052330.1_pt1 | contig 22418 bp, 18 predicted proteins | sample 1950781 | NCBI WGS metagenome assembly ULJH01 (sample SAMEA4835462, study PRJEB28245) | human gut metagenome | biome: gut microbiome; material: fecal sample | place: Denmark | collected 2008 | reverse complement strand
TTCCGCACGAAGGAGGGTACGCTGCGCATTAGCGGGGCGAACCTGCGCTTCCTGCGCTATTCATCATCAGACGCGATTGTGACCGGGCAAATTGACGCCATCAGCGTGCTGGGAGGCGGAACATGAGCGGGCGGCCGTGGCTTATCGCCGTCACGGTGGATGGGGTCAATCTGCCGCGGTTTTTGCGCCGCGCGGGGGAAATGGGGCTGCTGCTGACGGGCGTGCGCATCCGCGGCAAGCATCTCAGTGCCTTTGCCCGCGAGGATGATGTGCCGCCGCTGCGGATGATGGCGGAAAACGGCGGCTGGCGCTTCTCGGTGGGCAATCGGCAGGGCACGGGACGGCTGATGACGTGGATTCGCCATCGGCTGGCGCTGCTTTCCGCGCTGATGCTGGGCATTGGCGCGCTCATCGGCGCGTCGCAGGTGATGTGGCGTGTGGAGATTGAAAATGCCGGGATTTACGCCGCGGATTTGCCCGAATACCTGCAGGCGCTGGGCATCACCCCGCCGATGCGAAAAAGCGACGTTCATCCGGGTCAGCTGCGTGACCTGCTGGAATGGCGCTACCCGGAAACGGCGTGGGTGGAGTGCGGCTGGCGGGGGATGACGCTGCTGATTCGCGTGGTGGACGGCGTGCCGGCGGGAACGCCCTTGTCCGAGACGGGCGCGGGGGACGTGGTCGCCGCGCGGGACGGCATCGTCGATAGCATCCGCACGAAGGCGGGCACGGCGCTTGTTCAGCCCGGCGACGTGGTGCGCAAGGGGCAAATCCTCATCCGCGGCGAGGAACGCACGGGCAGCGGCGTGCGGGCGGTATCAGCGCGCGGGGTGGTGATGGCGCGCGTGTGGGACGCGGCGGCGGTTCGCATGGACTTGACGGAGCTGCACACATCGTATTCCGGGCGCACGGAGGAAAGCGTGTCGGTCGTCAGCCCGTGGTTCGCCCTGTGGCATGAGCCGGAGAGCGCGTTCCATCAGGCGGATGTGTCCCGGCGCACGCTCCCGCTGGGCGGCTTCTTCCTGCCGCTCACCTGCGTGTGGGAAAAGCGGTATGAATGTGAAATTACGAAACAAAATCGGGCAAATGAGGAAATAACTGCCGAAGCAAGCATAGCGGCTTTGCGAAAACTGCGCGAAATCATCGGTACGAACGAATCTTTGGTTGACAAGTGGGTAAATTGTAGTATGATAGATCATGAGGTACTGTTGGCAGTGGCAACAGGCGAAAGGCTTGTGGATATTGCCGAGCAGATACCCAGCGGCGCGCCTACCAAGTAACCTTGATTGTCGCCGTTTCAAATGGAAAGAAGGACATCGTTTTTGACTGAAACGAGAAAGATTCCCCTGACGCTGGATTCGATGGATGCCTATATGTCCCTGTTCGGGCTGAACGACCAGAATGTTGCGCTGGTGGAGCAGGAGTGCGGAGTCGCTGTCTCCCTGCGCGGCTCGGAGCTGTTCCTCACGGGCGAAGCGGAGGATGCGGCGCTGGCGGAAAGCGTCATCCTGAAGCTGCTGGAGATGATCCGCCGCGGCGATCTGGTTGACCGCACGCGCATCCGCTACGCCATCGCCCTGGCGCGCGAGGGCGACGTGGACCGCATCGACGAGATTCTGCGCTCCGTCGTCGCCATCACCCACCGCGGCAAGCAGATTCGCTGCAAGACGCTGGGGCAGCAGGAGTATGTGCAGGCCATCCGCGACCATGACCTCACGTTCGCCGTCGGCCCGGCGGGTACGGGCAAGACGTATCTGGCAATGGCGCTGGCTGTCGTGGCGCTGAAGAACAAGGAGATTGAGCGCATTGTGCTCACGCGCCCGGCGGTGGAGGCGGGGGAGAAGCTGGGCTTCCTGCCCGGCGACCTGACGCAGAAGGTTGACCCGTATCTGCGCCCGCTCTACGACGCGCTGTACGACTTCATGGGCGTGGACAGCTATCAGAAGCTGCTGGAGCGCGGCGTGGTGGAGGTTGCCCCGCTGGCGTACATGCGCGGCCGCACGCTGTCGGATTCCTTCATCATCCTGGACGAGGCGCAGAACACGACATCTGAACAGATGAAGATGTTCTTAACGCGCCTGGGCTTCCACAGCAAAGTCGTCGTCACCGGCGACATCACCCAGACGGACTTGCCCTACGGGAAGAAATCCGGCTTGGCGGAAGCAATCGAAATTTTGAAGGACATTCCGGAAATCGGCATGGTGCACCTGACGCACAAGGACGTCGTCCGCCACGAGCTGGTGCAGACGATTGTTAAGGCGTATGACGCCTACTACCATCGGGAAGCGGAAGGGCAGCGCCCGTAAATCCGCCCCTTTCGGTGCAGAAGGAGTGATAACTACATGCGTAAACGCGAAAACAAGCAGAACCACCGCCCGATTCTGCGCCGCTTCACCACTTGGCTGCACGGCGCGGGCGCGAAATGCGCGCTCATTTACGCTGTCGGCACGCTGGTGCTGCTGGTCTTGTTTGCCGCGGCGTGCGCACCGCAGCGCTACAGCCTGAGCGTCGGCGCGATTTCGCACCAGACGATTACCGCCACGAAGGACGTGGAGGACACGGTGACGACCGAGAGCCGCCGCCGCGAAGCCGCCGCCCGTGTGGAAGCGACCTACCACTTTCAGGAGGGCGTGACCGAAAGCGTGCTGAGCGACCTCGACGAGACGTTCCGCCAGCTGCGCATTGTGCAGCAGTACGGGCTGACCCTGCGCGTGCAGGACGGCGAAACCGCGACGGAAACGAACCTCGCGGCGACGTTCAGCGGGGAGGAAATCGACTACGCCCTCCAGCAGGTGGAAGCCGTGTCGCTCACGCGCTATCAGGCGACTGTCCTCATGCGCGCCAGCACGGAGAATTTCGACACCATGGCGGTGACGGTGCGCCTCGCGGTGGAAAGCGCGCTGAACACCACCATCCGCGAAGGGCAGGTCAGCCAGTCCATCGCGGCGATTAAACAGATTGCGGGCTACCGCGTCGAAACGTCGCTGATGCAGAACATCGTGCCCGTCGTGCTCAACCACTGCATCCGCCCGAACATGGTCATTGACCAGGAATTGACCGCGCAGGCGCAGGAGAACGCCGCCGCGCAGGTGGAGCCGGTGGTGTACCTGCAAGGGCAGAACATCATCCGCGAGGGCGAGCGCGTGCAGGCGAATCAGCTCGCCATGCTGGAGGCGCTGGGGCTGCTGGATACCGCGTCGTATGATTATGACATCTACCTCGGCGCGCTGCTGCTCATCGCTATTTCCATGTCGGTGCTGATTTTGATGCTCGTTATCCTTGCGCCGGAGGTTTTGAGGGACGTGCGCCGCTCCAGCGTCATCATGGTGGTGCTGGTGCTGTGCGAAGGACTGTGCGTGATTGCCGTCAAGCTGATGGATGTCTACCTTGCCCCGGTCGTGATGGCGGCGATGCTGCTGACTACGCTGCTGAGTGCGCGCGTCGGCATTTCCGCCACGTTCACCATGGCGCTGATTGCGGCGGGGCTTAGCGCGGGCAGTTCCAACGCCTACTCGGCGGAAATGGTGCATTTGATACTCACGGGCGTCGTCTCCGGCATCGTCGCCGTGCAGTACTTGAAGGATAAGCCGCAGCGTGTCCGCATGGTGATTGCGGGCGTGATTGTCGCGGTGGTGAATATGGTCGTCATCCTCGCCATGAGTCTGATGACCTCCAACAATATATCCGGCATGATGAACAACGCCATGTGGTCGATGGCGGGCGGCATTTTGAGCGGCCTGATTTCCGTCGGCTTCCAGCCCGTGTTCGAGGCGGCGTTCAACCTCGCCACGCCCGCGAAGCTGCTGGAACTGGCGAACCCGAATCAGCCGCTGCTGCGCCGTCTGCTGCTGGAAGCGCCCGGCACATATCACCACGCGATTGTGGTGGCGAATCTGGCGGAAGCGGCGGCGGAGAAAATCGGCGCGAACCCGCTGCTGGCGCGCACGGGCGCGTATTTCCATGACATCGGGAAACTCAAGCGCCCGCTGTACTTCAAGGAAAACCAGATGGGCGATAACCCGCACGACCGCACCGACCCGTATGTATCCGCCGCGATTGTTACGGCGCATACCCGCGATGGTCTGGCGCTGGCGCAGAAATACCACCTGCCGCCTGAAATCCAGACGATTATCATGGAGCATCACGGCGACACCCCCGTGATGTACTTCTACCACAAAGCCTTGCAGATGGCGGACGGCAAGCCGGTTGATATTGCTGATTTCCGCTATGACGGTCAGCGCCCGACGACGAAGGAGAGCGCCATCGTCATGCTGGCGGACACCATCGAGGCGGCGGTGCGCTCCATCCCTGACCCCACGCCCAAGGCGATTGAGCAGTTCATTGAGCGCCTTGTCCGCGGCAAGCTGGAGGACGGGCAGCTCAGCAATTCGCCGCTGACCCTGCGCGATATCGACGCGATTTGCGAAGCGTTCTGCAAGGTCTTGAATGGCGTGTTCCACGAGCGCATTGAGTACCCGACGGTGAACGTCCCCGCGCGCCCGCTCGTCAAGGCGGAAAAGGAAGCGGAGAAGGAAACGAAGCAGATGCAGGCGGAAATCAAGGCGGAAAAGCCGGCGGAAGTGGAAAAAACACCCGAAGTGAAGCCAGAAGCGAAGGCGGAGAAACAGGCGGAAGCGGAAAAAACACCCGAAGTGAAGGCAGAAGCGAAGGCGGAGAAACAGGCGGAAGTGGAAAAAACACCCGAAGTGAAGGCAGAAGCGAAGGCGGAAAAGCCGGATGTGCCGGAAAAGCCCGCCGCGCCGGTGGAGGAAAGCGAGGAAAACACATGAAGCTGCTTTGGCAGATTGACACGCAGGTTGACCCGCGCTATTTGTCCCTGATGCAGACGGCGGCGGACTGCGCCGTGTGGATGGAAGGCGTTTCGCGTCCCTGCGCGGTGAACATCCGCATCTGCGACGACGACGCGATTCACGAAATCAACCGCGAGTACCGCGGCGTTGACCGCGCGACGGACGTGCTGTCCTTCCCGACGGTGAATTACCCGGCGGGTAAAACGGCAGGGCAGTGCGACAAGCTGCTTGCCCGTGAGCTGGATGACGAGGTGGACGCCTGTATGCTTGGCGACCTCATCATCTCCATGCCGCATGTGCTGGCGCAGGCGGCGGAGTATGGGCATTCCCCGGAGCGGGAGGCGGCGTATTTGACCGTCCACGGCCTGTGCCATCTGATGGGCTATGACCACATTGAGGATGAAGACAAAAAGGAGATGCGGGCGATGGAAGAGAAGATTCTGTCCGCCATCGGCATGACGCGCGACGGCGAAATGCAGACCCCCGTCAGTGACGAAACACTGCTGGAAATGGCGCGGCAGGCGATGCTGCGGAGCTATTCGCCCTATTCCGGCTATCCGGTCGGCGCGGCGCTGCTATGCGCGGATGGCCGCGTGTTTCAGGGCTGCAACATCGAGAACGCGTCGTTCGGCTTGACGAACTGCGCCGAGCGCACGGCGATGTTCAAGGCGGTCAGCGAGGGCGCGCGGGAATTCACCGCGATTGCGATTGCCTCGCGCGACGCCGCCCCTTGGCCCTGCGGCGCGTGCCGGCAGGTGCTCAACGAATTTGCACCGAATATCCGCGTGCTGGTGACGTGGCAGGGCGGCACGGAAAGCGCGACCCTGCCGGAACTGCTGCCGCACGGCTTCGGCCCGCAGCAGCTGACGACGAAGGAGTAAAATCAGGAGAAAAATCATGAGCGAAAATACGAAATTCCATTCTGGATTTATTACCATTGTGGGTCGCCCGAACGTGGGCAAATCCACCTTGATGAACGCGATGGTCGGCGAGAAAATTGCGATTGTCTCCAGCCGCCCGCAGACGACGCGCAACCGCATCATGGGCGTGATGACGCGCCCTGATTGGCAGATTGTGTTCCTCGACACCCCCGGCATCCACACGCCCCGCACGAAGCTGGGCGAAAGCATGATGCAGTCCGTCAAGGACGCAATGGACGGCATGGACGGCGTGCTGGTGCTGGTGGACGCGACGCAGGTGGGCGAACACGACCGCGCCATCGTCCGTGATATGGCGGGCAAGAAAGTGCCGAAGGTGCTGGCGATTAATAAGATTGACCTGCTGCCGCCGGAGAAGCTGCTGGGGCTGATTGCGTCCTTCGCTGACCTTGGCTATGACGCGATTATCCCCATCAGCGCCAAAACCGGCGACGGGCTGGATGCCCTGACGAAGCAGCTTGCCACGCACCTGCCGGAAGGCCCGAAGTATTTCCCGGACGATATGATGACCGACCAACCGGAGCGGCTGATTTGCGCGGAGCTGATTCGCGAGAAGGCGCTCCAACATTTGCGCGACGAAGTGCCGCACGGCATCGGCGTGGAAATGATGGGCATGGAGAAGATGAACGACAACTTCATGGAAATCAACGCGACGATTTACTGCGAACGCGACGCGCACAAGGGCATCATCATCGGCAAGCACGGCGCAATGCTGCAAACCATCGGCTCGGAGGCGCGCGGGGATATCGAGAAGCTGCTGGGGCTGCATGTAAACCTGAAGTTATGGGTGAAGGTGCGTCCCGACTGGCGCAACCGTGCGTCGGATTTGCGCACGCTGGGGTATGACGCGAAATAAAAGGGGGATTTGCGTGTCCCCCTGACCCTAAGCAGGGGAAGCCGATGCGGGCTTCTCCTGCATCATTGTGCGGCAGGGGTTTCGCCTCTGCGGAGGCGACCAAAGGGCAATGAAAACAGACGAACGTCTGCGATCGCCCTTTGGAAACCTTCGGTGCACACTCCTGTTTATTGACTTCTATCGGAAGTTATTTCGTTGGTGGACAAAAGTCAACCATGCCTATCCCCAAAAAATCAATGCGAAGGAGACAATCACCATGGGCAAGTATTTCGGAACGGACGGATTCCGCGGAGAAGCGAACAAGGAGCTGACCGCTGACCATGCCTACCGGGTGGGACGCTTTCTCGGCTGGTACTACGGCGAGTGCAAGCGCCGCAATGGCGACCACACCCGCCCGCGCATCGTCATCGGCAAGGATACCCGCCGTTCCAGCTATATGTTCGAGTATTCGCTCGTCGGCGGGCTGACCGCGTCCGGCGCGGATGCGTACCTTCTCCATGTCACCACGACCCCGTCCGTCGCGTTCGTCGCGCGGCTCGATGGCTTTGACTGCGGCATCATGATTTCCGCCAGCCATAACCCGTACTACGACAACGGCATCAAGCTCATCAACGGGCAGGGCGAAAAGATGGATGAGGACACGATTGCCCTCGTCGAAGCCTACCTGGACGGGCATTTGGAATGCTTCGGGCAGACGTGGGACGAAATTCCCTTCGCGCATCAGGAGCAGATTGGCTGCACGGTGGACGATGTGTCCGGGCGCAACCGCTATGTCGGCTACCTGATTTCGCTGGGGCTGTACTCCTTCCGCGGACGGCGGATTGCGCTGGACTGCGCCAACGGTTCCAGCTGGAACATCGCCAAGGCAGTTTTTGACGCGCTGGGGGCGACGACGCTGGTCATCAACGCCGAACCGAACGGGCTGAACATCAACCGCGACGCGGGTTCGACGCACATCGGGGGCTTGCAGAAGTTCGTTGTCGAAAACCACTGCGACGTGGGCTTTGCCTTCGACGGCGACGCGGATCGCTGCCTGTGCGTGGATGAAACGGGCATGGAAATCACCGGCGACCACATCCTCTTCATCTGCGGACGGCACATGAAGCAGACGGGTGAGCTGCTGGGCAACACGGTCGTCGCGACGGTGATGAGCAATCTGGGGCTGTTCCGCGCGCTGGATGACCTCGGCATTGCATCCGCCAAGACCGCCGTGGGTGACAAGTACGTCTACGAGTACATGACGAAGAACAACTGCCGTCTGGGCGGTGAGCAGTCCGGGCACATTATCTTCAGCAAGTACGCGTCAACCGGCGACGGCATCCTGACGAGCCTGAAGGTGATGGAGGTCATGTGCGCGGCGAAGAAAACGCTGCATCAATTGGCTTCTGACCTGACGATTTATCCGCAGAAGCTGATTAACGTGCGGGTAAAGGATAAGAAGGCGGCGCAGGCGGACGCGAAGGTGCAGGAAGCGATTCGCGCGGCGGAGAAAAAGCTGGGCGACACGGGGCGCGTGCTGGTGCGCGAGAGCGGCACGGAACCGCTGGTGCGCGTGATGGTGGAAGCGCAGGATGCGGCACTGTGCGCACAGTGCTGCGAGGAGATTGCGCAGACCATCCGGGCGCAGGGGTGGGCTTTGTAAAGCCTGCTTCGGGAAACTTGCGGTTTCGCGGCTTGCGGATTGGATGATTTTTTCCGGCTTGATTGTTCTTGCTTCGCAGGGGTTTCGCCTCTGCGGAGGCGACGAGGGGGCTTTCCGATCGCCCCCTCGACCCCTTCGGAGCGCACTCCCATGTTTATTGACTTTTGCCGGAAGGTTTTTAGTTAGTGGGCTGTTCGGTCTGCCCCTGAAACCGCAAAAATATGCAGAAAATCAGCATAAACACCCGATTTGGCACGAATCTTGCTGCCGAATCGGGCGTTTTTCTTGCAAAAATCCATTGCAAAATCAGCAGAAAACAGGTACAATAGAGTAGGGGAGAAACCGTTTTCCCGGAAAGGCGTGGAACGCATGGATTTGTTCGACCTGATAGGTCCCGTGATGATTGGGCCAAGCAGCTCCCATACCGCGGGCGCGGCGCGCATTGGGCTGACCGCGTATTCGCTGCTGGGTGAAAGGGTGGTCAAGGCGGATGTCGGGCTGCATGGCTCGTTCGCTAAAACATACCGCGGCCATGGCACAGACCGCGCTATCGTCGGCGGATTGCTGGGGATGCACGTCGATGACCCCCGCCTGCGCGATTCGCTGGAAATCGCCCGTCAACAGGGCATGGACGTGCGCTTTGAGCAGGTCAATCTCCGCGGGGCGCACCCGAACACCGTCCGGCTGCACGTCACGGGGGAGCACGGCACGGCGCTGACCCTCGAAGCGGCGTCCGTCGGCGGCGGCAACATCGAAATCCACCGCATCAACGGCTTGAGCGTCAATTTCACCGGCAAGGCGGATACGATGATTATCCACCACATCGACATGCCCGGCGCGATTGCGGCGGTCACGTCGACCTTGGCGCGCCACCGCGTCAATATCGCGAACATGCAGGTCTATCGCCGCAAACTCGGCGGAGACGCCATGATGGTGCTGGAGCTTGACGGCGCGCCCTCCCAGGCGGACTTGGACATCATCCGCCAAATCCCCGATATCAGGAGCTGCACGTTCCTCAAAAGGAGGGATGACTGATGGACTATACGCTGCACGAATGGGTGCGCATGGCGAGCCATCACGGGTCGATTGCGCGGTGCGCGATTGAAAAACAGGCGGAGGAATCCGGGCTGGACGCGCTGGCAGTGCGCGAAAAAATGCGCCATCACCTGCGCGTGATGCAGGAGGCGGCGCAGCAGGGGCTGGATGAGCGCCTGCGCAGCGTTACCGGGCTGACGGGCGGACAGGCGGCGCTGATGATGAAGCGCCTGCAGGCGGGCAAGTGTCTGGCGGGGAATTTGCTGGGCAAGGCGGAAGTGTACGCGCTGGCGACGGCGGAGTGCAACGGCTGCATGGGCAAAATCGTCGCTGCCCCGACGGCGGGCGCGTGCGGGATTCTGCCCGGCGCGGTGCTGGCAATGATGGAAGAAAAAGGCGCAACCGAGGAACAGGCGGTGGACGCGCTGTTCGTCGCGGCGGCGGTCGGTCAGGCGATTGCAACGCAGGCGAGCATCTCCGGCGCGGAGGGCGGCTGTCAGGCGGAATGCGGTTCGGCGGCGGCGATGGCGGCGGCGGCGCTGGTGTATCTGGAGGGGGGCAATCCACAGCAGTGCGCGGACGCGGCGGCGTTTGCGCTGATGAACCTGCTGGGACTGGTCTGCGATCCCGTCGGCGGGCTGGTGGAAGTGCCCTGCGTGTACCGCAACGTGGGCGCGTCCGGCATCGCGTTTACGGCGGCGGACATGGCGCTCAGCGGCATTCGCTGCCCGATTGAGCCTGACGAGGTGATTCTGGCGATGAAGGAAGTTGGCGACGCGCTGCCGACGTCCCTGCGCGAAACCGGCGAAGGCGGCTGCGCGGCGTGCGAGAGCATCTGCAAACGCCTGCATCACAAGGAGTAAGAATATGTACATCCAGCAAGTCAACCAAGACGGCGTATCCATTGCGCTGATTCGCAGCGAAAAGCCGCTGATGACGGACGTGCAGTCCGCGCTCGACCTGATGATGACGGTGCGCGCGGAGACAGGCTGCAAGCGCATCGCCCTCAACCGCGAAGCCATCATGGGGGATTTTTTCGTGCTTTCGACGGGCATTGCGGGCGAAATCCTGCAAAAGTTCGTGAATTACGGCTTCAAACTCGCAGTTTATGGCGATTTCGCGCATGAAACGAGTGCGGCATTGCGGAATTTCATCCGTGAAAGCAACGAAGGACGGGATATTTTCTTCCAGCCCGACGCAAATTCCGCGACGGAAAAGCTGGCACGGGCGGAATGAGGGGGACACTGCGCCATCCGCAAAATCCAACGAAAAAGGGCGATTCGGCATAAACACCGAACCGCCTTTTTCGTGCTCCAATCAACACGCGGAAAAAGTATGTAAGTGCGCTCAACTCCATCGCGCGAAAGGGTCAAGGGCAGCGTCCCTCGGTCTCCCTCAATCAACACGCGGAAGAAGTATGAGCGTGCGCTCAACTCCATCGCGCGAAAGGGTCAAGGGACGAAGTCCCTTGCGGAGTCCAGAGGCAGCGCCTCTGGCGGGGGTTAGGGGCAGCGCCCCTTGGTCACCCTCAATCAACACGCGGAAGAAGTATGAGAGCGCACTCAACTCAATCGCGAAATGGGTGTCGAGAGGGTCGAAGACCCTTCGCGGGTGCAGGGCAGCGCCCTGCCGGAGTCCAGAGGCAGCGCCTCTGGTGGGGGTTAGGGGCAAAGCCCCTCGGTTCTCCCTTTACCCCAAAATCTTCTCAATCGCCGCTTTTTCCTCGCCTGTCAGCGGCACATGCTTCCGCAGCGTCTCCACGTTTTGAAGAATCTGCGCAGGGCGGCTTGCGCCGGTAATCACCGTCGTAATCGCCGGATTCTCCAAAACCCACGCAAGCGCTAACTGCGCCATCGTTTCGCCGCGCGCCGATGCCATCGCGTTCAGCGCCCGCACACGCGTCAGAATATCCGCCGTCACGTTGCCTTCGTTCAGGAACACGCAGGAGGACGCCGCGCGCGAATCCGCCGGGATGCCGTGCAAGTAGCGGTCAGTCAGCAAGCCTTGATTGAGGGGGGAGAACACTGCCGCGCCGATGCCGCGATTCAGCAGCACGTCGCATAGGCTGGGGGTGCCGCGCTCAATCCAGCGGTCAAGCATGTTGTAGCGCGGCTGGTGAATGGTCAGCGGCACGCCGAAGGTCGCCAGCAAGTCCGCCGCCTGCGCCGTTTGCTCGGCGGAGTAGTTGCTGATGCCGACGTAGAGCGCCTTGCCCTGATGCACAATGTCCGCCAGCGTCCGCATGGTCTCCTCCAGCGGCGTGTCCGGGTCGAAGCGGTGATGATAGAAGATGTCCACATAATCGACCTTCATGCGGCGCAGGCTTGCGTCGAGGCTGCTCATCAGGTACTTGCGGCTGCCGCCGTCGCCATACGGGCCGTCCTGCATGGTGTAGCCTGCTTTGGTGGCGAGAATCAGCTCGTCGCGGTGCGGACGCAGGTCGCTGTCCATAATTTTCCCCAGCGTTTCTTCCGCCGCGCCGGGGCGAGGGCCGTAGTTGTTTGCCAAATCGAAGTAGGTGATGCCCGCGTCGAATGCCGTCAGCAGCATGTCGCGCGCGGTGTCCTGCGGCGTGACCGAGCCGAAATTGTTCCACAGACCGAGGGAGACGCGGGGGAGCTTCAGCCCGGAGCGGCCGCAGCGGACGTAGGGCATGTGCGCATAGCGGTCAGCGGCGGGGGCGTAAAAACCGGGTGCGGGCATGTTCATTCTGGTACTTCCTCCTTACTTGCGCTTTGCGGATTTCGGGTCAAGAAACGTCATAAATTCGCACTCCAGCCGTCCGTTGTACAGGCGGCGCTTCTTGTCCGCGCGGCGGCCAAACGACCGCTCGAACGTCGGGTCGGACGTGATGGCGCACAGGCTCCAGCCGGGGTGGCGGCGCATCATCCGCCCCAGTTCGCGGTAGATGCCCTCGCACGTCCGGCGGTCTTCAAGGCGCTCACCGTAGGGCGGATTGCACAGGAACACACCCGGTTCGCCCTCCAGCTTCAGCTTTTCCAGCGACTGGCACGTCAGCTCGATTTTGCCCTCCAGCCCCGCTTGACGCACATGCCGCCGCGCCAGTTCGAGCGCTTCGGGGTCTTTGTCCGATCCGGCAATGCCGAAAACGTGGTCGGGCAGCACGTCCGCCTTGCACGTCTCGCGGATTTGACGGCACTCCTCCGCCGGGAAAATGGAAAACTGCTCCATGGCGAACGCGCGGGTCAGCCCCGGCGCGCGGTGCTCCTGCCGGAACGCAGCTTCAATCAGCAGCGTGCCTGTGCCGCAGCAGGGGTCGTAGAGGCGCATCCCCGGCCGCCACGGGGACAGCTCCACCAAAGACGCAGCGAGCGTTTCGCGCAGAGGCGCTTCGCCGTTCCAAGTGCGGTATCCGCGGCGGTTAAGGGCTTCGCCGGAGGTGTCAAGGGTGATGCGCACGCGGTCTGAGTGGATGGCGACGTCGATGGGGTACACCGCGCCCGTCTCCGGGAAAACCGCGCGGCGCGTCGCCGCTTTCAGCCGCTCGATGATGGCTTTTTTGGTAATCGCCTGACAGTCGCGGACGCTCATCAATTGACTGCGGACGCACTTGCCGGACACGTTGATTTTCGCGTCGGCGGGCATGATGTCCTCCCACGCGATGGACTTGACCAGCTGGAACAGCTCCTCGAACGTCCGGCATTCGTCCTCCGCCAGCACGATGAGCACGCGGTCGGCGCTGCGCAGGCGCAGATTGCACAGGAACGCGTCTGTGAGCGTGCCCGTGAAGCGCGCGCCGCCGAGTTCCGCGCGGACATTCTGCATTTTCAGGCGCTTGAGTTCCGCGCCGACGATGCCCTCCAGCCCGAACGCGGCGGTGGCGTAGAGGTTGTATTCCTTGTTGTTATTCATGATGATTTGCTCCTATATAAATAATTGCAGTTGATGATTGGAACGCGGGGGAACGCCCTTCGGGATGCTCACGCCCGCACCACGCCATATCGCTGCCACATATCGCCATCGACCCCCGCGCCGAGCGCCCACAGCCCCCACGCGCGCCGCTCCACCTGCGCCCACGCCGCGTCTTTCCCGCACTGCGCCGCGCTGCTGACCAGCGGAATCACCCCTTGCGCCAAATGCGACAGCAGCGGTTCGCACCCGCGCCGGAAGCCAAGCAGGAACGCGGCGGGCGGCAGCGGATTGCGGTCAACGACCGCCTGCGTCACGCCCAGCAGCGCGTGCGTCGCCAGCCGCGACAAGCGCGCATACGGGTATCGCCGCGTCTTGGCGGATTGCAGGAGTGAATCACGCGCGCGGGCAGTGTCGGCAAATCGGCGCAGTCGGCGCTCGATGCCTTCGCTGATGTCCGGCAGCGCGGCATAATCCACCTCATCCATCAGCCGAAGCCGCGCCAGCAGCACGCTGTCCAGCGATTCCGGACGATGCAGGTGATTTTCCAGCGCCTGATTTTCCAGCAAGTCCGCCGCACTCCCCGGCATGGCGGAATAGGCGGATGACCAGTCGCCGCGCAGGATGGCGGAGCGAATCGCCGTGGCGGACGAAAAGCCATCCACAATGGCGGACGCGTGATAATCCGACGCGCGGGCAATCGGGTACACGTCGATGGACGCGCCCAATCGCCGCAGCGCGCGCAGGTAGCACACGCCGAGCGTGTTGTTGGGGGATTGGAGGACGCGCGCGGCAGCCGGGGCGACCTCCGCCATCGCGGCGGAAAGCGCAGCGGGATAGGGCAGCCCGGCGGACAGATGCGGCTGAATCGCTGCGGGTAAATCGGGGGATTCGAGCGCATCCGCCGCCTCCTGCAGCAGGGGAAGATCCGCCGTTTCCGCGCCGAAGGAGAGTGCGTCGCAGCCCAAGCCGGTCAGCAGATGTACGCCGCCTAAGGCGAAGTGCTCCGCGTCGCGGACAGACCACAGCGCGGGCAGCAGAATCACGGCATCCGCGCCGTTTTGCAGCGCCATTTTTGCGCGGATGGCGGGGGAGACAATCGCCGCGTCGCCGCGCTGCACGAAGCAGCCAGACATGACGGCGACGACCGCATCCGCATGGGCGGCTTCCCGCGCCTGACGCAATTGGTGCGCGTGCCCCGAATGGAAGGGGTTGTACTCGGCAATCACGCCGACAATGCGCATGGAAAAACTCCTTTTAATGAGCAATGAGAAATTAAGGCACCACCGCACAATTCGCCAGCCGACCACCTCATTTGTGCGGTGTTACCTTAGCAATGAAAAGGTGCGTTCCTATTATAGCAAAAAGAACAGAAACGTCAAGCGAACGCGCGAAATGACGTGGAATGATGCAATTTTGCCGCCGTTTTTGCCTTTACAGAACCGCCGAAAGATGGTATAATAGATTGGGTTCATCCCCAAACAAGACCATGAAAAGGAAGTAATTCATATGAAGCAGTTCATCGTGGAAACCTCCGCTCGTCACGTTCATGTCACCCAGCAGGATCTGGAAACCCTGTTCGGCAAGGGCTATGAGCTGACCGTCAAGAAGATGCTGTCCCAGCCCGGTCAGTATGCCAGCGCGGAGCGCGTGGACGTTGTCGGCCCGAAGAAGACCCTGACCGGCGTGAGCATCCTCGGCCCGGTTCGCAGCGCGACGCAGGTGGAGCTGTCCCTGACGGATGCGCGTTCCATCGGTGTGACCGCGCCTGTGCGTGAATCCGGCGACATCGCGGGTTCAGGCGCATGCAAGCTGGTTGGCCCGGCGGGCGAAGTGGAACTGACCGAGGGCGTGATCGCCGCCAAGCGCCACATCCACATGACCCCCGCGGACGCTGAGGAATACGGCGTGAAGGACAAGGACGTTGTGTCCGTGAAGGTGGATACCGACGGCCGTTCCCTGATTTTCGGCGACGTGGTTGTCCGCGTGAGCGACAAGTACGCGCTGGCGATGCATATTGACACCGACGAGTCCAACGCGGCTGGCTGCGGCCGTGCGCAGATGGGCGAAATCGTTAAGTAATGCCAAATTTCATGCAGGGTTTTCCTCTGCTGGAACGTTATAATGTTCACAGAAGCGTCACATAAGACGACGCAAAGGAGGAGAACCCTGCATGAAAAAACAGCTGATTTCCCTGATTCTGGCAGCGATACTGCTGCTGTCCTGCGCTTTGGCGGAGGAATCACAGAACGAAGAGTACCTGCTGCCCTACATTGACCTGTACGCCGTCTCGCTGGGTGAAAATGCCATCTTCGAGATTCCGAACGAATGGGGCTACCAGACGTCGGATGCTGCGGACGTGCCGCCGATGACCTCGCTCCTGACCGACCAGAACCAAATGGTGATGGCGATGAAGCTGCCCGCCGACTGGGAGGCCACCGACGCGAGCGACGCGCTGGGCATCCAGTCGTTTATGGTCGAGGGAACGGCGCTGATGCTGGGGCTGACCACGCCGCAGAGCACCCGCCTGCAGGAAATGACCATCAACGACATGCCCGCCGTGCTGGTCAGCATGAACGGGCAGGGATTCGATATCCTCTGGATTGGGGATTCGGGCGACCTGTACTTCTTCCTCTTCCCGAACGACGACGACGCGCTGGTGCAGCAGATGATTGCCGTCGCGCAGTCGCTGTGCGTGTTCCACCGGAAGGGGGAGCAGGTCAATCCCGCGTCGGATTTTGCGTACACGGCGGATGGCGGCGAGGTCACCATCACCGACTACATCGGCACAAGCGAACATGTGCTGATCCCGGACACCATCGACGGCTTGCCCGTGACGGCGCTGGCGGACAAGGCGTTCTACGAGAAGCATGTGACGACGGTTGTCGTGCCGGACAGCGTGACGGAAATCGGCGATTTGTGCTTTTCCGGCGATAACTACCTGGTCAGCTTGACACTGCCTGACGAATTGGCGGAATTGTCGTACGCCGCGCTGGAAAGCTGTTTCCGCCTGATGGATTTCGACCTGCCGCAAGGGCTGAAGAAAATCAGCGGAAGCGCCCTGCAGTATAATTACTACCTGACGCACTTGACGCTGCCGAGCAGTTTGACCGAAATCGAGCAGCTGAACTTCATCGGGCTGTACGGCTTGCAGTCGCTGACCCTCGCGGAGGACAATGCAGCGTTCAAACTCGACGAGACGAACGGTCTGCTGATGACGGCGGACGGAACGAGATTGCTGCACTGTTTCTCCGACATTGTTCCGGCGGAAGAAATCATCCTCCCGGAGGGCGTCAAAATCGTTGACCCGTTCGCGTTCCATTATGATTACGACGTCAAGCGCATCGTTCTGCCCGAAGGCGTCGAAACGATCGGCGCGATGGCATTCGCGATGTGTCCAAACCTGACGGAAATCGTCATTCCGGCAAGCGTGACGGACATCGGCGTGATGGACGGGCTGGAAGGGCGCACCGGCATCATTTCCTACAAGCGTAACGTCATTGTGACGCCGGAGGGCTGCCCGGCATGGAACTGGGCGGTCGAAACGGGCGCGACGGTAAAATCCCCCGAAGAGAATTAACGAAACATCTGGTTGATAGAAATAGAAGGAGTGTAACCATCCATGAAGGTTCTGATTGTCAACGCGGGTTCTTCCTCCCTGAAGTACCAGCTGGTGGACATGGACAACGAGCAAATGATCGTCAAGGGGCAGGTGGAGCGCATCGCGATTGAAGGCTCCCACCTGAACCAGAAGACCCCTGACATGTCGAAGGTCATCGACCTCTACGAGCCGATTCCGGACCACGTCGTGGCGACGAAGCTGATGCTGCGCGCGCTGCTTGATCCGGAAAAGGGCGTGCTCAAGTCCGTGGATGAAATCGGCGCGGTGGGTCACCGCGTGCTGCACGGCGGCGAGGAGTTCACCGCCAGCTGCATCATCACCGACGAAGTGAAGGCTGCCATCCGCAAGTTCATCCCGCTGGGCCCGCTGCACAATCCGGCGAACCTGATGGGCATTGAGGCGTGCGAGGAAGTTATGCCGCACACGCCGCAGGTGGCCGTGTTCGACACCGCGTTCCATCAGACCATGCCCCCGAAGGCGTTCATGTATGGCGTGCCGTACCGCTATTATAAGGAAATGGGCGTCCGCCGCTACGGCTTCCACGGCACGTCCCACCGCTATGTGAGCAAGCGCGTGTGCGAGTTCCTCGGCGTGAGCCCCATCGGCAAGAAGATTATCATCTGCCATCTGGGCAACGGCTCGTCCATGTCCGCGGTGGTGGACGGCAAGTGCGTTGACACGTCCATGGGTCTGACCCCTCTGGAAGGCGTTGTCATGGGCACGCGTTCCGGCTCCTGCGATCCGGCGGTTGTGCAGTTTATTGCCAACAATGACCACATGACCGTCAACGAAGTGCTGACGATGATGAACAAGCAGTCCGGTCTGATGGGCATTTCCGGCCTGTCCTCCGACATGCGCGACATCGACAAGGCGGCGGATGAGGGCAACGAACGCGCGGCGCTGGCGCGTGACATGCTGCACTACGGCATCAAGAAGTACATCGGCTCCTACGCGGCGGCGATGGGCGGCGTGGATATTATCGCGTTCACGGCGGGCATCGGCGAAAACGGCCCGGAACTGCGCGAATCCGTCATGAAGGACATGGAGTGGATGGGCGCGAAGCTGGACGTGGAGAAGAACAAGGTGCGCGGCAAGGAAGCCGTCATCTCCACCGACGACTCCAAGGTGACCATCTGCGTCATCCCGACGAACGAGGAAATCATGATCGCGCGCGACACCAAGGAACTGGTCGAGGGCGCGAAGAAGTAAGTTTCAGACAGGCGATGGCTTTTTCGCGGGGGCGCGCAACTTTTTTCGGGGAAAAGACGCTTTTTTCCGCGAAAAGGTGTTGACAAAACCCGCGAAAAAACCTATAATATGAAATGGTCTAATTTGAGGTGGTGAGCATTTGAAGCTGGATGTACTTCATGCCCTGCGTGATCCGGGAACGGCTTACGCATTCGCTGTGGAGCAGACCATTGCCCCGCAGGATGTGAGCGGCGAGGAGGTCACGTTTGACCCCGTGCAGCTCTCCGGGCATCTGACTGCCAATGAAGATGGCAGTGTTGTGGTAGAAGGAAGTCTGACGACAACCGCTCATGCCCATTGTGCCAAATGCCTGTCTCCTGCGTCCTGCCCCGTTACGGGGGATTTCCGGGAAACGTTCCTGCATGGGGGCGACCCGGAGGATGATGAGATTTTCGCGTATGAGGGCGGGCAGCTTGATTTTGCGAAACTCACCCTGACGCATGTGCTGCTCAATCTGCCGATGCGCTTCCTGTGCAAGGAAGATTGCAAGGGCTTTGAGGAGTACGAGGAGGTCAACCAACACAAGCATTGCCGGGACGATGCGAATGTACAGCGTCCTTTTGCGGCATTGCAGCAGTTGCTGGCTGAAAAGTCCGACAACAAAGAATAATTCGGTCAGCAATTTGGCTGCCAATAACGAGGAGGTGTAACCATGGCTCTTCCGAAGGGAAAAATCTCTAAGGCTCGCAAGCACAGCCGTCGTGCGAACTGGAAGCTCACCGTGCCCGGCATCGTTGAGTGCCCCCAGTGCCATCAGATGAAGCTGGCTCACCGCGTGTGCAAGCACTGCGGTTTCTACAAGGGCGTGCAGGTCGTTGCGGTCAACGAGGAAAAGAACGCCTAATTGGTATCCGGGGGCAAAAAATGGGGGAGTTGGGTGCGCACGAGGGTAATTGTGCTTTGCCTGATTTCCTGCATTCCCCGCAATTCCATATGCTCGCAACGTGATGAGGAGTACCCTGATTTTGCTGGCTCAGAGAGGGTGGTTCACCGGCTGAGAGGCCGCTCGCACAGCCGTCAGGGGAAGGTCGCTTCACAGAGCGTTCGGTGAGGATGATGCAGGATTTTTTTCCGCATGGAAAGTAGCCGAATGCGGTTCGCACCCGTGACCGTGCGCTTGAGGCAGTGTTTGCGCTGCGAAGCAAGGTGGTACCACGGAAACAGCTCCGTCCTTCGGGATGGGGCTGTTTTTGCGTTTTGGCAATCATTTCACGCGGAGAGGACACCCGTATGAACTACTTTGAGCAGATCGCGGAGCGCTTGCTCCAGCCGGGCACATTCCTGCTCGTGCTGGGCGCAATCCTCGTCTATACATCCGGTATCGTCGCCCGAAAGCTGTTTTCGGGCAGCGAAAAGGCCAATATCATTACCAAAATCGTCGGCTGCGTCGTCGCACTTGTCGGCGCAATTCTCATTTTTGCATGATACTCTTTCCAGATTCACCTGTGCTAACTGTAAATCGTATATAGGAGGTCATTCACATGGAAATGGAGAAAACATTCAATCCCCAAGCCGTGGAAAGCGAAATCTACCGCGACTGGGAATCCTCCGGCGCGTTTGAGGCGCACCGCGTGGAAGGCAAAAAGCCCTTCACCATCGTCATGCCGCCGCCCAACATCACCGGTCAGCTGCACATGGGCCACGCGCTGGACTGCACCCTGCAGGATCTCGCCGTCCGCTATCACCGCATGAAGGGCGATCCGACGCTCTGGCTGCCCGGCACGGATCACGCCGCCATCGCGACGGAAGTGAAAATCGTCGATGCGATGCGCAAAGAGGGGCTGACCAAGGAGTCCCTCGGCCGAAAGGGCTTCCTTGACCGCGCGTGGAAGTGGAAGGAAGAGTACGGCGGACGCATCGTCACCCAGCAGCGCCGCATGGGCATCAGCTGCGACTGGAGCCGCGAGCGCTTCACGATGGACGAGGGCTGCTCCAAGGCGGTGCGCGAGGTGTTCGTCCGCCTGTACGAAAAGGGCTTGATTTACCGCGGCAACCGGCTGGTCAACTGGTGCCCGTGCTGCGAGAGCGCGATTTCGGACGCGGAAGTGGAATATCAGGAGAAGGAAGGCAATTTCTGGCATCTGCTGTACCCTGTGAAGGAGACGGGCGAGATGCTGGAACTGGCAACCACCCGCCCCGAAACCATGCTCGGCGACACCGCCGTGGCGATTAACGCCGCTGACCCGCGCTATGCCCACCTGCACGGCTGCCATGTGCTGCTGCCGCTGGCGAACCGCGAAATCCCGATTATCTGCGACGAACACGCCGACATGGAAAAGGGCACGGGCGTGGTGAAAATCACCCCCGCGCATGACCCGAACGACAACGAAGTCGGTCAGCGCCATGACCTGCCCGTCGTGCGCGTGTTCACTTATGACGGCCACATGACCGGCGCGGAGGACGCCGCGAAGGACGCCGACGGTCAGGCGATTGACTGCGGCAAGTACGCCGGCATGACGACGCTGGAAGCGCGCAAGGCGATTGTCGCGGACTTGCAGGAATTGGGGCTGCTCAAGAGCATCGAGCCGCTGACCCACGAGGTCGGCACCTGCTACCGCTGCCATACGGTGATTGAGCCGATGGTCTCCCGGCAGTGGTTCGTGAAGATGAAGCCGCTGGCGGAACCGGCGATTGCCTGCGTCAAGAGCGGCGAAACGAAGTTCGTGCCGGAGCGCTTCACGAAGCAGTATATGAACTGGATGGAAAATATCCGCGACTGGTGCATCAGCCGTCAGCTGTGGTGGGGACACCGCATCCCGGTGTGGTACTGCGACGACTGCGGCGCGATGACCGTCAGCCGCGAAGACCCGACTTGCTGCTGCAAGTGCGGTTCTGCGCACATTAAGCAGGATGAGGACGTGCTGGATACTTGGTTCTCGTCTGCCCTGTGGCCGTTCTCCACGCTCGGCTGGCCGGACAACACCGAGGATTTGAAGTACTTCTATCCCACGAACCTGCTCGTGACGGGCTATGATATTATTACCTTCTGGGTTAGCCGCATGATTACGATGGGCTTGGAGGAAATGCAGGTTCCGCCCTTCCAGACGGTGCTGATTCACGGCCTGGTGCGCGACGAACTGGGGCGCAAGATGTCCAAGTCGCTGGGCAACGGCGTTGATCCGCTGGAAGTCATCGACCAGTACGGCGCGGACGCGCTGCGCTTCTCTTTGGTGATGGGCGTGAGCGCGGGCAACGACACCCGCTACATCCCGGCGCGCGTGGAATCCGCCCGCAATTTCGCCAACAAGATTTGGAACGCCAGCCGCTTCGTGCTGATGAACGTGATGGAGAAAGCGCCGCTGGACACCGCGCATCTGACCGCGGCGGATCAGTGGATTTTGTCCCGCTTCCAGGACGCGACGCGCGCGATTTCTTCCAATATGGAAGAAGGCGAGTTCGGTCTGGCGGCGGACCGCATCTACGACTTTGCGTGGAGCGAATTCTGCGACTGGTACATCGAGCTTGCGAAGAGCCGCTTAAATGGCGACGACCCGGTGGCGAAGAAAGCCGTGCAGGGCGTGCTGCTGTATGTGCTGGAAGGGCTGCTGAAGCTGCTGCACCCGTTCATGCCGTTCCTGACCGAGCAGGTGTACAAGTTCCTGCCGGGCAGCGAGGGCTTCCTGATGCTCAAATCGTGGCCGGAAGTGAAGCCGGAGCTGGACTTCCCGGACGAGGAAGCGAAGATGGAGGGTGTGATGGAGGTCATCCGCACCATCCGCAACCTGCGCGCGGAGATGAACGTCGCCGCGGGCAAGCGCACGCACCTGATGCTGCTTCCCGCGGATGGCTGGGCGGAGACGCTGGCGCACGCCGGGCAGTATTTCCAGCGTCTGGCAGGCGCAAGCGAAACGGCAATCATTGAAAGCAGCGCCGCCGTGACCGAAAAGACCGTTTCTGCCGTGACGAAGGCGTGCACGCTGTACATCCCGCTGGGCGATTTGGTGGACTTCGAGAAGGAAATCGCGCGCCTGAGCAAGGAACTTGACAACCTGCACAAGGAAATCGCCCGCGCCGAGGGCAAGCTGAACAATCCGGGCTTTGTGAGCAAGGCGCCCGCCGCGCTGGTGGAGCAGGAGAAGGGCAAGCTGGCGCTGAATCAGCAGAAGGCGGAGCAGGTCGAAAAGCGCATTGCGGAACTCAAAGAATCAATGTAATTGGGGATTTTTTCTGGGGGACTGCTTGGGGGCAGTCTCCCTTTTCTTTGGTGATGTGCGATTTCTGCATCATTTGCGCTGCCACGCAGGGGAATTTCGCGTCTGCGGACGCGACGAGGGGGCAACGAAAACAGACGAATGTCTGCGATCGCCCCCTCGACCCCTTCGGGTGCACACTCCTGTTACTTGGATTTTGTCGGAAGTTTTTATTTTGGTTGCTCTTTTACCGCCCAATCATGCAG
>ULJH01026441.1_pt1 | contig 22554 bp, 18 predicted proteins | sample 1950781 | NCBI WGS metagenome assembly ULJH01 (sample SAMEA4835462, study PRJEB28245) | human gut metagenome | biome: gut microbiome; material: fecal sample | place: Denmark | collected 2008 | reverse complement strand
ACTGAATTGTCCAATGTTTGGGGAACGCTTCATTCTTCGCGGCCTTTCCTTGTCTTTAACGTTCCTTATCGACGTTCATGCGTTCCAAGTCTTCTTCGGAAGCGCTGTAAACGAAGGGGATGTTACGGTCGAGCTCGCAATAATCAAGACCATAACCCATCAAGAATTTGGGCTCATCGAGTTCCTTGCCACAGAAATCGACGTCGACTTCTAGCTTTCTTAACGGCTTTTTATCGAATAAAGTCGCGATGAGAATTTGCTTCGGCTTGTAATGGGAGAAGAGATGCTCCTTGAGGTAATACATTGTTAACCCCGTGTCGACGACGTCTTCGACGAGTACCACCGTTCTGCCTTGAATATCCATGGAGATATCGCGGTCAATCTTTAGGTGCCCCGTGCTTTGAGTACCCACATAAGAAGAGACTTTCACGAAATCAAGGAGGATCGGGCATTTGATTTGGCGGACCAAATCACTATAGAAGAAGAGGGCCCCTTTCATGACGGCCACGACGACGGGAAGTTTTTCCTCGTCCTTGAGGCGTTGGGTGAGTTGTCTCCCCAAGCGGCGGTTGATGGTTTGAATCTGATCGACGGATAAAACGATATCGTCCCTCATAGTGAAACCCTTTCGGTGCTTATTAGGCTAGTATATCGTTCTCGTTGGAAGAAAAACTAGCCCTGTTTTCAATTTCGTCCATGAAAGCGCTCCCGTAGCAACAAATCCCCTTATCGCGATACAATAACGTAATCTTTGAAATGGAAACTCGTCCCAGAGAAAGAAGGAACCCCCATGAAGCTAGAAAATATTCCCTTAGCCCTCACCTATGACGATTTGCTTTTAGTCCCCGTTCATTCGACCGCAGTCCCCAACCAAGTGGAACTAAAAACCCATCTTTGCCGCGGCATCGATTTGCCAATCCCCGTCTTAAGCGCGGCAATGGATACCGTAAGCGAATCCTCCATGGCCATTGCCCTTGCCCGACTCGGCGGATTATCCATCATCCATAAGAATATGGCCATCGAAGACCAAGCCGAACAAGTCCGCTTGGTAAAAGAAGCCGATCCCAAAGGGACCACCCCCGCGTTAGATGCAAAAGGCCGCTTGATGGTTGGAGCGGCGGTAGGAGCCAATCCCGAATTATTGCCGCGGGCCAAAGCGTTAATCGAAGCGGGTGTGGATGTGCTTTGCTTGGATTCCGCCCACGGAGATAGTGAAAATGTCATTCAAAAAGTCGCGGAACTTAGAAAAGCGTTCCCCAAAATCCCCCTTATCGCCGGCAATATCGTCACCGAAGGAGCGGCGAAGCGTTTAGCGGAAGCCGGTGCCGACTGTGTGAAAGTTGGCATTGGTCCAGGCTCGATTTGCACCACCCGCGTCGTGGCGGGAGTGGGCGTCCCCCAAGCTAGCGCCGTCGATGAAGTCGTAAGTTTCTGCAAGGATAAAGGAATCGGCGTTATTGCCGACGGCGGACTTCGCTATAGCGGAGATATCGTCAAAGCCTTGGCACTAGGCGCGAATGCCGTGATGCTAGGATCGATGCTCGCCCGAAGCGAAGAAGCTCCTGGAGAAATCTATGAACGGAACGGCAAGAAATTCAAAGCCTATAACGGCATGGGTTCCTTAAAGGCCATGCGACATGGCTCCGCCGATCGTTATTTCCAATCCTCCAAAGGGAAACTCGTCCCCGAAGGGATTGAGGCGGAAGTGCCGGTAGAAGGAAGTTGCGAAGACATCATCTTCCAAATCCTTGGCGGACTTCGTAGCGGCATGGGTTACTGCGGGGCGCATAACTTAGAAGAGCTTTCTGCTAATGCCCGCTTTGTCCGCATCACGAACGCCGGCAAACTCGAATCCCATCCTCACGACGTGAAAATGGAAGTCGCCGCCCCCAATTACAAAGGCTGCTAAGCGAAAAAAGACTACGAATTAACCCCGAAATAATCGGGGTTTTAATATACTCATTTCTCAAAAACCAACGTTATTTGATGTAACGAATCGTTTTACTCGACCCACAACCTAACATCGTAAGAAAGGTGACGAGAAGGATGGGCTTCCAACTCTCCCGTTTTTTGTCGATAACTAGAACAAAAAACTATCCGTTTTTATTCCTTTTTTAGGGAAACCAATATCCGATTTTATTCCCTTTTAGGGATTTGCAATATCCGATTTTATTCCTTTTTACGAAAAAGCCCGATAAAATCGAGCTTTTATTGTTTTATGCGAAAAAGGAAGTTTTTAAGGTCTTCTGGAGAAGAAGCAAGACAAAGATGCGGAACCTCTTTTAAGGCTTCTTTGTCCCCGTATCCCCAACTGACTTCAATACCTTGGATTCCGCTTTTTTCGGCCCCAATCATATCAAAGGGGGTATCTCCAATCATCAAGGGGCGATACTTGGATAAGGGGAAACGAACTAAGGCATCCTGAATGATCAGTTCTTTGCTTTCATGTTTCCCGTCTAACGAAGAGCCAAATACCTCTTCAAAATAAGGGGCTAGGCCAAAGTGTTTGGCGATTTCTTTGGCTTCGGGGGTCGGCTTGGAAGTGACGATCGCCATCGGAATGCCCTGTTCCTTCATGGATTCAAGAAGTTCTTTGATTCCTGGGAACACGCTGCATTCATAAGCTCCTTTGCCGACGTATTCTTCGCGAAATAAGCTTACGGCTAAATCGGCCTCAGATTCTGGAACCCCAAAATCCAAGAAGGAATCCCTTAATGGGGGTCCCACGACCACGCGCAGGCTTTTGCCGTTAGGAGAGATGCCAAGACGGTCTAAAGCATAGCGGAAGCACCGCATGATTCCGGGAGCGGATTCCGTTAAGGTGCCATCTAAATCGAAGAAAAGGACCAAAGGTTTATTCATAACGGTAGAAATTCTATCGAGTTCGGAATAAAAAAGAACCCCCAAGCGGGGGTTCTAGGTATTGAAAGCGCTTATTCTGGTAGATCCGGGAAGGAGTCGGGGTTCGGAACCGATTCGATAACGGCTTGGTCCCCATAAGCAAAGTCAGCCTTCAAATCGACTTTGAGTTTGACGGTCGTTTCCGATTTAACAACCATATCCCCTGTGGCGGCATCGGCTTTCACCGAGGCCTCGAAGTCGGCGAATAATCCAAGGGAAGTGAACCCTTCATCGGAGAAGCTGACCGCGAAAGCGGCGCTTCCCTTGGCTTCCACCGAGGTGGAGCCGGTTTCGCCGATAATTTTGGTGGGATCCAAATTATAGACGAAGGAGTAATTGCCTTTTCCACAATCAAGATAATCGACCCCGGCAGTGAAATTGGTTTCTAGCTGAGTCAACATGCCGTCGATATCAAGAATCTTCGCAACATCCGCGGGGATTTCGGCCGGATTTTTAAAATGCAGAGTCGAAGGAAGTTCGGCAGTAGGAAGAAGCGATTGAATGATCGGACGTACGGATTCCATGTCCATGTATCCCATGCCGTCTTCGATATAGAACCCCGCTTTTTTGATATTGGCAGTCGCGCTCACTGCGTTATCGCCAATCCCGTTACGATATTCAAATCCCGCACCGAAGGTAAGACTCGTTTGAAATTTGGTGACATCTTCGCGGAAATTCTTGATGCCGGCATTGAGATAGAAATCTTTGACTTCGATTTTGCCGCCGATTTCTTGGCTAGTTTCGCCCATCGTGGCTTTGGAATAATTCTCAAAAAGGAATCCGCCTTTGACGGCAACGGAGAGGGCATCGACTTTATCCGTATTTTCTTTCGCCGCCGCATAATGGGTGGCCAAATCTTCTTTTTGGACTTTCTTGCCTTCGGGAATCGTTTGTGATCCACCTCCGCCGCAAGAAAGAAGCATCAACATCGAACTAGATAGAAGTAGGAGAGACGTTTTTTTCATAATGGTTTACCTCTTATTCTATTTATATTAAAGGAGCGTTTAAAAAAAGGAATAGTCTTTTCGGACCATTCCTAGATAGATTTTTAAGGATTGGCGCGTCCTCTTTGCCAAGCCGCCTCCTAACGGATGGATCAAAGCTTCTTGTCGTAGGCTTCGAGTTCCTCTTCGCTAGGAACATAAACTTCTGGGCTATAACGAACCATCCCTTTGTAGGAAAGCCCATAACCGGTTAAGAAAATATCATCTTTGATCGTGATGCCGCAGAAATCGATCGGCACCTCAATCTTTCGGTTCTTGGTCTTATTGACTAAAGTACAAACCAAAATCCGCTTCGGATGCTTCAAAAGGGTATGACGGATCAAATAGTCGAGAATCGACCCCGTGTCGACTATGTCCTCGACGAAGACGACGGTCCGGTTTTTGATGGGGAAGGAGATGTCCTTCTCGATCCGGGGGTCCCCTTCTTGGTCGCGGCTTAGCTGAACATAATCGCATAAAAAGTCCGCATCGACGCATTTGACGAGGTCGCCCATGAAGCAAATCGCCCCGCGCATGACGCAGACGAACAAGGGAAGCTGCTCTTCGCCGGATAAGGCTTCCGAAAGCTCGTAACCGAGGTTGCGGGTGATGGCATCGATATTATAGGAAGAGAGAATGACCTTTTTCATAATGCCCCCTTATTCGAGTTCAATTGTCGCGGGTGGTTTGGAGGTGAAGTCGTAAAGGACGCGGTTCACCCCATGCACCTCATTGATGATGCGTTCGGAGATTTTAGAAAGAAGAGGATAAGGGATTTCAAAAGGGGATGCCGTCATGAAATCGTCGGTTTTTACCGCGCGTAAGACGACCGCATAGTCATAGGTTCTCCCATCTCCTTGCACCCCGACGGAGCGCATATTAGACAAAGCGGCAAAGTATTGGGAGGGCTTTTGGCCCGCTTTTTCCATTTCCTCGCGGAAAATCGCATCAGCTTCTTGGACGATATGGACTTTTTCGGGAGTGACTTCCCCAACGACCCGGATGCCAAGTCCTGGCCCCGGGAAGGGCTGACGGGAGACGATGGATTCGGGGAGACCCAAAAGACGGCCAATCTCGCGGACTTCGTCTTTGAATAAATCTTGAAGGGGCTCAACAAGCCCCAGGAAATCCATGTCTTTGGGGAGCCCCCCGACGTTATGGTGGGATTTGATTTTGGCGGAAATCCCTAATCCCGATTCGATGCGGTCGGGGTAAATCGTCCCCTGAGCCAAATAGAAGGAGCCTTCTTTCCCGAGTTTTTTCTCCTCCGCGGCGAAGACGTCCACGAAGTGCTTGCCGATGATTTTTCTTTTTTCCTCCGGCTCGCTCACCCCTTTTAACGCGGAGAAGAATTCTTCGCTCGCGTCGACTTTGACGAATTGGAGGTCCATCTTGGAGAAGGTGTCTTCGACTTGCTTGGCTTCGTTTTTGCGGAGCAACCCGTGGTCGACGAAAACGCAGACGAGCTGTTTGCCGACGGCTTTGGACAGCAAGGACGCGACCACCGCGCTGTCAACCCCGCCGCTAAGCCCGCAAAGGACGCGCTTATCTCCAATTTGGCGTCTCGCCGCTTCGATTTTTTCTTTTAAGAAATCTTCACTTTTCCAACTGGGGGATGCTTGGCAAACCCCATAGACGAAATTTTGAAGCATTTCCTGCCCATGAATGGAATGCTCGACTTCGGGGTGAAACTGCACCCCGTAAAGACCCTTTTCCTCGTTTTCGTAAGAAGCGATGGGGCAGGTGTTGGAAGAAGAGGTAATCCGGAAAGAAGGGGGGAGCGAAACGATTTGATCCCCGTGGCTCATGAAGACTTCTTGCTCGGCTTCCAATCCCTCAAAGAGGGGGGAGGGAAGCACGCGAATCGCCTTCCGCCCGTATTCCCGCTGAGAAATCGGCTCGACTTTGCCACCGTTTTGGTAGGCGATGAGCTGGGCTCCATAGCAAATCCCCAGAATCGGTTTGCCCAAGGCAAAGATGCCGGGGTCGACGTGGGGGGAGGAGGCTTCGTAGACGGAATTGGGCCCGCCCGTGAAGATGAGGCCGAGGATATCGGGATCCTTCAGTTTTTCTAGGGGGGTCGTGAAGGGGAGGACTTCACTGTAGACGTGGAGGTCGCGAACGCGACGGGCGATGAGTTGGTTATACTGACCGCCGAAATCGAGAACGATGATTTTTTTCATATTCCATTATTGTAACGGATTGCCCCCCTTTCCGTCTTCCCAAAAAAACAAAAAAAGCGGGATCGATGATCCCGCTGGAGGCGAAGAGAAGGGAATTCAGTTCTTTTTGGCTCGGCAGAGCAAAAAGAGGGCTGATAGAAGAACTCCGGCCATCGACAAAGCAGTCAAGCCGACGTAGGAGAGGGTTTCGCCGTTGGGCCTAGCGAACAAAGCCAGGGAAGGAGAGGAGAAGGCGATGGAATCGATGTATTCGACCATGTAGGCGTATTTGGCGGCGTCTTCCGGGGAGAGGGATTGGATTTCGGAGGCGCAAAGCTTTTCGTAGCGGCCCACCAAATCGCTTTGGTAGGATTTCGCTTCGGCGACGCTGCTGGAGTGGAGGAGGTCGCAGGTTAAGGCATCTAGGCCCTCCAAGAAGGAATCCAAGCATTTGGAGACATCGATTTCATTGATGGTCATCCACGTTTTCGGAAGTTGGTCGAAGCGGAATTTAGAGACCGTCAAAGGCGAGGAGAAATCCATTTCGAAGAGGCCGTCGCTGCTCGTTTGGACCCCTAAATCCTTCATCGTCCCGTCGTCTGCGATCGCTTGGACGCGGAGCGAGGTGACTTTGTCGCCGGTTTCCTTGCCAGTGACTAGGCGAAGAGAGCTCACGCTCGTCTTTTTGCCCAAATCGTATTCAAAATAGGGGTTTTCGCCACGATAGTCGGTGAAATCGGCGAAGGTCGCTTCGTCGGAATCACTGACAAAACTCGCGTGGGAAAGGGGCTTGTCAGGGCGGAAATCTGAATACAGGGAAAGATCGTGGAAGGAGAAGGGATGGGTGGGGTTAACGCGGAAAGAGGAAACCACGAGGTCGCTGCTCCCTTCCGTCCCGTTGACTTTGGCCCGGAGGTAGCGCGCTTGAACCGGGGCTGGCAGGGAATGCTCGATGTAGCGTCCATCGTAAGAGCCGATTTCCGTATACTCCTGCCCATCCGAGGAATAGGAGAAGGTGAAGCCGGCTTGCTGATAATCCGCGGTGGAATTGGCTTTGGTTTGGGTGAGTTCAAAGGAAGATAGCGGGACGACTTTCCCCAAATCGAGCTCGAGGTAGGCGTTCGCGTCGCTGACGTGGCGAAACCAAGCGTAGGTGGAAAGGGATTCGTCCAAAAGGCAATCGAGCTCGGAATAGGCGTATTCCCCAAGCTCGGTGCCGTAGGTGCTCATCCCCGAGACGGTCAAAGAGGCGTCGAAGTTCGCTTTGGAGAGGACGTCGACCCCGAATTCGCGCAGGGTTCCCCAGGTGGGGAAGGAGAGGTCGAAGAGCTTGATGTAGCGGGCGTAATAAGCGCCGCAGGAGGCTTTTTGATCCAAGGCGGCGGAAGAGGTGTTGAAGGAAGCGATCGTCGCGTAGGAGGAGCCGTCTTTGGAGACGCCGACGCTTCCCCCGAACCGGTCGGAGGTGTAGTCTTCGCCCGTGCCGGTATGGACGTGGATCGTCCTGACCGCGTAGACGTCGCCGAGGTCCAAAAGGATGTAGGAGCCGTCTTGGACGGAGCTTCGATCGATCCAGGCAAAGCTGGTTTCGTCGCCGTCATAAGCTTTCTCAAAGCCGTTGGTGGCTTCGTAGGCGGAAGCGACCTTCATTCCCGAGAACGTGTAGGACGGGCAGAGGCGAAGGTAGTCTTTCCCCACGCTTTTGTTGGCCGTGGAAAGGGAAGGAAGCGCGGTGAGGGAGGCGCTTAGGGGGAGGTGGGTGAGGACAAATAGAATCTTATTCATAAAGGAAATTCCTTTCATAAAATGGAATTGACGTTGAATTCGCGCAGGACGACCCCATAGGGGGTGGCACCGCGGTTGGTGAGGCGGACGTAACGGGCCGAAATCGGGGAGGGGAAGCTCACCCGGATGTCCTTTTGGTCCTTGTATTCCCCTTCAAGCTCCACGTAGGTTTTCCCATCGAGGGAATAGGAGAAGGAGACGTCGGGGAAATAATCCATGGGGGAATCGCTTTTGGCTTGGAACAAGACGATGTTATGGATGGAGGTTGCCTTTTTGAGGTCCAGGGTGATTTGGGTGAGGTCGCTCCGGTTGATGTTGAACCACGCATAGGTGTTCAAACTCCCATCGCCCATGTTGCCGAGGCTCGTGTCGACGGAGGTTTCGAGTTCGATTCCGGAAAGGGCGTAGGAAGGGGCGTTGGGATCCAATTGGTTGATTTTGATTTCGCGCACTCCCACCCAGGTCTCCGTCCCTTCGTTATAGAGGCGGAGGAAGCGGGCCCGGAAAGGCGCGTCGCGGAAATCGAATTTGGAATCGGCCCCAGAGAGGGTTCCGACGTCGGAGAAGGAGAAGCCGTCGAGGGAGGACTGCAGCTTTCCAGCCATCGCGTCCCCGGCCCCGTTCGCGTTCCCAAAGAGGATTTCGACATCGTTGATGTCCTTCTCTTCGCCGAGGTCGAGGCGGAGGTAGGCCCCTTCTTGGGGCTTGCCTTGGAACCAGCAATAGGTGGAATCGTCGCCGTCATAAACGTTTTCGGGACGGCCGAAATAGATGCCTTCGAACCCAAAATAGGTGACTCCGGTATCGCGCCCCAAGCGGAGCAAGGCGATGTCCTTGGCTTCCGCCCGCAGGGCGTCCACGACCGGGGTGAGGACGCTGACGCCGACTTGGACTTCCTCCCTATCGGTGTTGTAGGTGATTTTATTGAGGACCGGCGCCTTGCATTCCTTGGCTTCGGCCTCGAGCTTTTCCCCTTGCTCCAAGTAGCCTTCGTAATCTTGGCTTTCGCCCGTTGCGATTCCTAGGGAGGCTAGTCCCAGCCGGGCGATTGCGGAGAGCTTTCGGACCCAAGGGGAGATGGAAGTGAGCAATTTGCGGTTTTCCGCGTTTTTCAAATAGGAGGAGCAGGCTTCCACGAGGCGGCTCAATTCCGCTTTCAGGGGCTCTGAAGAAGCGGCTTTATCCTCGCTAGCGGAAGAAGCATAATCTTGGTAAGCGGATTTTAAGCGTGGGGATTCCTCAAAGTATTTCCCCTCGTAAAGCGTGGCGTTGGTCAAGTAGGAGCAAATCTCCTCCAACGCCGCGTGCTCTTTTCCCTCCAAACGGGGGAAGGAGGCGCGATAGGCCTCTTCCGCGTCAAAGGCGGAGGGGTTCCAGCAATAGGCGCAGACGGAATCGATCGCGATTTTGCTGGGCTCGGCCTGCTGCATGGGGTTGGTCACGATACCCGAGAAGGGGACTTCGCCCTCTTCGTATCTTTGGTTGAGCACCTCGGCTTTGCCAAGAAGCAAATGGGACGTCGAATAGTCGTTGACCGGCCAATTGAGCCAATAGAAGGGCTTTTTGCCGCCGGTGAGGGAGGAAAATTCCTCTTCTCGCAGGGTTTGAAGCGAGGTACAGACATCGTCCCCGGTCCACATGATCTCCACGTCGGAATCGAGTCCCTTCATCAAGGAGGCGTAGTATTTCTTCAAATCGACCCGCAGGCGCGTCTCGGATTGATAGCAGTAGGCGCTTGGGACGAATAGCAGGGGGTTGGTCACGCCTTTTCCCCTCAGGAAAGAGGACACGTCGTTGAGGAGGCGGCGGTGCAAAGACCCGTCTTCGTAAAGCGTCCCCTCGGGGATCCCGATGTCGTCGGCCGAGATCATGAACGTCTCGACCCCGATTCCCTGCAGCTGAAGGAATTTCTCCTCTAGCTGAGTCAACGACTCCTCGTAATTGGAGGAGGTGATCGCCTGGTGGAGGAAGGGGTGGATCGCATAAGCGAATTCGACTTTGGTCCGCTTTCCGGCGTCGACGACTTCCTTAAGGGTCGCAAGGCCGCGCTCGGAGTAGGCGCCGCGCCAATTCGTCGAATGGTAGGAATCGTCTTTGGGCGCGTAGATATAAAGGTTGCCCTTCCTTCCTTTGGCGCTTTCCATGAGGGCGATGCGCTCATCCTTCGTCCAGGGGATGCCATAATACCCCTCGATGAAGCCGCGGTAGGAAGAGGAACTGTAATCTTGGATCAAGAGCTTGCGGAGGCTGCCATCGGATTGCTCGAGGATTTCCTCCAACGTGGCAAGGCCGAAGAACGCCGCGTCGGTGTCCTCCCCGACCACGTGGATGCCGGAAGAGTCGATTTTGAGGCAATAGCCGTCTTTTTTCTCGAAGACGGGGAAGTATTCTTCGGCCGTGATTGCCTTATCGAATCCTTCCGAATAGGTCGATAGGGTCAACGAAAAATCCTCATGGAGCCCCTCTCCAAGCAAAACGTCTTGGGAGGAGAAGACCTCGAAGGCTCGGTCGCGGGTGTAGGAATCGATGCCCGCGGAAAAGGAAAGCCCAATCCGTGAGGGGAGATTCACCTCTCCACCCAAATAGGTGATCGATTGGGGGACGGGGACGAAGGAATAGGGGGTTGGCTCGATGGACTGGGCTTTGGCCCCCATCGAGGCCAAAAGCAGGGGAATGCCCCAAAGAATGCTGCGTTTCATGCACGTACCTCCTCCATTGCCTCTAAGACGGATTGATTGCCTTCTCCCCCATCGAGGCGATTTTTCTCGCCCCATAGGAAGGCTTTGCCTACCTGCGCCCCAAAGAAGGCGTTTTGGCCGATTCTAGAAAGGGTCGAAGGCAGATGGATCGTTTCTAAGCGCGGGGCTTGGGCGGCGTTTTGGGTGGGGAAGAACAGGCGGCTTGGGATGGTCGTGACTCCTTTCGCGAAGACGGCTTCTTGGCAAAGGAGGCCGGAGAAAACGCCGTTGCCGGCTTCTAAATCAGCCAAATCGGAGGAGATGACGAGTTTTTCCACCTCACCTAAATTCCCAGAAAAAGCCTTTTGGCCGAGGGAAAGGGACTCGCGCAGCCAGATTTGACGGAGGGGAGCGCCACGAAAACAATCTTCCCCGATGGAAGTAAGATTCCAACTGTCAAAACGCTCCAAAGCGCTATTTTCGAAGGCGCTTTCCCCCAAGCTTAAGCAGGAAGAGGGGAGATAGAGTTTCTTTAAACTTGAACAGGAGGCAAAAGCGTGGTCGGGGATTTCCTTCAAGGGGCAAAGCTCCAAATCCGCCTGTGACAAGGAAGTGCCCGCGAAGGCATAGCTTCCAAGCTCCTGCAGCCCCTCTCCCCAAGCGACGGCCTGGAGGTTCGGGCATTGGAAGAAGGCTTTGGCGGCGATTTTCACGCAGGAGGATAAATCGGCTTTCCCCATGCCGCATCCCTCGAAGGCGCTTTCTTCGATTTGACGCAGGCTCGCGGGGAAGGCGACGGACTTCAATCCCTCGTTGCCGTAGAAGGCGTAGGTGCCGATGGAAAGGAGGGAAGAGGAAGAATCGATTTCGAGTTTGGTCACTTTCCTCGCGACCTTGGGGTCGGTGGAAAGCGGACGCATGAAATTGGCGGGGATGCGCTTAACGTGGGGGCCGATGTAGACTTCGGTCTCCTTTTGCTCCGAGGAATAGAAAACCCAGTTCCTCGCGTTGAAGTCTTGGGCCTCCTCCGCGTCGAAATACACGCGTTTCAACCCGGTTTGGGAGAAGGCGCCGTCCCCGATTTTGGAGATGGAAGAGGGGATGGTCACGCTTTCGAGCCAAGTCAGCTCCGTGAAAGCCTCCGCCTCGATTTCTTTCACCGGCAGGCCCTCGTGGGTGGAGGGGATGACGAGGTTTGGCGTGCTCAGCCCATGGTTTTTGTTGGAGACGGAGTAGTAGGTTTTGTCTTCAGAAAGGGAATAGGTGAGGCCAAGGGTCGAAGATCCCGGGGCATAGCGGTACGTCGATTTTGGGAATTCCGTCGCGGGGTCTTTTTCCAAGAGCTCAATCGAAGCGGAAGGGCACTCGAGGGGAGAGGAAGAAGAGTGCGAGGAAGAAGGCGAAGACAAAGAAGAGGGTTCGGGGGAAGTGCCGCCTCCCGTCCCCGAAGCCGTGCAGGAAAACAGGGCCGCGGCGGACAAGGCGAGGATGCATCTGCAGTTTCTTTTCATGAAAAACTCCCTGGATTTTTAAACGAAAAGCGATGTTTCCTCTATTTTTCCATGATGTAAGCGTTTTGTAAAGACCATTATTTAACTTTGTGAAAAAAATAGAAAAAGAAAACCGCCCCCGCTATTTCGGGAGCGGATTGGCGGAAAAGGAAGGTTTACTTTTCTTGGATTTGCTGCGGTTTCTTTTCGCGGAGGATGGCATTCATGATGATGCCGAGGATCATCGCGACGGAAACCGAGGTGATCGACATGGAGACTTCCCCACTTCCGAAGGAGAAGACGAGTCCGCCGATGCCGGCGACGAGGATGACCGAGCTCACGAAGATGTTCTTGGTCTTCGACATATCGACTTTTTCGTGGATGAGCATCTTGACGCCGCTAGAAGCAATGAAGCCATAGAGGATCAAACTGACGCCGCCCGTAACGCAGGCAGGGATTGTCTGGGTGAGGGCCATGACCGGGCTAAAGAAGCCAAGGAGCATGGAGAAGATGCAAGCGAGGAAGATGACTTTGGTCGAGGCGATTTTCGTGACGCCGACAACCGCGACGTTTTCCCCATAAGTCGTATTGGCCGCGCCGCAGAGGCAGCCCGAGATCGCGGTGGCAACCCCATCGCCGATTAAGGTGCGGGAAAGGCCCGGTTCTTCAAGCAAATCGCGTTGGAGAAGTCCCGACATGTTTTTGTGATCACCGATGTGTTCGCAGATGGTAACCAAAGAAACGGGGATGAAGATGAGGGCCGCTTGGCCAACCGCCGAACCCGAAAGGGGGACGACGTTACTCGATTGAGCCGCTAAGAACAAGAACTTCGGATAATCCAAGAAGGATTGGACGCGGATGTTGGAGAAGAGATTGATGAACGGATCGAAATTGACGACGCGGCAATAGTCCGAACTGCAGCCATAATAACCAATCACAGTGAAGAGAACGCCGGTGATATAGCCGCTTAGCATACCAAGAACGAAGGGGATGAGGGAGATGGTGCCTTTGCCATAATGGGCACAGATCGCCGTGACGACCATGGCGACGAGCCCGGAAATGATGTTGCACCAGTTATAGGCTCCCGCGGCGGTGCCGGTGAGGTTACCAATCGCGCTTCCGGCAAGGGAAAGACCGATGACCATGATGACCGGTCCCACGACGATAGGAGGAAGAAGTTTGTTGAGCCAAGCAACGCCAAAGAGCTTGATGAGCAAGGCGACTAAGCAATAGACGACGCCGACCATCGCCATGCCAACGGGAAGAATCCAAAGGTTCACTTGACCCGCTTGAGCATCCACTTTGATCGCTTCGCTCATCGCCGCCATATAGGCGAAGCTCGAAGCGAGGAACATTGGGGATTTGAATTTCGTAACGAAGAGATAGAATATGGTCCCGATACCGGCACTGAAGAGGGTCGGGGCGATCATGACGGAGGCAAGGCTTTGTTCCACCCCGCCGATCGTGACGTTCACCCCGCTAAAGACGATCATCGGAACGGTGACGCAGGCCACGAACATGGCGAGCACGTGCTGAATGGCAAGAATGATCCACTTCCCTGCTTTCTTGGGGGCTTCATCGACCTCTAGAAGCATGCCATTGGGATGAATGGTGCGCGGTTCTTCGACCGCAGCGCTATTTTTGTTTCCAAACATTGGGGAAACCTTCCTTTCCGAAACAAGGTAAAAAAATAAGGCCTCTATTAGGCCTCAAAACGAATACGGATGAAGGAGACGGCACCCCTATTTTGGGCGAGTTGCTTCATTCCGGTTCGCATCATCTTTATCTTGCTCCGGGACTTTACTTTAAACTGCGGCAGGTTTTTTTCCAAGACCGAATTTTTCCTTGTTAGCGCTTTCATGATTTTTGTCCCTTTATTTACAAATTTCTCTAAAGGTGAAAAAATAGCCCCCATGGATGAACAAATGAAAACGCCTGCTCCCTTAGGAGCCAATGGCACCAAGACAAAAGAAGAAGAGGAACGCTTGAAATCGCGTTTAGCCGAAGCCAAAAAGCAATTTACCCGTTGGGGCCTCTATTTCCTTGGAGCCTTCGGGGGATTTGTTTTGCTTTTTGTTTTCCTTTGCCTCTCCGCAAGCCTAGGATGGCCGATGGGACTTACCTGCACGTTTTTGATTTTGGATTTCTTGGCCTTAATCGGATCGATATTTTTGCTGGTTTGGACGCATGTGAATTATTACCCGCCTTTTAAAACGGCTAGAAACCGTTATGAAGAATTCCTTCAAGAGCAAAAACCTGCCGCGTAAAATGCTTTTTTCCTTGGAAGATTTATCTCGAAACCTTGGCCTCCAACCCGAGGATACATTGAGTTACCTTTCCGCTTGTTTAGCCATTCCTTACCCGGGGGAATACGAAGAAGAAGTGAGTTTGGCCTTTTCTTCCTTTAAAGAAGGAAAGAAAGCCGAATTCTCTTCCTCCACCCTTCTTTATATAAGAAATAAAGGGACTCTAGCTTGCTTCAAGGCCACAAAAAAACTAGACCCCCCTTATTTTGGGATCATCTTTCAAGCCAATACCCCCCAAGCAAAGGTAGAGGCTCTATTAAATTTATTAGAAATCTATCCCGACGATATCGACATCGCCCCGATTTTAAAGAAAGCCATCCAAACAGGAGAACGCCTCCAAGAACTTGACCGCGCCTTCCAAGAAACCTGCTTATTCGAGCAAACTTCCCTGCAAGGGTTCCACGATCATTTTTGGCTGATCCCCCTTCATTTCCCTCTTGAAAAATAAAGGGAAAACACGTCCTTTCTTTTTTTAAAAAAAGACGGGCAAATGGGTTGAAAAACCTTGGTTATCTACTATAGTACCCTTCGTACTTTTTAGTTCGACTACGAACGGGGGAGGTTTTTAGAATGAGTTTATGGCGATTGTATAAACGCTTCCGTTGGTGGGATTGGATTTTCTTGTTTGTCATCTGCGGCCTCACCGTCATGCAAGTGTGGTGCACGATGCTAAACGTCGATTATATGAAGAATTTAATCGCCGCCATCCAGTTTAACCAGCAAAACAATGCCCTTTATAACGGAGGCATGATTATTGCGATGGCCGCAGGCACTTTTGCTTGTCAAGTGATCATCGCTTTGCTCGCTTCGGAAATGACGGCATCCCTTGCCACCCGTCTTCGTGAAGAAGTCTATCAGAAGGTCAATGATTTTAGCGTGGGCGACATCGGCAAATTCTCCACCGCTTCCTTAATCACCCGTACCTCCAACGACATCGAAAACGTCCAAATGTCGACGCTCATGACGTTCCGTATGATTTTCTCCGCCCCAGTTACCGCCGTGTGGGCGATTTGCAAATTTGCAACCGATGCGAGCAAAGAACTCACCTGGGTCGTCATCGTCGCGGTTTTTGTGATCGTCGCCGTGTTAATGACGGTCATGGTATTCGTTCTTCCCAAATTCAAAGTCGCTCAGAAATTCATCGATCGCTTGAACCAGGTGACTCGCGAAGGGATTTCTGGGGTGCGTGTCGTTCGTGCCTATAACGCGGAAGACTACCAAAACGCGAAATTCAAAAAAGCCAATGACGACTTGACCAAAGTCAATTTGTTCACAGGCCGCATGATGCAGCTATTTAACCCCGTCATGACGATTGTTTTGGATGGGGCGTCTTTAGGGATTTATGCCATTGGAGCTTCCTTGATGAAGAAAGGAGAAACCGATTATTCGGTCATCGTTTCTTTCTCGAACCTCGCCGTCCAAGTCATCATGGCGTTCATGATGCTTTTGTTCCTCTTTGTTATGCTTCCTCGCGCGATGGTTTCCGCCAAACGCATTGACGAAGTTCTCCGTACCAAATCCAGCATTGTCGATCCCGTTCATCCTATTAGCCCTGCCGAAAATGTCCATGGGGAATTAGCCTTCCACGATGTCGGGTTTGCTTATCCTGACGCGGAGGAAGAAGTGGTTTCGGGAATTGATTTTAAGATTCACCAAGGACAGACCCTTGCCTTTATTGGGGCGACGGGTTCCAGCAAATCCACGGTGATTAATTTGATTCCTCGTCTATTTGATTGCACAAGCGGCGAAGTTTTAGTCGACGGCGTCAACGTCAAAAATATGACCCAAAAAGACCTCCGTTCCCGAATTGGCTTTGTCCCCCAACGCGGCAATTTGTTCCGTGGCTCGGTCAAAGACAACATCGGCTTTGGACAAGAACAAATCAACGAAGCCTCCATTGAAAAGGCGGCCAGCTGCGCCTGCGCCGATGAATTCATCCAAAAGATGGAAGGGGGGTATGATGCTCCCATCGCTTCGGGAGGTACCAACGTCTCCGGCGGCCAACGCCAACGCCTTTGCATCGCTAGAGCCGCAGCTATCGAGCCGGAAATCTTTGTTTTCGACGATTCTTTCTCGGCCCTTGACTTCAAAACGGACCGCACGGTGAGAGAGAACCTCAAGAAAATGTACCCCAATGCGACGAAAGTCATCGTCGCCCAACGCGTCGGCACGATCATGGACGCGGATTTGATCCTCGTTTTGGATGCCGGCAAAGTCGTGGGGAAAGGCACTCACCGCGAATTACTCGAAAATTGCCCCACGTATCGCGATATTGCTTTATCGCAGCTTAGCAAGGAGGAACTCGGTTTATGAGCGCACGCAGAATGCATCGGGCCCAACCCCGTGAAAAAATCGATCCGGCGTCCTTGAAACGACTTGCCAAGGACACCAAGAAGTACTGGCCGTTATTTATCATTGCCGCTCTCTGCTTATTGGTCGCCACGGTCTTTGAGGTCTTAAGCCCCAATAAATTAGGGGAGCTCTCCAATTATTTGATGATGTCGGCCTTAACCCCCGCCATCATCGACATGGACAAGGTTCTAAACTACGTCTTGGTTCTTGGTATCTATTACTGTGTCTTCGCCCTTCTTACCTATGTCTCGGGCTTTTTGATCGCCACGGGCGTCCAGCATTACGGCAACGCCCTTCGTCAGGAGATTGAACGGAAAATCAACACGATTCCCCTTTCTTATTTTGACTCCCACCAAACCGGTGACATCATGTCCCGTGTAACCAACGACGTAGACTCGGTCACCCAAAACTTGGACTCGGCTTTATCTTCGATCTTTAGCTCCCTCTTCTTGCTTGTTGGCTCGGTGATTGCCATGTTCACGACAAGCTGGATCATGTCGCTGATTACGATTTGCTCGATTCCTTTGCTGGTTTTATTCATGTTCTTCGAATTGAAATTGGCTCAGCCGGCGTTCTATGCCAGAGCCAATAAAATCGGCGACGTTAACGGCATCGTGGAAGAAGATTACGGCGGACAAAACGTCATTAAGCTCTTCAATGCGGAAGGCCGTAGAAAAGCCATCTTCGATAGAGAGAACCTCTCCCTTGGCTTCATCATGTTCAAAGCCCAAGATATGGGCGGACTCATGGCGCCGACGACTTCTCTTATTTCTAACCTCACCTATGCCGCGGTATTGCTATTTGGAGCCTATTTTGCCATCAACGGCAAATTCGGCATCGATATGGTCGTCATTACCGCCTTCTTGGTCTATATCCGTTTGTTCCAACAACCCTTCACTTCGATTGGCCAGGCCCTGAATAGTCTCCAAACGATTGGGGCGGCCTTTGGTCGCGTGGCCCGCTTCATCGGAGAAAAGGAACTCGAAGAGGAAACCAGCAAGCCTCGTTACCTTTATGATCCCAAGACCGGCTTAAATAAGATCCAAGGAGAAGTGGTCTTCGACCATGTTCGCTTCTCTTATGACCCCAGCCGCGAGATCATCCACGATTTCTCGGCCAAAGTGACCCCGGGGATGAAGGTTGCTATTGTTGGACCTACCGGCGCGGGCAAAACCACGATGGTCAATTTGCTCGAACGCTTCTACGAAATCCAAGGGGGGCATATCTATATCGATGGAGTCGATACGAAAAAGATGTCGCGGGAAGAAATTCACGATATCTTCGGCATGGTTCTCCAAGACACCTGGGTATTCGGAGGCACCTATCGCGAAAACCTCGTCTATAACACGCCCAACGTGAGCGATGAAGATTGCTACGCGGCGATTAAAGACGCCCACTTGGTCCATTTCACCCGTTCTTTGCCCCATCAATTGGATACGGAATTTGGAGAAAATAGCCAGGTCTCCGCGGGGCAGAAGCAGCTCATCACCATTGCCCGCGCGATGGTGAGAAAGGCTCCGTTGTTGATCCTTGACGAAGCGACGTCGAACGTCGATACCAGAACGGAAGAGAAGATTCAGGAAGCCATGGACCGCTTGACCAGCGGAAGGACAAGCTTTGTCATCGCCCACCGCCTCTCCACGATTAAAAACGCGGATTTGATTCTTGTCATGAGAGATGGCAACATCGTCGAACAAGGAACCCATGAATCCCTTTTGAAACAAAATGGATTCTACGCAGGGCTCTATAATTCCCAGTTTGCCCTGGAAGGGGAAAGCTTCGAATAAAAATAGGCGTAGCCTAATCCCGTTAGGTCAAAGGGCTGCGCTTTTTTTCGTGGTCAAAAGGTTCTGAATCGACCTCTCCCTTGAAAGTCGAGTGAGAGTACGGGAAAAGGAATTCATTATGGGATGGAATCTACTGGACTTGAATAAAAATTCAAAGGGGAAACGACTCTAAAATTCTCTTGCCAGGATTTCTTTCATCCTTAAAAATACAAGTACAAAACTGAAAAAGAAGGGGGGCGTGTATGTTTAAATTCCTAAAATTCCTGGGGGCGTTAGTCCTTGTTGCTGGAGTGGGAGTTGGAGGATATTTCCTTTATGACCGCGTCTTAAAAGACAAAATCTCCGAATGGAAAGGGGAAGAATTCCAACTGATTTATTCCTATGAAACGTTGACGGGCCTTGATTCGGATAAAACGCCATACGGCTTAGTTAAAGGCTATCAAGGAGTGGCTCCCGAAGAAATCATCGTGGAGGACAGTTTTGAAGATAACGGAACGAAACGAGCTGTCGTTGCCGTCAAAAGCAATGCCTTTAAAAATGCGAGGAAAACGAAGAAAATCGAATTTCCTGCTTCGGTAGCAATTTTCGGCTATAACGTCTTCAAGGGCTGCGATAACCTCGAGGCCGCGATTTTCAAGATGCCTCAAGAAATGGCGCCTTCTATCGCATTCTATGGTAGCTTTGACACCGTCAATTGGAATAAAACCACCTTCTATGTCACCTGCGAGGAGATCAAAGAATCCATGGTAAGCGCCTATGCGGATGCCAATGTCATCGTGGATCCCGCCTTAGCCTAATCCCATTATCTTTGTATATATCCCTAAGGTGTCTAAAATCCCACTAAACGTGAGGTTTTCTCCCTTAGAACGCTATATCTAACGCGTAGAAGAATGAATCCAAACTCTTTTAAGGCTGGATGATGTGATTCTGCCCTTCAAGGAAATTTTGGAAGCGCATTCAAACGTCAAGTCTCCATTAGGCGCGTATACTCGTGGCCGTTATGGGTATCATTGCGGATATTTTTACGGACCAAAACTTCATTGGCGCGATTCTAGCTTCGATTGCTTTTTTGCTGATTGGATTTATTTTCCGTCGCATCGGTCTATTTAAAGACGGGGCGAAAGAAGTCTTAAACGTCTTAGTCATGAAAGTGGCGATTCCCTGCATGGCTTTCTGCGCCTTCATGAGCGATTTTAACCCCGAAAGCTTAGCTTCGAACGCCTTGATGCTTGTTTTATCCCTTATCCTTTATATCCTCTTCATCGTATTCAGTCTTTTATTCTTCTTAAAAAAAGACGCGGATAAGCGTGTGATTTATGCAATTCTATCTTCTGTAGGCCAATTGACCTTCTTCGCAATCCCCGTTTTAAAAGCCGTCTACGCGGGGGAGCATTTAGGAGAAGTGATGATCCCTGCCTCCTTAATGACTTTATCCTTCCGTCTTGTTGTTTATATCTTTTGCTTCCTTTGCATTTCGGGAACCAAACTCCAAAAAGGGAATGTGGGTCCTGTATTAAAATCCATCTTTGTGAACCCCATCATGATCGCGATGGGAGCAGGGTTACTGGTATGGTTGCTCCAAAACGTGGTCTGGCAGGTGGATGTAGGAGGAATATCCTATGGGTTCCTCCGCATCGATAAGACGCTTCCTGCCCTTTATCACGTCTTTGCCTTTGGCGATGCCTTGGCCACCCCGTTATGCATGATTCTAATCGGAGTCAGCTTAGGGGATGCGGATTTCCTTTCCGCTTTGAAGAACAAGACCTCCTGGCTCATCGCCTTGCTTCGCATGTTTGCTTTGCCTTTATTGACCTTTGGCGTTTGCTGCGCGATTCAAGCATTTGGCTGGATCCACTTTAACGAATATAGCCTCGCCGCGATTGTCATCGGGATGGACGCCCCCACCAGCGCGGTGGTGGTTGCTTATTGCAACGATTATAACCGCGAAGCCTATGTGGCTAGCGACTCCATCCTCCTATCGACCTTATTAAGCGTCCTATCGATTCCCTTGTTCTTCGTCTTGATTAAATTCGCGGTTACATGGCCCTTATTCGCCTAAATAAAAAATCCCCCGGAAAGGAGGGCTAGGGAAAAGAAGGAGAACTATTCGCCGATCGGATTTTTAAAATGAACCCGTTCGACGGAAAGAACCCCATCCCGGTTCGATAAAGACTCGCACAATTCTTCCAAAACTGGTTGCGAGGATTGAAGAGCAAATAATACGGTGATGATAATGGCCTCTTCCCCATTTTTTAGGGTCGTTTGATGGGTCACGACGTTTTTGATAATAAGGCCATTGGCCTCGGCTTCCATGCGGATCGCCTTGATGACCAACGTGTTTTTGGCCACGGTCAATTTAATCTGAGGGCTCCGTCTTCCAATGGCTTTTTCAATATGAAGAAGCCCGTTTAATAAAATCATTGTGACCGCCGCGACGATGATCGCTTCTAAAACAAGTCCCGACCCACAGGCCATCCCAATTCCTGCGGATACCCATAAAGTGGCGGCCGTCGTTAATCCGCGGACCGATAAGCCTGTGCGGATGATCGTGCCGGCGCAGACGAAGCCGATTCCGGCGGTGATGCCCGCCCCGATACGGGAAGTGTCGTAAGAAAGCTTGGACGCATCGATATACCCCTGGGAAAAATCGATTTGGCCGGAAGCAAATCCAATCCCGAAGATAGAGATGGTCATGATAAGAGTACAGCCAATCGAAAGAAGGACGTGGGTACGCAATCCCGCGGCTTGCCCCTTGATTTCGCGTTCCACCCCGATGATCGCGGATAGCACCCCCGATACCAAAGTGACGATGAGGATATATAAGGCGATCCCCCATCCGTTATATTTGTAGGCCAAAGAAATGATAGATTGATCCATATTCTGCAATCTCCTGACTTCATTATAGGAGTTCTCGACAAGAAGTACTCGATAAATTTGCAATCGGGCCGAAAAAGTTCAATTTGGCTGTTGTTTCCTTTTTTTCCTGTGTCTATAATAACCAAGCCGCTTAAGCGGTATCGCTTAGAAGGCTTGGGACTTTAGCTCAGTTGGGAGAGCGCGTGCTTTGCAAGCATGAGGTCGTCGGTTCGAGCCCGATAAGTTCCACCATGGCTGAGTAGCCCAGTTGGTTAGAGCAACCGGCTCATACCCGGTATGTCGAGGGTTCGAGTCCCCCCTCAGCCACCAACAAACAAGCAAAGCTCCATTTGATGGGGCTTTTTTTAATGGAATTTCCATGGCGCGCTTCGTTTATGGCCGTTAAAGGCTCAAACTGATTCCCCGGATAAAAGCATATATACCGCCTGTGTGTTAGGAGCTTTTCGAAATACCTTGGCGGATGGACAAATACGACAGTTGAAATCTAACGGGGTGGAAGTTATCGGAATTTGGTATTCGCGTGAGTATAATCTCTTCAAGGAAAATCCATCCAATGAAGAACCATATCGTCTCTCAGATGATCATCAAGAGATTCGCCCCCGCGATCAATGTTTTCGATTTTGAAACCGGCCGCATTGATTTGGCCAAAAAGCCCCATAAGGTTTTTTATAAAGATAACCTCCTTCCCGAAGATTTGGACCATCTCCTTTCTACGGCGATCGAGAGCCGTTTCGCAAACCTTTTGTACGGCAAACTACTGGACCCCAATTTAATTGTTTTGACTCGCGAGGAACTATTCCTTCTAAAACGATACATGATGATGGTTAGCATTCGCATGTATGGACCGGATGAGTTTGCGGCCATGATGAAAAACTTCGAGCGAAACGCGGAACGTTATCTCGGCTTGGCAAAACACTTTGCCCCTTGGCTCACGCAGGCGAAAAAGAACAAGGACTTGAATCTTAACAATCAGGAATTGTACGAACTGGCGTTGCGCGTATGCTGCGAGAACGAGAACCTCGCCCTTATTGAGTGGGATAGCAGGGCCACCATTGAAATCATTGTTTGGGCAAGAACGTTTGTCGATTCTTATCTCGCAATTTGGGACGCCCCAAAGGGGATGGAATTTATTCTTAGCGATTGCAGTATGGTCTCCGAATATGAAGGCTGCCATCAACTCACGGGTGGCCTTGATTTGTCCAAATTCTCCTATTGTCAATACCGCTTGCATCA
>ULJH01014101.1_pt1 | contig 22960 bp, 15 predicted proteins | sample 1950781 | NCBI WGS metagenome assembly ULJH01 (sample SAMEA4835462, study PRJEB28245) | human gut metagenome | biome: gut microbiome; material: fecal sample | place: Denmark | collected 2008 | reverse complement strand
TCAGATTGCGTTCGCCGCCCGATCAGATTGCGTTCGGTGTCCGATCAGATTGCGTACGGAGAACGATGACAAAGCGACGGCAACTGTAGCGTTAACAATGAAATGATTGTTTGCGAACACACGCTACAAACTATCTAAAAGAACGTGAAAAAGCAGAAAAACTCGCTGTTTTATTTGGCTGATACGCCGAAATAATCTATATTTGCGCTGTCTTAGTTACATAACGGCATTGACGTTAGACAGACGACAGACAAACAATTTAAAAACGAAAGAATCTATTATCAACTAAAAAACCTTTTATACTATGAACGTAGAGAAAATCATGCATGATCTCGAGGCTAAGCACCCGGGAGAAGCCGAGTATTTGCAGGCAGTACGCGAAGTTCTTATCTCAATCGAGGACGTTTACAACCAGCACCCAGAGTTCGAGAAAGCTAAGCTTATCGAGCGCCTTGTAGAGCCGGAGCGCATCATCACTTTCCGTGTTCCTTGGACAGACGACAACGGTGAGGTACATGTAAACATCGGCTACCGCGTACAGTTCAACGGCGCCATTGGCCCGTACAAAGGCGGCTTGCGTTTCCACCCGTCAGTGAACCTCTCAATCCTGAAGTTCCTCGGTTTCGAGCAGACATTCAAGAACGCACTCACCACATTGCCTATGGGCGGTGGCAAGGGCGGTTCAGACTTCTCTATCCGCGGCCGTTCAGACGCAGAAGTAATGCGTTTCTGCCAGGCATTCATGACAGAGCTCTATCGCCACATCGGTCCTGATGAGGACGTTCCGGCAGGCGACATCGGCGTAGGCGGCAGAGAGATTGGTTATCTCTTCGGCATGTATAAGAAGCTCACACACCAGTATCAGGGCGTGCTCACAGGCAAGGGTCTGGAGTTCGGCGGTTCGCGCATCCGTCCTGAGGCTACCGGCTACGGCGCACTCTACTTCGTACAGCAGATGCTCGCAACACGCGGTCTCGACATTAAGGACAAGACAATCGCTATCTCTGGCTTCGGCAACGTAGCTTGGGGCGCAGCCAAGAAGGCTACAGAGCTCGGTGGTAAGGTTATCACTATCTCTGGTCCTGACGGATACATCTACGACGAAGCAGGCATCGCAGGCGACAAGATCGACTACATGCTCGAGCTCCGCTCTTCAGGCAACGATGTCTGCCAGCCGTACGAGGACGAGTTCCCAGGCTCTAAGTTCGTTGCAGGCAAGAAACCTTGGGAGGTTAAGGCCGACATCTACCTCACATGCGCTACACAGAACGAGCTCAACGGCGCCGACGCCGACATGATTCTCGCTCAGAAGCCGTTGTGTGTTGCCGAGGTTTCTAACATGGGCTGCACAGCTGAGGCTGTAGACAAGTTTGTTGCTGCTGAGCAGCTCTTCGCTCCTGGCAAGGCTGTCAACGCAGGTGGCGTAGCTACATCTGGTCTCGAGATGACTCAGAACTCTATACGTCTGAGCTGGAGCGAGAAGGAAGTAGACGAGAAGCTCCACTACATCATGCACTCTATCCACGAGCAGTGCGTGAAGTACGGCAAGCGTGCTGACGGCTACATCGACTATGTACGCGGCGCTAACATCGCTGGCTTCATGAAGGTAGCCAACGCTATGATGGCTCAGGGCATCGTATAATGCTCCCGACCGCCGCATAAAACAATATGAATACGTGAAAATAAGAAATACAACATTAGTAATTCTTGCAACAATAAGCCTTGCCTATGTCTGCGCACAAACGCAGACAGGCAAGGCTTCGTTCTATTCTAAACGTGCCACTGGCTCTCGCACAAGCAGCGGAGAGCGCCTGCACCACGACAGTCTGACGTGCGCTCACCGCACCTATCCCTTCGGCACGCTGCTGCGCGTAACCAACGAACGCAACGGCAAGCAGGTTATCGTGCGCGTCACCGACCGCGGTCCGCACGGACGCGGACGCATCATCGACCTCTCTTATCGCGCCGCCGACGAACTCGGCATTATTGCGCAAGGCGTAGCCGTTGTAAAGGTGGAACGTCTGCGTAACACGAAAGTGCCGTTCAAGCCCGAAGACGCCCTGCCCGAAATCGACTTCGAAGTCACCGAATACACGCTGCCCGAAGACGGCGTGTTCCATTTCAACAACAATGATCAGCAGGTGCATGTAAAGAAACTGCATACGCCTGACAAGAAGAAAAAGTCTGCTGTCTCCAAAAAGAAGTCTGCAGGCAAGAAGTAGTGCTCTAAGGGCAGGAAGTAGGAATAATTGTTTGTTTTTACCTATTTAGTCTTATTTTATTATAAATAGGAGACTTTGTATTGCTATTTTTTCTAACTTTGTAATGCAAAGTATATTAACGTGTTAAAAACAAACTAATCATGTTCAAGCAAATCATAACCGCAATCTTCTTCTGCGTGTTCTGTCTCTGTGCGCAGGCAAAGACAGTGTCAACAGCCAACTGGCAAGTCATACCACTGCCGAAGCAGGTGACTGCTGTCGACGCACAGCCGTTTGTGCTCAGCAAGAAGACAAGCATATTCTACACCGACGGCGACGCTAAGCAGAAACGCAACGCTGAGTTCCTCGCTTCTTACATTAAGGAACTCACTGGCATCGACGTTGTGCTCACAACACGCAAGGCCGACAACCAGATTCGCCTTGCCGTTGCAGATGTGGATGGCGGCAAAGAGGCTTATCGCCTCAAGGTGTCGAAGAAGATGGTCACTATCGACGGCGCAACTCATGCCGGCGTGTTCTACGGAATGCAGACCGTGATGAAGGCGTTGCCTATCGTGAAGGGCGAGAAGCAAGTGCTCTTGCCGGCTGTGGAGATAGCCGATGCGCCACGCTTCGCCTACCGCGCGTTCATGATCGACTGCGGCAGACACTTCTTCAGTGTCGACTATCTGAAGAAACTCATCGACATCTTCGCGATGCACAACATCAACTACTTCCATTGGCACCTCACCGAGGACCAGGGATGGCGCATCGAGATAAAGAAATATCCGCTGCTTACCGAGATTGGCTCTAAGCGTACGGGCACAATCACGGCTCCGCAGTCGGGCGAGTACGACAGCGTGCCGGTTTCGGGCTACTATACGCAGGAGGAGGCTCGCGAGATAGTGCGCTACGCTGCCGAACGCTACATAACTGTTATCCCCGAGATTGATATGCCCGGCCACATGCAGGCTGCTTTGGCTTCGTACAACGACCTCGGTTGTACGGGCGGTCCGTACGAGGTGTGCCGCCACTTCGGAGTAATCAAGGAAGTTATGTGCGCAGGCAAGCCGCAGACGCTGCAGTTCGCCAAGGATGTCATCAACGAGATTATGGACATCTTTCCTTCACCCTACATCCATATCGGCGGCGACGAGTGTCCGAAGGAGCGTTGGAAGGAGTGTGAGCGCTGTCAGGCTAAGATAGCCGAACTCGGACTGAAGGATATAGAGGGACACTCGAAGGAGGAGCAACTGCAGACCTGGTTCATGGATGAAGTGGCTAAGCAGATTCGCGCTCGCGGCAGAAAGATGATAGGTTGGGACGAGATACTCGAAGGCACGCCATCGAAGGATGTGACGGTGATAGGCTGGACGAGTCCGAAAGCCACCGTGCGCGCGGCGAAAGCCGGTCACCCTACGGTCATAGCGCCCATACAGCACTTCTACTTCAGCAACGTAGGTCTGAACAAGATAACCGGCATCCCGAGCATAGAGCGTGTGTACAACCTCGAACCGTATCAGGACGGACTCACACCTGCCGAACAGCAGAACGTAATCGGCGCCGAGGGCTGCATCTGGACCGAATGGGTGAAGGACGCGAAGAAGATGGAGTGGGAACTGCTGCCGCGCTTAGCTGCGCTTTGCGAGGTGCAGTGGACGCAGAAGGAACAGCGCAATCTCGACTCGTTCTTGCAGCGTATGCTCCACATCCATGACATCTACCGACTCAAGAACCTCAACTATAAGGAGGACATTGAGGCGGCTGTGAAGAAATAGACAGCTATGCCGACGTTTTGATTAAGTTAATAGACGATTTACAAACTGTAACAGAAGGCTTGTGCCTTCACAATAAACAATAGAGTTATGAAGAAATGTTTGATAATGCTTTTAGGTGGAGCGATAACGGTGAGCAGTTGCTCCACTGGCGCAGGCACGGGTGCCTACGCAGGCGGCTCAATGGGCTCGGTGCTCGGCTCCGCAATCGGCGGAATCGTAGGCGGACCGCGCGGACACGATATAGGTACGGTCATAGGTATGGCTACGGGTGCAGCAGCTGGTGCGGCTGTGGGCGACGCTGCCGAGAAGAAGCAGCGCCAGAGCGTGGACGTGCCCACAGAAGAACAGCAGCAGCGCAGACCGTCTGGGCGCGAGATGCGTGCGCGCCGCAACCAGCGCATTCAGCGTGAAAAGGCTATGCAGCGTCAGCGTCAGCAGATGCAGCAGAACGATGCCGAATACGATGATGATGTGTACTTCGACGCGAAGAAGCCAAGAGAGATTGACGCGAAGAAGCTCAGAACTTACGATGCTGAGGAGCCTGGGAAACCAGAAAGACCTATGCCGTTCTACAATAACGAGGGCTTCCCGGAGGGTCAGCACTTCAAGTTGGAGCGCATACCGAGAAAACAAATCGACAACAATGTGCAGGAGGAACAGCCGCAGGAGAGCCGTCTTGACACAGATATCGTTGTCGATGAAACCAATTCAAGTGACGACAGCTTCGACTTTGAAAAGGGAGAATAATAAGAAGAATTGTAAAAAAAAGTAGCGGAGGTCTCTGGCCTCCGCAGCACGCAACAATGGTAGCTCTTTAAATAAATAAAGACGTCTATCAGACTTGGTGCTGCGGAGGCCGGAGACCTCCGCTACTTTTTTATTTCAGTACGAATACTTTCGTCTCGTGCGCAGCCACCGTGCCCTTCCATTTGTTTGCACGCTGCGCTATGTTGCGGTGCTGCCAAACGTCGCGTACGGTGTACTTGCCGTTGAGTCCGACGGTGGCGAAGTTGAGGCTCACGCGCTGTGCAGCGTCCGACGGATTGAGGATAGCCACGGCGTGCGAACCGTCAGCCAGCGGTTTCACGTACACCTGCTGCGTCGGCTCGTTCACGATGCGCTCCGCAGCCTTGCCCAGAGCGTCCTGATTGATGGCAATAATCTCCTTGTTGAGCAGTATGCGGCGGTCGTCGTCGGTCACTTTGCGCAGGTCGTTGGTCATGGCGAGCACCGACGAGAGCATACACCACATGCTCATCTGCGTCTGATATTCGGTCTGAGTGCAGCCCACGCCGCCGAGATCGCTCGACGGACCGCCCGTTCCGCGCAGACCCACCACGAGCATGTCCATGTCGGGCCATTGTCCTGGGCGGGCATGCTTGGCGAGTGGCGCCGTAATGTTTACGATGTCGAGGATGCCCATGCCGCCTTCCTTCACGATGTCCTTCCACATGTCGCGCACGTCGTAAGAAGTGCGCCAGAGCTGTCCGCCCACTTCCTCGCACCACTCCTCGCCTTGGCGCTGTCCCCATTCGCAGATGCCGAGCACGATGTCGCGGCCAGAGTTCTGCAGCGCGTTTGCCATTGTGCGGTAGCGCTGTCTTGCTGTGGCGCTGTCTTCAGGCGCGTTGCAGTAGTCGTACTTCAGATAGTCGATTCCCCACGAAGCGAAGGTGCGTGCGTCCTGCTCCTCGAAACCGAGGCTCGCTGTCCATCCGCCGCAGGTGAGTTGCGCCGCATCCGAGTAGATGCCGAGCTTCAGACCCTTAGAGTGGACATAGTCGGCGAGCGCCTTTATGCCCGACGGAAACTTCTCAGGGTCGGGTATGATGTTGTTCTGTCGGTCGCGTCCGCCCTGCCAGAGGTCGTCGATGAAGATATATTCGTAGCCGGCGTCGCGAAATCCGCCTTCGACCATAGCGTCCGCTGTTTCGCGGATAAGCTGTTCGTTGATGTTGCCCTGGAAGAGGTTCCATGTCATCCAGCCCATTGGCGGTTTCGGCGCAAGTTGTTTGCGTGGAGTGGGGGCGTTCTCAGCCGAAGCGAAGAGCGACGAAAGGCAGAGAGCTGCCGAGAGAATAAAAGATTTGTTCATAATGATTTGTTTGTTATAGATGTTGTGATGTTGAGATGTTGAGGTGGTGAGATATGATGGTGAGGTGTTGAGATGTGATGTTGAGATGTTGAGATATGATGTTGAGGTGTTGAGATATGCATTGCTAATGTCAACACAACACCATCTCACCATCTCACCACCTTTATTGTGCAAAGTTAGCAATTATTTCCATCCGATCCTTATAATGTCCCCGATTTTCTTTGCTCATTGAAACGTAAAGATTAATTTTGCACGTAGCGGAGGTCTCCGGCCTCCGCAGCACCAAGTGTATAGCGTGAAGAGTTGTATTCTAAACACGACAACTCGCTATAAAGTAATTAGTGTTATTGATTGCTGCGGAGGCCGGAGACCTCCGCTACGGAAATAGCTATGGAAAAGAAATATAGATTTGAAGTCTGCGCCAACGGCGTAGAGAGTTGTCTGGCAGCGCAGGAAGGCGGCGCCGACCGTGTAGAACTTTGCGCCGGCATACCCGAGGGCGGCACCACGCCGTCGTACGGCGAGATTAAGGTTGCGCGCCGCGTGCTTAGCACGACACGCCTCCACGTGATAATACGTCCGCGCGGCGGCGACTTCCTCTATACGCCGCTCGAAGTGGAGCGCATGGTGGAGGATATACGTGTGTGCCGGGAGTTGGGCGTAGATGGTGTGGTGATAGGCTGTCTGTGTGCTGACGGATCGCTCGACATGGATGCCAACCGTCGCTTAGTTGAGGCTGCTCAGGGCATGTCCGTCACGTTCCACCGCGCCTTTGACCGCTGCAATGATCCGCGCCGCGCACTCGAACAGCTCATTGAGCTCGGCGTCGACCGCGTACTGACATCGGGTCAGCAGCCCACAGCGCTCGAAGGTGCACCGTTGCTCGCCCAGCTGCACATGCTCGCAGCCGACCGCATCATCATTCTCGCTGGCTGCGGCGTGAACGAGCAGAACATAAAGCAGATACAGACCGAGACTGGCGTCTGCGAGTTTCACTTCTCTGCGCGCGTTCCCGTGAAGAGCCGCATGGAGTACATCAATCCCGACGTGTACATGGGTGCGAAGGATGCCGACGAAGGCACGCTGATGTACACTGCGGCTGAGCGCGTGCGCAATACCATCGCGCAGTTGCAATAGAAAAAGTCTGGTATCTATCGCATACAACACTTTAAGAAACTTTCATGTGCCTTCAAGGGGGTGCACTTGTCTCAAGTGCATCAACCGGGCAAGAGGTGCACCAACCGAGCAAGAATTACACCGTTTACTTGGTTGGTGCAGCAGAGACTGCTGCACCCCCTGAGAAAAGTGCATCAACCGAGCGAGATTTGCTGTCTCCTACAGATTTTACTTTAAACGGATTTAGGGTATATAATGAAAAAAACGGATTAAGCGGATTAATCAGACTCCTTCATTGTATAAGGAATCCGTTTAATCCGCTTAATCCGTTGTTGAATTATTCCGAGCAGTACAATCCGCTGTTAAATCATTCCAAGCAGACAGTCTGCTTAATCATTTGCCGCTTTATCCCAGCACCTCGATAGCCTTGCGCATGCGCTTCAGCGTCTCCTCCTTGCCGAGGAACGCCGAGATGTCGAACATGCCCGGACCCTTGCCGATGCCTACGAGCGTGAGTCGGAAGGCGTTCATAACGTCGCCGAGCTTGTAGCCCTTCTCCTCAATCCACTTCATCACTACCGGCTCCTGACCCTCTACCGAGAAGTCGTCGATGCCCTCGAGCACCTCAGCCAGTTCGCCCATCACCTTAGCCGAATCAGCCTTCCAGCGCTTCTTCACGGTCTTCTCGTCGTACTCCGTCGGAGCGATGAAGAAGAACGAGCAAAGCGGCCACAACTCCTTAACGAAGTTCACGCGGTCCTTCATCATAGCCACCACCTTAGTGATGCGCTCCATCGACTCGTCTACGCCGTTGTTAGCCACGATAGGCGCAAAGAGGTTAGCCACCTCCTCGTTCGACTTCTTCAGCATATACTCATGGTTGAACCAGATGCCCTTCTGATAGTCGAAGCGTGCGCCAGCCTTAGAGCACTTGTGGATGTCGAACGCCTGCACAAGCTCGTCAAGAGTGAAGAGCTCCTGCTCTGTGCCAGGATTCCAGCCGAGCAGCGCAAGGAAGTTGACGACTGCCTCGGGGAAGTATCCGCTCTCGCGGTAGCCTGAAGAAACGTCGCCCGTCTTCGGGTCGTGCCATTCGAGCGGGAACACTGGGAAGCCCAGTCGGTCGCCGTCGCGCTTTGAGAGCTTGCCCTTGCCTTCCGGCTTCAGCAGCAGCGGCAGGTGAGCGAATTTAGGCATGGTGTCCTCCCAACCGAACGCGCGGTAGAGCAGAACGTGAAGCGGTGCGCTCGGCAGCCACTCCTCGCCGCGAATTACGTGCGTAATCTCCATGAGGTGGTCGTCCACGATGTTAGCCAAGTGGTATGTAGGCAGTTCGTCGGCGCTCTTGTAGAGCACCTTGTCGTCGAGGATGTCGCTCTTGATAACCACGTGACCGCGTATCATGTCGTCGATGTGCACCTCGATGCCCGGCTCTACCTTGAAGCGAACCACGTACTGCTCGCCGTCGGCGATGCGGCGCTCCACTTCCTCCTTCGGCAGAGTGAGCGAGTTGGTCATCTCGCCGCGTGTATGTGCGTCGTACTGGAAGTTCTGAATCTCGGCACGCTTAGCCTCAAGCTGTTCCGGCGTGTCGAAAGCGATGTAAGCCTTGTCGGCAGCCAGCAGCTGCTCTACATATTTCTTATATATGCTGCGGCGCTCGCTCTGTCGGTACGGACCATGTTCGCCGCCGAAGCTCACGCCCTCGTCGAACTTGATGCCGAGCCAGCGGAACGACTCGATGATATACTCCTCAGCGCCCGGTACGAAACGGTTGGAGTCGGTGTCCTCGATGCGGAATACGAGGTCGCCGCCGTGCTGGCGAGCGAAGAGATAGTTGTACAATGCTGTGCGCACGCCACCGATGTGCAGCGCTCCTGTTGGACTTGGTGCGAAACGCACCCTCACTTTTCTATCTGACATATTTTGTTTTGTTGTTTTGTTTTCAGTGCAAAGGTAGTGCAATTATTTCGTATTTTGTGATTTTTTTTGTAATATTGCAGTCGAAACCCCCAAACACGGCGGACTAACCCCCGCAGAACCTCTAAACAAACTGATTTATATGGACCGATTGAACCAACCAAAGCGAATTTTCTGGCGCAACATGCTCTCGCGAACGCTCCTTGTACTGGTCACCGTGACGCTCATCGTGTGGGCTCTGCCGCACAACGAACGCCAACGATACAAGTACGACGTGGGCAAACCGTGGATGTACGGCTCGTTCATAGCCAAGTTCGACTTCCCCGTATACAAGACCGATGCCACCATAAAGGCGCAGGAAGACTCGCTGCTCGAGACCTACCAGCCCTACTACAACTACGACAAGCAGGTGGAGACGAAGATGGTGAGCCGATTCCTCGCCGACTATCGCAACGGCATACCCGGACTCTCGTCGCTCTACGTGAAGCTCATCGCCAACCGCCTGCACAAGCTCTATCAGCAGGGCATCATGGGCACGCCCGAATACAACGAGATATACCGCGACTCTACCACTGAGGTGCGCGTCGTACTCGGCAACAAGGCGCAGAGCATACGCCTCTCCGAGTTCTACTCTACGCTCTCGGCGTACGAGCAGCTCTTCGCCGACGACATCATCGCGCAGCAGCGACCGCTACTGCAGCGCTGCAACCTCAACAACTATATTGAGCCTAACCTCATATACGACAAGAGCCGCTCCGAGACCGAGCGCAACGACCTCCTCTCGTCGATACCGCCCGCAAGCGGAATGGTGATGAGCGGACAGAAGGTGATAGACCGCGGCGACATCGTCGACGAATATACCTACCGCGTGCTCGACTCCTTCGAGCGCGAGATGGAACGACGCAGCGCCACAGACAGCGAAATGATGGTGATGCTCATCGGACAGATAGTGTTCGTGGCGCTCCTCGTCACGCTCTTCACCATCTACCTCGGACTCTTCCGACACGACTACTTCGCCAAACCGCGCTCCATTGCCATGCTCTACACGCTCATCACGCTCTTCCCGGTGCTCGTGTCGCTCATGGTGAGCCACAACTTCCTCAGCGTCTACATACTGCCGCTGGCTATGGCGCCGATGTTCGTGCGCGTCTTCATGGACTCGCGCACGGCGTTCGTCTGCCATGTCACGATGGTGCTCATCTGCACCGCCGCCGTGCGCTACCAGTACGAGTTCATCATCATACAGCTCGTAGCCGGACTCGTAGCCATCTACTCGCTGCGCGAACTCACACGCCGCGCCCAGGTGTTCCGCACGGCGCTCTTCGTCACACTCGCCAGCGCCCTCGTCTACGTAGCCATGCAGATGATGCAGAGCAACGACCTCTCGCTCGTCGACACCGATATGTACTATCACCTCGTTGTCAACGGCATCTTCCTGCTGCTCTGCTATCCGCTCATGTACGTCGTCGAGAAGATGTTCGGATTCGTGTCGAGCGTTACGCTCTTCGAGCTGTCTAACACCAATCGCGGACTGCTTCGCGACCTCTCGGAGGTGGCTCCCGGCACGTTCCAGCACTCAATCACCGTCGGAAACCTCGCAGCCGAGATAGCCAACAAGATAGACGCCAACTCGCTGCTCGTGCGTACCGGTGCACTCTATCACGATATCGGAAAGATGGAAGACCCCGTCTTCTTCACCGAGAACCAGGCAGGTGTCAATCCGCACGACAATATGTCGTACATCGAGAGCGCACGCGTCGTGATGCGCCACGTCACCGAAGGCGTGCGTATGGCGGAGAAAGCTAATCTTCCGGCGTTCATACGCGACTTTATCCTCACCCACCACGGACGCGGCGTGACGAAGTATTTCTACATAAAGTACAAGAACGAGCATCCCGACATCAACGTCGACGTCACGCAGTTCCAGTACCCCGGACCTAACCCGTTCACACGCGAACAAGCCATTCTTATGATTGCCGATGGCGTGGAGGCAGCGTCGCGTTCTCTCTCCGAGTACACCGAGGAAAGCATTTCCGAACTCGTCAACCGCATCATCGACGGCGACGTAGCCGAAGGTTTCTTCAAGGAGTGTCCTATCACCTTCCGCGACCTCGCCCTCGCCAAGCTCGTACTCATCGAACGCCTCAAGTCGATATATCACACCCGCATATCATATCCCGAAGCGAAGAAGTAATTAAGGAGGCTACGGCATTTTTGCCGTAGCCTTTAATTTTGAAATACGGACCATTATAAATACTTGCAATGCCTACGGATAGTCCGAATTCTCGTGCTATGAGTTTTGCCATACATCCTAAATATTTTTATTGAAACCTGCTGTAATTCAATAAAAAGCAGTAACTTTGCAACATTCTAAAAACCAATCTACAAATGAAAAAATTTACTTTGTTCTTTATCGCGCTTGTCGCTTGCTTCTTCGCAGGCGTAGAGTGCATTAGTGCAGCTACCGCAGGCGGCCTTAAGAAGGCTTCTCCGAAACTGCCTGAGTTTGTAACGTCGGGAGACGGCGGCACTTACTATTACGTTAAGTTCTTGCGTAACGAGAAGGTGATGTCTGTCAGCTCAGACAATTGTATCCGTCTCTATGCAGGCAGCGGCGAAAGCTCACAGCAGTGGCGTCTCGTCGGTTCGCAGGATAACTTCCAGTTCCAGAACAAGGACGGAAAGTACATCGTGGTTAGCTCGCAGAGCCTTGGCGCTACCTCTACTGGTGCTGCTAACCCTAACCCGTTGCGTCCGAGCACATCAGAGCAGCCTGGCGGTTTCAAGCTTCAGGTGGCTCCGAACACAGACAACGGCACAGGATGGGAGATTGTAGCCAACTCTAAGTCGGGCAACAACGTCGTTAACCTTTGGGGCGACCCGGGCGACGGCAACTCAATCGGCTTCTGGAAGACCAACGACCAGAACAACGTTGTTGTGTTCGTGAAGCCCGACACCGACCTCGGTGCAGCCGACTACAAGACAGTAGGCTCGATGACATTCAAGCCCGAGCACAAGCTCACACTCTGGTACACAGAGCCGGCTACAACCGCACAGCTTTACAGCGGCGGTCAGGGCTATTCTAACTGGATGGAGTACGCATTGCCTATCGGCGACGGACAGTTCGGCGCTTGTCTCTTCGGTGGTGTCTACAAAGACGAGATTCAGTTCAACGAGAAGACGCTCTGGAGCGGCACACCCGCACGCTCTTCGCAGGGCGGCAAGGGCTACGGCAAGTACGAGAACTTCGGTTCTATCTACGCTAAGGACCTCAGCGGCGAATTCGGCCTCACAACCGACAAGGCAGCTTCAGACTATGTACGTTTGCTCGACCTCACAACCGCAACCGGCAAGACCATGTTCAAGTCGGCAGCAGGCGTTGAGTACACACGCGAGTATATCGCATCTAACCCGGCGCGCGTCGTTGTGGCTCACTACACAGCAAGCAAGGGCGGCAAGCTTAGCTTCCGCTTCACAATGGCTGCAGGCTCTATCACAGCCGACCCGACATACGCTGACGGCGAGGGTACATTCAGCGGCAAACTCGAGACCATCAGCTACAACGCCCGCATGAAGGTGATACCGACTGGCGGTACAATGACAACCGATGAGGAAGGCATCGAGGTGATCGGCGCTGACGAAATCATGGTTGTGCTCGGCGGCGGCACCGACTTCGACGCTTACGCGAGCACATATACCAAGAACACATCGGCTTTGGCTCAGACTATAGCCGACCGCGTTGCAGCAGCTGCCGAGAAGTCGTGGGCTGATCTCTACGCAGAGCACGTAGCCGACTATCAGAGCTTCTTCGGACGTTGCGAATTCGACCTCGCAGGCACAAAGAACGAGATGACAACCAACCGTCTCATCGACTCATACAACGGTGGTCGTGGCGCTGACGCACTCATGCTCGAGCAGCTCTACTTCGCATACGGTCGCTATCTCGAGATTTCTTCATCACGCGGTGTCGACTCTCCGTCTAACCTCCAGGGCATCTGGAACAACATCAACGGTGTAGCATGGAACTCTGATATCCACTCTAACATCAACGTTCAGATGAACTACTGGCCGGCTGAGCCTACAAACCTCAGCGAGATGCACATGCCGTTCCTCAACTATATCTGGGCTATGGCAGAGAAGCAGCCGCAGTGGAAGCAGTGGGCAAAGCTGCAGGGTCAGGACCGCGGTTGGACTTGCTTCACCGAGAACAATATCTTCGGCGGCGTAAGCGCATTCAAGAACAACTACGTTATCGCTAACGCTTGGTACGCCACACACCTCTGGCAGCACTACCGCTACACACTCGACCGCGAGTATCTGAAGCGCGTGTTCCCCGCAATGCTTTCAGCTTCGCAGTTCTGGATGGACCGCCTCAAGCTGGCTTCTGACGGCACATACGAGTGCCCGAACGAGTGGTCGCCTGAGCACGGACCAGATTCGGAGAACGGTGTTGCTCACGCACAACAGCTCGTATACGACCTCTTCAGCAACACTCTCGCTGCCATCGACGTGCTCGGTGACGACGCAGAAGTATCGGCTACAGACCTCGGCATACTCAGAGACCGCTTCGCTAAGCTCGACAAGGGTCTTGCTACAGAGAACTATACCGGCTACTTCGGCACAGCTATTCCTACTGGTTCTAAGATTCTTCGCGAATGGAAGTACAGCTCATACACAAGAGGTGAGAACGGCCACCGCCACATGTCGCACCTTATGTGCCTCTATCCGTTCTCTCAGATTGAGCCGGGCACAGAGCTGTTCGACGCAGCTGTCAACTCTATGAAGCTCCGTGGCGACGGTGCTACCGGCTGGTCAATGGGTTGGAAGATGAACCTTTGGGCACGTGCCCTCGACGGCGACCACGCTCGCAAGATTCTGAACAACGCACTGGCTCACAGCAACGGTGGCGCAGGCGTATTCTACAACCTCTTCGACTCGCACGCTCCGTTCCAGATCGACGGCAACTTCGGTGCTTGCGCCGGTATCGCCGAGATGATTATGCAGAGCAACTCGGGTCTTATCCGCATCTTGCCGGCTCTTCCGTCGGCTTGGACAGAGGGTCACATGCACGGCATGAAGGCTGTAGGCGACGTTACAGTTAGCATCGACTGGAAGAACGGCGAGGCTACACGCGTTGAGCTTACAAACAACCAGGGACAGACAATGCGCGTTCACTACAAGAACCTCGCAAACGCTAAGGTATACGTAGACAACGTGCTCACAGAAGTGGCTGTTAAGGACAACGTAGCTACACTCACCGGCGCTAATGGTTCGGTAGTAGTGCTCGACTTCGACGGCTCGTTCACTCCGACCGGCATCGACGCTGTGAAGACCGACGCTGCTCACGACGGCTATATATATAATGTAAGCGGTCAGCGCGTCAACGACTCTTACAAGGGTCTTATCATCAAGAACGGCAAGAAGATGCTGAAGAAGTAATATTTTCTATGTTTTACTTGTTTCGTTTATTTTTTTTGGATATTTTTGCAGTCCGAACTTGAAGATTATATTCAACGTAAACGAAATTTATAAACAACAACCGAAGAAGATGAAAGAGATAGCTGGCGTAAATTCAGATACGTTCACGATTCTTATTGTAGACGACATCGCCTTGAACCTGCTTTTGCTCGACAAGATGCTTAAGCCGTTCGATTTTCATATTGTAAAGGCTGCCAACGGCCGCGAGGCGTTGGAAACCATACAGTCGCGCATAGGCACGCCGGACAGCATCGACCTCGCTATAGTGGACCTCATGATGCCCGACATCGACGGCTTCAAGGTGATAGAGCACGTGCGCAACGGCTGCGACAACGCAGAGTTCCGTATTCCGGCGCAGAGCAAGAGCGATCTTCCGATACTGATTCTCTCGGGCATGAACTTCGGCGAGGACATAGAACGCGGACTTGCGTTAGGCGCCAACCAGTTCATCACGAAGCCTATCGTGATGACACAGCTCTATAGCATCATCGTAGAGGAGCTTACGAAGAAGGTAGAAGCAACGAAGTAGCTTGACGTGAAGTTAAAGTAGCAACTTGATTTATCTATTATATATACGAAGCGGGGGACAATTTGCGTAAGCGAATTGTCCCCCATACTTTTGTAGAAGAATTTATTTGCGCAGAGCCATGTCGCCACCAAGGCGTGAGGCTCTGCTTTTTTTATTATTGGCTATGTAACTTAAGCTATCTGTTGAGTCGGTTTAGAACGTGATGTTCACACCGGCTGCAAACGCGCTGTTGTTGCGGGTGTAGTCGGAGTTGTATGTAACGGTCTTGCCCGGCGCGAGAGTTACCTCCTCAGAAGTCTTCATGTGGTCGTAGAATGTGTGGAAGTAAGCCACGGAGAAGTCGAGCTTCTTTGTGATGTGGTAAACGCCGCCCAAGCCAACAGAGTTGGAGCCTACAACGAACGACTTGTCGTCCATGTACTCGTCTGTAAGACCGTAGTTGGTGTTCTGCCAACCGGTGCTGACCGTAATCTTCTTTGTCACGTCGTACTCAACGCCGGCGTTGAACTCGAGTGTGCCGCGCTTCTTGAGCAGCTTGTTGCGGTTGTTGTAAGAAGTGGCGTTATAGTCGTCGAACCAGTGGAAGCCCACGTTGATGCGCAACTCGTCGATGGGGCTGTAGCCCACGCCCACGGTGAGCAGCGACGGTATGTCGCCAGCAATCTTCTTGCCGTCAGCGTACTCGCCGATAGCCTTGTCGATCTTCGAATCGAACTGCTGCTTCAGACCTGCTGTTGTAGCCACAACGGTCGGGTCAGCGAGCACCGCAGTAGAAGTCTGTTCAGCCTTGATGACAGCCTGCTCCTGCGGCAGACCAGCCTGCATGAACTTTGCGGTGAGAACCGCGTTCATCTGATTCTTCAGATTGTCGTCGAGGTTGCCGATAGACGGCAACTGGTTGACCGACTTGTTCTTCAGACGCATACGAGTCTTGAACTCGTACTTAGCCGAGAAGTTCCAGCGTCCGGTCTTATAGTCGACAGCCAACATTGGAGTGAAGCCGATGCCGCTCTGGTCGCAGCTCAGCTCGATGTTAGCCGAGTTCTCCTTCGACGGGTCGAGCACCTGGTAGAGCGGCATATTGCCCACCTTGATGTCCTCAACGTATCCGTAGTAGTTGCAGGTAGCGTAGATGCCGCGCAAGCCGGCGTAAACGCTGAAGTTATCGTTCACCTTGTAAGCAGCACCAGCCGAAAGACCGAAGTAGTACTGACGACCATGCATGTAGCTGTTGAAACTGTACGAGCCCTTCTTGCCGAAAGCCTTGTCAGAGGTGAACATCTCTGCGCCGAGTTTGTTGTCGATAGCACCAGCCAAGCCGATTGCGCCCATAGCAGTCTCGCTCACGATCTTCTCGAACGAGCCGAGTCCGTTGTCGAACGTACACTTACCGCCGCCGCCAGTCAGCGCGAAGTTGCCCTGGAACGACCATCTGCCCTTGTTATAAGCATACTGGAAAGAAGGAATAACCGGCGCGACAGCCTTTCCCTTGAAGTCGCGTGGAGTAGTAGGATTGTTCACGTTGTTTGTGAACAGCTTGTAGTCGTTATTGATTGTACGTGTCTGCCAAGCCGCCTGCCAGTTGATAGCGAGGTGGTTGCCTTCGCCCATAAATACAACACCAGCCGGGTTATAATACACACCATCAATACCAATAGAAGCCTCGCGGCTCATCATACGATTGAATGCGACGTGCTGGTTGGTGTTAGTGAGAAGACCTCCCGCAAAAGTCGCGCTGCTTGAGGCAATCGCTGCTGTCAAGCATACTGTTTTAAACTTGTTTATCATAATTACCTTGAATAATTGGTTGCAAAGTTAGCTGAATTGTTCTAAACTTCGGCTATATCATGGTTTGTTTTAATAACTATTAACGTTTAGAGGCTCAACTTTGCGTGTGTGTATGTTATACTTTTGGTGCACTTGAGACAAGTGCACCCCCTGAAACAGTTCAACTTTGCGTGTGTGTATGTTATGCTTTTGCCACCGTTCGCGTTCGCCGTCCGATCGGATTGCGTCCGCCGCACGATGAAAAGAGTAGGGGGTGAGCCTCATAGTAGCGGAGGTCTCCGGCCTCCGCAGCACCAAGTCAGATAGTATCTCCCTGTCCCAAGTCAGATAGTATCTATCTCCCCCAAGTCAGATAGTATTCCGGAATAAACCGCTTGATGCTGCGGAGGCCGGAGACCTCCGCTACTATGTGCTCCTATGGAGGTCCAAAACGATAAAAAACGTTTAAATGCGTGCGGCTATAGCCTCAGTCTTGAAAAAAAAGAGTAACTTTGCAGCATAGTACTATTTATACGTATATATTCATTAACAGCAAATTAAGATCAAGACCAATTCCTTGCGACGCGTGGATGCGCCGTCGGGAGTGTCACCCCTTTTGTTTAAACAGAAAGAAATATGCACAAAGCAGGATTTGTAAACATAGTGGGCAATCCTAATGTGGGCAAGTCGACGCTGATGAACCAGCTTGTCGGCGAGCGCATCAGCATTGCCACGTTCAAGGCGCAGACCACGCGCCACCGCATCATGGGCATCGTCAACGAGGAAGACGCGCAGATCGTATTCTCTGACACGCCCGGCGTACTCAAACCAAACTATAAGCTCCAGGAGTCGATGCTCGCTTTCTCGGAGTCGGCGTTGCAGGATGCCGACGTGCTGCTCTACGTCACCGACGTCGTGGAGAACCCCGAGAAGAACCAGGACTTTCTCGACAAGGTGAAACGCATGACAATACCCGTGCTGCTGCTCATCAACAAGATTGACCAGAGCGACCAGAAGACGCTCGGCGACACCGTGGAGCGCTGGCACTCGCTGCTGCCCAACGCCGAGATTCTCCCCATTTCGGCTAAGAACAAGTTCGGCGTCGACATGCTCATGCGCCGCATCAAGGAGCTGCTGCCCGACTCGCCGCCGTTCTTCGACAAGGACCAGCTCACCGACAAGCCCGCACGCTTCTTCGTCTCGGAGATAATCCGCGAGAAGATTCTGCTCTACTACGACAAGGAGATTCCGTACTCGGTAGAGGTGAAGGTGGAGTCGTTCAAGGAGACCGACAAGCACATCGACATACACGCCGTGATATACGTGGAGCGCGACTCGCAGAAGGGCATCATCATCGGACACCAGGGCGTGGCGCTGAAGAAGATGTCGACCGAGGCACGCAAGTCGCTCGAGAAGTTCTTCGGCAAGAGCGTATACCTCCACACCTTCGTGAAGGTGGACAAGGACTGGCGCAGCTCGCAGCGCGAACTCGACAACTTCGGATATAACCCGGAGTAAACTCCCCTGAATAGCAAAGAGGGGATACTCTCGTCAGACTGGCGAGGGCCGGAGTAGGGTCAGCTTCGGAAAATCGTTAACAAGGATGCAGAGACCACATCCTACAAGCCTCCGTGAGATGCGGAGGAAAGAATGACTAAAAGAATATGGCAAATTTAGTGGCAATAGTGGGACGCCCGAACGTGGGCAAGTCTACACTGTTCAACCGCCTGACCAAGACACGTCAGGCTATCGTTAGCGACACCGCAGGCACCACACGCGACCGCCAGTACGGCAAGTGCGAGTGGAACGGACGCGAGTTTTCTGTAGTAGACACCGGCGGATGGGTCGTTAATAGCGACGACATCTTCGAGGATGCCATCCGCAAGCAGGTTATCGTGGCAACCGAGGAGGCCGATGTGGTGCTCTTCGTCGTTGACGTGCAGACCGGACTCACCGACTTGGATCAGGACGTGGCTACAATCCTCCGCCGCACCAAGCTCCCCGTGATTCTCGTGGCTAACAAGACCGACAACAACGACCAGATATACGACGCGGCTGAGTTCTACTCACTCGGACTCGGCGAGCCGCAGTGCATCTCGTCGGCAACCGGCAGCGGCACGGGCGACCTGCTCGACCTCGTGCTCACAAAGCTCAAACCCGAAGTGAAGGAAGACGTAGAGGACGGCATACCACGCTTCGCCGTAGTAGGACGCCCGAACGCCGGCAAGAGTTCTATCATCAATGCCTTCATTGGCGAAGACCGCAACATCGTGACCGAGATAGCTGGCACCACACGCGACTCTATCTACACACGCTACGACAAGTTCGGCTTCGACTTCTACCTCGTAGACACAGCCGGCATCCGCCGCAAGAACAAGGTGTCGGAAGACCTGGAGTTCTACTCGGTGATGCGCTCCATCCGCGCTATCGAGAACTCCGATGTCTGCATCCTCATGCTCGACGCAACACGCGGCATCGAGGCGCAGGACATGAACATCTTCCAGCTCATACAGCGCAACAACAAGTCGCTCGTAGTGGTAGTGAACAAGTGGGACCTCGTGGAGAACAAGGACCAGGCAGTCATCAAGACCTTCGATAACGCCATCCGTCAGCGCATGGCTCCGTTCGTCGACTTCCCTATCATCTTCGCCTCGGCGCTCACCAAGCAGCGCATCTTCAAGGTGCTCGAGACAGCCAAGGAGGTGTACCTCAACCGCAAGGCACACGTGGGCACATCGAAGCTCAACGAAGTGATGCTACCGCTCATCGAGGCTTACCCGCCACCATCAACAAAGGGCAAGTACATCAAGATAAAGTACTGCACGCAGCTGCCTAACACGCAGATTCCGTCGTTCGTGTTCTACGCCAACCTGCCGCAGTATATCAAGGAGCCGTACCGCCGCTTCCTCGAGAACAAGATTCGCGAAAACTGGTCGATGCACGGCTGCCCGATAAACATCTTCATCCGACAGAAGTAACTTAAGGGGGTGCAGTTGTCTCAACTGCACCAACCTATTTGCACCAACCTATTTGCACCAACCTATCTGCACCAATCTAACTGGTTGGTGCACTTGAGACAAGTGCACCCCCTATCTGCACCAATCTATTTGCACTAATCTAATTGGTTGGTGCACTTGAGACAAGTGCACCCCCTATTTGCACCCCCTATTTGCACCCCTATTTACACCCCCTATTTACACCAATCTATGCGACACATTATATATTTAATAACAACCTTGTGCTGTCTGGCCCTCGTCTCCTGCGGCAAGCAGTCTGCTGCCGTCAGCCCCGACGAGATGGCGTCGCGTGCGGCGAAGATCTACTACGACTATCTGCTGCACGGCGACTGCGCGGCATACGTCGACGGCTTCTACCGCCCCGACAGCATACCCGAGAGCTACCGCGAGCAACTCATCGTGAGCGCAAAGCAGTATGTAGGGCAGATGAAGACCGACCACCAAGGACTCGTGAGCGTTGAGGCTGCCGGAGCACGCACCGACACCGCGAAGCACGTGGGCGAGGCGTACCTCATGCTCGGCTTCGGCGACAAGACAAAAGAGGAGATCGTTGTGCCGCTCGTGCTGCACAACGGCAATTGGATGCTAAGATAATGATATAACATATACGAAAATAGCGGAGAGTCTGCACTCTCCGCTATTTTCGTATATGTATAAACCACTTGCGTGTGGGGTATAAACAAAAAAGAGCCATGTTGCATCAACTGCGACATGGCTTTTCAATTAATAGTAAAGTGATGACTATCAGTTTTTCTTATTCTTTGAGAAGGTAATTATTAGGTGATTGTTTAAAAGGTACTTATCTGCTCGCTTCGTCCTGTAAAAGAACCGCTCGCAGACGGTTTGTGTCTTATGGTTTTGGTAGGTTGTTATGTACTGATGATATTTTTCGTGTGCAAAGATAGTTTTATTTTCCAATATGGCAAAATTATCTGGCACTTTTATTTCAATTTAAGCGATATTTGTTTAAAATTCGCAATTATTCTGTCTTTTTTCTGTTTTTTACAGGAAATATTGAGCCAAATCAATATGTTATTAAAATAATTATCCGTACTTTTGTATTACACCCGAAAACGGTTGAAATCCAATCACCACCTCACCACCTCACCATAACAAATCTCACCACCTCACCATCTCACCATAACACCACCATATGTCTACAATATCTCCCTTTGCGCGTCCGCTCTACGTGATGCTCAAGCCCGTAGGCGCAGCCTGCAACCTGCGCTGCGAATACTGCTACTATCTTGAGAAGTCGAACCTCTACCGCGATGCGCAGAAACGCGTGCTCTCGGAGGAGATGCTCGAGCAGTTCACCAAGGAATACATCGAGGCGCAGACCTCGCCCGACATTCTCTTCACATGGCACGGCGGCGAACCGCTCATGCGCCCGCTCTCGTTCTACCGGAAGGCTGTGGAGCTGCAGCGCAAGTACGGTGCGGGCAGACGCATATCCAACTCGATACAGACCAACGGCACGCTGCTCAACGACGAGTGGTGTCGCTTTCTGCGCGAGAACAACTGGCTCGTCGGAATATCCATCGACGGACCGCAGGAGTTTCACGACGAGTTCCGCCGCACCGCCTCGGGCGCACAGACATGGCAGAAGGTGATGCACGGCATACGCCTGCTGAAGAAGCACGGCGTGGAGTGGAACGCGATGGCGGTGGTGAACGACTTCAACGCCGACTATTCGCTCGACTTCTACCGCTTCTTCAAGGAGAACGGATGCCAGTTCCTGCAGTTCACGCCTATCGTTGAACGCATCGTGAAGCACGCCGACGGACGCCATCTCGCCACGCTTACCGACCCGGCAGACGCACCGCTCTCCGACATGAGCGTCACGCCGGAACAGTGGGGACGCTTCCTCTGCGCCATCTTCGACGAGTGGGTGCGCCACGACGTGGGCAAGATATACGTGGAGCTGTTCGACTGCATGCTTGCTAACTGGGTGGGCGTGACGCCCGGCATCTGCATGTACGCCAAGGAGTGCGGACACGCCGGCGTGATGGAGTTCAACGGCGATGTCTACTCCTGCGACCACTTCGTGTTCCCCGAATACCGACTGGGCAACATACGCCAGAAAACCATCACCGAGATGCTCTACGGCGAGCAGCAGCAGCGCTTCAGCGAGCTCAAGCACAAGTCGCTGCCGCAGGAGTGCAAGGAATGTCGCTGGGAGTTTGCCTGCCACGGCGAGTGTCCGAAGAACCGTTTCATAACAGACCGCTACGGCAACCCCGGCAAGAACTATCTCTGCCGCGGCTACCAGCAGTTCTTCGAGCACGTAGCGCCCTACATGGAGTACATGAAGAACGAATATCTCAACCAGCGTCCGCCTGCGAACGTGATGGATAGGGTAGACGAGATAGCAAAAAAGTAGCGGAGGTCTCCGGCCTCCGCTACTAATATATATATGTAATGTAGTTAGATCTGCTTGAGCTTGTTCATCTCCACTTCCTTCACACGCTTGAAGAGGTCGGAAGCGAAGACGAGGTCGTTGAGCTTCTCGTTCGTGGCGCCCATCACGTCGTCCTTCGTGCCCTGCCACTCGTTGTTGCCCTGGTAGATGAAGAGAATGTTCTCGCCGATGCCCATCACTGAGTTCATGTCGTGCGTGTTGATGATGGTCGTGATGTTATACTCCTTCGTGATAGACGAGAGCAGCTGGTCTATAACGAGCGACGTGTGCGGGTCGAGGCCCGAGTTAGGCTCGTCGCAGAACAGATACTTCGGGTTGAGCACGATGGCGCGCGCTATAGCCACACGCTTCTGCATGCCGCCCGAGATCTCGCCCGGATACTTCAGCTGTGCGTCGCCAAGATTCACGCGGTCGAGACACTCCTGGGCGCGGCGCACACGCTCGCGGTAGTTCATTGAAGAGAACATGTCGAGCGGGAACATCACGTTCTCCAGCACGTTGAGTGAGTCGAAGAGCGCTGCGCTTTGGAATATCATGCCCATTTCGCGGCGCATGAACACCTTCTCCTGCTTTGTCATAGCCACGAAGTTGCGTCCGTCGTAGAGCACCTCGCCGCTTGTAGGCGTGAGCAGTCCCA
>ULJH01010118.1_pt1 | contig 23101 bp, 27 predicted proteins | sample 1950781 | NCBI WGS metagenome assembly ULJH01 (sample SAMEA4835462, study PRJEB28245) | human gut metagenome | biome: gut microbiome; material: fecal sample | place: Denmark | collected 2008 | reverse complement strand
CTTTTTTATACTTTACGTAAAGTTATATAAAATATATAAAATTTTATTATAAAATCAACGTTCATTAATATATCAATTATGAACATTGAAGATATTTAACATCTTTTTTGGCGTATCTGGAGGCACACCCCACCCAATTTTAGGAGTGAAAAATGGGCTTTGTTACTCCCTTCTATATCGCTAATAAAAATTTCATAGGCAGTACACTTAATACCCCCTATATGATATAATAATTAAGGAGGGATAGTATGGAAATATATAAACAATATAAAGACACAATATATGAAATAAGTAATACTGGAAAAATCAGGAATATGAATACAAATAAAGAGTTAAAAACTCAAGATAAAAAAGGTTACAACAAAGTTTCACTTCATATTGGTAAAAATAGGAAAAAAAAGGCAATACATGTAATGGTAGCAGAAATGTTTTTAGACAAAAATGATTTCAAATATGCACCTAATGAAAAGAAAGAAGATATAGACATTAATAAATTACAAGTAAATCATAAGGATGGTAATAAAAAGAATAATAATGTAGATAACTTGGAGTGGTGTACTAGCACATATAATATAGAACATTCATATAGAATAGGAATTAGAAAAACCCCATGTAGAATACCAATTGTTATGAAAGATGAAAATGATATAGAGCAAAAATTTGATAGCAAATATCAATGTGCGAAATATTTAAAATCAAAATATAAAAGATTAGAAAATATTACAAATAAGCATATACAAAACCAAATAACTCAAGCAATAAGATTAAAAACACGATATCTAGGATATACATTCACACAACTATAAACATATTGTAAAGTAAGAAAAAAAGTGATAATATTAAGAGCAAAGGAGAGAGAGAAAGATGGAAATAGAGTTAATAAGTGAAAGAAAGATAAAAATAGGAGAAAAAGAATATCCGATAAGAATAATAGAACTACATGGAGGAATACATATAATAAACATATTAGAAAAGGTATACGGTAAAGAACTAGAGTATTTAGAGTGTAAAAGAGAGAAGATAAGAGTAAAAATAGGAAAAAGGAAAGACAAATATGTACCAATGGTAGAACTAGGAGTAGATATAGATGAAAAAGTCTATGGAATAGTACAGTTAATAGAGATGAGTTAAAAAATTGACATAAAAAAAGGGGAAGTGATATAATGGTGGTGCAATTGTAAAAGATTGCTTCTCATATACACCCTTTACAAGAAGGAATGTAGCGTCACCCCTTTTAGAAGAGTATAGAAATATACTCTTTTATATTGGTAAAAAAAAGGGTTACCAAGATAGGTAATCATGTTTAGGGGATATTTCGATAAGAGTTCTAGGGTTATCCTTGTCATAAAGAACTAAAGAACCATCATAAGAAGCAATAATATTCCTATTATCATCTAGGATGACATTGTATTTAGATAAAATATCAGAGATAGCAGAGATAAGATTAGACAAATCGACTTTACGTTTAGATTTCATATAAAAGATGCATTTTAGATTAATAGGGTAATCGATAGGGTGATTTAAAGTAGGCATGAAAGGTTTACAAGCCTTCTCGTATTCGATATAAGGTTTAGAAGGTAACATAATAGGGTGTCCTTTGCATAAAATGATTTGCCCATGATTTTTTTTAGTAACTGGATTAAGTGGGATAGAAAAAGATAAAATATCGTTCATAATAAGCCTCCTAGAATAATTATAGCAAATATGATATAATTATCAAGAAAGGTAAGAGAGTATATGAAAAAGACAATAGTGGGGGAAATGAAAGATGCAAGAAGAAAAAACAAAGAAATAATAGCAAATAATAAATTAGAATTAAAAAAACTAGAGCAGTTTTATGTAGATGGTAAAGTAGAAGGACTATCTAATGCAATAAAAGAGTTAAAAGAAGAAAAAGTAAAAGAAATAATAGAGTTTAGTGAAAGATATGATAAGAGAATAAACCCATTAATAATAACGAACTACTTTTTTAAAAGTGTAAATCCACTAGGAAGTAAGACACCTTTATATAGTCCAGAGCAATTAGCAATATTTTTTGACTATTATACATTTTTAGTAACGCAAGTAAATGCAAATATTGGAGATTATTTACCAACACTAACAGGTTTTTGTAAGTTTATAGGAATAAGTACAGGAGTATTAAGGAACTTAAAAAATAGTAGTGATGCAGATATGAGAGAGATAGTAAATAAGATATATGATGAAATAGGGGAAGAAAACCTAATGTTTTCACAAATGGGGTATACAAAAGAAAGAAGTACACTATTTAGACTAAAAGCAGAGCATGAGATGGTAGAAAAAGTTCAACCAAATGTCAATATTACATATAAAGAAGTCATAAATACAGATAAAATAGATAGTAAACTGGCAAAATACAAGGAATTATTAGATAAAAAGGACAAATAAGGAGGTATTATATGCAAAATGAACTTACAGAAAGTGAAGTTTTAAAGTATATTACTGATATTTTTAGTATTTTAGACAAGAACTTTGACTATAAAGTTCACAATAAAATGAATTATGATGACATATTAGACATGTTAAATGACTTATATGCCTTATTTAATAGATATTTTGAACTAAATCAAGTAGGGGCAAGCAAATTATGTGTTAAAAAATACATTCCACTTCTTAATTTAATGTATAAAATAGACATAAAAAACAAGGTGGAGTATGAAAAACAACTTCATAATGCCTATAGAATAGGGGCAAGAACAAACTTAGAATATTATTTTATCTATAGAGAATGGGATGATGAACCAAGCAATAAGTTTTTTGCTCCAAGATATGAAATAATGCAAGGATATGTTCATTATTTAGAAGAAATAGTAACAAACCCTAATTTAAGGCTATTAATAGCAAACATGCCATCAGGATTTGGAAAAACGTTCCCAGAAAAGATAAGTGAAGCATGGGCTTTTGGTGTAGACCCAACTAAAACAGTACTATCATTATGTTCAAATGAAGATGTAGTAAAAGGTGGTAGTAGAGTAGTATTAGATGAAATAAAAAGTGATTGGTTTGGAGAAGTATTTCCAGATATGAAATATGATGAAAATGATAGAAATTACTTTTTAAAGGAAACAGAAGGCACATGGAAACTTAAAAAATGTAAATTAAATGCTAGTTATTATGCAAAAACAACGCAAAGTAATGTAGTAGGTGTAAGAGCAAGTCAAAGGATACATATAGATGACTTGTATGCTGATTATAAAGAGGCTTTAGTTCAAACATTAAATGAATATTATTTCAATAAATATAATACAGTATGGAAGAAAAGATTTGTTCAAAATGAGATACCTAAAGTAGTTGTAACAGGTACACTATGGGCTAGTGGTGATTTTATTGCCTTATTAATTGCAAATTGTAAGAAACATTTTAAATTTCATATGCATCCAAAGTATAAATATACTTATGTAAGTGAAGATGGTTCTACAGTAATAATTCAAGTACCAGCATTAGATTATGAAACTGGTTTATCAACATGCCCAGAACTTAAAACAACAAAGGAATTACTATTAGAAAAGCAAGATATAGAAGATTATTTATGGCAAACAAACTTCCAACAAATACCAACTGACCCAGAAAGTCTATTCTTTAGTTATAATAAATTAAGAACGTATGAAACAATTCCTAAAACTGAATATATAGGAAGATATGCTGTAATAGATGCTACAAGAAAAAGTGGCAAAGACTTCTTTGCTATGCCAATATGTTGCAAAGTGCCAAATGGTGATAATATGGACTATTATTTAGAAGATTGTATATTCACAAGAACAGCCACAAAAGATATGTACGAAGAAGTATGTAATAAGATAATACAGCATCATATAATAGAACTTGTAATAGAAAGCAATGTAACAAGTGAATTAAAACAAAATATAGATATGATTTTAAAACAAAATGGTGTAAATTATTGCATAATAAGAGAAAAATACAATTGTGATAATAAAAAAGCAAGAATAACAGACCAAAAAGGGAATATATTAAGATGTATAGTATTTCCCCAAAAAAACATGTTTGGTATAAACACTGATATGGGTAAATTTATGGAAAATTTAACACTATATAATGATGATGGAAGAAACCCAAATGATGATGCTTGTTTTGAGGCAGGAACACTAATATCTACTCAATTTGGAGATATACCAATAGAAAAAATTAAAGTTGGAATGAAAGTAATCACTCCTTATGGATTAAGAAAAGTAGTAGATTGTGGAATTACTGGTGAAAAACAAACAATAAATAAACTTGGCTTAAATGCTACTCCAAATCATAAGGTGTTTAATGTTAATAAATCTAAATTTATGCCAATAGATACCTTTACATTAGAGGAAGAAAGTAGTATGCTATCATTAGGTGAATTAATTAAATGGAAACAAAAATTGTGGTATTTAATGGGAAAACTTACAAAAGAAACCCAAAATGTAGATATTACTTCCAATACACAACGAGAAATAGTGAAAGGAAAAATTGCCCGCAGTTACATAGAGCAGTGTGGGAATATTACAATGGTAAAATCCCAAAAGGATATCAAATACATCACAAAGATGGGGATATTGATAATAATGACATTTCTAACTTGGAATGTGTATCATCTAGGGAACATTTGTCATACCATGCTAAAAAAAATTGGGATAATAAAGAATATAGGGAAAAAATGTATGCAAACAGTTTCGCTAACGAAGAAAAACAAGAAAAAGCAAAAAATTGGCATAGGTCAGAAGAAGGCAGAAAATGGCATAGAGAACACGCGAAAAACTCAATATGTAAAACCAAATTTAGAGAAGAAAGAAAATGCGAATTTTGTGGAGAAAAATACATTGCAAAGGCAACATTTAGCAAATATTGTAGTTCAAAATGTCAACAAAAAGCATGTAATTATAAGAAAATACATAAATGCCAAATATGTGGAAAAGAATTTAGAACAACAAGTTATAATCCCAAAACTTGCTCAAGAGAATGCCAAGCCCGTTTACAATCTGAAAGTACAAGGAGCAGGGTGCTATTACGCAAATCATAAATTGGTATCTAATTGCGACAGTGCAGGGTTATTTACAAAAGAATTTGTTGAGGGAAGTTCAAAACCTCAAAGAGTAAAACCTATTTTTAGACCATTTTAAGAAACATTTAGAGGAGGTAGAATATTTATACTATTTTCTCTTTTTTAATGCTCATATTTGACAAAAACAAGTAATATATGTATAATTTAAAATGAATAGTAGGAGGTAGGGTAAAATTGGAAAAGACTTATGGAAGAATAACCTTACTTGCAAATATAACCGAAAAAGAATTGTTAAGTTTAGGTCAAAAAAAGCAAGATGAAGCCATAATTGAAATATTAGAAAATAGCAAACCATTGCATGACAAGAATAGACAAGATAGTGAATATTTAAAGAGTTTCTACTATGGCGACCAAGATATAAAAAACAAAGTTAAGCAAACAAGACCAGAAATAAACAATAAAACAGTAGAAAACTGGGCTTATGCTTGCGTAGACTTCAAAAAAACATTCCTTTTAGGGAAACCTATTCAATATGTTCAATTTAATAGTTCTGATAGTGCTGAAATATCAACTTTAAACAAGTTTGTGAGATATGAAAATAAAAAAGCCAAAGATATGGACTTATTTGAAGATGTCCTTGTTTGTGGTAGAGGCTTTAGATACATTAATAAAGATAAAGTTGGTAGTGAAGATGAAGCACCATTTGAAATTATTAATTGCCCAGTAGAAGATACCGAAGTAGTATATTCAAGTAGGCTAGGAAATGAGCAATTATTTGCATTTATTGATACACCAATGTATGATTACCAACCAAGTATGGGAGATAATGGTGTAGAAGTATTAAAACCTGTCTTATATGATGTATACCAAGTATATTTAAGAAATAAGGTAGTAACATATTCTAACAAAGGTGGGGCATTACAAAGAATTGGGAAACCACAACCGTTAATATGGAATGAACATATAATTATTGAAAGTTATCTAAATAGAAAGAGAATATCATTAATTGAACTAGGTAAAGACTTATTTAATGATATAAATTATCTTGAAAGTCTTGATAAAGATGATATGGAACAATTTGTAAATGCTATTATGGTATTCACAAATGCCGAAGTATCAAAAGAAGATTTATCTGATATTAAAGAAATGGGAGCAGTATGTATTAGTTCTACAGAACAAAAGAAAGCAAGTGTAGACCTATTACAAGGAAGATTAAATGCTCAAGATACACAAACATATTACAATAGATTACTTACATCACTACACCAAATACTTGCAATACCAATAGCAAGTGATAGTGGAACAGTAACAAGTGGAGATACTGGAAAGGCTAAACTTACAGGTCAAGGATTTACTTCTGCAGGAATTAGAGCAGAGGGTGATGAGTGTATGTTTGGTATGTGTGATTTAAAAGCATTAAAAGTAATACTCGCAATATGTAGAAATACTCCTAATAGTGGAATAACAACACTAAAAGTTAGTGAAGTAGAGCCAAAATTCCAAAGAGATATGTCAGATAACATTCTTGTTAAGACACAAGCACTACAAAATCTATATAGTTGCGATATACCTAGAGAAATAGCAAATAGCATAGTTAATCTATTTGGAGATAGTGCAAAAGTATCACAAGAACAACAAAAACTATTTGGCGACCAAGTATCACAACAAAATAAAGGTAGTAATTCAAGTGATTTTGGAACAAATGGTGAAACAACAAATGCCGAAGATATGGCAAATTTCCAAAATAATCAAATAACAAATAAAAGTGAATTAGATAATCAAGGGCAATAGCCCTTTAGATATGGGTTTAGTTTAATCAGAAAAACATTGGTCTCCAAAACCAAAGAACTGGGAGCATAACCTAGAACCTGTGCCAATAATAAAGGCTTTAACATTTGAGCGTAAACAAATGTGAATACATAAATCTCTATTCAAGGTTGGTAAACCGTAAAATTACTGTAGGAAAGGGAGATGATAATATGCGTAGAGAAGATTTGTTAGCAAAAGGTTATACTGAGGAACAAGTAACTGATTTACTTAATATGTTTCATGGTATAAACAAAGAAAAGGACAAAAAAATTGCAGATTTGCAAAGTGAAGTTTTACAAAAAAGCGAATTTGAAACAAAATACAATGAAGCAAATGCAAAACTTGAAGAAATTAACAAAGCAAATATGACTGAACAAGAAAAGTATGAAGCAATGAAAAAAGAAACTGAGAACAATTATAAGCAGTCAAAAATAATTGTTAATAAAGCAAAAGCAAAAGAAGTTTTAGGAGGTTTAAACATTGATGATAGCCTAATTGATACTTTAGTAAGTGAAGATGAAAATGCTACTATTCAAAGAGCAAATTTATTAAAAAGCACATTTACAAATTACAAAGATAATGTTGTAAAGGAAACTAAAGAAGCAATTACTACAATTGATGTAAAACCAAGTGCTACAAATATTCCACAAAGGGATGATAATGCAATGAATTGGGAAAGATTTTCAAAAATGAGTTCTATTGAACAAGAAAAATTCATAAATGAACATCCAACAGAATTTGAAAATTTAAAATAACAAGAAAGGAAGGAAAATTAAATTATGCTAAAATTTAATGGAAAAATTTTTAACAATGAAGTATTTGAAAAATATTTAAAAACTCTACCAAGTACTAAGAAAAATGAACTTGTAAAAAATTCTTTATTTACAGTAGTAAATAAATACAAAAATAAAATGAGTGAACAAGCAGGTGGATACTTTGTTGTAGAACCAATTAAAGGAAGAATTGGTGGAACACCTGTAAACTATGATGGTAAGACTAATATTACTTCAACTTCAAGAGATACTTTCTATCAAACTAAAATATGTTATGGTAGAGCAAATGCTTGGGGAGAAGATGACTTCGTAACTGAAATCACTGGTGAAAACTTTATGGCTGAGGCTAGCGAAGTTAAAGAATATTGGGAAGAACAAAGACAAAGTACTACACTTTCAATTTTAAAAGGTATCTTTGCTATGACTGGTTCAAATGACTTTGCTAGTAAACATACTTACGAAGTTGATGGTAATTTAACTGCTGATGCATGCAATAGAGCATCTCAAAAAGCATTAGGAGATAGCAAAGCAAATCTTAATGTAGCATTTATGCACTCAATGGTATCAACTAACTTAGAAGGTTTAAATCTAATTGATTATATGAAATATACTGACAAAGATGGTATTACAAGAGATTTAACTATTGGTACATACAATGGTAAAACAGTTATCGTTGATGATGAAATGCCAGTACTAGATGGTTATGATGCTGCAACTGCTGATGTAAGTGGTGCATTAAAAGTAGTTGCAAGTGGTGCTACTGCAGGACAAATTAATCTTGCTGATGTTAAAAAAGCAGATTTCTATCCAGCAGGAGTTAAAGCAGAGGATTATGTAGTTGCTGCTTCTAAATATATTACATATATGTTTAAAAATGGTTTCTTTGAATTTGAAGAATTAGGAGTTAAAGTACCTAGTGAATTATCTAGAAAGGCTACTGAAAATGGTGGTCATACTGATTTAGTTTCAAGAATAAGAGAAATGATTGTTCCTATGTATATTTCATACAAAGATACTTCTAAATTATCACCAGATAATGCAGACTTTGAAAAAGGTGCAAACTGGGAACTTGCTAATAATAATGATACTTCAAATAAAGTATATGTTAGCGACAAATTAATCCCTGTTGTTCAAATAATTTCAAGAGGATAATAAAAAAATAATATTGTAAGGAGGATAATGTTATGGATAGGAAAGAATTACAAATACAAATGCCAAAGTTAAAGTTGAGAATACCTTATGATGAAGATATATTTAAAACAAATGTACTTTGGGAGCAAATTTTAACAAGTTTGTTAGAAGATAGTAAGGCTATATGTCTTGAAACATTATTCCCTTATGATGATTATAGTAATTACTTACTTCCAAAAAAATATTATAATTGGCAAATAAGATGTTGCATAGAACTTTATAATCTTGCTGATAAACAAGGAATAACTAATTATAGTGAAAATTCACTTGCTTGGAGCAAATTAACTGATGGTCTATCACAAGACTTAATGAGTAAATTAATTCCAAAGATTGGAGTTCCAAAATCAAGCAAAGAGGATGATAGTAATGTATAATGTTAATAGACAAAATATACATGATGTAAAATCAACTATATATATCTCAAAAAAACTTGGCACAATGCAAGATAATAACTTAAATGAATATGAAATATTTAGTACGCCAATTAAATATAGATTTAATGTACAAGTTATAAGTTCTGATAGTGAAATAAGGGAATTTGGTGAACTTGCTAATGATATGTTAGTAATATCTATTACCGAAAAAACCAAATATCTATTCAAATTTATGGAATTTGATAAGGTTTATGTGAATACTACTCCAGATGAAGAATTACATCCGGGGGATAATGCGGATTATAGGATTTATTCTATAAGAAACCAAAATACAAGTATAAGAATATATATCAGAAAACTTGTAAAATAAGGAGGAAATAATGGAAAAATTAATCAAAATTGAAAAAATAAATGAAGATGGCGATAAAATTATCAAAGAAGTTCCATACAATTTATATTCAATGTATATAAATATGGGGTGGAAACAATTTGAAAAGAAAAAAGAGCCAAAAGTAAACTTTAAACCAATTAATATAAAAGAAGATAAAGACTAATGTTTGAAGTTAAAATAAGTTCAACAGGTTATGATACTCTTATAAAAGAACTAGAAGTTATAGAAGAAAGTTTAACTTCACCAGAATTTATGGAATTTATTGGAAATAAAGCAATGAAATTATTGCAAGAAATTACTCTTGAAAACTTATCTTATGCAACTCAAGAAGAACTAGATACAAGTTATTACTATAGTGAACATAAGTTAAAAATAGAGGGTAATAAAATAATTCTATATAACAATAGTGAAGTAAATATAGAAACTAAAAATATGAGTGAGGAAACTAAAGCCCACTATATTGGAGGTTTATCACTTGCTAAAATAGTAGAATATGGTATTGGTTATACTGGTGCTATAAATACAGAAATATTGCCAGATAGTGGAGAATGGGCATACGATGTCAATAATCATGGATATAAAGGGTGGTATTTTAAAGATTGGCAAGGAAATGTATTTTGGACTAATGGTTTTGAGGGTAAATTAATCTTTTACAAATTAAAACAACAAATAGAAGTCAAAATATCTAGTTGGATTAAAGAATACATAGATAGAAAAACGAAAAATTGAGGAGGAATAAAATGAATATTGAAAATGATATATTAAAATTATTTAATACATATATCAAGTCAAAATCTACTTTTGGGAAAATAATAAAAGTAGTTCCAACTACCCCTCAATCTTTTTTTAAAGAAAGTATACCAGTAATCGTAATAAGAGAAAATGGTAACAATGATGATTTAAACACTTTAACATTAGATAGATTAGAATATGGTAATAATTTAACATATCAAGTCGATATTTACACAAAAAATGTTATTTTTGAAGGTAAAGAGTATAGTGCTAGAGATATAATCAACGAATTAAGGTTTTTAATTCACGATTTCTTTAGAGAAATAGGTTTTACTAGAGAAAGTGATATTCCAAGTGAATATATGGATATAACTGTTAAACGAAGAACATTACTATTTAGTGCAAGTGTAAATAGTTGGAATAAAAGTATATACTAATAAGGAGGAATAAAAAATTATGGAAAGAGTTTATACTGATAAAGGTTTTATCTCTAAATTTTCTACATTAAATGTATTAGGTAATGATAGTAAATTTAGTTTACTATTACCTGTAAGTGGAATGCCTGAAACTAGAACTGCTCCAGACCAAGTTGATAAAACAGTTTTAAGTGATGGTGGTTATACTTATGCAGAAGGTCTACAAGGAAGTGATACTAAACAATATACATTTAACTATCATAGAGATAATGTAAGAGCCTTAAAGAAAGTAAAAGGAAAAGAATTAACATTCCTTGAAAGAAACCCAGATAACACTGGTGAAAGATATAAAGGAACACTTACTTATTCAAGAAACTCATTAGCAGTTAATGGTATTGTTCAAGGTACTATTTACATAACTGTATCAAGTGCTGATGAGGATGCAATTGATGATGTAAGAGATTTAGTTAAACCTACTGCAATTATTACTACACCATTAAATGATGTTGTTGTAGACAAAGAAGGCACTTATGAAGTTCAACTTGAAACAAGCCCTAATGCTACAGTAACAGCAACAAGTAGTTCTGCTTCAATTGCTACTGCTTCAATTGTTGCTAATAAATTAACTATTACAGGTGTAGCAAAAGGATTTGCTATGGTAGAATTAACTGTTTCTGCAACAGGTGAAGCAACTTCATATAGAACAATTGCTGTTGAAGTAACTGGTGTATAATAATTAAACGAAAGGGAGAATGATTTATGAAAGAATTTAGTAAAGAAGTAATAGAAATCAATGGCAAGGAATATACTTTATTCCTTAATCGAAAAGGAATTGTTGCTTGGGAAAAATATAGTGGAAAAGAACAAGAAAAATTAGAAAAAGAAAAATCTTATTATAAGGAATTATTTGATAATAACAAGCAAGTAGAGGAAATAACAAATGAAACGAACCCATTTGAAGGTTTAGATAAACTAGACAATATGAGTGAAGATGAAAAGTTATTATCCTCATCATATAGAAAACTTTATTGGATAATGTTATATACTGATTATCAATTTTCAATTGAAGAAGTAAATAACTTATATGACATTGCTTGTAAAGAATATGGGGAAGCCCAATTAATTGCATTAGGTGTTCAAATGGTTGAAGATGCTAATAGCAATTTAATTACTAAAAATAATGAATTAAAAAACTTGAAGGCACTACGACCAAGCAAAAATTAAGTAAAGATAATAGCAAAAACTATGAAACTCTTACTGAATTTTATCTTAATGAGTTATACCCTAGTGCTATAATGTTCGGTATGTCTGATAAAGAGTTTTGGGAAGATGACCCTCAACTATATTGGTCATACCGAATTTTTTATTTAAAGAAAATGGAAGAAGAAAAGAAAACACAAGTTGAAATTTCAAAATATAATTCTTGGTTAAAGGGATATACTAATTATATAGGAACTTCCATTGCTTTAAATAATGCTTTCTCTAAACAAAGAGAAGAATACCCAACGTATGATAAAATGTTCAAAAACGTTGATGAACAGATAACAAAAGAAAATAAAAAACCAAAAAATTTAACAAAACAAGAGGCTAATATTATGGAACAAGAATTATTTAATGCTTGGGCTAGATATTAACCTAGAAAGGAGATAAAATGGCACAAAAAGGTGTACAAACAACCATTGAAATCAATGCAAAAGGGTTAAAAAATTTAAAGGCATTACGTAGGGAAACAGAACAAACCGACAAAGCCTTTAAAGAAATGGGAAAAATAGCAAGTAATACACTTAAACAAAGTTCACTTATTGCATATATAGGTACAATAAAAGAAGCAACTAGTTTAATGATTAAACTTACAAAAGCACAAACCGAATACATAGAAGATTTAAATTTACTTGATGTAGCCTATGGAGATGCTAATAATAGTGGTAAAAAGTTAGTATCTACTATGAGTAATATGATAGGGTTAGACCAAAAATCACTAACAAAATCACTAGGTGTATATAAACAAATGGCAAGTGCTATGGGGATTACAAGTGAGGCTAGTTCATTATTAAGTGAGAACTTACTTAAAATGCAAACTGATATTTCTTCATTATACAATTTAGATTTTGCAAGAGCAGGTCAAATATTGCAAGTAACATTAAGTGGAAATACGAAATCCATAAGAGCATTAGGTGGTGATATAACTGAAACATCTCTTGCTCAAACAGCATTAAATCTTGGCATTACAAAATCTATTGATGAAATGAATAGGGCAGAAAAAACTATTTTAATATATCTTACACTTGAAAGGCAATTAGCAAATGCTAATGGAGATGCAGCAAAAACAATTAATAGTGTATCAAATCAAGTCAGAATATTACATGAACAATGGGCTATGTTATCAAGACAATTAAGTTCTATATTCTTACCTATATTAAGCACTATATTACCTTATTTAAATGCAATTTTAATGACTTTAAATACAATAGTAAGTTCAGTATTGGGATTATTAGGAATAGATGTAGGTTCATGGGCTAATAGTTTTGGTATTGCAAGTGGCTATGTTGATGACTTTGAACAAGGTCTTAATGGTGTAGCAGATGCAAGTGATAAAGCAAAAAAATCATTAAGAGGGTTTGATAAATTAAATAACATCCTTACTCCTACTAAATCAAGTGGTAGTGGTGGAGTAGGTGTTGGTGGTTCTATTAGCAAAGAAATGCTTGCTAGAATAAAAGAATATAATTTACATCTTGATGAAATGAATAATAAAGCCAAAAAAATTGCTGATAGTATAAGAGAATGGTTAGGTTTTTCTGAACAAGCAAATGGAGAATGGAAGTTTTCTAAAGTAACATTTGGAACAATATTCACTTCTATACTAGCAATAGTAGGTTTAACTGCAGGAATAATCAAAATAGTAGGTTTATTTAAAACTCTAGGTACTTTATTAAGCGGTGGTGCAATAGCAACTGGTATGGCTTCAACTGCTTCTTCAACATCTGCATTAACTGCTGGTTTTGGTGCATTAGCAGGTGTTATAGGAGTATCTACTGGAGCATTGTTAGGAATAGTGGCAGCAATAGCGGCTTTAGGTGTTGGTATTGCATATTTACAATTAACACCAGCAATAAAACAAATGAATGTGTTAAAAGGAACTAGTAAAGAAACTAAAGAGGCATTAGGTGATTTAATCCCACAATTTGATGAAATATCAAAAAATGTTAAAGAATTAGATTGGGGAGATAAAATAATCACTAAAGAAGATATTAAAAAAGTAAACACTAACTTGGATAAACTAAATACTGATATTAAGTCCAAATTAAAAAAACAACAACAAAATGCTCTTGATATCTATGATGAAACAATGGAAAAAACACTTGGCAAAGAAGCAAGTGATGAAATGAAAGAAAGCATTAATCAATATTATGATGCTCAAGAAAAAATAGTTGATGAAAAAACAAAGAAAATAAAAGATATTCTTGATAAAGCAAGTGATGAAAAACGAGCATTAACAAGAGATGAAGTTAATGAAATCAATAAATTACAACAAGAGATGAAAGAAAATACTGTTAAAAATCTTAGTGCTAGTGAAGAAGAAGCAAAGAAAATACTAGTTAATATGAAAGAAAATGCTAGTGCATTAACTGCTGAACAGGCTAGTGAGATAATTAAAAACAGTATTAAAGCAAGAGATGAAACCATCAAAAATGCTAAAGAACAATATGAACAACAAGTGTATGAAGCAAGTAAATTAAAAGAGGCTGGAATAATCAATGATGAACAATATCAAAAAATTATAGATGCTTCTAAAAAGGCAAGAGATGAAGCCATAACAAATGCTGAGGAACAACACCAAAAAGTATATGATGAATTTAAAAGCCAAAATGAAGATATTGCAAAATATATTGATGAAGATACTGGCAAAATCAAATCAAAATGGGCTATATTTTGGGAACAATTTTCCGAAAAAGCAAAAACAATATGGAAAGCACTTTCAACGTTCTTTTCACTTAATCCAATAAGCATAGGAATTAAATTGGGTCAAAAAATTGGTAAGTCTCTAGGAAAAATACTTGGGGGTGAATATGATATATCACTTTCGGGTGGTAGTAGAGCAGAGGGTGGTTTTGTTGAAAGAGGTCAAATATTTCAAGCAAATGAAAAAGGTGCTGAAATGATAGGAACATTAGATGGTAAAACAGCAGTAGCAAACCAAAACCAAATTGTTACAGGTATTAGACAAGCAACCAAAGAAGGTATGTTAGATGCTCTAGTGTCAACTGGAAACCAAAATGTTCAAGTAAATATTGTTGCACAAGGAGATACAGAAGGTCTATTAGATTTCATAACATTCAAACAAAAACAAAAAGATAGACAATATGATTTATAGAAAGGTAGGAAAATATGATAAAATTAGTTAGAAATTATAACAAATACGAAAACTTTATAAGAATAGGTCATAATGGAGTTGAGGGTGAAAATCACACTTATACATGTACTGATTTAGAAGATTTTCCTACTCCTTCTTCTATGCACAGAAATTTACATGACGTAGATAAAGATGCCTTTACTGACTTAGAGGGTTATACTCATAGAAATAGAGTAAGACATGATGTAGAAGATTTTGAACTTGCATATCCTATATTAAGTGATGATGATATTAGTTATATTTTAAATAGAATAAGCCCAGAATGGATATATGTAGAACTAACTGATAAAAAGACAAAACAAAAAACCATACACAAAATGTATGCAAGTGATAAAGAATTTGATACTAAAAGAATATGGAAAGATGAAGAAGGCAACTGGCATGAAGAAGATGAAGCATTAACTCTTTCATTAGTGGAGGAATAATCTATGGCATATATTGTAAAAGATAGTAATGGCAATGATATAACAGAAGAATTTAGGGCTAAATCATATAGTGGCTCATCACAATATAAAGCAAAATTAACAATAAATGGTGATTTAGTACCTAATTCTCAAATTAGTAAAATAGTAATATCAAGCCCTATAATAAATAAAAATGACAAAGTATTTACATTAGGAAGTTTTATATCGCAAAAAATAACTATCAAATTTAGAAATTTAAATAATTTAAACATAAATAGTGGTGTAGAAGTTAAATTAGAAATAGGGCAATATATTGACAGTGTACAAGATTATGTATATGTCCCAATTGGCATATATTACATTGATGAAGTAGGCATAAATTATCACCAAACTTGTGAAATAACATGTTTAGATAAGGCAACATTCTTTAAAGATGCAATAGATTATAGCCCATGTTTTGTAGATGGAAAAGCAACAGTAGATACCATACTTCAATATATATGTACACAATGTGGGGTAGAACTAGGAGAATATCCAACAACAAATGGTGATATTGAAACAAGTATGTATGATAGTTCCGTAAGTGGCAAAAGATGGATTAGTTATATAGCCGAAATAAAAGGTTGTAATGCAAAAATAGATAGAGATGGTAAACTTGTACTAAAAGAATTAAAATATAAACGACTACCAGATGTGTCTATAAATTGGTTAAAATGCAAATCCACAATTATAAGTGAACCATATCTTATATCTAAAGTAACATATTTTGATGCTAAAAGAAACTTTTCTGCTCCTAGCACAGAACCTAGTACAGATTATAACACATTAATTATTAGGCAAGATAATCCATTTGTAAAAGACCAAACTACTATTGATAACATTTATAATGTAGTAAAAGGATTTAGGGTTAATTCAGCAACTATTGAAAATTATGGGGATATTACTTTAGATTGTTGGGATATACTTAATTATGTTAATTCTAAAGAACTTTCAAGGTTTACTACATTAAATAACAATACACTAACTTATGAAATGACAATAATGTCAAAAGTTGAAACAAAAATACCAACTAAACAGCAACAAGTAACTACAAATGTTAATGATGACCCAATATCTGAAAGAAGAATAGTTAAAACACAAGTTGATTTACTAGAAGGCACAGTTGAAACACTTACAGCAAAAACGAGTGAACTTGATGTTACTATAAATCAAAATAAACAAGACATAATAGGTATGCTTGAAAATTATGCTCCAGCAAGTGATGTACTTGTATTAGAAGAAAATGTCAAGACACTTCAAACTGACACTTATAAGAAAACAGAAGTTAATAAAATACTAAAGGGGCAATTTTATGATGAAAATGGCAATAAAATAGTCAGTGAAATAGTACAAACAACAAGTGGAACATTTGATGAAAATGGTATGCTATATGAGAAAACAAATGCACCTACAAATACAAGAATAAATGAAATAGGTGTAAAAGTTAATAATGCTGCTAATGACACCGAATTACTATTTGCAGGGTATGATGAAGGGACTAAACAAACAGTAGTGCGAAGTGATAATATGGAAGTTAAGCATTTCTTTGTATTACAAGGTAGGTCAAGATTAGAAGATTACTCAGATGGTACAGGTGTATACTGGGTAGGGGATTAGGAGGAATAAGTTATGTTAAATAATTCATGGCAAAATCTTATTTATTGGAGATGGAATGTTGTATCTGGTCAATGGATAGATTTTTATATTGATGCTAGAATTGGTAATCAAGATATTACTAATAATAGAACACAAATTTATACAAAATTAAGGTCAGTATTAAGTGGGGGTACTGCTGGAGGTACTGGTTATAAATTTACTTGTTCTTATGCACCAACAGTTGAAGGTAATGGTGTGTACTACTTTGGCACTAAAACAATTACAGAAACTAACTCAGAACAATATGTTCAACATAATGATGATGGAAGTGCAAGCGTAACAATAACTTCTACATTATACAATGGTTATTTAAAATTAAATAAGACATTGAGTGCAACAGTATCACTTCCAACTATTCCTAGAAAATCAAGTGTAACAGCAACTAGTGCTACTATTGGTAGTGCTTGCTCAATTAACATTAATCAAAAAAGTGATATCTTCACACATACATTAAGATATTCATTTGGTAATTTAAATGGTACAATTGCTACTGGAGTAAAATATTCTTATGGTTGGACTGTGCCTAATGATTTTTATTCACAAATACCAAAATCACCTTCTGGAACAGCAACAATCTATTGTGATACATATAATGGTGGCACATTAATAGGAACTACTTCAACAACCACAATATTTAGTGCAAATGAAAATGAAACTAAACCAAGTGTTAGTATGAGTGTAAAAGATATCAACCCAATTACTTCACAATTAACAAGTGGCACAAATGAAAGCACTAAAATAGTAAAAGGTTTTTCAAATGCACAAATAACATGGAGTTCGACACCAAAACAATATGCAACAATTAAAAGTAATACTATAAATGGTACAAGTGTTAGTGAAAGCCCATATACATTTAATAACGCAGATACAAATATATTTACATTTGTTGCAACTGATACAAGAGGTTTCCCAAATAGTATTAGTACAACAAATACTTCAAATCCATTAGTTGATTATGTAAGATTAAGAATAGACCCAATTAACTTTTATAGAATTAAACCTACAACAGGAGAAGTAGGTCTTACATTTGAAGGTAATTACTTTAATGATACATTTGGTAATACTGCAAATACACTTGAATTAAGTTTTAAATCAAGAGAAAAAGGCTCAACAACTTCTTGGGATAGTATAGAAAGTGTTTCACTTGAAGGTGGGTATTATTTAGAAGGTAATAAAGTATATTCTGGTACATCAAGCACAAGTAGAATTATTCAACTTGAAGGCACATTTGACTATACTAAACAATATGAATTTAGATTTTATTACAAAGACAAACTTGTTGATGAATATGTAGACAAATCAATATCTTATGGGCAACCAATATTTTGGTGGAATAAAGATGGTGTTTATGATGGCAAAACTAATGGTAAATTTGCGACACTTGATTTGGTGTATCCAGTTGGTTCAATATATATGTCAGTTTCTGATACCAGCCCACAAACTTTATTTGGCGGTACTTGGGAAAAATTACAAGGTAGATTTTTGATAGGAACGGGAAGTGCAACAGATAAAAATAACGATACAAGAACACTAAAACTTAATCAAACAGGTGGAGAATTTGCACATACATTAACATCTAGTGAAAGTGGTCAAAAGAATTTAGGAAGTATAACAACTGGAATTGAAAGTCAATCACATACACATACAATTACAACTGGTGGTTATACATATCCAAATGGTTCATCTCCCGGAGCATTTTCAACAGCAACAAGTAATTCAACTTTGACAAAAGATACTGATGGTTATACATATATGACAAGTGAGAGTGCAAATCATACCCACTCATTTAGCATCGGTGGACAAAATGCTAGTCAATCACATAATAACATTCCACCATATTTGGCAGTTAATATGTGGAAAAGAACAGCATAACTCAAATATTTTACAAAAAATCAATAATATGATAATATAATAGAGAGGTAGATACTATGCAATACATAACTTTAGCAATAGCAATAATAGGTTCTATATTATCTGTTGTATCGTTTTTTAGGAATGATAAGAAAGATGACAACAAAAAAGCAAGTGATACGAGTTATAAGCAAGGTCAAACAGACCAAATGCTAAAAAATATAATGGATAAACTTGAAAAAATTGAAAGCAAACTAGATTGTTATGAAAAAGATATGGATGAAAGAATAAATATTGCATTAGAACATCATATTCGAGAATACCACAACAAAAATGATTAAAACACTTGAAAAATAAATATTTAGTGATATAATATATTACCAAGAAAGGGGAATAAAGATATGTCAATAAAAAGTGATAAAGAAGAAATAGAAGATATAAAACACCAAGTAGAAGAAATACAAGAAGAAAGTTTAGCATATTCTTTGCTTAGGGATTATAAAAGGCAAACTAAAAGACAATTTATTATTATACTTGTAATACTAGGTATGTTTACTTGTTTACTAGGATATACATTATGGCTTATGAATGATATAGGCGTTGAAACTACAACAACTGAAACTTATGATATAAATACAGAAAATGGTAATAATAACTTTATAGGTGGAGATAATAATAGCAACATTGAAAATAAATAAAACAACTCATACAACCAAATATCGCAAATCTAACACCAAAAAAGACAAACAAGGTCGTAGAAGGTGTCGCGTTTGTGGTAAGTATATGGGGCATAAATAATGCTTAAACTAGATTTTACAAGAACAGAATATAATAAAATATGTGAAGAACTAATGCTAAATGATTTTCAAAAGAGAATATTCGAGTATAGAATTAAAAACATGTCTATAGTTCAAATGGCTATGAAAGAAAATTGTAGTGAGAGTTTAATTAGTAAAGAAATAAATAAAATTAAGAAAAAGATAATGAAGATATTGTAGTTATCTTTTTTTATGCCAAAATTAATCATTTTTAGCCATTTAGAGCAATGTTTTAACAATTCTAGTGTATTTATATGGCTTTTACCAAATCTTTCTTAAATCTATATTTATTAAAGAAATTTAATATATTGTCATTTTTATATTAATGTGGTACAATTTAGTTAGGTAATGGTAGATTAAAAGCATTTAATGATGGGTAGGGCTATCATTACCTAAAAAAACCTACTTATCATTAAGTGCTTTTTTCTATTGTTTAAACCTAGAAAGGAAATTTTTATGAAAAACCAAAGAACAAAATCTAGGAAAGGAGGAACAATATGGCAGTAATTAGAATTAACAAAACTAACGATTATACGATAATGAGCAATTATCATTTGAAAGAACCTAATATGAGTTTAAAAGCAAAAGGGTTATTAAGTTTAATGTTATCTTTACCAGATAATTGGGATTATTCAATTAAAGGATTAGTTTCGATATGTAAGGAAAATATATCTTCAATAAAGTCAATATTAAATGAATTGAAAAAATTTGGATATTTAAAGATTACAAAAATTTTACCTAATGAAACCAAAAGTGGAAGATTTGAATATATTTATGACATATATGAAATGCCAAAACAAGAGTATAAAAAACAAGAGGTAGAAAATCAACCTCTAGAAATTCTACCTCTAGAAAACCACCCTCTTAATAATACTAATATATATAATATATATAATAAACTAAATAATAAAGAACTAAATAATAAAGAAAATACTAAAAGAAAATCATTTGAAGAAGAATTTGAAGAGTTATGGGAAAATTATCCAAACAAAAAAGGAAAAGCAAATGCACTAAAATCTTATATTAATGCAAGAACTAAAGGAATAGATGAAGATTTAATATTACAAGGAATTTTAAATTATAAAAAATATTGTGAAAGTAAGAATATACAACAAGAATACATTAAATATGGTAGTACTTGGTTTAAACAAGAATGTTGGAATGATGAGTATGACCTATCAAGCAATGATTTAACAACAGATAAAATTATAGATAGTATATACGAAGAAATGGAGAAAAATAATGAAAAGTATTGATTTAAAAAAAATCATTGATTTATTAAAAAACAATTATAATAATTTTGATAATGATAAAATCATTGCTTGGAGTAAAGAACTTGTCAAATATAATTATGATGATGTAATGTATAAACTAAATCAAATTATGAGTGATGAATATTATCAAAGAAGTTTGCCAACTTTAAATTATATTTTAAAAGGAATACAAAAATGTTCAGAAATAGAAAATTTTGATAAAAGAAGAGTTTTATGTGATATATGCAAAAGACCATTTGATAGTGTTGAGGAAATGGATAATCATTTTCAAAGATGCTGTTGCGTATCAACTATCAAAAGAGAAGCAAAAAAATACCTTAATAAAGAATACAATGATTATGAAATTAGGGAATTATATCAAATGAATGATGAAGAATTTGATGAAAAATACAAAAAATTTGCTAAACTTTTGATGGAGAAGAGTGATTTAGATTGGCAAAAGAAAGTTATGGAGTGCATTATTAATCCACCCAAACCCGAAAAAGCAAAAAGTATAATAGATGGGAAATTACAATAATCATATAAGAAATGAGTAAAATTCATTTCTTTTTCTTTGCTAGAATAAAAATGTAAGAACAAGAGTACTCAACTTGTACAAGAGTGATTACAGAAAGGAGAAATAGTTTAAAGCATTTTTAAAACAAGTGTGATTACTATTTCTCTTTTATATTTTAGAAAGGAAATGATAAATATGTTTAATCCGTATTACAATAATTTTAGTAATCCAATTGACCGAATTGACAATCAAATGAAAGAACTTGAAAATATAAAAAGGAACTATCAAAACTTACAAACGCAACCAATACAGAATATTATAAACACAAATGGAACTCAGATTGATTTTGAGGCACGAATTTTAAATGAAAATGAGAAACCTGATGAAATACTCATTCAAAGGAAAACAGCATTTATTGACCTTAAAAATGGTGTTTTATCAATTAAAGAATTAAATGGAGAAATTAAGTCTTATAAAATAGAACTTCCTAAAACTCCAGAACAATTAAAAATTGAAGAACTAGAAAGGAAATTGAAAGAATATGAACAATCAAACAATACTATTTCAAATATTGAAGAGCAAAAATCCACAAGCAATGATACAAAATCTAATAAAAAGTAATCCAAATATAGCCCAAGCAGTACCTATTGTTCAAGAAATTATGAAAACTAGTAGTAGTAAACGAGAAGTTATTGAAAAGGCTTGCCAAAAAGCAAATATGGATAGCAAAAAAGTTGAAGAACAATTAAAAAGTGTTGGTATAGAAATATAAAAGAGATATGCTATTTTTCTGCATATCTCCATAAATACCTCCTATAAAAAAATAGACTTATACAAGTACCAAAGTTTTTATTGTTGAGATAATCTCTTTGATACTTATATAAATCTATTTAATGATTATCCCAACAAATTAATTATACCATGGTAAGTTGAAATAATCAAATAGATTTAAATAATCGAAAGGAGATATAATATGAACGGAAATGGAAGTATGGCTTTTGACTGGAGTTGGATAGTCGCTCTTTTGATAATTGCAGGAATTTTTGGTAATGGTTTTGGCTGGGATGGAAATCGTGGTAATGTAGCAAATGATACATTATTAGGAGAAGAATTTATCAAGAGAGATATATTCAACACTAATCAAAATGTTTCAGCAACTAGTTGCCAAACTCAAAGAGATGTACTAGAAAATAGATTTAATTGTTCTCAAAATGCTTGTGCTACTCAAAAAGAAATCTTACAAAACAGATATGATACAAGTTTAGGACTTGCAAATGTTAATAAAGATATTCTTTTAGGAAACCAAAATCTTCAAGCACAATTATCTAGTTGTTGTTGTGATTTAAAGACTGCTATTCATGCTGAGGGAGAGGCTACTCGTAATATGATGCAACAAGACAAAATAGACCAATTAAGAGAACAAGTTAATGCAAGTAATTTAGCATTGTTTGGTCAAAC
>ULJH01080520.1_pt1 | contig 23314 bp, 16 predicted proteins | sample 1950781 | NCBI WGS metagenome assembly ULJH01 (sample SAMEA4835462, study PRJEB28245) | human gut metagenome | biome: gut microbiome; material: fecal sample | place: Denmark | collected 2008 | reverse complement strand
TCTTTCGGTATAATATTTCAGATATGCTTGACGTATTTGGAATCCTATATTCTCCATACAAGCATACTTTACAACTTCATCCGAATCAAGTTTTTGTGATTTTATATCATCTATTGTAACCTTAACATCATAAAGCAAATTGCCTGCATCATATGCCCATGAGACAGCTGCACCAACACCACCAGTACAGGCTCCTAAGATTGTTGGAGTAACCCAATCCTTTAAAAAAGAGGTGGTCATTTCTGCCTTTTCCTTTTCTGTAAATTTCTTTACTTCACGCACACATTTTTTTGCCAACAACAAATCCATTGTTGCTTGACTGATACGTGATTCGCTCTCAAATTCGCCCTTTCCAACAATATCTTTATAATAGTTATCTCTTTGTACCGACAAAGAATCTAAATATGTATCGATATACTTTGCAACACATTCTGTGTACTTATCGTTATCAATATTTTCATTCCATATTTTTTCAAAATCATCACTTCCTGTACCAAAGAAGAACTTAAGTTTTCTCCAATTCATAAAACCACCAGAATACTTGCTCATCACCTCACCCATATCTACTTCGAGCAAGGAGTCTATTTCAACCTGCATAGCAGGAATCATATAATCAACAAAGGCTTTCTTTTGGGAATTAGCATTATTTCTTATTTCCTGGTGTAAACTTTCAAGATAAGCGTTTCTCGCATTATTATACAAAGGAAATAACGCAACATTAGCAGGAGTATCTTCGATAACTTCTTTTACAGCTTTTATTGTATCAAAACTACATTGCCCTATAATAGGGACTATGTTGTCTGTATACAATGTATCCAAAAAAGAATATTGCGCTCTATTATCTACAAAAAATTGCGCGCCTTCTGTAGGAGATAAGTCTGCAAGTTTACCAATAGCCTTTTCTGGAGTTAATTCTATATCCTCCGTAGAAGAAGAACTAACGTTACAAGAAGAAAAAGCTACAAGTACAATAAAACAAATGAAAAAAGTTTTAGATTTCAATTTTATTACATTAATCATAAATAAATACATGTTTGAGTAAGCATTCATATCACAGCATACTTTCCTTAAATCAGATCCACATTTCATATTCTCTAAACGAAACAGCGGACACACGTCCGATGCGCAGCAACGAGCAACTATTTATTGAATCATTCATTGTTTCGTGCAACACATCGGACGAAAGTTTATTTCTTCTTCAAGAAAATATCTATCAACTTACCAATAAAGCCCTCAGACTTCGGACAAGGATCTTCAAAGATTGTGCCGCGGCGTCTAAGCTCTTCTAAGATTTCACCTTCTTTAAGCTTGTTCATATTCGTTAGTTTAAGAGTTCTAAATATCAAACGTGCTATGGTTCTCTATAGCATTTTTCACACTCTTGATATCGGCAAGAGCTTTGAAAGGACTTGATTTTGCCAGATCGGTTATTGCATTCAACGATACTGCCAACGCCTGTACATTACCAGTGGCAAGGCATTTATCCACAATCTCAAATTCCTTAGCAAACAACATACGGCGTTCATCAAACGTCTTGTCAAGATAGCTTTGCAAGAACTCTCTCACAGCATCTATCTGATGTATCGCCACTTGTGCCCTTGCTCTTATTTCTGCTCGCTTGGTTCTTTGCTCCTCACAGAACTTTGCAACCTCAGCAGATTTGTCTATAAAGAACTTGGTCATTTCCACCATCTGTGCTGGACCAGGCTTTCCTTTAGACACAGAAAGCATCTTATTATTTATAGAAGATGTAAGATCATTAATGAAATTATCATCCTTTTCTGACTCTCTTCTGTAATCACTTACACCTTTATCGTATTGTCGCTCAGGCATAAGTTCATAGGAGTCATAATTATCTTCAGAGCTATTATCGACAATTTCACGATATTTCTTACGCCTTACTTCGGCAAACATCTCTCTAAACTGCTGTATATAGTCTGCACCTTCTTTATGCCCTATTTCTATCAGACATTTTTCGATATCATCCAATTGTTCGTCATCAAGCCAATTAACAAAATCAGCCATCATATTATCATAGTTATTAGACGATGCTGCCGCATTAGCTAAAGAGTGAGCTATCGGACCTTTTATTTGGTCTGATACATATTTATTGTTTATTGGTGCACCCTCAAGTCTACAAGTCACCAAATACGCAACAATACTACGTATACGAAACTTCAGATCTTCCTTGTACTTCTCCTCTACTTGATATTTAGAGCAAATGTCTCCGACAAAAGAGGCTGCTTTTTCTGAAACCATACGATTAACAGCCTTTTTGCCAAATACGCCCCATGCTATCTTCATATAATCAGAAACAGATTTTCCCATATTATAAGTTTTTATTTAGGATTTTTTGAGTATTAGCTAAAGTAACAGAAGACTCATTACTAAGCATGCCGTTTTTATCAATCAAAGGAACCTGAGCAATTTCGCTCAAAGATTTAACCAATAGAGAAGTTTCTCTAAAAGTATTCAAATAATACTCATCCTCTGTTTGGAAGTCATAAATTAATGGTTCCAAATAAAGCAACCTTTCGTTTATTCTTTCACCGAGTCGCTTCATTACAGATTCAAGTTCAATAGCCCTTTGGTTAATTGCTTCCATAGCAACCCAACCTAATTTTGCCTTTGCACGTGCAGCCCTTACTTCTTCCAAATACGCAGTAGCTTCTGTGTATTTTTTTGAATAATATGCAGAGGCTACAATTCCTGCCGCAGCTAAAGCAAACACACCTGTTGTAGTGGCTGTAATTGTACCAAGAACAACAGAGCCTGCGGCCATTCCACCTCCGCCAGCAGCTAAAGATCCGCCTCCTAACCAAGCCAATGTTGCATTTGTAGCGGCAGCACCAGACAAAGAACTTATTGCGGTACCAGTACTTGCAGCCCCAAAAGCCATAACAGCTGACGTAGTAGCTGCAGGTACTCCACATAATGCAATTGCAGCAACACCAGAAGAAGCCACAGCTATTTTTCCAGCAGTAGAAGCATTCATTTCTATTGATTCTAAGGTATCGACATCCAATTTATCAAGATTTATCTTGCCACCAAACTCATATTCTTTATCCTTATAATTATTCCCCATAACCTTAAGGTAGCCCAAAAACGGAGAAAGACAAGTCTTAAGAAGTTCCAGTTTCGTCTTACCAAAATCCGACAACACACGGTTGGATTCTTCTCTTCTTCTTCGGTTTTCCTCTTCTATGTTAACAGCCATTCTATCAGCAAGTTCCTTTGCCTCCTTTGCTTTTTTTCGAGAATCATATGCCTCATAGCCACTAGCAACTCGTGCCATTTTGCCTGCACCTTTTGTTATCTTGCCAAAACCTTTTGAGATAGAATCTGCACCATCAGCAATTCCACAGATAGTTTCATCAATGCAATCACTAATAAAAGAACCAGTAGCATCTATAGCCTTATCTGCAGATTTCGCCATATCGCCAATAAAAGTTCCCTTCATTGATTTTGAAATAGACTTCAATATTCCCATATCAATATTGTTTTTTAAGTTTTACATTGCCATCTATTGAATACACGATATACTCTCCGTCAAGTACACCTTTCTTATAGTTTCCTTGTATATAAGGCTGACCATTTTTAAAATAAACGGTGAAAGGACCATCAGGTACATCGTTAATTTTGATCTGTTCCTTATTCGTTTCTCCGGTAGAATAATATACAAAGCATTCTGCTACCTTATCCTTATCTTGAAATTCACCTTTACAAGCAATCGCTCCATTATCATAATATTCTACAAAAGGACCGATTTTCTCACCATTAGCCCACATAATTTCAGACTTAACCTGCTGATTAGGATAATAAGTAATCTCTTGACCATTCATCACTCCATTTATTGTGACATAGGTACGACATACAGACTTATCTTCATAGTATTCTGTATGTTTTATCGGAACATACTTTCTTCTATAGAAAGCGAAATAGAAAACAAGTAACACTGTGCAGATTATCACAACACAGATTATTGAAGTTGTCAATATATTCATACTCTTACAAAAGTTTTTTAGTCCAACTTTTTAAACTCAAAATCATTCTGATTGCAGCATGCCTTCTTGAAGTTGAAGGTGTAGAGGCACATGTATGCCTCCTGCAGTTCCTTAGCTCCATTGTAGAAGGGGTTGGTGGTGTGCTGCTGGGTTGTCACTGTCACAACCATTTCTGGTGTGAGGACGGTGCCGCTTGTTAGCTCTTAAAAGCTTTAAGTGCAAATGCTGATTTTACCCAGTATTTACTCTTATTCTTCCTAAAAATCCAAAAGTTCCTGTGACGGGTCGTTATACAGTTCCACAAACTTCTCAAAATCGTCTAATGGAGATTTGGTGACAACCGAACTTATACCTTGTAACGAAGCTAGAATCAAATCTCTGTCATTTGACGCCACTGCCTTGTCCAACAGATCGTAGTGTTTTGTCAAAGCTTTGTCACGTTCCCCGAACGTTCCCTCCATGAAAGTTTGGGCTGTTTTGAATTTGGCTATAGTCTTAGCAATTTCAACCTTACCCCACTCTTGCATTTGCTTCGTACGCTCTTGGGCTAACACACATTCCTTGAACATGCCTGCAATGTTCTGTGCAACATCAATAGCACGTTCTGATGTATACACTAAATCCGACAATGACTGTCCGACTTCTTGTACTTCACCAATTATATCATTGTATTGTTCTCCATTTATTGGATACACTTCTTCATCTGAAGCATATTCTGTTATATCATACGAATCACTCATTATTATTTATTTTTTAATTTGGAATCACTAATATTCTTGTAGTCCTTAGTTGCTTTAGCAATAGCTTGCATGTCTTGCATGGTTAGTGGTTCGCCATTTTCAAGACATTTTTCCCGCAATGGTTCGTAAACTGCCATAAAGCCCTTGTTAGCTTTGGCAATGGCTCTGATTATCTCTATTGCACGCAGAGAACTTGCCTTTCCTTCTTCGTAGCCTTCGGTCATAACCTTTATGTTCGAGATGAGGTTTTTCTGGAATTCCGTATGCTCTTCTACCAACTGGGTGTGTTTGTCAAGCTTATCCAGCAATGCTCCCCCAACAAATGTAAGAGCTGCTGCACCCATTGCCATCTTAGGATTGCTCTTCATCCATTTTCGAGACTGTTTGTGCATTAGAGCATGGGTAAACACGTCTACGGTTTTGTTTATGTGAGCATCCAAATCTACAGAAGTATCGTTAATTGTTACTTCTTGCAAATCAAACGATTGCATCGAGACATCTATGCCATCTTTTTGCGTAGCTAACGTTCGCCCTCCATTACTACTCCTCACAATATTGATAAGTTCTGCACCCAAGTATATATTGCGGTAAGCGTATGCTCGTACATAATCCAACCAATAGTTTATCTTCTTGTTGGAATCAGTTAGTTCCTCATACTCGAACTTAGCGACATCATACAGTTTCTTAAGTTCGTTCGATTTATCAGTCAGTTTCTTCTCGTCTGTCCACAATCCACCAAACGTAGATGTTTCTTGTCCCTGTACATATCCTATTTCAGACATGACATTAGCCAAACGGTCGTCATCAAGCATGGTTTTTATCTCCGATAAGTCTTGAGACATCTCTGCATTATGTTGCTTAACGAATGGTAAGTCATCTTTTCTCAGCAAGTCAGAATCTCCTGTAGATGCTGATTTCTGAATTTTCTCCTGATAGTAGTTGTATACCTCATCCAACTCTGTTTCGGCACGCAATGAGTATGTGTAAAAGAAACGTAACTTAGCGTCATAATATCTCTTATCTGCAAAGATCTTACTTACAGAATTATTCTTAAGCATAGCTTTGCCATTCAAGGCAAACAACTTCTTAAGTTCTTCAAAAAGCTCAATATAGGTATTCCTTGTTATGATATCCTTATTTAACGGAATACTCAAGCCCACGTTCAATCCATCATAAAGGACATCCTGTACGTTGGCAAGTACAGAAGCCACTTCCCGTTCTTCTTTAGCGTTTGCGATTGTAAGCCTACTCTTTTCGGTCTTGTAGTTCTGTAAGTCCTCTAAATATTTATTATACTTTTCTTTTTTCTTCTTAACAATCCAATATCTACATACGAGTGTGATAAAAACTATTAATGGGTTTGTTAGAATAAGAATCAAACTAATTACAAAAATTACCGTGAACCATTTTGAGAAGAACTTTGGAGCTTCTTTAACTTCTACAGGCCTTGACAAATCAGACAACATACGTTGCGTTTTATCGTTGTCTGATGCAATATCGTTGTATCTTTCAACCAAAGTTTCAAAATTATCCAACAGTTTTTCCATCTGTTCACTTTTAGCCTGCCAATCAATATACGGCTTGCCATTTTCGTCAAGGAATACAGACTTATAAGCTTGTTTTTCTTCCTCAAATTCAGGAGATATTGTTGAGCCATAACGATAAAGCATTCCTAAACGTCGTAACTCTTTTGAACGCTCTTTATCACACTTCAACAATATGGTACCATGAGCATATCGCTTAGACAATTCAAAACAAGCATTGGCATCACACTCCTCTACCATGAATTGCAGATTCTTTGTTGAAACAGACTCATAATTAATGTCATCAGAATCCGCAATACAACGGACCTTACATCCATTTTTAATCAAAACAACTTCTAGCCCAATTGCCTTTGCCACATCATCAACATTTAATTGGAATGTAGACAATGAAGATAGCTCCTTTATCTCCTTAAGTTCCAAATTCAAATGGTCCCTTATAATCACAAGGGTCTGCATATGAGCAGAACCAGAATCCAATACTGTTAAAATCATAAATCTCTTTTTAGTCCAACTTTTTAAACTCAAAATCATTCTGGTTGCAGCATGCCTTCTTATAGTCGAAAGCATAGATGCGCATATATGTCTCCTGCAGTTCCTTCGCACCATTGTAGAATGGGTTGGTGGTGTGCTGCAGAGTCGTAACGGTCACAACCATGTCTGGTGTGAGAACGGTGCCATTGGAGCGCTTGATACGTTTAGGCTTCACTTGAAAAACCCTACTCATAGTAATTCTTTTTTTAGGTTATACTATAAATGCCGTTTGCACGGCATTACCTGTCAAAGAGCAAAGTTAGGGTAAAGTGACGAACTGTACAAGTCCATAATGGTTCATAGGTATAAAAACCATACCATTTGTCTATTTTTCTGATATTGTTTTTCCGGCAAGTACCAGGGCACGCTGGCGCAGATAGCTGTGCAGAGTGAATCCGTCTGACTTGACACAGTTGAGGAGGGCGCGCTTCTGCATCACCACCTCTTTGAGCGCCGGGAACACATCGTTGTAACGTTTCTTCACGTCCTTGTTCTCGGTCTTCACCGACGTCTTCTTCACAAGCTCCTCCACATCTGTAATCTTTCGAGCGAAGTATTCGGCGCCCTTCTTCAGACGTTCCTGCAGCAGGGCATTCGTCTGATAGTCGGCAGAAGCGATGACAATCTGACTGTACTGCAACTTGAAGCGCTCGGCTACATCGAACAATTCGCTTTTTATAGTGCCCGTGCGTGCCTTGTATTCGGCAATGAGCTTCGGGAAGGAACGGCGGAAATGTCCGTCGAGCAAGTCGAGTACACGGTTGAAGGCATCCATCAGGGGGCGGAAGTCGAACAGTTCGCTCACCACCGACAGATAGTAGTCGCGCTGCAACTGCTCTATCTGTCCCTCGCTCGGCGTGTGCTCAATGGCGTGCATGGCGTATTCGTCCACAGCCTCATCACGTATGATAGCCGACTGCGGCAGTGGCGCACTGAGCACCATGCCTTCGAGTGTGCGGCAACGCGATAGAGCCACGTATGTCTGTCCGTGGGTGAAGGCACGCTGCACGTCGATGATGGCGTGGTCGAACGTAAGGCCCTGACTCTTGTGAACGGTGATAGCCCAAGCCGTCTTCACGGGGAACTGCGTGAAGGTTCCTTCCACCTCCTCGCTTATCTCGTTGGTCTTCTCGTTGAGCACGTAGCGCGTGTTGTCCCACTGCTCGGGCTGCACACGTATATTCTCGCCGGTGTCCTTCGCCGTAACGGTGAAGCCCTCGGCATCTATCGCCGCAATGGTGCCGATCATGCCGTTGTAGTAAGCCTTGTCGGCAGACGAATCGTTCTTCACAAACATCACCTGCGCACCGGTCTTCAGCGTGAGCGTCTCGTCGGTCGGGAAGAGCATCTCTGGATACTTGCCTTCGATGGTGGCAGTGTAGGTATAGGGCTTGCCTGAGAGCAGTTCAAGCTCGTGGTCGTTGATGCGCTGCGCCTGCCAGTTGTGCGTCGTAAGACGTATGTAGCCGTCTTCCTTGCGCGGCTTAAAGTTGGGAATGTAGCGCGAGTTAAGCGCAGAGAGCACCGCAGCGTCAGCACGGTTCTCGCGCACCTTATTCAGTATGTCGAGGAAACGCTTGTCGCTCTGGCGATACACCTTTGTCAGTTCGACGATGGCGTAGCGTGTGCGCTGCAGGGCGAGCGACGAGAAGAAGTAAGGCGTGGCATAATAGCGCGAGAGCATCTGCCACTCGTCGTCCTTAGCTACCGGAGCAAGCTGACCCAAGTCGCCGATCATAACCATCTGAACACCGCCAAACGGCAGGTTGTTCTTGCGGAAACGGCGTAGCACGCTATCTACGGCATCGAGAAGGTCGGCACGCACCATAGATATCTCGTCGATGACGAGCGTGTCGATAGAACGGATGACGTTTATCTTCTGTTTAGAGAAGCGGAACTGCTGTTCCTTGAGATTATAGTTGGGTATGAACGGCGCAAACGACAACTGGAAGAACGAGTGGATGGTCACACCTTCGGCGTTGATGGCAGCGATGCCCGTAGGCGCTACCACCACAATGCGCTTCGACGACTCCTCCTTCAGTCGGCGCAGAAAGGTGGTCTTTCCCGTGCCAGCCTTACCGGTGAGGAAGAGGTTGATGTTCGTTGTCTCTATTATGTCCCAAGCGAGTTGCGTCTGCTCTGTCATTTCCTTTGCTGATTAATGGTTGTTTAATGTGTGTTCCGTGTGAATAATGAATTACAAAAGTAGTAATTATTTTTTGATTTTGACATCAATCAAGTAGTATAATTTTCGGCTTCTGCTTTTTCTGCGTACCTTTGCAATGTTTAGGAGGTATGGGCATTCCTGCCCGTATCACACAACAGGGCTACGGCAAGAACTGAAAGTCAGCGGCGCGTAGCGGAAAGCTAATGCCATAGCCTCCTACTGAATAAAAAAACGAAATATGATAAAAGCTTTATTTTTCGACGTCGACGGAACGCTCGTCAGCTTTAATACGCACAAGGTGCCGGAGTCAACAATCGAAGCGCTTCGCGAGGCTCACAAGCGCGGCGTGAAGCTCTTCACCGCTACGGGTCGCCCACGCCAGTTGCTCAACAACATCACGGAGGTGGAGGACATCATGGACGGTTTCATTCTTGCCACTGGCGCTCAATGCGTTTATGGCGACAAGGTAGTGCGCCAGGACCTCATCCCTACTCACGAGGCAGAGACAATAGTCGACTTCTGCAACCGTCTCGACGTGCCGGCAGTGGTTGTAGGCACAAAGGATCTGCAGATTATCAACCGCAACGACAGCGTGAACCATGTATTCTACGACATGCTGAAGGTGACGTACAACAAGTTCGACGTGCCGGTTGAGGAGGTTATAAAGCAGGGCATACTGCAGATTACGCCGTTCCTCACCGAGGACCAGGAGCGCACTATCCTACCCCACATACCAGGCACAACGTCTGCACGCTGGTATCCTGCGTTCTGCGACCTCACGTCTGCCACTGCCGACAAGGCGAACGGCATCCGTGCCATTGCCGAACACATGGGCATCGACATCAGCGAAACGATGGCGTTCGGCGACGGAGGCAACGACCTTTCTATGTTGCGTGCGGCTGGCGTTGGCGTGGCTATGGGCAATGCGCTCGACGAAGTGAAGGCGCACGCCGACTATGTGACAAGCAGCGTAGACGAGGATGGCATCGCGAATGCGCTGAAACACTTTGAAATTATTTAGGATATGTGGTGATGTGGTGATGTGGTGACAAATGAAACATATCTCAACATCTCAACACCTTACCATCTCAACACCTCACCATCTCAACATCTTATTTTACAACAGTGGTGAGAACAATCTAACAAGCGACTCCGCCAGACGGTGCATGAACGGGCGCTTTCGCTCGCTGTACACGCTCAGGAAGTCTACACATTCTTGCTCATCACTGATAAAGATTTCCTTCATGCGCAGCGCCGTTGTGCGGTCGTAGATAAAGACGTTGGATTCGAAATTGTTCTCGAAGCTACGAAAGTCGATGTTCGTAGAACCGCAGGTGCAGAGCGCATCGTCAGCCACAAGCAACTTGCTGTGGTTGAATCCAGCCTCGTAAAGCATTATCTTCACACCTGCCTCAAGCACCTCCGTCACGAACGACATCGACGAAAGTTCAAGCAAGCGAGAGTCGCTATGGCGCGGAATCATCAGTCGCACATCTACGCCAGCAAGTGCTGCCGTGCGCATGGCGAAGAGCACCTGCTCAGTAGGCAGGAAGTAAGGCGACTCCATGTATACATAGTTCTTCGCCTCAAGCAGTATGCGCACATATCCCTGCATGATGTCCGGCCATTTGGCAATCGGACTGCTCGTCACGACCTGCATCAGGCAGTTGTTCTCTATGCGCCACGGCATCGGCGGATAGTATTTAGAGTTGGTGACGAGTGTGCGGTCGACGAAATACCAGTCGACGAGGAACGTGCGCTGCAGGGCGTACACCGCGCCACCACGTATACGGAGATGGGTATCGCGCCACGGCAGACGCCCTTTGTATATTCCTTTCACATAGCGCAGGGCTATGTTCATGCCGCCAACAAACGCCTCAACGCCGTCTACTACACACACCTTGCGGTGGTTGCGGTAGTTTACCTTACTCGTGAACGCCGGAAACTTAACGGGCATAAAGGCATTGACATCTATCCCAGCACGGCGCATACGCTCGAACAACTCGCGGGGCACCCGCCAGCAGCCCACATCGTCGTAGATAAGTCGCACCTCTACGCCCTGTCTCGACTTGCAGATAAGAGCGTCTGCCACCAGCCGTCCGAGTGCATCGTCGGCGAAGATGTATGTCTCAAGATGTATATGCTTGCGTGCCGAAGCTATCGACTTCAGCAATGCGGGGAAGAACTCGTAACCATCAGTGTAGAACTCCACCTCGTTGTCCTTGAACGGAAGAGCAAGACTCTGGTTGGTAAAGAGTTGTATGAGCGAACGGTAGTCGTCGGGCAACGTCAATTGGCGTTGCTCCACAAACTCCAGCATCGAACGCTTCGACAGTTGGTCGAGCGACCGCTGCGATATGAACGTCATCTTGCGGGTGTTCCGTCCGAAGAAAACGTACAGTATTATTCCGACAATGGGCATAAAGAGCAACACCATCACCCAGGCTATCGTCTTTGCCGGCTGACGGTTGTCCATCAATACTGCCAGCATGATGCTGACAATAATGAAGACGTAAGCTAATATGAATGCCCAATGGATGTAGAACATATTGTATGTTGTTATGGTGAGGTGGTGTTATGTTGAGATATGCTTCATTTGTCACCACCTCACCATCTCACCACTTCACCCCCTATCATGCTATAATATTATTTCCTAACAATCTGGCGAGCTGCGAGCGCAGTTCGTGCGCCGTCTTATACTCTTCCATCAGTTGCTGTAGCCGTTCGGGTTCGTTCACCGCAAGCGATATGTCGCGCTTCAGGTCGCGCAGGCGTTGCTCCAGATAGTCCATTCGGAAGTCGTTGAGCAGATGCTCTGTCTGTTGGCGCAGTGCTTCGATGCGGTTCTCCTCCTCAACACGTAGTTCGTCGGCGTTCTTCTCCTCGTCGGCACGTGCCGCCTTCTGTTCGTCGAGCAACTGATACTTGTCCATGCAGAGGTCGGTAGCTATGCGCGATATCTCGATGTCCGAATGGTGAAGAAAGAACTGCTCGGCACAGAAATTCTCGTCGCCGGCGTGGTTCACGGCCTCGTCAAGTATGCGCGAGTTGAGCGGATTGGCAAACTTCAGTCCGTCTACGCCGAGGTTGTACGCTATGTATTGCGCCACATTCAGGTTAACCGTCGTGCCGTCCTCCGTCTCTACATTATTATATATGATAGTGTCGCCGTTGCGCACAACCAGCTCCACAAGCATCTGCTCCACCTTCGACGCCTGCTGTAGCGGGGAAGGAGAGTTTTGAATTTTGAGTTTTGAGTTTTGAGTTGCCGTCTGCGTCGATTGTGAGTTATTCAATGAGGAAGCGGTTTCCTCGCGGTTGCTGCGAATGAAGTTGTTGAGCGTGTTGATGAGCGTAGCCTCGTTGATGCCCATACGCACCGAGCAGTCGTGCAGGTATGTATCGCGCAGAATCGGGTTCGTCACGAACGATATGCTGCGCACCACGGAGTTGATTGCCTCCGAACGCTTCAGTGGGTCGCGTTCGTTGCGCAGCAGCAGGTCGGTCTTGAACTCGATGAAGTCGGTCTGATGCTCCTCGATATACTTGCGGAAGTCCTCAGCCGAGTGCTTGCGTGCGAACGAGTCTGGGTCGTCGCCGTCGGGCAGCAGCAACACCTTGAGGTTCATGCCTTCAGAGAGCAGCATGTCGGTACCGCGCAACGCGGCGTGTATGCCTGCCGCGTCGCCGTCGTAAAGCAGGGTGATGTTCGACGTGAAGCGGTGCAGTATGTGTATTTGGTGCACCGAAAGCGCCGTACCCGAGTTAGCCACTACGTTCTCTATGCCACACTGATGCATGGAGATGACGTCGGTGTAGCCCTCCACCATGTACACACGGTCTTCCTTGGCTATCGCCTTCTTAGCCTGATAGATGCCATACAGCTCGCGGTCCTTGTGGTAAATCTCCGAATCTGGCGAGTTGACGTACTTCTGGTTCACGCCCTTTGTGCGCGAGTCGAGCAGTCGTCCGCCGAAGCCCACCACCTTTCCGCTGATGCCTATCCACGGGAAGATAACGCGTCCGGCATAGCGGTCTATCAGTTCGCCACGGTCGTTCTTGTAGCAGATGCCGGTCTTCAGCAGAAAGTCTTCCTTATAGCCCTTGCGCAGCGCCTCCTGTGCCAAAGCACGGCGGTCGGTGCTGTCGAAGCCCAACTGGAACTTGCTCACGATGTCGTCGCGGAACCCACGGCTGCGGAAATACTGCATGCCGATGGCTACGCCGTCGGCGGTGTCGTGCATGAGGTGCTGGAAATAAGAGGCAGCCCACTCATTCACGATGAACATACTCTCACGCTCGCTCTGCTCGCGCTTCTCGTCGTCGGAGAGTTCGCGTTCCTTTATCTCGATGTGATACTTTCGTGCGAGCCATCGCAACGCCTCGGGATAGGTCATCTGCTCGTGCTCCATAATGAAGCCAACGGGGTTGCCGCCCTTGCCGCATCCGAAGCAATGGCAGGTGCCGCGTGCCGGCGACACATAGAACGACGGGGTCTTCTCGTCGTGAAACGGGCATAGGCCCTTATAGTTGCTGCCGCTCTTGCGAAGCGTCACAAACTCCGACACTACCTCCACAATGTTGGCAGCGTCTTTTATCCTTTCTATCGTTGCATGGTCTATCATCAACTGCGAAGTTACACATTTTTTTCCATTCTACCCTCTCCGTCACGCACGTTTTAGCTCCGCACGTACTAAAATTAATTAAAAGAGACCTGCCTATTTTACCAATCAACACAAAATCACTAACTTTGTACTTGTGTGTATGCACCACTGCATACACCGACCTAACGACTTTTACTAAAACAAACATAACAATGATTAAAAACAACCTCCTTCTCACAGCTCTCTTCACAGCTGCTTGTGCCAGCGCGTTTGCGCAGACCGAGACATTCGACCTCAACTCGCAGCGTGGTGAAAAGCAGGATGTGAACATGGTGCCGGGCAAGAAGCTCGACCACCACGGCATCGTCGTAAACCCTACGCCTCACAACTTCAACCTCGACATGCAGACATGGACCGACCTCAGCGCTGGCGTTAAGCTCATCGACAAGTCGGGCAAGTTTGCCAACGACGTCAACTTCCTCAAGCAGAACGCTAAGGGCACTCCGCTCAACATAACCTTCGGCGAAAAACCGGCTAAGAAGGCTGGCCTGAAGAAGATGGTTTCGGGTGCTTATCTCCTCACCGTCGACAAGAAGGGTATCAACATCGTGGGCTACGACGAGCGTGGCGCGTTCTACGCTCTTCAGACTCTGCGCCAGATCGTGGAGAGTCCAGCTGCTCAGGGCAAGGTGCCTTACCTCACATGCAACGACTATCCCGACCTGCCGCTGCGCGGCGTGATAGAAGGCTTCTACGGCGAACCGTGGTCGCACCAGGTGCGCCTCTCGCTCATCGACTACTACGGACGCAACAAGCTCAACGAGTATGTGTACGGACCGAAGGACGACCCTTATCACAGCTGTCCTAACTGGCGTCTGCCCTACCCGCCCGAGCAGGCTAAGAACATCCACGAACTCGTGGAGGCTTGCCGCCGCAACCGTGTCGACTTCGTGTGGGCTATCCACCCGGGGCAGGACATCAAGTGGAACGAGGAGGATTATAACAACCTCGTAAACAAGTTCAACCTCATGTACGAACTCGGCGTGCGCTCGTTCGCCATCCACTTCGACGACATCGACGGCGAGGGTACTAACCCGAAGAAGCAGGTGGCACTCGTGAACCGCCTCACAAAAGAGTTCGTGAAGGCGAAGGGCGACGTTGCTCCGCTCGTTGTCTGCCCTACCGACTACTCGCAACTTTGGGCTAAGCCGGGTCCTGACGGACCGCTCGCTATCTACGGCAACGAGCTCGACCCTGAGGTGCAGGTGTTCTGGACTGGTGCTGTGGTTTGCTCTGACCTCACCAAGGAGACTCTCGACTTCGTAGACTCTCGTATCAAGCGTCCGGCTTACTACTGGTGGAACTTCCCCGTTACCGACTATGCCCGCCACATCATCATGCAGGGCCCGGCATACGGTTTGGAGACCGACATCACAGATAAGATGACTTCTGGCGTGCTGTCTAACCCGATGGAGCACGGCGAGGCTTCGAAGCTGGCGCTCTACGGCGTGGCTGACTACAACTGGAACGTAGCCGACTACAATGCCATCGACAACTGGGAACGCGGTCTTGTAGACCTCACACCTGAGGCTCACGAGGCTTACCGCACATTCGCCATCCACTCTTGCGACACCGAGACGGGCTACCGCCGTGCCGAGTCGTGGGAGACAAAAACCTTCCGTCTTGCCGACTACTCTGACAAGGCTTACAACGACCTCTATGCAGAGTTCGACCGCGTCGAGAAGACAAAGAGCACTATGGAGCGCGACTGCAAGAACCCGCTTCTGATGAAGGAACTGAAGCCGTGGCTCGTAGAGTTCGAGAAGCTCGGTGCACGTGGCAAGAACACTCTCGAACTGATGAAGACTTTCCGCAGCGGCGACGCTTCTAACTTCTGGAACGGTTTCGTGGCTAACCGCATGACTAAGGAGGCTCGCGCCGCTTACGAGAAGCACAAGCTCGGCACTATGAAGCTGCAGCCGTTCTACGAGAACGCTATGGACGATATGGCGCAGGAGTTCTTCAAGAATCTAACCGGTGAGGTACCTGCTTTCTATAAGGGCATGGGCACTTACCCGACGCTCGCTACAACTCAGAGCAAGCTGATGTTCGACAACGACTCTACTACATACTACCACTGCGGTCAGAGCCAGTCTACTGGCGACTGGGTGGGTGCCGACCTTGGCACTGTTCGCGAGGTTCGCGAGGTGAAGATTCTCCAGGGACGCAACTCGGTAGACGATGTCGACTACTTCGACAACGTAGTGCTCGAGGCTTCTGAGGACGGCAAGTCGTGGACACAGCTCACCGGCGAGTTGCTCAAGACCTACATCATCCATTGGAAGGGCGAGCCGGTAAAGGCACGCTACGTCCGCATCCGCAAGGCCGTGTCTGAGAAGAAGAGCTGGATTGCTGTGCGCGAGTTCATGGTTAACCCCACAACTCCAGAGAGCCTCAACTTCAAGGTTGAATCAGCAGATCTCGACGCTGCCATGTTCGGCTTCGACAAGAACCCTGTAACATCGTTCCGCAACAGTGGCAAGACTTCGTTCTCTGTCGTTCCTGGCACAAAGGCATACACCATGCTCCTCAACGTAGAGCAGAACGGCGCCGTTAAGTTCAACCAGTACAACAAGAAGGGTAAGCTCCTCGCTTCTACCGACGTAAACAACTCGTTCTTCAACGTAGAACTCAACAAGAAGGCTGTGAAGGCTGAGATTGAGGGCAACGTAGAGGTGTTCGAGGTAATCGCTAAGTAAAAAAACGGATGGCAAGCTGTTTATGGCTTGCCATCCGTTTTTTTTTTGTTATAACTTTTTGCTACAATCCCAATAAAGCCTTAACTTTGTACTCGGAAAAGATTTAAGGATAATTATTTATGGATTTTAATTTTATCGGGACCATTTGGTCTCTTCTTCCTCCCGTCGTAGCAATTGCACTTGCACTGAAGACCAAGGAGGTATATTCTTCGTTGTTCATCGGCATTGTGCTCGGCGCTATATTATACAGCATGTCGATGGGCACAGGTTTTGAAGGTTTCTTGACTCATCTGCTCAACGACACCGTTGGCACGGGAGCTGACACCAAGCAGTACGGTCTTATCTCCTGCCTGTCCGACCCATGGAACGTTGGCATCATCGTGTTTCTTGTGGTTTTGGGTTCCATCGTGTCTCTCATGAACAAGGCTGGCGGATCTGCAGCTTTCGGACGCTGGGCTTCCAAACACATAAAGACAAAGATAGGTGCGCAGATTGCAACAATCATTCTCGGTCTGCTCATCTTCATCGACGACTACTTCAACTGTCTCACAGTAGGTTCTGTGATGCGTCCGATAACCGTACGCCATGGCGTTACAAAGGAAAAGCTCGCCTATCTCATCGACTCTACCGCTGCTCCGGTCTGCATCATATCGCCCATATCGAGCTGGGCGGCTGCCGTGTCGGGTTTCGTGTCGGGCGGCGAGAATGGTCTGGCGTTGTTCTGTCAGGCTATACCGTTCAATTTCTACGCTTTCTTCACCATCATCTTCATATTTATGATCGTGTTGTCGGGTTTCGACTTCAAGGCCATGAGCAAGTACGACGCACGTCTGCAGGAATGGTACGAGCGCACCGGCGGTCAGGTGGATGAGGTGATTGACACAAAACTGCAAATCGTAGAACACGGTGTGGGTGCCAAGCAAGACAGCAAGAAGCCTGCAACGACAAAGGGTTCGGTTGCCGACCTCGTAGTGCCTATCCTGATGCTCATCGTGTTCTGCATGGCTGGCATGGTTTACTCTGGAGGATATTTCGATGCAACAAGCACTTGCTACCACAACTTCGTAGATGCGTTTGCAGCAAGCAACGCTTCGGTAGGCTTGGTTATCGGTTCGCTTGCAGCGTTGATTCTTACAATAGCAATGTTCGTAGCACGCCGCACACTGAAGTTCGACAATGCCATGAGTTGTCTTATCAAAGGCTTCGAAGCCATGGTGCCTGCCATACTGATTCTCACCCTTGCATGGACACTGAAAAGCATGACCGACTCACTTGGCGCTGCCGAATACGTGTCGGGCGTTGTGGCAAGCACAGCATCTGGTCTGCAGATGATGCTGCCGGCTATAATCTTCATCGTTGCAGCATTGCTCGCCTTTGCCACCGGCACCTCTTGGGGAACATTCGGCATACTCATCCCTATCTGCATCGCCGTATTCCCTGCAGCCGCTCCGCTGCGCATCATCTCCATCTCGGCGTGCATGGCAGGTGCAGTCTGCGGCGACCACGTGTCTCCTATCTCCGACACCACCATCATGGCGTCGGCTGGTGCCGAGTGCAAACACGTCCACCACGTGTCGTCGCAGTTGCCCTACGCCATAACTGTCGCCGCCGTGTCATTCCTCACCTTTGTCGTAGCCGGCTTCACACAGCAGCTCGGCATCGTAGCCAGTGCTGCCATTTCCTGGATCTTAGGCATGGCAATGCTTTTCTCAGCATTGTGGGTGCTGAGAAGAATCAGCAGATAAAAGCTTCGGCTTGTTATAATATTTCCAACGCAATAGCTGCGCAGGCCTCCGCATCTGCGAGGGCATGATGATGTTGTGTCAAGTCATAGCCGCAGCGGGCGGCTATGACGTCAAGCGTATGACGACCTTTGGGCCAGACCTTGCGTGAGGCGATGCAGGTGCAGTAGAAGTCGTAGTCGGGATAGTCCATCTGATAGACACGGAAGACGGCTTTCAGGCAGCTCTCGTCGAACGCTTTGTTATGCGCCACAAGCGGAAGCCCCACTATCTTCGGCTCTATCTGCTTCCACACTTCGGGAAAAACCGGCGCATCGTCCGTGTCTGCAGTGCAAAGACCATGCACCTGACTGCACCAGTAGTTGTAATACTCCGGCTCCGGTTTGATGAGCGAGTAGAAGCGATCCACCACCTCACCTCCTCTTACAATAACCACGCCAACAGAGCACACCGAAGAACGCTCATTGTTGGCGGTTTCAAAATCTATAGCTGCAAAGTCTTTCATTGTTGCAAGGTCATTTTTTATTTGTTCTACGTTAGTAACGAAATACAAATATACAGTTTTTTTGTGGCACAACTACATCTTTTAGTATCTTTATCACAGATACTCGTGCAAATAAATGTAAGTTTACATCAAAAACTCGTGCAAATAAATGTGATTTCCATAAACTCATCCGCTAAAAAACATAACAGAAAATCCTCGCTTGCCACTGATTTACAACAAAACTGAAGCCATGTTGCCACTGATTTGCAACAAAAATTTATAGTTTTTGCCACTGATTTGCAACAAAAAAGTTGTATCTTTGCCCATGAATTAAAACAAACGCTATGTTCAAACGCAAGATATTAAGCAAATTAGAAGCATGGAAGCAAGACGAAAGGCATAAGCCACTCATCTTGAGAGGCGCCAGACAAGTAGGCAAGACAACTGTTGTCAACGAATTTAGCTCCCAGTTCGACAACTACCTATACTTCAACCTTGAAATAAGCGAGAGCGTCAGATTGTTCGAGATGGACATTCCATTAAACGATCTGGTCAATATGCTGTTTGCCAGTTTAGGGAAGTCGCAAAAAAAAGGCAGTACGCTTATCTTTATTGACGAGATACAGAACTCTCCCAAGACAATCGCTCTGCTCAGATACTTCTACGAGCAGAGGCCCGACCTATATGTCATAGCCGCAGGCAGTTTATTGGAGAACCTTGTAGACGTCAATGTCAGTTTCCCGGTAGGAAGAGTTATGTATTTGGCATTGCGTCCTTGCTCTTTCTATGAGTTTTTAGGTGCCATAGGCAAAAACAATCTTCTTACCATTCTCTCACAGAAAGCTGAATATTCCATTGCTTTTCACGAACAGCTCATGCACCAGTTCAATCAGTACACCATTATCGGCGGAATGCCCGAAGCTGTGCAGCATTACGCAGAGACACAAGACATCATAGCCATAGAAGATGTGTACGAGACTTTGGTACAAGCTTACAAGGACGATTCGGAGAAATATGCCAGAAGCAATAAGCTGACAGATGTAGTGCGCTTCATATTATCGTATGGCTGGGCGTTCTCGGGCGAGACTATCACCTTGGGCAACTTCGCCAACTCTGGCTATAAATCACGAGAGGTAGGCGAAGCATTCCGCCTCTTAGAGAAAGCCATGATTCTGGAATTGGTCTATCCTGTATCTTCCACACAGATGCCTATCATCCCCGAAACCAAACGAATGCCAAAACTCATCTGGTTTGATACCGGCTTGGTCAACTATCAGGCAGGCATCAGAAAGGAAATCATCGGTTCTACGGAGATGGTGGACAGCTGGCGAGGTCATATTGCCGAGCAAATCACGGCTCAAGAGCTCCTATCGATGGAAGACCGAGTGGGGCAGCATCGTTCGTTCTGGGCAAAGCCCAACAATGGTGCCGAGGTAGATTTCCTGTTCGTTCACAACTCCAAACTCTACCCCATAGAAGTAAAGAGCGGCACCAATGCCCATCTGCGTTCACTCCAGGTTTTCATGGACAATTCGGATATAGACATAGCCATCCGCGTTTGGTCGAACCCATACTCTGTGAATGTTGTAAAGACGCCTAAAGGCAAGGAGTTCCGTCTGATAAACCTGCCTTTCTACCTGATCGGCAATCTGCATCAGGTCTTGGACGAAGTGATATAATACCCACCGTAAGGCGAAATATAATTCTGCAGAATAATACTATACCCTAATTACTTAACTTCAAAGATAGAAAGAATTCGAATTATAAGCTAATCTCTCCGAACTTTTTGTTAGCGAAAAAATCCCCCATATCTCCCAGCATCGCCGTAACCTGCACAGTATAAGTACAATAAAGGCTGGCAGATACGCTTCCCGAAAGCGATATCTGCCAGCCTATCTTCCAGGCGCTGAGGCATATCTGCCAGCACAAGCTTAGTCCTAACTCAGTCCCAGATCAGTTCACGCCAGCTTTTAACCAACGTCTATTTGATGTAAAAGGTGAAACCATAGGCATTGCCATCCACGGAGACGTCAACAATCACATTCCCTTTCTTCAGCGTTGTCCACTTGCCAGCCACCTCCGCGGTTTTGATATGTTTTTACAAACGGAATTCTTGTTGCCATATACCCATAAAAACAAAAACGCCTCGCACATTTGAGCATTGTTAAGAGGCTTGACGAGGACTGACGATGTAAAGATACGAATAATCATTGATAATGCAAACTATTTGACATAGTAAAATACCGGCCTCCCCTATTATAACCTACATAATCTACGATAGTAGAAATTATCAAGTCCTTATGTAATCCACATCACCACACTCCGCAAAATCCTCTCCAGTCCCGAACCCATCGACATCCGTCTATGGACTCGCAGCGATGAAATCCAGTCCTGGCACCGCTGCATCTCCCTCAGATATGACTTCTACAAAGGCACAAGACGAATGAAGTTGCTGGGCTCTAACGAGATCCGGCAGCTTCGTGATGTGTGTATTTTTGAAGTAAATGGGGTAGAGGTGTATATATAATGTGCGTAAAAACAAAATAATTGCAAAAACATTTGGAACTTCGAAGAATAATGCCTAAATTTGCGTCAACAGTTCCCACCACGCTTCCCGTAGAACAGCGAACCAGGGTGGGACTTTTACTTTTTATATGTTTATGAAATATTCAAAACAGCCCTTAGACTATTCTGAAATCCTTGATTTGTTGGTATCGCGTGGTCTTATCATTGCGGATAGAAACAAAGCCATAGAATGTTTGAAAGTTGTAAGCTATTTCCGCTTAGATAATTATTTTCACCCCATGGAAAGTGATAAAATTCGTCACATTTTCAAGTCTGGTAGCACTTTTGAAAATGCAATGGATTTATATCGCTTCGATTGTGGTTTGCGCGAATTAATTTTTACAGCTATTCAAGCGGTAGAAATAGCTCTGCGTTCAAAGATGATTCATCATATATCCTTGCAGTATGGTGCATTTTGGTTTACTGATGACTGTCTTTTCCGAGATCCCAATATCCAACACAAATGCATGGAGCAAATCAGGCAAGAACTGAGAAGAACAAGAGAGGAGTTTATTATCGAGCATTCTGCAAAGTACACTGAACCTGATGTACCTCCTGTTTGGAAAACGTTGGAGGTTACTTCTTTCGGCACATTATCCAAATTGTTTTGTAATTTTGCCGATAACAAAATCAAAAAGCGTATTGCTCGCGAATTTAATCTTCCTCAACATTTGGTTCTGGAAAGTTGGATAAAAAGTGCTGTTGTGTTAAGAAACTACCTCGCACACCACTCACGAGTTTGGAACAGAAAGTTCCCTATTAAACCTCAAATGGCCACTCCTTTGCGTGGCAAATGGGTCACACCTCCTATTGCCAACTACGATAAACTTTATTCGCAGTTATGCTATCTTAAGTATTTACTGGATGTGATACGCCCTTATAATGATTTTACGCTAAGGTTGAAGAGACTTCTTGGTGAGCACAGCAATGTAGATGTTTCTGCTATGGGATTTTCAACTAATTGGGAGAGCGAACCTTTGTGGAAGTAAAATAACAGGGAGACTCACACTGATGAGCATCTCACTCCGCTACGACTTCTTCTGCGGCACAAGACGAATGAAGCTGCTGGACTCTAACGAAATCCGGCAGCTTCGTGATGTGTGTATATTTGAGGTGAATGGGATTGAGGTGTATATGTAAAAAGGAATGCCCTTGCGAGCATCCCCACTTTACTAAATCGCAACTATGTACTTTTCGTAAACTTCGCTAAATTTCTTTTATACCTATTTCTTTCAAATAATTATAAATTCCATCATACCATTCTGGTTTTCTGGTTTCATCTGGTGGGACTCCACAATCTCCGTTTGGAACCACAAGAACCATTCCTTGACGAGCACGAGTGAGTAATACACGATATGCATTGATTTGATATTCCCTGTTTATGGGCTTATTTATGTTCTGCCACTTTGTACCACTACGAAGTTGGTAGTGTTCCCATTTTGTGTGGTCTTTGCTAAGTCTTAAATCGGCATCCCAAGCAACACAAGCCCAATCAATCTCCAGACCTTGAACCTTAAACTCTGTGAGTGTATCTTCTAGGGCATTTGAAGAACGAATATCATTTTCATCTTCCAAAAACCAATGCACGAAATCAGGCTGATAACGCACGTTAATGCTAATAGCTTTCAGTCTCTCTGCTTTACTGCTTGCTAGCAATCCGTATCTTTCACTACCTCTTGCATGAGATTTCAACCATTGTTTAGCTTTATCGAGTGACCTTGTAAGAACTATTGGATAGTTTTCAAGTTCCTTCAAAGTTAATGCGGCTTCTTCCTTTTGTAAACTAAGAAGTTGATGAACAAATAGACTAAGCTTTTCTGCACGAAACGAACGCATACTTACAGATAAGTGCAATGCTGAATTTACATGAATTTGGCTTTCATTTAAATCTAATGACTCAAGTGCTTTGCCATCAGCATACTCTTTCTCTGTGAGTTTGTCACTCATATAAACATGCCAGTTGCGGAAACTTCTATTTAGTGACGCAATCCATTCAGAAATGCCGGCTTCACCTTTATTAATCTCCTGTCCACCACCAATCAAACAAACTACTAATCCCCAGTCTCTCTGTCTGTCCATGCATGACATCAGATATTCCGGCTCACTATAAGGAAAATCTTTGATAGATTTCTTTTCCTTCATAAATCGAGCAAGTTCCTCTTTTGTCCATGCTC
>ULJH01018866.1_pt1 | contig 23478 bp, 19 predicted proteins | sample 1950781 | NCBI WGS metagenome assembly ULJH01 (sample SAMEA4835462, study PRJEB28245) | human gut metagenome | biome: gut microbiome; material: fecal sample | place: Denmark | collected 2008 | reverse complement strand
ACGCACGTCGTGGTGAAAAAATGTCATGTCGTGAGTGAACCTGGCCTTTTTACGCACGAGAAAATCCACAGGCGGGACTCGGCTGAGGAACACGGAGGGTGGAGAGACATGCGGATGGGAAATTGGCGGACGGGAGGAAGATGGAGTGACGTGGAGGGAGGGACTTGGCTAAGGGAATCCTGGGGAGCAAAGAAGTGCGATGGAAATGGGTGGTGGGGAATGGGGTCGGGGCGCAGGGCATGATGGGATGCGGGGTGAAGTACGGGGCGAAGGGGCTTGGCTGAGGAACAGAGAGGGATGGAGAGACGCGGATGGGAAATGGGTGGACGGGAGGAAGATGGAGTGACTTGGAGGGAGGGGCTTGGCTAAGGGATAAGGATGGGAATGTGGGTCTAGGTGCTGGGTGAAGCGCATGATAGGGTGTAGGGTGGGAGTGCAGCTCAGGCGGGATGCAGAGTGGAGTGCAGGGTGGGAGGCAGGGCGAAGGGCAGAGTGAGAGGCGGAGTGCTGCGCGGGGTGGAAGGCGGAGTGTAATACGGTGCGGTGCGGGCTGGGGTGGGGTGGGAAGAGGCAAAAATGGCGTGCGAAATCACTTCGGACGCCATTTTACCAATATAGTATATATAATCAAAAAGATGTTTTGATTATCGTGTTGATTATTCTTTCACATCCATTACGCAGCGGACATAGCCATTTCCACTTGGAGCAATAGTCATGGAGCCATTCGAAATAAGAGCAAAGCCACCACATGCATTTCCCTGGTCATGTTTATAATATCCAGTATCCAGTCCTGTAAAAGATGTACTGCACCATAAAAATCTATTATTAGCCAGATCCATTTCAGTTGTACTCAAAACTGCCGACATCAACGACAATTCCTTTTGAGTCGGAACTCGCCAGCCCATTCCCATCTGAGTTTGGCAGACATCCTTATCGGCAGCAATAAAGTCAGCGCCATTGCTGGAATTCAGAATCTCCCCACGAGTATACGGGCCGATATTAGAGGATGCAACCTTAAACTTATTATAAACTTTATTATTATGTTTCTGACCTCTCTCATAAGAAGGCTGCTGCGCCGATCCCTGGAAAGATCGAGTTGCCCCTGGTGCAAGATCCAAAGAGATAACAGTTTCAACGGTAGTGCCAGAGCCGATTTTTTCAAACGAATAATATTTATCAGACTCTTCCAAACCTTTACCGTTATTTTGCAGCGTCCTTATACAACGGACCATTACTGCATTTCCAGAATTACCCGTTGAACAACCTTCTTCTGCCCAAAATATAAATTGTGAAGAAGCTGTAAAATAATGCCATGGTTCAAGGTTATTATCATTATCATTCCAGACACCATTCAGCTTGCGCCAATTATCCGCACTCGGCTCAAAAAGTTTAACCTCTGTCGGCAAGAAATCATCTACAACCCAAACACCCTTATATTGGTCCACAGCTGCCAGATACCACTTGATCTCTTCTCCCTGAATTGTGCCATCACCATTAGCATCACGATTTCTGCTCATACAAGCTTTATACGGGTCTTTATACATATCCTGAGTACCTATATTTCTAAATACCGAATATGCATATTTGTCACGGTTATCGGCAGTCGATGTATTATTTGTCAACGCAGAAGCACGACCTTCCCAATTCTTAGGCGCTTTGTTATTACCACCCAAAAGTCTAAAGTTATTATCTTTAGCCCACACGACATCTTCTTCTGATATGGATTCAATACCAAACGGCAGCGCCACATCAGCAGAATAAAAAGACTTGATAGACTTCTGGGAAACTACATATTTAGCCTTGGCGTATGAACTTCTTCCATCCTCACTCGTGCTAAAAGAGTTTGCACAATAGAGCACTCTGTCCTCATTTTTGTTCACATACTCCGACCAATTCTTATGCTCGTAATAGTTTTCATCAATAAAGCATGTCACGTAAACGGAATTACCGCTATCCTGATTGAAAAAGCTACTGCTGGTCTTTAACGTTTCTTCATAAAGCTTTTGGAAGAATTGGAACACGTTCATCACATTAGAATTTTCATCTCCCAGATAGGCACAAACTTCATTAATTTCATGCGTTTGCCCTCCTGTCGAAGAAGAAGTTCCCGTATACGTCTCCCTAGTTCCCGTATTCCTCACAAAATGAACCCAGTCAAAATCGAGTTCCCCACTCAAGACCAACGCACCAGGATCCGACACGCTTCCATCAGTATTGATAGTAGACAACAACTGGGGTTTACGATTATTATCCAGTTTATCTTTAAAATCCGCAGCGTCATAAATTCCGGCAGGTATAGTGATACCATTTTTAGTATGCGCAGGAACAGCCAACAAACTCGTGGTCTCGCCAAAAGCGGTCTTGATTTTTATAATATAACCAAAGTTTTGGTCAATCAACGCTTTCAGCTCTGATTTCTTGAACTGCATCACGCGAGCCTCATAATGACAATCGACATTCAGCAATTGTCCTGAAGACGTATTGATTATAATACCTTCTGAACCATGATCATACTTTCCAGTCTGGCACTCCGACTCCGCAATGAAATTGTCCACCCCATTGATTGTTATGGTATACTTGTAATTATAGTTACGGACAACATTGAAATCAGACATTGACTTACCAAAATCTCCCAAGTGAATCGTATATTCCACATTTCCCTTATACTGGGCAGATTCATAGCGACCATGAATGACAATGTATGTAGCATTCTCCGGTGCGTTGTCAAAAATCTTCACATCGCCGACATAAGTATTCTTCTCCCTATCGTTGAAAGTAGAAACCACCTTATCTGAATTCTGGAGATTTTCCGGCATATACCATGTCAATGTGTTTTCATCCAATACGATTCGCTCAAAGGTCTCAAAATCTCCGGCTGCGGGCCTCAAGGCCTCATCCGTTTCTATAGGAAGTCTGCGCATCAATGCCGCCGACGACGGCATATTATAAATCTCCATATAATCCGGGTCGAAAGTGATACCAGCGCCAGCCTTAATTTCTATACTGTTTTTAGACATAACCTTATAGAGCTTCAGGCGTTTAGCATCATCTGTAAGCCCTGTAATCTCAGCATTGACTGAACCCCCTTTTCGCGCAATAGTAACAGGCTTTCCATCATTCACATAACCAGTCATAAGAAACTGGTTATCACGCGGGTTATATGACTCTTTCTGCCTGGTATAGGTAGCCTGGAGGAATTGTTCTCTGGTCAATGTGGAAGTGGCGGCATCATTTATATCAAGAATATTGTTATCCGATACCCAATACTGGGAATTGGTAGCATTGGCAATTCCATATATGTACAGTTTCTCACCAGTTGAAGTATGGACATGCTCAACTTTAGCATTGTAGCCATCCGACACTTCACTAGTAGTCAACTTGCCGAAAAGGCCATAACCAGCCAAATGTCCGGACTCAGAGAAAACATATATTCTAAGATTATAGACAGCACGCTCAGCCGCATCATTATCAGCCCAAGAATTCTTGACAATGACATCTGGCATTTTCCCGGTAGAAACATCAAGCGAAAGAGTAATCTCACCCTCATCTCCAGATGGTGATACTCCGGACATCTCCTTAACACAAGATGTCGACATAATCAGCATTGATATTGCCAATATATGTAGTATATAGTGTTTCATATTCTTCACTCTTATTGGAATGTAACATTACCGCCATGACCGTCTTCCCACTTCATGACACTCACAACCAAATTAACCTCATTATCACTGAAGACAAGTTTATAGAGATATCGGTTACCCGCCAGCCAGGTCCCTCCTGGAGTAAGATCTTTCAAATTCTTCGTAACTGTTTTCTCTTCGGTATAATCTACGAGCTGGGATTCCTTGTCAGTGATGGTACTTCTAGTGTAATTTCCCCAATACCATTTATCTGTACTTTTGACAGCGTAATTACCTTTTCCCCTACCTACATATACATAATGCCCATTTTCTTTATTATAATCAAAACTCTTATCTCCTGAAGACATCACGTTGTTAAGATTATCCGTAAATGAAACATCATAGTTATCACTGCCGAACGAAGTCGTATAAGTATATTTATCAACTGTAACGTCCACTTCCTGATACCTTTTACCAGAAACAAGATATGACATCACCAGCGTCTTCCCGGTCAAATCCTGCGGCCAGATGAGGGTGTATTTGTCATAATTGGCCACATTGTCTTTGTCTATCAGGACGCCCTGAAACATGTCGTAGCAGGTGGCTGGCTGGACAGCTCCGGGTTTTCCGGAAATGCCGGTTGTCGAGGACATTGTCAGACCGGTATAGGTAACTGCCGGATTCCAGTTGTCTGCATCAGCTGGAGCAAAACCCTTGTCCCAGACATTGGAATAATCAATCGTCGCGGCAGCCTGGTCGTCCACTTTGAGAGTCGCGGACTTGATATTGAAGCTGGACGGGCTGTCGTTCTCGAAAGTGAAACCGAATGCCGAGAAGAGGTGGTTGAATTTTAGAGGAACGGCTGTGGTAGGAGCACCATTGTCGAGATTGCGTTCAATGACATTGGAATAAACGAAATCGAACTGGGGCGAGGTCAGGGTCAATGTCGTGGTCGGCACAGAGTAAACCTTGTGCGCCGCGTCGAACCCCCAACCGGTTGTCGGAGTCAAAGGTGCGCTGCCGGAATTATCCTTCACCAGCACGCCGTAGAAACGGTGGGTGCCGGTCTTGGTCCAATAATAATGCTTGACGGCATCGCCTTCCTTGAACGGCCAGACGGCGCCGGTGGTGCCTGTAGAAACGACATTGGTACCTTCAATGTAGGCCTGCGGAGCTACGACAGAATTGAAATAGACATCCCATATCTGCAGGACATTGCCTTTGGCGGAAAAAGAGGCCGCGTCGAACAATGCCTTCGTCTGCGCACCTTCTGACGAAACCGCCATACGGATTCCCGGACGGACATCTTCCGTCTCCACGCGCATCTTGGCGCATGAGGACAAAGCTGCCGCCAGAAAGACTGCCGCTGCCAACGAATTTATATGTTTCATATCAGTTTTCATTTTCTTTCAATGTATCATCCCAGCTGCTCATGCCGGTGGTATAGGTCAGTTCTTTCTCCTGATCCTTGAAAATGCTCAATGTGTAGGTATAGTGCCTGTCAGGCTCCCATGCCTCAAGTGTGACAGGTGCGGACACTGTCTGTCCGCCGATCCATCCGCTCTCACCTGTCTGGAAAGCGTAGGTAACTTCAATGGACGAGCCCATGTTCTTCTGCGGAATGATGAACATGCTGCTGCCCACATATTTAGGAACCAGATTGAAAATTTCAATCCCCTCCTCGCGACCGTTTGCAGCATAGACAGTCATGTCCGTCTGCTGTCCGGCCGGGTTCCAACGGAGGTCTGCGGAAGAATCGAATGCGCCCTGCACATACGCTCCCCTGATGACGATCTTTTCGACCCGCACGCGTGTAGGGCTGTTCAATGCATGCTTCGCACGGAAGTCAATCTTCGCCAATGCATGATAGAACGGGAGGCCCGCAATGCTGTCGTTCTTGTTATATGCCTTCGTGGGATCGGTAACCAGAAGGTCAATGTCTCCGGCGGTGTATGCCGGCATTTTCAATGTCCCGTCGCTGTTGCATGTCATCTGAAGGTCGGAAGGGTAATATCCGATGAATTTAAGTGATTCATCCACTGGCCATTTCGGAGTATTCTCCGGGAACCAGCCCCTCTTGCCCCCGTAGGTCACGGCAACATCGTCAAGGAATTTACGCCCGGTGTCCTGGGAAATCGCGAAAACATTGAATTTCCTGTCTTCCGGGAATGGAATGAACTCCTTCCCGGACCTTGTGCCGATGCCGATCACAGGTCGCAGACGTATGTCGCCGGTCGATTTGTCGTACTTCGTGGAAGCAAGACAGCCGGTCAATGTGATTGCTGCAGTCAGCAGCACCAAGGTCCTGGAAATGAGTTTCATAATAGAGTTATTTAACGTATTGCCACGAGTAAATGTTTGCTAAATCTTAGTTGGCTGAGACGCCGTCAACATCAACCGGTGTCCAATCAGTAATGGAAGGATTGATCGTAATTTCATTAGAGCTATCCGGTCCTCCTTCAATTGTAGAGAAGTTGATGATATAGGTATAGTGCTTTCCTGCTTTCCACTCATTAATTGTATCGGCACCAGATTTAAGCACGTTGAGCTTCTGGACAAACGGAGCCTGTGCAAACCATTGACCAGCTCCATTGTTCATTTCATAAGATACGACAATCTCTGCAGCATCGGTAAGAGTCTGCGGGAATACCAGACCACAATTAGGATTGCTCTCAACTAGAGTTGCCTCTGCCGGAACCGGAAATGCTGATTCAGGAGCAAATACAGTGAGATCCTTAGTTCCTGTTGTCGCCCAATCAGGGAGACCTGTAGAAGAACCTTTCGCCGCCAAACTGACAAACTTAATGTTGGTAATCCTAATCTGATTTGCAGCTGCTGCACTGGCCTTAACTGTAACCCATGAAAGTGCATGAGAGAACACCATGTCTACAGTACGACCAATAACAGAGGTTGTATATCCAGCATAAAGAAGGTCTTTAATAGTAGGATAGAATTCAGGCTGCTCCAATTGTGCAACAGAGAATCTATTATTCTCTAAACTGAATGTCACAACACCAAAATCAGCAGGAGAATAACCTGCGAAAAGAATGGAACCGGTCTTAGGCCAATAATAATAATGCTTGTTATTTGCGCCAGCCCAAATGGCACCATTTTTCGCAAACTCTACTCCAGGAAGATACTCAACAGCAAATTTGCCGGCAGAATAAGAACTTCCTTCAGCCATGGAATTGTCATAGTAGCCGAAAACCTTGATGTTCTGCTCAGGGAAAGTAACACCCGCGACAGCAGCCTTGGTGCTGTTCTTCCTGACTACAGGAGCGAAACCAATCTCGCCTGTCTGTTCATAGCTGACAGAGGTCTTGGTACATGCGACCAGTGCAATGACACCGAGCGCGATAATCAAACTTTTTTTCATTGTTTAAACAATTTAGTAATACTATAGTTGTTAATAAATTAGATCGTAATATTGGAAACGATATCCTTCCATTCATCCACAGATGGGGCAAGTCCGCCGCCTTCCTTCTTTTCAGGTTCAGGAATATCGATTTCATCGGTATTCACCTGGATATACTGCCTGTCATTGCCCGGGAACTGGTCGGATACATCCACATTGAAAATATGGGACTTACCGCCGGTATCGGTAATGACCAGTGAGAGAATCTGCTTCTCGCCCGCTTCCGGATTCATACCGAAAGTATTGAACTTGGTCATGAGGATACCGCCCCTGTCGAGACGCTGGACATCGAAGAACACTGACGCAAACTCCTTGGAACGCAGGTCCCTGGAAATCTTGTGGTGCTGGGAAAGTCCGGTGATGACTGCGGAAATGGAGGCCACGTATTGTGCGCCCTTGATATTGTTCACTTCCAGAAGCCAGGTCTGCACGACGGACTTGCAATCCACCCGCAAGGTGATTTCCGGAGAATCCACGGAGCGTGCCGGAATATTCACTTCATTAAGACGTCCGACAAAAAGATGGTCAGGGTCATAGACGATTTCCTCATCTTTGTCCGCGTCCGCATCGGTCATCGGGCTCTTCGTACCACGGCTCTTCAGCTTGCTCTTGAACGCATCCGAAATGGTGTTCGTCGTAGCCAGAATCTTCGTCCAGTCGTTCTCGTCCTTGATCAATGTCACTTCCGTATCGAAGTTGTAGACCAATATGTCGTAGGTACGTTCCGGAACGATGTTCACTTCGCCGCCTGTCGGAGGGAGGAATGCCTGCGTGAACAGCTGTCCCGTATTGTGGTCGTAGAACGCAACTCGCATGATTTCAGGGTCCCGAGGCATCTCATAGTTCACGATGTCACGGTCGATATTGATATCAAGCCTTACGGTGTAGTCCGCAGTAGTGAGCGGCCTTCTGTGACAAGAGAACAGAGACAGCAGCATTACAGCTGCAATCAAAATTTGCATAATCCTCTTCATCGCCCACCTCCTTTTGCCTTGTGTTTCACGATAATCGGCAGCACGAACGAGATGCCCGCGCGGGTAGGACCGAAGAAAGTATAGTACTTGTTCTTGATTCCCGGATCCTTGATAAGTTCCTCATAATCAGCAGTCGGAGTGTAGTGACGAGCCTTCGTCATGATACAGCCTACGCCGAGGTTGAACTCCATACGCATCCATTTCTTGCGACCGATAGGAAGACCGAAGGTGTAGTCCACACCGAAATCCAGATATTCTCCCTGGTAGCCGCTTCTGCGTTTCTGGTAGTCGTAGTAACCGCCGCCGGCATAGAGTCCCAGCGCATGTCCTTTCAGCTTGTCCGCGCGGGTCCACTCATATTTGCCGCCAGGACGTGAAAACCAATATTTTCCGTCAATGAACCAGCCGAGCATTTCGCCGCAATACTTATTGTTCTTGGCAAGCCACCAAGGGTACCAGTAGTCGGCACCTATGGAAACGTGTCTTCCGATAGGAATCTCTACGCCGAAATTAAGTCCAGGTGCGAGGAGATTTGTCCGTCCGGCAAGAATCATTTGCCTGTCATACAGAGGCTTGGGAGGTTCAATCCTGACAACAGGTCCGGCAGGAGCGGATGGCCCGGCGAGCGCCAAAGGCCTTTCAGGTTCCGCTGCCTGCTGTCCCATCTCAGCCACGGCAGGGACTGCCGGATCCACCCATACGCAGATCCATGTGGCAAGTCTCAGCTTAGGCATGTGGTTAACGATTATGTAGTGCCAAGTATAGCCGTTGTCCAAGTGACGGATTCTCCATTTCTTGGTGTCGTTGCCGACATTGGCATCGAGAATCCTCATCACCTTGTCTTTATTCGGAAGGGTGTAGTTAGCTTCAATTTCAGCCCTGAGTCCCTCCCAGTTCTCATTCATAGGCTGAAGCTTGATCTTGTCTCCGTTCAGAGACGAACCGTCAGGGATATTGTTGACGAGAAAACGGCGTGCAGCCTCTGCTCTCTTGCGGGCAAGCCACACGTTTCTCTCATAAACACCCTCCGGAGAGGCATAAGAGCAAATCGTGATACTGTCAATCTTAGATGAAATCAGAAGGTATTTCTTGATTTCAGCAAGCTGCCTTTCGTTATCCAGATAATGCTCGTCGATGTCGATACGGTCAAGCCAGTACCAAATCGCGAACCGTCGTGCGACGGAACGTGCTCCAGTCTCTTGAGGTGCATCAGTGACGGGTGGTGTCTGCGCGTGTAGCGCACTGACCGCCGACACACACAAGGATGCCGTGAGAGCTATTTTAACTAGCCAATTCATATTTTACAATCTTCCCTTATTTAGTTATGCTGCGGCTGAAAGCCGCCGGCAAAACATCCCTTTGATTTATCCGAATGCAAAAATAGAATTCAGATTCGAAAATTACAATATGGAATTTTTCTATTTGCAGTGCAAAAAAGTGCCTTATAGAGCGTCTATCCACCCCCCCTGTAAAATCATGCATAGAAATTTACATGCGCCATATTTTAGCGCAGGAACAAGCGCCCCGACAAACACAAAACCCACTTGCGCCATTTTCTAGCGCAAGTGGGCAATAAATGAATTAAAGCACCTCAAACCGGTCAAAAAAGCATTTGAAAATTTACGGCATAAATTATCAAATATCTATTTTGACAGTAATTGTTCCAAAATTTCAGGAAAATGTTGCATCTCCAGAACGTGTTCTTTGGCTGCGATATCGTCCGGAGTATCGTCCGGAGAAATCGGCGTCGAGTACTGGGCGATGATTTCGCCACCGTCTACCTGATTACTTACGTAATGGACCGTCATACCGGTTTCGGTCTCCCCCGCTGCCTTGACCGCTTCGTGAACATGGTGTCCGTACATTCCCATGCCGCCGAACTTGGGGAGCAATGCGGGATGAAGATTGACCATCTTGTGTTCATAAGCATTGATAAGAAAATCAGGGACGACGAGCAGGAAGCCGGCGAGTACGATGAAATCGATGCCGAACTGCTTCATGAGCGCCATCATGTAAGCCTCGTCATTGAACTGCTTTTTCGGAACCACGATGGTCGGGATTCCGAGGTTTTGGGCGCGGACCAGCGCATAGGCATCGGCACGGTTGCTGAGAACGAGTGAGATTTTCACGTCCTGTGAGCCGGCGAAATGCCTTATAATGGCCTCACAGTTGGTTCCGCCGCCGGAAACGAAGATTGCAACGTTTGTCATATAAAATTCTAGTTGTTGGTCATTGACTTTTCACTCTTGATGAGCATTGCGCAGAGGAGGACACCGATGCCGGCGCCGACGGCGACAGTCAGGTTCGCGGCGTTCCAGCCGAGGTGGTTCGCGACGCTGCCGACGAAAATCTTGGAGCAGATGGCGTCACCGATGAAGTAGCCGAAGAGTCCTACGAAGCCTGCTGCGGTTCCGGCTGCGTTCTTAGGCACGAGGTTCAATGCCTGCACGCCCGTAAGTGCCACAGGGCCATAGATGAAGAAACCGATGAGGCAGAGTGCGACGTAGACGAGCGTCTTCTGGAGAGCCGGGCTCATCGCTACATATCCGGCGCCTACGAACCAGTAGATGAGGACACCGAACATACATGCTATCATGCAGATGACGTTCATCGGAGCGCAACGACCCTTGAAAATCTTGGATGTGGCGAGGCCGCAGAGGATGGTTCCGAATGCACCGATGAGGTTATGTACGGAGAATGCCACCTTGCTTTCGTCGGCGGTCATGATGCCGGCATCCTGAAGGAAGGTCGGTGACCAGTCGCCGATACCATAGCGCACCATGTATACGAAGATGTTGCTGAGGGCGACGATCCAGAGGAGCTTGTTCTTGAAGACGTAGTCGATGAAAAGGACCTTGAACGGGAGCTTGTCGCCGGCAGGGCCTTTGCTCTTCACGCCGCTGTAGTCGTTGCGGTATTCCTGTACGGACGGGAGGCCGCATGATTCAGGAGTGTCGCGGATCGCCCACCAGCAGAATATTGCAATGGCTATCGCAATGAGCGCCGGGAAGATGAAGTTTCCTCGCCATGCCTGTGCAGGGTCAATGCCGAATGTCGGGGAAAAAAAGGCGAAAAGTGCCACGCCTGCGATGGCCAGGAATCCGAGCGCGAAGCTGCCGATGGTGTGGGATACGTTCCAGATGCTCATCTTGAAGCTTCTCTCGTTCTGTGAGAACCAGTGTGTCATGATTCGGCCGCATGGAGGCCAGCCCATTCCGGAGAGCCATCCCACCACGAGCATGAGGATGAAAATGACGGTCGTGTTCAGCGCCGTGTTCGCGCCATAAGGGATGACGCCGGTGAGAATCATTACCAATGCGGAGAGTACCAGTCCGACACAGAGGAACTTACGGGAGTCCGAGCGGTCCGATACGCTGCCCATGATGAACTTGCTGAATGCATAGGCGATAGATACCGCTGACATTGCAAGTCCTACTTTGCCGGCATCGAGGATTCCGTCCTTGATCATGTCCGGGGCTGCGAGTGAGAGGTTTTTGCGGACCAGATAATATCCGGCATATCCGAGGAAGGCTCCAAGGAATACCTTCCATCTCATCGCATTGAAAACTTTAGGAACTTTCTCTGACGGAAGCTGTTGCTTCGGTGCAGGCGGGTCAAAAAATCTTGCCATTATTATGTATTTTTTTTGGTTTGTATTGTGTGTGACGGGCTATCGGATGCTGTCCTGTAGTTCCAGCCAACGCATTTCTTTCTCATCCATGAGGTCTTTCACTTCGCCGAACCGCGCCGACACCTCCTGAATCTTGTCATAAGGAAGGGTCCCTGATGCGAGGTCCCGTTCCAGCCCGGCTTTCTCTTTTCCAAGCGTATCCAGGTCTGTTTCAATCTGTTCCAGCTCTTTCTGCTCCTTGTATGTAAGCTTTTTCTTCTTGGCCGGCTTGTCGGCATCGGTCACATCAGCATTGACACGGACATTGGCGCCAGCCTTTTCACGGGCGGCAGCCTTTTGCCGGGCTTCGTACTCCTTTATATATTCGTGGTACTCGCTGTAGGAGCCGATGAAGTCCTTCACCTTGCCGTTGCCGCAGAAGATGAAGAGGTGGTCGACGAGTCGGTCGAGGAAGTGCCGGTCGTGGGATACGATGATCAATGATCCCTTGAAGTCTTTCAGGTATTCTTCCAGCACGTCGAGCGTCACGATGTCGAGGTCATTGGTCGGCTCGTCGAGGATGAGCAGGTTCGGGTTCTGCATCAGGATGGTCATCAGGTAGAGCCGTCTGCGTTCGCCTCCGGAGAGCTTCGATACCTTGGTGGTGAACATGTCATGGCTGAAAAGGAATTGGTTCAGCAGATGCATGTCGCTCACCACCTCCATAACCGTCTGGTCTTCATTGAATTTCATGCCGGTCTGGCGATAAAAGCCTATTTTCAGGGATTCGCCGCGTTCGATGATGCCGCTGAACTGTCCGTCTTCCGGGATGTTACCGGTCAGGATGTTCAGGAACGTGGATTTGCCTGTGCCGTTCTTGCCGACGATACCGACGCGTTCAAACCGCTGGAAATTATACGTGAAATGGTCCAGATAGACATCCGGTCCATAGCTGAAACTCACGTCCTTACAGTCAATTATCTTGTTTCCGAGCCGTGAGCCTTTCCCCATCTCGTCCAGGTTCACTTTCCCGCTGGTGTAGACTTGTTCAGCCCTGTCCTTCAAGTCGTAGAAGGCATTGATGCGGTATCTCGCCTTTCCGGTCCTGGCGCATGGCGAGCTGCGTATCCATTCGAGTTCGCGACGCAGGATGTTGTTCACCTTGGCGGTCTCGGCGTTATAGTTGTCGATGCGTTCCTGCCGCTTTTCCAGGTAGTTCTCGTAGTTTCCCTTGTAGGTATAGACTGCCCCGTGGTCGAGTTCCATCACCGTATTGCACACATGGTCAAGGAAATAGCGGTCGTGGGTGACCATCAGGAGGGTGCTGCGGGAGTGTCCGAGGTAGTTTTCCAGGAATTCGATGGCGTCAATGTCGAGGTGGTTGGTGGGCTCGTCCATGATGAAGAAGTCGGCTTCCGATGCCAGCATCACGGTCAATGCCACCCTTTTCACTTCGCCTCCGGAGAGGTTTTTCATCAGACTGCCTTCCTGGAGTCCGAAGCTTGTCAGGAACTTCTTGATTCTCAGTTCATAGGCGAACATTGCATCGTCATCCAGCCCGTCGGTGAATTTCTTGCTGGAGTCCAATACCTGCGTAAAGATGTCCTTCTCGGGGTCATGTTCGAATTCCTGTTCCAGAAATGCTATCCTGATGTGTTTCAGAAAGGTGATTTTCCCGCCGGAATCGGATTTGTCGTTACCCGCAAGTATGCGCAGCAATGTCGATTTTCCAGTTCCGTTAGGTGCGATGAGCGCAATCTTGTCCCCTTCATTTATATTGAATCCGATATGCTCGAACAGCACTTTCGGACCATAACTTTTGCTGATGTTTTCTATTTGTAAGTAGGATGCCATAACTATTTTATCTGAACAGGCGGTCGACTTCTTTTACGGCGGACGGGAGGGCGAAGACGGCTACGCGGTCGTAGGCTTCGATGCGGGTGTCGCCGACGGCTATGAAATAATCGTTGCCACGGATAATGCCGCCTATGATGGCATTGGTCGGGAAATCAATGTCTTTCAATGTATTGCGTGTGATGAGACTGTCCGGTGCGACAATGTATTCGAGAATCTCGGCATTGGTCCCGCTCATATATTTAACGAAACGGACCTTGTTGCTGAGGGTCATCTTGAAGATCTTTCCTGCGGTAATGAGTTTCTTGTTGATGACGGCATCGACTCCCATCTCTTCGGCCAGACGGATATATTCGAGGTTTTCCACCTCGGCGATTGTCCGTTCCACGCCGAAACGCTTCGCCACCACGCACGCCAGGATGTTCGCCTCGTCATTCCCCGTAACAGCCACGAATGCGTCGTAATCTTTTATATTTTCTTCCAGCAGGAAGTCCGAATCACGCCCGTCTCCATTGATTACCAACACATTGTCATCAGTAATCTCGCTGAGTTCCATACAACGTTTCTTGTCCGGGTCGATAATTTTCACGGTGTCCACCTGGCCGCTGATGCCGGAAGCCACCATCTCCCCTACCGCGCTCGCGCCCAGAATCATGACATTGTTTATCTCAATGTTGCTCTTTCCGAGGAAATTCATCAGCGGCGCCACACCTTCGCGCGTCGTTATGATGAAAACAAGGTCGTGATACTTGAATTTCGTATCGTATTTCGGCATGATGGTCGTATCGTCACGCGAAATCGCAACCACACGGAACTGCGTGCCGAATGTCACGGCTGCCGCGAACTCCGCCACCTTCATGTCAATGATCGGTGAATCGTCTTCCAGCTTGAACACTGAAAGCTGCAGCTTTCCGCGCGCAAAATCCATCGTCTCGGTAGAAGCCGTACGCTTCAGCAAACCAGCGATTTCGCCTGCGGCAATCTTCTCCGGATAGAACATCAGGTCAATGCCCATTTCCGTGAAGAGGTATTTGTTTTCGTATGAGAGATATTCTTCATTGTTGATGCGGGCGCAGACTTTCTTGCAGCCTAACTTCTTGGCCAGCAGCGCACTGACGATATTCACATCTTGCGATGCGCTCGGATTTACGGCGATGAAAAGGTCCGCATGTTCCACTCCCGCATCCTTCAGTATCTTGATGCAGGACAGGTCACCAAGTATAGTTACCACATCGGCAGTGGTGTTCAGTTTCGCAAGCCTCTCCTCATCGCAGTCGATGACCGTGATGTCATTAGCTTCATTGCTGAGCATCTTGGCAAGGTGAGAACCTACTTCACCTGCGCCTTCAATGATGATTATCATAGCTTTATGTTTAGAAATATTTCCGTACTGCCGCGAAAGCCCTCCGTTTCAGGAATATAGCGCGCGGGATAATCCAATGTCCATAAATTCCGCGGACTTCCGGCATACTGTTTTCGTCGAAATATCCGTCTTCCGGCCCGGCAATGCTGGCGAGATATTGTTCCACATCGTACGGCGACCATTTCCGCGACAGTTTCTTGAATTCGCCATGCGCCTGGAGAACCGCCTTGAAAAGGTCACGTTTCAGCATCAGCAGATAGGCTGCCGCCGTGCAACCGTCCACGACCATCCTCCAGAAAATCCGCCTTTCCGCACGCCTTGCGGCCCTCTTCCCAATATCCTCAAGGTCAATGTCTTCATATCTTTTGCCCGCACGAATTTTCTTACGCAGCATTTCCAATGCATATGTTTCCGGAAGGTTGTTTTCCAGAAGCATGAGATTGTTCCTGTAGTTCAGTTTCAGTTTCCATGGGGATGTCTGCGGCAATGTTCCGCCTCCTATATGGTAGACGACTGATTCGGGGACGATCCTGACCTTGTAGCCGTCAAGCTGCATCTTCCAGCAGAGGTCGATTTCTTCCATGTGGGCGAAAAACCTGTCATCCAGTCCGCCGAGGGAATTGAACAATTCGCTTCTCACCATCAGGCATGCGCCCGTAGCCCACAGGACATCCGCAGGCGTATCGTATTGGCCTTCATCCGTTTCCACCATTTTCATGATACGTCCGCGACAGAACGGGAAGCCGAAGCTGTCGATATAGCCACCGGCGGCACCGGCATACTCGAACTTGTCTTTTTCGTACCACGAATGCAGTTTCGGTGCGCACGCGCCCACGTCCGGATTCCGGTCCAATGTTTCCGTCAATGGATGGAGCCACCCGTCAGGTACTTCAATATCTGAATTCAGCAGCACGAAATACTCGGCGTCAATCCGTTCAAGCGCGCGGTTGTAGCCTCCCGTAAATCCGTAGTTCTTGTCCAGTTCAATGCGTCTGACACTTGGAAATTTCTCCGCCATCATCTGCATTGACCCATCCGTGGAGGCGCTGTCGGCTACGACAAGTTCGGCGTCTTCGCCTTCAATCGAGCGAAGTATGCCAGGAACGAACTTTTCGAGGTAGTTCTTTGTGTTCCAATTTAGTATGACGACTGCTGTCTTCATGAGTTTTTCGTCTTTTCGGCCCGGATCTGCTTTTTCCTCAGTCGAGTACCCCGGTACACTCCTTCGTCAAAAACAAATCCTGCCTCGAAAATACTTCAAAACCATGGTTAATTCTCGTGGCAATGGCACTCATGGCCTTCCTCGTGGCAGTGACATTCATGGTCACCACCTTCCTCGTGGCAATGACACTCATGACCTTCACCATGTCCTTCGCCATGGCAGCACTCGTGGTCACCTTCGCCGTGGTCCTCGCCGTGGCAGCATCCGCCACCCTTGCCGTGATGGCAGCAACCACCTTCCTGCGGCGCAAATTCGCCATGCAGGCCTTCGGTCAGTTCCTTCTCGGTAGCGTCACGTACAGAGACAATCTTTCCCTTGAAATTCAATGTCTTGCCAGCCATCGGATGATTGAAGTCCATGGTCACTGTATTTTCATGAATCTCGGCAATCGTACCCTGGACTACCATGCCGGAGCTGTTCAGCAGCGGAATCACTCTGCCGATGACCAACAGGTCTTCCCTGATGGCGCCGTCCACCTCGAATGATGATTTCGGGATGTCGAACTTGCGCTTGGAATCGTACTCGCCATAGCCCTCTTCCGGGGTCAATGTGAATGCAAATTCGCTTTCAGGCTCCATGCCCTCGATCTCGGATTCGAATTTAGGCAACAGCATGTGCGTACCATGTATGTAATCCAGAGGACCTGTCATTTCGGTAGTCTTGTCTACCACTTTTCCATCTACAGAGAGCTCGTATTCAAGCTCGACTACCTTGTTGTTCTCTATTTTCATTATATTATATTTTAATATGTCTTGTATATGCTGCAAAGTTACGGATTATCTTTCGTTTTCAAAGCGTTTACTTACGAACTGAAATTCACATCCTTGAATGCCACGGTAGGAACCTGACGGCTCATGCCGTCCAACGGATCATTTCCTGCGGCAATGAGGTTGTTCCACAATTTCACTATATTGCCGGTAATCAGCATGTTGCATATCGGAGCCGTGACTTTTCCGTTCTCGAAAAGAAGCCCCTCCACGCCATACGAAAAATCCCCCGTGGCGGCATTGCAATTACCGCCATTGAAGTCGGTCACCAGGATTCCGCTTCCGCAGAGGCCCAGGATTTCGGCTTCGCCAATGCTGCCGGGCACAGATGCATTGTCCTGACCTTCAACCAGTTCGCTGCTGACAAACGGCTTTACCACCGGCCGGTTGGCACATTCGGAGGTGGCAGGCATGTCGAGTTTTCCGGACATGTATGTGCTGATGAAATATTCCATGACCACGCCGTCGGTTATGATTTCCCGGTTCAGACACGCCCTTCCGTCTTGCTCGAAAAGAATCGCTCCGCATTTGCCTTTTTCCCTAGGCATGTCCATGATATTCAGCCCTTTGGAGAATATCTGCTTGCCGAGAGAGTCTGTCAGGAATGAAGATTTCTGCTGTATCGCCCTGCCTCCGAGAGCATCCAGGACCGGCTGGAGCAATCGTCCGGCAATCCTGTTCGAAACCACCATCACATGACGGCCGCCATCAGCATTGACAGGACCTATCTGGCTGACAGCCTGCATCACGGCCTTATGGCCGCAGTCGGAGGCGCGGACTTTTTCGGGGCTGATGCTGTAGTCCCACCAGAAACCGCTGTACTTGTCGCCGGCATTGTCCTCGACCGTCACCTGGGCGCAGACTTCGAATGAGGTTTCGGTATGGCGGCAATGTATGCCGTCGGAGTTCGTCAAATATGTGTCTGTCAATGTGTTGTTGTATTCCACTTCTTCGGAAACCACTTTCCAGTTTCTATCCGGTGCGGCCTCGCGGAACTCTGCGAACACGGAGACATTTTTCGCCATTGCCAGTTTTTCGTCTGCCGTCACGGTGTCATATCCGTACCAGACAAGTCCCATTTCGTCGCCACGCACGGCATCATTGGCAGCATCTTCCTTCGCCGGCAGTTTCCTGAACCGGTCGGGCGCGAGCATCCGCACGTTCTGCACGGCTTTCACCAGCAAGTCGCGTATGCTGCTCTCCTCCAGTCTGTTGGTGGAGAAGACGCCGTATCTCCCGTCGGCATATACCTTGAAGGTCAATGCCCGGTCGCCGGTCTGGCGGATGTTGTCGAGTTCCCCGTCCAGGAGGGCGTAGATTTCCGTTCTTGCCTTGTCCAATGTCACTTGAACCGCCGATGCACCTGCCTCGACCGCGAGTACCACGCTCCGGTCGGCAATCCTCGTTTCTTCCTCTGTTATAGCGTATTCCAGTCTATTCTCCATCTTGTTCTCCTCCTACCAGAAGATTGTTTACCAATACCGTCGGCATGCCGCATGAAACCGATACCGACTGTCCTTTTCCGCAGGTCCAGGCGCTGTCGTCGATGACGCAATCGTTGCCTACGGCCATAATGTCTTTCAATGCCTGCGGGCCGTTGCCAATGACATTGATATCCTTTATCGGGCGTGTGAGCCGGCCGTCTTCGATGAGGAAGCCGCTCTTCACGAAGAAGGTGAAATCCCCTTCTCCGATTTTCACTTGTCCATTGCTGAATTCATTGACATAGATGCCTTTACGTACTGAGGCGATGATGCCGTCAGGCTCGGCGTTGCCGCTTTCCATATAGGTGGCGCGCATGCGTGGGATCGGGCTGGAGCGGAATGTTTCGCGTCTTCCGTTGCCGGTCGGGGCGACGCTGTAGTACCTGGCGCTGATGCGGTCGTGGAGGTACGAGGTCAGGATGCCGTCTTCGACCATTGTGGTCCTCTGTCCCGGCACTCCTTCGTCGTCGAAATTAAGCGATCCCCGGTTGCCGCGGATGGTCGCGTCGTCCACGATATTGATGCCTTCGGGACAGACCCGTTTGCCCATCTTGTCGGAAAATATCGACTGGCCTTTCCTGTTGAAGTCGGCTTCAAATGCGTGTCCCATAGCTTCGTGCAGCAGAATGCCCGAGGCTCCGGCTCCCATCACCACCTGCATCTGGCCACCTTTAGGGCGCACCGCTTCGAAGGCATTGTCCAGTCCGTCGGTGATTTTCCCGGCGAGTTCGGTTATCAATGCGTCGGTGAGCATTTCGGCGCCTTTCCGGAGGCTGCGCGATACGTTTTTCTGGATTTTGCGGCTTCCGTTGTCGGCCACGAGCATGGCTTGCACAGTGGTCATCGGGCGAGTTTCGTATTTCATCTCTCCGAAAGAGTTATACATCAGGTAATCGCTTGTCTGACTGGACAATGCGCAGATTACGCTGGTGATGCGGCTGTCGCGGATTTTGATGGCCTGTTCCAGTTTTCCGAGGAATCCGACTGCTACGGAAGGGCTTTCCTGCCGCCAGTCATTGACAATAGGATATCTGTCGGCTGCCGGGTTCGGCCGTCCGGGATAAAGTCTCCTGACCAGGCGGTCGCCGTTGTTTTTCTGCGCGGTGTATGTGGCGCCGATGCTGCGTGTGTCGCGGGGTGTCACAGCCGTGCCTTGCGAGATGGCGGATGCGGCTATCGCTGCGCTTTCCATGTCTTTCCACGTGGTGCTTTCGGAGTAGGCATAACCTGTCTTTTCTCCGCAGAGTACCCGGATGCCGACGCCGTAGTCAATGTTCAGGCCGCCGGATGACACTTCGCCGTCTATCAGCTGGTGTGTCTGGTTCATCGTATTCTCGAAGTAGAGGTCGCAGTAGTCGCCTCCATGCGAGAGTGCCGTTTCCGTAAGTTTCTGAAGGTCAGTGTCTCCGACCTTGAATATGTCCAAATAGTATTGCTTGTCCGATATCATTTTTGTTTTTCTTCTATGACGTTGTTCGCTTCTTCGGCGAGTTGACGTATTTTCATATATGTTTCTTCGTCTTTGATGATAAGCCTGTTTTTCTGTCCTTCTGCGACGACGCGGAAAGGTATCTGGGAGTTGTCGGCCAGTATCCACCTGTCAGCCATCGACTTATAGACATTGAAAAAATAATGCAGTCCTGCTGTATAGCGTCGGCGGATGACGGGTTCGGGGATGTTGTGCCCGCCTGCCGCGACTCTGGCGCGCACGCGTTCGACTGCGAGTTCGGGCGAGTTCAGCCAGAAGTAGAGAATCGTCACGGTGTAGCCTTGTTCGTGGGCGCGGTCAATCATGCGTTTGAGGCTTCTGGTGGCCAATGTGGTTTCGATGGCGAAGTCTTCGTGTCGTCTGAACAGGTAGTTCATTTTCAACAGCATGAGTTTGCCGGCTTGGATGGATGCCGCGTCCGGGCTGAATGGGGAGAGGCTCTTGGCGAATTCGTCGGAGTTCACGAATTGGCTGCATCCCAGCATTTCCGGCAGCAGCGCATAGGAGGCCGTGGTTTTCCCGGCTCCGTTACATCCCGATATGACGTATAGCTGTGGCATGGCAATTAATTTTACAGTGTCAGTGTTTCAGGCGCTTGTTTCAGACGTCCTGTTTCAGACACCAGTTTTCAGGCGCTTGTCGCTGACAACATACGAAGATACGGAGAATTTCCGGTTCCGGCAATCATGCGCGGGGGATTCTTGGTGGCGGGTGGGTGATCAGTGATGTGTGGGGTGGCGTCCATGCCTCCATGTCCCCTCCACCGCCCGGGCTTGGCTCACGGAGGGAATTCTGGGGTTGGTGTGAGCGTTAGAACGTCGTGTTCAGTGTGGCCTGGCGTGAGCGTTAAAATGTCATGGATTGCGTTGCCTGGTGTGCGCGTTAAAACGTTTTCTGCGCACGTTGTGGTTGTTTTTCGGCTCGTTGTGCGCGGAAAACGTTTTAGTACGCACGAGAAATCCCGGGTGGTTTATTCGCCATTTGTAAAAATATCGCGATTTGATATTGGAGATATAGAATTATATCCTATCTTTGTGAAAAATAAGATTATGCCGGAATTGTGGCGAATTTATGGAATGCGATTTTTCTTTTATTCACGTGAACATGAACCTATGCATGTACACGTAAAAAGTGCCGATGGAATTGCGAAATTCAATGTCTCTGAAAAAGGAGCGGAACCCGTATCGAATTCAGGGATGAAGTTAAAGGATATTAACCTGGCATTGGAAGAAATCATACGGCGAAAAGAGATCGTAATTACGGAATGGGAAATCAGATTTGGAAAATAAGGAGATAATATGCGTATAGAAAAGATATGGTTCGATGGGAATAGGATTTATGCCCGGTTCGAAGATGGCAGAACATTGTGGCAGTCATTGCTGTATTACCGGAACCTGATGAATGCAGAAAACAAGGATGACTATGTGATTGAAGATGACGGAGTTCATTGGTATGGACTGGATGAAGATATTTCTAATGAGAGTTTCGAATATGAGGATCCTGAGCCTAAAGGATTGTCGAAAATTCTTCTTTCGCATCCGGAATTGAATCTGTCCGCTATTGCTAGACGAATGGGATTGCAGCAGAGCCTGCTGGCGGCATATTCAAGTGGAATGAAGCGCCCGTCTAAAGCAAGGGAGCACCAAATAATATCAGAATTTCACAAAATAGGGACGGAATTGCTATCCATAGGTTCGAATTCACTTCCGACTGCCGGATTCGGAAAACTTGGTGAAGTGGAGATAAATAACGATGCTGCAGAGAATATCGTTTCAGGATATAGCAGGCATTCAATCGAAGAGCGAAGGAGTTATTCTACTGGCGGGGTCCTCCGTGATGAAGGTATTGCCAGCGAGAATTCGATTCCGCAAAGGAGCAGCAAGTCACTTCCGGATTTATTACGAGAAACACTACAACGAAAGGGAATGTCACAAAAAGAATTGGCGAAGCAATTATCGGTAAGTCCATCCCGTGTCAATGCCTATATTACCGGGAGATCTATCCCTACGCTGAAGATAGCGGCAAAAATATGTCATGCATTGTCGATTTCTGCAGCCGAGATTTTGGGAACACAAGAAGAGTCGTGACCGGATACTGGAGAGCGGTGGCAAGGAACTGGTGGACTTTGGCGGGACACTGGTGAGCGCGGGCTGGATGAGGAAATAAGCGGGGATAACATGTATCTTTGTCGGAGGAATATTGAAATGTAGATTTATATGGGTAACAGGTTACTTCGCATGGTGACTGTGCTTTCTTTTTCGTTTGCTGCAGGCAATGCCGCCGGACAGATATATCCCGGTGAGGAGATTCAGGGAAAGATGCTTGTGGAGGAGCAGGCGTTTCTGGCCAATATGAAAGAGGGGTTACAGCATGTGCAGATGCTGGCCGTGCGGAATGCGATGAAGGGAGATTATGGGGCATTGGAAGAGATACGGCAGAGCAGAAATAAAGTACCGGTACTGCCGGAAAACATTGATATAAAATATGTTGCGTCCGATATTTGTTTATTCTCGCCTGCCGGTCGTGCGGCTCGGAAGAGACCGCTGTTGCTGTATTTGCATGGCGGCGGATGGTGTTTCGGCAGCATCAACAGTTGCGCGCGTTTTTGTGCAGCATTGGCGGAAGCCGGGGATTGTTGTGTTGCGGCGCTCAATTATCGGCTCGCTCCGAAGTTCCCGTTCCCGGCTCCGCTGGATGATTGCCGGAGGGCATTTGAATATGTGAAGTGTCATGCTGATGAGTGGGGTTGTGATTCTTTGCAGGTTTCCGTCGGGGGCGACAGTGCCGGGGGCAATCTGGCTTTTGCGACGGCAATGTCAGTGGAGGGCGCATGCAAGGTGATTTCGATTTATCCGGTGACGAAGCTTTATACGGAGGTCACGCCTTCTTGGGCGGAGTATGGCAAGGGTTATGGTGATGATGCCGAGCTGCTGGAGGCATTCAATGAGGCGTATTCCGGAGGTGCGGCACGTAATCCATTGGTATCCGTGGGATTGGCCAGCGATGAGACATTGGCGAAGCTGCCTCCGGTGCTTATCATTTCTGCCGGGCATGACATTCTATTCGACCAGACTGCCGAGTTCGCCGAGAGGCTCAATGGGCTCGGGCGTAGTCTTTCTTACCATGTCTTCCCTACTGCCACTCATCTTTTCATAACGGTTCCGGGGCAGCCGACGGCGTTCAATGAGAGTGTGCGGATTGTTGCGGAGTTTATTAATGGGCGGTGAGGTGGCGTGTGTCGGTTGGCGCGCGCTGGTTGAGCGCTGACGGGGAGCTGGCGGGATGCGGCCACGGTGGGTTTCGTAAGTCATTGATAATCAGATGGAGTTTTAGCATAGGCGTGGAAACGTGGACTTTTTTTGGATGCGTTTCCATGGTGCGTTTTATAACTAATTGATAATCAATGCTTCCATAAAACAGGGCGTGGCTGCGTCCCGACCACTTTTATGGGTGCGACAAGGGACGCCCGGGCGGTGGCGGGGCCCTGGAGGTTCGCTTCGCTCATCCCGTCAGGCTGTCGCCTGACACCCATTCACAAGGTCATGGGCGACCATGCCTCCATGACCCCGCCACCGCCCGGGCTTGTCTTGCGGAGGGAATTCCGGGGTTGATGTGAGGGGCAGAACGTCGTGTTCAGCGTGGCCCGGCGTGAGCATTAAAACGTTTTCCACGCACGTCGT